>JAABUU010000543.1_pt1 | contig 83294 bp, 84 predicted proteins | sample 5559301 | NCBI WGS metagenome assembly JAABUU01 (sample SAMN10711884, study PRJNA513360) | rock metagenome | isolation source: Antarctica rocks | place: Antarctica: Victoria Land, Richard Nunatak white
TGCTCACCACCCTACATGCTCACCACCCTACATGCTCACCACCCTACATGCTCACCACCCTACATGCTCACCACCCTACATGCTCACCACCCTACATGCTCACCACCCTACATGCTCACCACCCTACATGCTCACCACCCTACATGCTCACCACCCTACTCACCTACCTCCATGGCTCCCTACCAAACTCCCTACATGCTTCAAAATACACGTCGGTCGAACACATAACATGTTCCAAACAGTGCTTCCTACATGGCTCCCTCCATGGCTCCCTACCAAACTCCCTACATGCTTCAAAATACGCGTCGGTCGGGCACATAACATGTTTCAAACAGTGCTTTCTACATGACTTTCTATCTACTTTGTCATTCTATATGCTCACCTACCTACTCACCTACCTACATGGCTTTCTTCATGACTTCCTAATGGCGAAGGCGAAGGTTTAGATGTAATCCGAGCAAAGAAGGCAAGAATCGAAGATATAGCCAGTAGAGCGATAGCTGAATGAGGTATATAGGAGCGAGATATATGAGGCTTCGTAGAAGATAGACTTCGAAGCAAGAGGTATACGAGGCGCGTTGATAACAGGTATTATAGGAGTATAGTTCAATTCTATTCTGAGCAAATTTCTGAACGAAGACGCGTATAGATGACAATTATAGCAAGTAACAAGCAGCGTTCGGAGCAGTGCATCAATCGTGTGATCTTAGTAACTTTATAGCTTGTTGACTGAGCATATAACTGAGCGAGAAGGCGAAGGTATATGAGGTGGCTTCATACTAGGAGGTAGGCTTCGAAGCAGAGGTATGAGATAGACGATTCGGGCTTATGTAGAACAAGGGCAGAGCATCAATCATGTGATCTTAGTAACCCTTGTTGTACGGCCGATCGAATGAGATAGTTAGGTGATCAGGTATTGAGGGCGACGAGGTGATTAGGTAGCCGCATGGTCTTACGAAGTAGTAAATGAGCTACTCTGCCATTGAATATCCGATATCATACTTAGTTTCTTATTCTCTTGTATATAAAAAAAATGGAAAAAAATGAGCAATGCTCGAGTTCAAAAACATGATCTTCTCATTTCACAGGCCTGAGCCTGCGAAATCCTGATCGGTCAGCGTCTTTACCGGACCCAGAAGAATATTTTGGCCGTCGACCTTTGAAGGAACCGCTTTAGAGGGCGCGATGATGAGGCAGAGGGGGTCGAAACAGAAGCTTTGGTAGGGGCCGAAACCGAGGTTTCGACAGAGAAGCGATGGGTGAGCCCGGGAAAGGCGCGTTGCTTTTGGCCCTGCAACGCGTATTCCTCTTCGTTGAGCCTAGGAAAAATGGCATATAAATTCTTCACGAATAAACACGGCTTTATAGGTGAGCGGGCAGGCGCGCGCCACGAGATAAGGCTTCGAGGTGAGCCACAAGGGGGGTTCGATCAGGCGACGTTGCTGAGAAAACGGGGGTATTTCGGGTGGGTTTCCAATGAGAATCCCGAGCAGGCGACGAGTAGCGAGATGAGCTACGAGATGAGAGAATGCGAGGTGAGAGGGTGCGAGGTGGGAGGGTAGATAAGCCTGAAGGTGAGCCACGAGGTGAGGGGGTAGAATGTCGAACAGGCGAGCCGGTAGGTGTTCGAAACAGGGAATGAGGCGAAGAAATCAAAGGCTTTTGCATGGGTTTTTGGTATAATTCCCTAGCATCTCGAGCAGGCGAAGGAGCAGATGGTTCTAACGAGGCTGGGGAACGAACGGGAGAAACGGTAGGCTTTCGGGCCTGTTGACGTGCCATTTCCCGATCTACCATTCGTTGCATTTCCGCCCAATCGTCATCGTCATTGGGCAGCTTCGGTAGCTCAAAGTTCTTCTGAGCTATTTGTTGAGCAGCATGAGCTTCGACTTGACCAATCGCATCGAAGGTTATCTGCATCTGTTCATATAATTGAGCCCGCTGCTCCTTTGATAATTCATCAAATTCATCGAGGATGAGCCTCAGTGCCTTTGCAATACTTCGATCTTCAGGATTTAACGCCTGCAGCAGCTGTTTTCGAGCCTTCGAAGAAGAGACTACCAGCTTGCCCAAGCTATTCATCGATGCGCCCATTGTAGAGGTGTAGATGAGCGGTTTGAGAGATAGACATTGAAGTAGTGTTCGAGGTAGAATTCGAGCAGCTGGTAGGGTGAACTGCGACAGATGAACGAGAGGGGTAGGTAGGTAGGCAGGCAGTTAGGTAGGTAGATAGATGGTTCAATACTGATTAGCTTCTGAGATGAGCTTTGTTACTGACTAGAAGAGTTCCGCTGTCGGCTTCAATGTGAAGAAGTAGTATGTCTCAACAAGGTATAGTAGTAGTAGATAAGTCTATGTACAGGTAGGGTAACAGGTAGAAGATAGGCTTAATTCGTGAAGGGTAGGTCGTATGTTGCTCGTCGTGCGAAAGAAAAGATAGATTGTAGGTTATAAGAAAAACTCTGCTCGGGAAGCTTCTTATAAAACAGTAGGCAGATCTTCGAAGGAACGATGTTCCGATAGATTCCAGGGATGCGCAGCTTCATCCCACGACAATATGAACTCGAAGTGTTTTCTGAATTAATTTCAGCATTCAACGATGCTTGGTCTTTTCGTCTGGAAAAAGTAAGGTCGGTAACCGAGATTTCAGAGGCTAGACTGAGTATTGAAGTGAGGTTACTTATCTCTTGTTGAGACGCGAAATGTCAGAGACGTATGGCGAGCGCGATACAAAGTACGAAGAAAACAGAAGATGTGGTGAGTTGCAGAAGATGTCGAGATAACGAGAACGAAGAAGTGTGATGCAGAATGTAAATGAACAAGTGAGATTAAAGTCGCATAATGTAACGTGGCAAGTGAGGTGAGACGGTGACGGATGCCACTGGATCATCGAGGTGGGACCCGACAGATGTCAAGCCGTCAGTGAGGTCGAACCCAGAGGATGTAAGAAGCAATGTGGGTAATCCAAAATGTTCGGAGTCGGAGATGGAGATTCTGGAGCGGTGGCGGTGTGTGTGGATCGAACGGTGCGGTCGGGCCGTGATTGATGGGTGTCGGCGTGGTCGAGGGTTTGGGATGCAATTCGGATAGCGTGTCTTGTTAGATTCCGATTCCGATTCCGATTCCATTTAAAGTGAGGATTATTATTTTAAAACCAGACGCACCTGCAGGAAGTTTTGATTCACCCCCTTAACAATTGCTTTACACTTTTTTCTTTTGGGTCTCAGAAGAATTATCTAAGCACGTGATAACGCAGCTATGACATCAGCCAGGGGGGTGGGGGTATTCTGAAACATCGGTAGCAAGGATGGTCCTCCGGCATTGGCGACGCAGGGTCCTGTTAGGCTGTCGGGACTCGGGAGGATTCTCCGTTCAAGAAATCGGTAGGGGGGGTGGAAGTGATTCAATCAATCACACCTCTCCGCATACGTGAGATGACCAACGTCAAACATCACGCGGTCACAGCCAGTAAGGAGCGGGGGGCATTGTTGCAAGCAGACCGACCTACCTAACTTAAGTGTAAGCATTTCTATTTCTGACGCTACCGTATTAAGGAGTGAAGATGAGCAGGCCCGAAGTCTCTTGAAGACTGCACATTCTGCTTTCTTGAGCGGATTGATCTTCATCAAACAATAATCACTCTCTTGACTCCTTGAGGCTGTCGTTCATCTCATCTTCATGCTGCAAATCTTTGATTGATTGCACTGTATCGCTACTTCTTCCACCTCTGCTAATCGTCAAACCTGCTGTGCTCGTGGTTCTCTCCGCTTCGTTCGTCGCGTTTTGCTTCCGCATGACACTGCCTCCCCCAGCCGAACCAAGTAGGCCTACCGCTGTACCACTGGACAGTTGGTGTTTTAGAGCTGAAGAAGCCAGCCTAACGTCAGCATCAACAGCCTCGCGGCACTTCACAGTAAGTAAGGACTCGCAACGTCAGTCTCATCGCCAAACCAGCGTCTTGGGTATGGATTGACAATTTCAACATTGGTTCACCAGCTAGCTTCACTACCGTGAATGTCTGCAAAGTGCGTTGCATCTCGTTTCCATTGGAGCGGACAGACGGGGTCTGATATCATTTCTGAACATCCACCATGATCCAATCTCGCCGAGTCAGGCCTACAACAGCCCTGCGACGAACGCAGTCGTCCACTACTCCAACGAAACCGTCGTTCAAATCAGATGGGGTTGACTTTGCCAGAAAGTATGGTTTCCGCCAATTACTTGATTCTCCATTACCCTCGCCAGCTCTGCCTTCATTAACCCCGCGACATGGCAAGACGCCACCCCCACATCGGGTCCGACATGCTCTGCGTGTGCTCTTGCGGCTGGGTGCATGGCTATGTGGAGTGAGCTTGGTATATTGGATTGCTTCTACTGTTTTGGGCAGTTCGGAGCTACCAGCGGCCGTTAGCTACGTTTCTTCCAATGGGCGAACATACGAATTTGCCGCGGATGACTCGATATCGTTCGAAGCTACGCCCGTAGTCGTGACAGACAGAAGAGGCAAGGCAAGATGGACGGTCTCGATACCTCCAAGCCTAGACTTTCCCCTCAGACCGGGTGATTATGCCAATATCTGCCAACGGGCAGGCAAAGTCTCGGAGCGTCTGCGGGGAGTTAAAGGCGGTCCAGCTTCAACAGAAGGCTCGGTTGTTTATGATCACAACGATCCAACATTCATGGACATTCAGGAGGCCGAACAGGATGGGCTTCTTCCAGCAGCAAGCGAGAATGCAGCTGGGCCAAGCCGAAGACCTGTAGCTCTGGAGGTAGAGAAGAGATTCAAGGATGAGAATCAAATGTCCCTACAGCATGAAAGCAGGAATGGCATCTGTGAGAGAAGCCTCACATATGTCATGGAGACCGTCGATGCCGGTCTTGGGAAGACGTTGATGGGGTTGTGGATGTCCTACGGCTTGGCCAAGGAAGAGGGTCGAGCTTTCTTTATCGACGATACCAATTGGTATTTACAATGTTCGGATGCGAGTCTCTATGTGACTAATTGGTCTATAGGGCATATGGCAAATATACAACCTTCTTCCAATCACCTCCGCTCCCCTCTTGCCACCCACCACCACCATCTCACCGTCTTCCCTGCCCACATCAAGCCCGCCATCTCGTTCTCTCCACCTCCACCATACCGTGGACCTTTGGTCGTGCTTTTAATGCCAAGTATCAAGACATCCGCAAACCAGACCCATTTCGCCAACAGGACATCTTCTCTCTTCTCCGCGCCGGCCACGACGCCCTTTTCCATCTCGCTCACTCCGGCGCCGACTTTGTCTCCTCGCGCATATCTGAACTCGACTCCTATGTACGCTCCGAAGGTGGCATCACCGTCGGCCTTCACATCCGCCACGGTGACCGCCACCCTTGGGAGTTCCAATACAAGGAATCGTACATCCCACCCTCCAACTACGTAGATGCCGCTCGCGCAATGATCTCTTCCCACTTCAAGAACACAACCACCGCCGACAACCCGTCCCCGTCAAGAGCAGAGCTAGCCTCCAGAATCCTCCTCGCCTCCGACGACCCCGACGTCTACGAATCCGCTGATTTCCCCCCAACCATCATCAACCGTGCCCAATCCCAAATCCTCCTCGCCAGCAAAACGACCCTCGACGCCTCTTCCCCCAAACCCCCTCCCTCCGAAGACGGCTTCACCAAATTCATAGATACCAACGTCGGCTGGGAAGGTGGCTTTTTCGCCAGTGTATTCTGGGGTCTCGGAAACGCTGCTAAGTCATCCTCCTCACTGACGGTCGCAGAGGAGTCTCAGACGAGGAAGCAACCGAGTAAAGAGACGATGGCCCTGAGGGAGTTGGTCGCGAGGGCGTATCTGTTGGATCTCAAGATCCTCGGTGGAAGCGACAGGGTGGTCTGCACGGTCAGCAGTGTCGGGTGCAGACTCCTGGCCGTAATGATGGGGTGGGAGAGGGCGGTAGTGGGGCAGGAGTGGAAGAATGTTGATGGAAGTTTTGGCTGGGTCGGGTTCGAGGAATGAGTAATTGGAGTTTGAGGGCGTCCATCGCTGTGATGGAATCCACAGCCACAGCAGCGTCGCTACCCTTCAGGATCTCACCGACCAGAGGACTTGGCCCCTTTCTTCTTTTTTGGAGCATTTCAGCGAGCATTCCCGGCGCCTTGTTTATCTAGATACCCGCTATACCCTCGCTATTTCTTTTCCCATATACTCACACACGCTCTCTACAACTATCTAACTCTCTATCACTGTCTCGCATTCGCGGCATGCACAGCTCTGGTAGCTTTTTAGTACACCTAAATCCTGTGCGTGGACGAAAACAAGCGGTCGAAGAAAGTAAAAAGGATCAGAAATCAAAAGACTAACTTTAATTTACAACGTACTAGGCACCATACTCTTTGAATAATTCGAACTGTTGTTTATGAGATCCTGTGGCCAACCAGACAAAGTTGTAGTAAAGGTAAAGCTACTGGACAACGTTGCACACCTTGCAGGCCGTTGGCGCTTAGGCGTGGTGGCATGACGGATACTCGGCGGCTACGAATCGAGACGGGCCTCGTCACTGATGCGTTGCTGTATGCCGCAGAAGGAGGAGACCTTATAGATTTTAGATACAATTAATCAATCTTGACAGAATCACTGATTGGAGCAACAAACTTTCTATCTTGCGCTATGTGGCTTGACCGTGCCTTATGCTAAATACATCCGGGGCCAGTTCTGACGGCGACTAATTAATCTATCCATACTTAGGTATCTCGCTACAGGCCGACGTTGGTGGCTAATCCGACCTTTCCTGCGGCCTGCGTTGCGGCCGTCAAATTCGAGATTACAAGATGAGCTCAGGCGGGCGTTCTGGCAAGCCGGAGGAGGAGTTGTTTCTGCAACGGCCCTCAAACTCGGACTCCCCTACTATCGAGCCTTTACGGATCAACAAACGAGAGTCGAAGTCACCGGAACCCGGAATTGCGCAATCCGCTGCATTTCCCCTTCCTCCCGGCGCATTGAGCTCACCAGCTCCATTGCCTTACCCCGATGACCGCCCACGAATACAACAACGTACGACGAACGGGCGTGGGCCGCAAGCAGCACCTGTGAATCGAACAACGACGCCTGAGCAAGGCAGGGCCTCGCCAGTGTATCACTCACCTCCGCGCTTCGGCTCAGCCGACAACGGCAGAACTAATATACCAGATTACCCATCTGCGTTGAGACCTCGAGATGGACGTGAGGGGCAGCCAGCCTCGAGGCTGGCGGAGAGGAGGGCAAACGTACCAAAACCATTGCCTGACTCGCCAGGCCCAGAAGCACCTGACAAGGAGGGGCTATTTCAGAGAATGCCGCAACGAGAAGGGGCACCAGCGCCAGGGGACACGCGGAAACCGTCCCAAACGGATTCCAACCCTTATCCAGATTACTACCAGCAGTACTGGCCTCCACCAGAGGAAGCCTCAGCTGGTGGGCCCGCGCCATCAACCGGTCTCAATGTTCCAATTCCAGGATCGGTGAATCGACTGAGCTCGTCAGCTTCAACTTCGACCACAAGAGCGCAGCGCGGGTCTCCGCCGCCGCCAGAGACGCCAATTGCGGCCCCTGGAGAGCTGCCAGGAGGAGGCATCGAAGCACGATATGCAGCGGCAGGCATTGCAGGCACATCAACGTTGACTAGCCTACAAGCTCAGAACGCTGCCGCTGCACAGAGGGCTGGTCAATACTTTTCACCTCCTGGTGGCGGGGCGCAGATGTCCGGAGCGCAGCAGCAGCAGGAGCCGCAACAAAGGCCTTGGACACCTACCGAGCAACCCGGAAGCCAGCCACACGGCCCTCCCACTGTCTATCAAGGCCCGGGGCAGGCATCGAGTCCACCACCGATGCAAGCACCTCCACCTCAGGGCCGTGTAAGCTCACCTTCGAGTCAGCCTGGAAGAGGTTCTGCACCGACTGCTTTAGAACAAGATTTTCAGCGGATGCATGTATCAGCGTCCCCTCCCCCAGCATATTCTCCGTCCGGCTCTGCAGCAGCCACCGCGTATAACAACCAGAATGAGAAGGCTAGCCATGGGCCAGACGCTGCTCCAAGAAATGGTTCTGTGGGTGCCGCAACGGCTGCTGGAGTAGGGATATCAGTTGACCAACACAACCAGGGTCATCCGGCATTTGCGAACGACGCAAGACAGCAGAGTCAAAGTGGGCCATCCCAGCACGTTGCACAGCCGATTGCTCAAGCAGCTACCCAGGCAGCTAAACCATCCCCTGCACCTCTAGGCCCTGGTCCAGCATCACCGCCGCCGCTTCCAGAGGGCTGGATTGCCCATCTCGATCCGAACTCCGGACAGTATTACTATATCCATTTGCCCACTCAATCCACGCAATGGGAGTTCCCCAAAGGACCAACGCCATTGAATCTCAACGAGCCCCTGTCCCCGACTCTTAGTACATATGGTGGGAACCCGCTGGCTTCTCCCGGGTTAAGTGCATTCAGTGGGAAGCCTTTAGCATCCCCCGGCTTCCAGCCATCTACGCCCGGATACCCTGAAAGTATCATGAGTATGCAGTCTTCCACGCCAACAGTCGCGGGCTTTTCAGGTCCACCGCCGAGCAGTGGTGTAGACATGTACAAGATTGCACCAACGAATGGAGTCTACTTCGGTCCATATCTCCGGTACACTAATATGGATTTGGAGAGGGGAATATGGTTGGGGTCCATTTTGCTGGTCACAGATGCCCCCCAGCCTCCGACTATTCATATCCATCAAAGCGTTGACCTCTCCCCCAATCCGCGCCAGTTGAAGGCTAGCCCTATTTCCCAACACCAGCGATGGACTTTCTACCGATACGATATTGATCTGCAGATGGATGCCGAGCTTAGTGCCAAGTGGACTTATGCCATCACTTCTCACCTTGGCTGCACGAGATATGAGTTCCTTGTCGCCGGCCGTACCGAGACAAATTGGCGCTTCATTGCTACCTCCGGAAACGACTTTTCTCTGAATGTAAATGCCAACCAACGAGCAGCCCTTGGCGGCATTGGCTATATGTGGAAAGATATTATGCAGAAGCATGTAGAATGCGGAGGGTTTCATACGCAACTGGGACTTGGTGATCAGATATATGCGGACAGAATATGGAAAGAGATACCTTTGTTGAAGCAATGGCTTGCAATGAGCGGCAAGGAAAATCGAAAGAATACCGCATGGACTCCTAAGCATGAAGAAGACGTTTCACACGCATATTTCCATTACTATACCAGTCATTTCGACCAGCCATATCTACGGGAGGCGTTTGCACAGATTCCCCATGTTTTGCAGATTGATGATCATGATATGTAAGTGCAGCATATCCCGTGAGCGATTGTTGGGAGCTAGACTAATGGTTTTCATCCAGCTTTGACGGCTTCGGATCGTATCCTGAATATATGCAATTTTCTAATATGTTTAAGAACATCGGTCGTATTGGTATAGAGATGTATCTACTATTCCAACATCACACTACTCTCGAGATCCTCCGGAACGTCAGCACAGATACAGACATATTCACCATCACAGGTACTGGTTGGCATTTCGTCAAATATCTTGGCCCGGCAGTAGTGGTGGTAGGTCCCGACTGCCGCTCTGAGAGAAATCCTCATCAGGTCATGGCCGGCCCAACCTACCAAGGCCTCTTCCCCAAAGTCGCTATGCTTCCCCAAAGCGTGCAGCACTGTATTTGGATGATAGCCGTGCCACTTATCTATCCGAGATTGGAAGCAGCTGAGCAAATCGCTCACACGGTCGCCACTGGGAAGAAAGCCGTAACAGGAGCTTACAACGTTTTAGGCAAAGTAACAAGCTCTGTCGCTGGTGTCGTCGGCGCCAAAGCCGTCGTTGGCTCCGGGTTCGATAGCGTAAAGAAAGCCGTTGGCAAATCAGGACTCATGGGTGGGATCCTCAGCCCCTTTGGTGACATTGACATGCTCGACGAGCTCCGCGACCAATGGACGCACGAGTCAAAGGTACATCATCTCCCCATTTCTTGCCCCCTGCCCTTCCCACATGCCAACTAAACACCGCCCAGGACCTCGAACGCACCTACCTCATCCGCACCCTCCAAGGTATCTCCCACCAAAAGTCCCTCCGCATGACCTTCCTCTCCGGCGCCGTCGACTGCTGCGGCGCCGGCCTCGTCCACGACCCCGCCAAACCCTCCGACCACAAAACAATGTACCAGCTCATCTCCTCCTCCGTCGTCAACCCCCCGCCCCCCTCCTACATCCTCAAAATGCTCCAGTCCTCCAACAACGCCAACAAACCGCTGTATGTCCCCATGAACGGCCACCGCACCAACAACCAGCCCAGCGATACCAAGGAGGACATGATGGAGATTTTCATCGCCGAGCCCGATGGCAGGCCGAGGGAGGGCAAGAAGTTGATGGGCCGCCGGAATTATGTCGCGGTTGTCGCCTATGATCCCGAGATCGTGGGCGGCACGTTCGGCAGGACCGATATGGGGACTGGCGGGGGCAAGCTGAGTTTAGCGTGCGATTTCATGGTGCAGGCGGAGGGGGGGCTGGGGGTCAGTAAGTATGGGCCGGTGATTGTGCCGAGTTTGGAGTTTGGGCGGTGATATTTGGGGGGCGGGGGGGCGTCCTTCGTCTGGGGATTCCTTTTTTTTTTTTTTTTTTTTTTTTTTTTTTTGGAATGTGTGTTTTAGGGCTTGGTTAAATATGGGGTTTTGCGAGCGCAGGGAGGGGGGGTTAGGTTCTGTGGCCGGTTGTGGGTGTGATTACTGTATGATGGTGGTACTCGTAGAAAGAAGCTATTCCGTACAAAACTTTTGTACAAACCCGGGCCGATTTTCGATGGTCTGCTATAAATAAATCCGCCATATCGCAAAGCGTTTTTATAAAACAAACATAGAAACCCAACCGCACAAAACCCCCAATTCATTCCACAATCTCCAACTCGCCCTTCCGGTCGCGGGCAAAAACATCCTTCCACTCCTCCCATATCCGCTCCAACTCCTTCACGTACAGCTCGTGGATCTCATCCATGTAGCTCTCGTCCGGCTTCCCCCCACTCTGCTGCACCACCTTGACCGGCTTGCCCACCACCACGTTCAGCGGCCGCCGGTACGGCATCATGCCCACGTCGTAGTTGAACACCCCTCGGGCGTGGAAGAGCGGGATCGTGAACCCCAGCAGCTTCTTGACCACGAGCTGCGCCTTGTGCACCAAGGGGTGCTGGTCCGGCTGCACCTGGTCGTAAAGGTCGTTTTCGCCAAACGCGAGGATGGGGACGAGATCGGCGCCCGTGCGGATGGCGAGCTTGACGAAGCCTTTGCGGCGCTTGAGCACGAGGCGGAGGCGGTGCGGCTGGGCGTCGAGGCTCTCGCGGGCGCCGCCGACGACGATCGTGATGGCGCGGCCCATGCCTTCGTTGTTGGGGCCGCCGCGCGAGAGGATGTTTTCGCAGCTCTCACGCGAGACGGAGGCGAGGCCGAGGGCGAGGGCGTAGTCACGGTAGAGGGGGACGCGGAAGTTGGCGTCGAGGGTTAGGAGGGTGTTGGTGATGCCGGGGAAGAGCTGGGAGAAGCCGAGAGCTTCGGTGCCGAATGCGGCGAAGGCGCCGTGCGAGATTATGCCGTGGGGGTGGTAGCCGAAGATGTATTTGCGGGTGGGGGGGAGAGGGGCGGAGCGATATAGGCGGGCGGGGAAGTAGGTTGCGAATAAGGACCAGATTGGGAGCGAGCGGAGGAATGGGGAGCGGTGGGAGAGTTGGCCCGAGGAGTGGGCTTGGGAGAAGAGGACGTAGAGGAGGTAGGGGACGAGGAGAGGCCAGGTGATGGGGATTGCGCAGAGGAAGAAGAAGATTGTGAGGAGGAGCGCGATGCAGAGGGTATGGCCCAGAACAATGAGGGTCTGGAGGCGGCGTTGGAAGGGGACGGAGAGGGGCGCGAAGTGAATACTGTGAGGGCAACGGGGTTAGTGGGGATGGCGGAGAGGAAGGGGGAGAATTGGCATACTGGCTCCTTTCCCAGCCTTTTCCGGCTTTCCTTCCGCTGACGAGCTCAGAGGGCTGCCTTCCGTGGTGGGAGATATGGTTTCGCTTCTCGTGGTCGTATGGGAGCTTGACACTCGTCAAGTGCTCGCCGTCCTTGTCCTGGAACCTCTCGATAATGACTCTGGAGCCTTCCTTCTCCTTTGATTTGCCATTCATTCGCAATGAACTACTTTTCTTGTGCACCTTTTTCGCCGGGCTTCTTGGGGCGTCATCCTCGCCCTGGCCGATATATTGAGTTGGTGCGGTTTGCTCTGTCTTCGGGTCTGTGTGTAGATTCTCTTCGGCTGCATCAAGATATGATTTTTGCGGTAGATGATTCGCCTCGCGCTCTTCTAGTAATGAAGGTTCCGGGTTCAATGGCGCATAGGTAGCCATGGTGTAGACACGGCGGTCGAGGCCAATTGAAGTACAGGGTCGACTATAAGACCTCGCTACATTGAATGGTTTGCGGCGAATCCATTCGCATTGAGTTATCTCACATGTACATTGAGAACAAGTGTATGTAGCAATTGTGGTACTTTAGCCGCAAGAATTCGAGGGTGGAAATCCAGGGAAGCTGTCTCGCGGGATGACGCCTGCTGCAAGGATCATAGGGCTGAGGGACAGGGTCATTTCTGACCTCCTTCTATTCGGATATTGAGCATTCGTCCGATTTCATACTACACAACGTACATTATCCTTATATGTGCTGCAGGGTATCATTGATGTGGGCTATAGGAGCCGTCCTCAGGCAATAGATATCGCTTAGTCAGGGTTGTCGACTGGATCCGTGCAAAACGCAGGATCCCCGAATGATTTGCTTCACTGCACATTGCGTGTAGAGCCAAACTTGACTTCACAAATCTCGTCGCCTTGGATCTCTATCCATATATCTGTGTTTTCCTTTTGTGTCCGGGCTTGCCTCTGACTGTGGCCGCACGGCGCCGTCATGCCTCTTAATTTCTCAGCCGCGCATTCGTCACGTATAACGAAGAGACAAACGGCAAATAACACACTGCTAAGGCGCTCCTCGTCGTCACCTCTGATTAGATTCAACCAACGGAAGCCCATTCAGCGTTCTCTATCCAAGATAGAGAACGCAGATGAGGATGGAGATGAGGACTTCTTTGAGGATCGCCTTGACGACGTAGGTCTTGTCGCCTCACTAGCCACCAACCTTTCCTTGCGAGACGTGGCACAAATAGTACGTCATGTACGTACGCACATGTTTGATACTATGCCAGAAAGAGGTGGTTTTAATAGCACACGAATAGCAGAGATACTAAATTTCAGAAAGTCTCTTCCTCCCACTGTCACTGTCACCCACGTACATGCCATGATGAAGTCACCGACTGCCACGGAAAGAGAGATTGCAGAATTAGCAAAGGCTGGAATAATAAGAAAAATAGTGGTTCCCGGACGGGGAACTGGTGGGTCCAGTATGAGTGAAGGTCTAGTGCTTTTCGACGATATCGAACACATGATAAAAGGAGTAGAAAATCTAGATGAGACCCTTATAGGTAGGTTTTTGAGTCAGCTAGGGTTACCAGCGTTGACAATGTCCAGATAAATTCCTAAAGTGTCTTCAAGCGCAGCCCCTAGCTCTGACTCTCTCGCGTAGTGACTTTACAGCCACTGAAGCTGCAGCATTGATGAGTGCTGGCTTTCTGACATCAGCATCCCAGTCTCTTGCTATGGGAAGTTTGTTTGCCCGCCCCGACGCTGCGTTGTCAGGATCAATGACTTCTCTCGCCAGTATTTCTCGGGCTGCTTCTGGATCCATGGCAGCTGTCGGCGGAGAAGGTGCCATTCATGCTGCAGGGGGTAGTGGAAAAGGTACAGGTATTCGTCGTAGTAGCTCGCAGCAGGACATTGAACCAAGGGAAGATCCCCATAAGGTTCCTGAGTATGGAGAAAAGCTTCAAGTGGCACTGCCAAATACAGGCCCCTATCTTCGACTTTTAGCTGCAGCTCGTTCTCATTTCATGTCTTTGCTTCTGAAGTCTAAATACAGAGAGATGCCGTTGTACCTTCTCCATGAACGCTGGGATGGCGGTATATCGAGTGACGATCCAGCTGCAAAGGCCAAGAAATATAGGGGAGAATTTTCAGGCATTCTACCCAGCAGGACCCGCAAGTGGAAGCAATTCCAAGGGCTAGGATTCGATTGGATACTGGCTGAATGTCTTGGAGCTGGTTTATTGGAAGTGTTTGAGACAGGTAGTGTTGGCCGTGCTGTTCGAGCTGTGTGATTGCCGGATTTAAGGAGCTAACTGGCTTTGACGGTTGCTGACGCTCCTTGTCTACTTGGCTAGACTCTGACACCCTCAACGGGCTACGACCAGGGCTTGTTTACCATCCTCCCCCTACGATACTCTCCATCCGACTGCTTATACTTTATCCATCTTGTACTTGTATGAGGAAACTCGCACGGCTCACAGACCATCAACGTACCATTTCTTTCCATTAGAAGTTTTGGCAAAATCACTTACGTCGCACAAAATATTAATCCAAACATATTCAGGATGGAAAACACTGATACGGACAACTGGTCACAGACTTTTAAGCGTCAGCTTGAAGATGCTAGCGAACCAACAGCTTCCAAGATACTGCCTTGGAAATCAAACGCTGACCTTGAACATAACGCCTATGCATTGAGTGTTCTAGCTTCCACAGCAGGATCTCAGCAGCAGATTTCGACCCAAGCCATCCCAACCCTCTACAAACCAAAACATCACCTAGATTCGACACTCGATTCTTCTGGGAACATTGATGGACCATTTTATGGACATGATGGAGCCGATAAGACGATCTACCATGTTAAACCGGAGGACTACGACACAGATTCAACACTTTCGGACATCAGTGACTCTGCCTTTGTGGAATTTGACATTGAGGCGCTTGAGCTAGAGGACAAAATTTCATCAAAGAAGCGCAAGAGACCCAACGGCAAGACTACGAAGTCTAGAAAGAATCTCAGGAAGGACGTATCAGAGGCATCTTCTGCGGAGCACGTTCGGGGCCACCAGGAGATCTTTGTCGATAGGTTCGGCAACCCAATTTCTATATTCACTACTGGTCATCCTTTTCAACAAAAGAAACCCGCTAGCTTTGCCACTTTGAACGATCTTCTCCATATTGGCGAACTAACGAACACCATTTATGAATGGTGGGGAGTGTCCCAATTCAAGTCGAGTGGAGTAACCGAAGGGAGTGTCAATCGGCTAGCAAGACGCTGTGTTGTCCCACCAGATCCATCGCTCCTGCGTGTGTGTAAAAAGTTCCGCCGCGAGGCTACAATCAAATACTACCGCGATAAGATATCAACATGCGAAGGGATGTACTTCGAGGACACCAAAGCCCTCTACGACTTTCTGACAAGCTCCTCCAAGGAGGAAGTGCAAGGACTTACCGCCGCATGGGTCAACTATGATGCCAACGTTGTTGAGTTCAATGACTGCGCCGAGACTTACAACCACGAATCCCGCGCCCAATTCAGAGATCTCAATGGCGCCAACATCATCTGTCGCTATTACCAGATCGACCTCGGCCCTCGCTATGCCTTCGACGCCTTTGAGCTCCTACGGCTCAAATGCCCTAACCTCGACACCCTCGTCATCGCTCGCTCGCTGTCCGGTGCCGCTCTCAGTTTATCCTATCCAGGCATATGGGCGCTACGCGGCCTAAGGCGGCTTAAGCGATTCCGGTTCGAGGGCATACAAGTCCAGTACGGAGACCTGACTCGAATAGTCCGGAAGGAGGTGATGCGCAAGAAGGATCGGAAGCAGGGGGAGGAGAACACTTGGGAGGCGTCGAGGTTGAGGAGGCGGGATAGCGAGCGGCAGAGGGGGATGATTGGGCAGCCGGTTTTTAAGCAGGGGGTGCCGTCGCTGTTTCGCTGGGTGCCGACATAGGGTTGGCGGGGGCTGTATTGTTTCTTGGTCTGTGAGAGGGATATGAGCTTTTCCACGTCAATATCAGGGGCGCAGTTTCTTATGTAGCAATGTACCTCACCATGAAGGCAGACTCACCAGTCGGCGAACTAGTCAAACGTTCTTTTTTTATTTTAATTAGCACCTGGTTTTTCCAAGTATCTTTTACTTGTTGAGATCATATGCCCGCCTTTGAAGTCCTTCGTGAAAGTGGCACATGAGTTTTCCATGTAGAGCATCGACACATCGCCATCTTTTTCTCATCTACCAACAATGTGCCTAACCATAAGAGCAATTTCACCAGTCACCCAATTTCTCAGATGATCTATTGTTTTATTCACTCAACATTTGAGTATTTTGATGTAAGTTTTTAACCCTTGAGAAAAGCGTGTCTGCTTATGAAACTTTTGTTAAGATTAACACAAGAGTTTTTATGAAAAGACATTCGTGAATTAAAATCAGTTTGTTAGTTCTAAATACTACTTTAATCAAAATATAATGTTTAATTTTTCTTTAATTCACATTTACACTGGAAAAAGCTCGGCTCAAAAACACAGATACTATATTGACACTGTTCATCATCAAAATCGGCAGAATCACAACACTAGAGTATTTGAAAAATACTCGAATTGCGACCAGGAAATGGCTTTTAGGAACGGAAGACTAATGGAAAAGGGGAAAGGGGAAAGGGGAACGGACGTACTTTTGAGGATGTTGAAATGTCGCGCTCGTATGCGCATTTTATCGGTGTGACCGCTCAATGGGAAGATATAAAATTTTGGTGAGGACCGCTTAGTTCTATGGTACGGTTGAAAACTAAAAACCGACGCGAGAATAGCTTACTTTACTTTGTACAGTACATAGACGCCGAGCTGATATTTACGCCATCAAGTAGCAATTTCAACTAAAATCCAATCAATCTTTCGATGATCTTCACCCTTTCCACACGGCTTTCAGCGACCGTGACTCGAGGATATGACAAGCCACGATTTGCATATCCTTTGTTGATGTTTGACAACCTCTTATCGCAAGGTTATCTACAACTGAAGTATGGCCTCGTCAAATACCAGATCTAGCCCATTGAAACATAATGAGATAGATGGTCTAGGTAGGGTACCCAAGTATTGATCAACCGTCGCTAATTTCATGTTGCTTGCTTCCGGCAAGCCACAAGGGGAACGGCCCCAGCTGAAAGTCTCCGTGATGTGTGCAGCCGCACTAGCTGCGATGGGTTCTTCAGCCAGCCTTCGACCAGCCCTCAACCAGCTACGGAGTACAAAGGGATGCAACTCGATTGAGCAGTGCTGTGATATTGACGCCTCTATCGTGACGGCTTCTGTCTCTCCGGCTTTTCCTGATCCGGGACCTGGCTTCCCTCGGGATGGCTGGACATGACAGCTGCAACTCGTGCCCGCCAGTGCAGCTATAATTCTATTCACTGGATGACATGTCTTGCCTAGTCCTATTCAATGAGTACCACTTGGCTATGGAAAAAGCTTAGATGGATGAAATCTGACCTTCACTTCCCAAAGGAGCAATCTTGGGCCAATTATGACGCCCGGGCGTGAACCCACTAGTTGCGCACAGCGTCGACTGTGTGATAGGCACTTTGCTCAAATTCCGTCTGAGGCGTCATGAAGTGTTGCGGTGGTGCATTGTGGATGCTCTTAAGAAGGGTTGGAGAGATCTAGGCCTGCTGCTGTGTCTGGTAGTGCACCATGTTGACTGCGACTTATCAACTGAGTTTTCTCCTGTTTTAACAATTTTGATGCTCAATTTGCATGCTACTTCTTGTTATCGAACACAACGCACATGCTGTTGTAATATCTTCACTATCTGGTGTAGCATGCTAGGTCTCGGTGGTAATCCGTTAAGTACGTGATTGTCTCCACCACCTTCGCGTCTACTCCCTGGCCTGACATTCCTCGCAGCAAGAACATCATCCGACAGCCCTCCAAGCGATCCCACGAATCACACTACATCGAACGGTAGGTTTAATCACTCTATGGCCGACAGAACCGCCGCGGTCAATGGCAACCACGAGGTGGAGAAACCCTCCAAGAAGACCACCCAGCCTACCGTAGACCAGTCATACATGCCTAAGAAAGGCTATGGCCTGACTAACGGAACGAGTGGCCATACAGAGAGACAAAGCCACTTCCGGACTACTCATCGTAGGGCATCTCTTGTGAGACGTTGCACTGAGCTGTTTGCTGATCCAAACCCTTCTTCTAGACCCAGAGCGCCTTAAAAGCATCATGTCCTTCTCCAGTGATCAACAAGTGACCATTCTGAAAGAAACGGTCTTATCCACGTGCTCAAGACTTATCACAGATTTCGATAACGTGGACGAGTCCTTCATTCATGATATGAGCATAGAACTCTTTCTTGACTACGTCCAGCGCCAACGCCTTACATATATGCCCCATAGAGGTAGCCACTGGGACAAGGTCCTCAAATGGGCGGAGTATTTTGCGCTTCAGATATCAGGCTATGCGCAAACCGTAGAGGCCTTTGTGCCAGACTCCGAAATCGCTGCAAGACTGATCTGGACAGCCTGTCGTGCCTTGCTCGAGGTACTTTCCTGCTTGCGGAACGTAGACTCCTACTAAATTTGCAATAGCTTGGTCCAGACAATGCCCACGCTCTTGAGGTGGCCTTCGGCGTCTTCTATCAGCTGGGGCTGTCCATTTCACTATTCCTACGCCACAACAACCTTCTCTGTGTGAATAGCCATATTCGTGTGGAGGCGGGCTCCGCACTCAACGACTTGCTCATACTAGTTCGAGAAGTTAGCATACAATACCGGATGGTGTGCATCGAAAACTCGTCTGGGGAGGTCACCTTGGACTTCAATAAAATTTTCGGCCAACGCATGAAGGACTTCAGCAGCCGCAAGATTCATATCGTCGACGCTATGTGGGAATATGCTTTGGGCGATGAAACCTTGAGGAAGGTTCGCACGCTTCGGAAGTGGCTTAGCTCTCCTGATCAGAACCTGCAAAAACTCTTTCAAGACCGCGACCTTGCTCCCAGTCCTCGAAACGAGTATACCTGCGAATGGTTCCAAAGCCATCTTCTTGCCTTTTCAAGGAGCAAGGAGGACGTCTTGGCTATCTCAGGCCCAGCCGGTAGCGGGAAGACCACCCTCTGTGGTTGGATCATTGAGAGACTCCAGAGACCGCTGGGCAAGAAGACTCACGAGACGTTGACTTGTCATGTCGACGCAGATGTCCCTGGCGAAACAACCTCGTATGCGATAGCCAAGCGATTGTTGCTCCAACTCCTAGAGAAAGACATAGGGGATCAGCGCTTGTTCCGCGAGATTGAAAAGGCCTACCATATCGCCACATCTGCAGACGTTAGCAGAGTAGAGGACACGGTCTGGAAATGTCTGGACGTTGGCCTCGATCGGTTCAAGAGCACTGGCAATGTCATGATCGTCGTTGATGGTCTTGACAACATCAGAGGGGGGGAGCAGGCTGTGAAGGTAGTTGCTAATCACCTGGGCTCGCTAGCGTTAAAACACAGCAGCGTACAGCTGATCACACTCTCTCGGGCTGCTGTAGCTCCAAGCAAGGGGACCCACAAACTCGAGATAACATCTGATTATACGCACGACGATCTTCGTAGCGTCATTGATCACGCTCTCGAAGAATACAAGTACTTTCGCGGCCAAAGCGAGCACGCTCGGGAAGCCGTTGTCGAGAAGCTGCTTCATGCAGCGCACGGCAACTTTTTGTGGGGTATTCTGACAGCTGTCTTGTTGAAGCAGGAGACTTCGCATGATAGTTTCATGAAAGCTGTCGAGGCTGCAAAGCAAGCTCCTAAATCACTTGACGAAACAATTGCAAAGCTTGTGAATGCATTGGATTTCGCTCAATCCGATACGAGTCTACTTCTATCTTGGATGCTTGTGGCAGAGCGGCCGCTGGCCATTGCAGAGGTCAAATACCTGTTACAGATCGATCTGCCGAGAAAGCTTTCCGTGGAAAGGAAGTCTGATGTGAAGCATGACATTGGCGTTGCCCTGGGGTCTCTGGCAGTCATCCATAATGGCTTCCTCCGCTTCCGACACCCGGAAGTCCGGTCATACTTGACCAACATCCAAGCCGAAGGGAAGAAGATCTACAGCTATCACGCTGCTCAGAGTGACCTCACGATGAGACTGCTTCTCTATTGCAAGATGAACCTCACCAACGTCCCCGAACCCGCATTTGAGATTCCTGATAAATCGGAGGTCGAAAGTCTCTGGGGAAAGCATGCTCTACTGGAATATGCTGTACGCAACTGGACTTTGCATTTCCGGCGTTGTCCCATGCATCAGACCGCCGGCTCACTACAAATCGCTGCAGACTTCAAGGCCTTGTTCCCAACCTCGTCGCAGCTGGGAATCCTAGAGTGGGCATGTTGGGACCTGGAGACATCCGGTTTCGATTCCATTCAGACCCACGAACTCGCTCTCCGCGTACGCGAGCACGTCTTTACTGAGAAACATGACTCGGTAATCCAGAGTTTAATAATCTGTGGGAGCATCTACCGGAGGACTTCCAAGTCTACCGAATCCGCAGCCTGCTTCTATCGCGCATCGCGTCTTGGGCAACTGGTTATGCGCAAGAACCACCCTGTCATTGTGACTTGCACCACAACATTTCTTGCCATCACCGAGATATTGACCACCACCACTCGCACCGAGCTGGTTACACGCAAGGAAGAGATGCTGAGATTCATCATAAGTGTCTACAGTGAACAGTATAGCAGAACTCACGACCTTGTCATTCGACACTACAAGATGCTGGCGCAGTTATACATTGATATTAAGGAAGAAAACAACGCTGAGACGGTATGGCGCGAGCTGCGGGAAATCGTCATTATGCGCTTTGGCAAGGGTTCGGAGGTATGTGAATGATCTCCTTCCATAGCTCCGGCACCACTGGTTGTACCATTTGTATACCAGACGGTCTCTGGAGACCTTTAAGACGGCTAATAACCCAACGTTTGCAGGAAGAAATTAGCATCTCCGAGCAACTTACTATTGTGCTGAAGCGGGGCGATAAGAAGACGGATGTCGTCGAGTATGAAAAAGGCATCTTTGAGATCGCCATGGAACTCGAAGTGTGGGATATTCGGCGCATCGATTTGACCATCAAGCTGGCAGTGTCCTACGAAGCACGTGGCGAAATACTAATGGCGGAGGAGCTTTACATCATGCTCTGGAGACGACTTGCGGAGCGATGCCACCAGTTTCACCATCATCATGGGGTGGAGATACATATCTCCACAATCGACGTTGTGCTAGAGTATGTTCGATTCCTGCGACGTTGTCATCGACACGAGGAAGCTTCCAATGTCCTGATCTGCATCTGGACGGAGTACGAGGAGTATGACTTTGAATCAGAGACGATCTTCTTACGACTCAAGATCGTTGGAGAGCTCATGCGTACTATCCGCCTTCTAACTGTGGCTGTATCTGTCTTCAAAAAATGTTGGTGTTGGTTCAAAGCTCATGGCAAGCACGAGCATACTGCATTATGCGAAGTCCTGATTTCCGAGACCATCGAAGAGATCATCACCACTACCAGTACAACGACAGCATCAACGACGACGACGACGACTACAACCACCGAGACCGTCCTTAAAGAGGTCTTCGAGTCAACGCTCTCTCGCTCTGAAGTGACATCTGAGACCATCATAATCTGCAAAAGCCTCATCTCTTACTACATAAAACTCGAACAGTGGTCTGAAGCTATTGAGGTCACAAAGAGGTCCCTTCTTCTGGTCTGGAGGTTGGTTATCTCTAGTGGAGGAGCGATTGCCCTGCCAAAAGCCTTTGGCGGCGCAGCAATTGAAATCGCACTCAGCCTGGCTTTGTGCCATCATCGATTGCACCATTTTCATGAAGCCGAGGAGATGTACATCCGTGTCTATCGCGCCTGCCGAAATTCTTGTCATATTCACGACGAGCGCTTGATCAAGTGCTCTGGTGTTCTGATCAATTTCTACGAGGAGCACCGTCACTGGCACAAGGTGATTGAGATCCATCAAGAGCTCCTTGTTGAATATCGCCAACATTTGGGGGCTGGCCATACTTTGACCATTCGTACCCTCTATGTCCTCGGTTCTCTGTGCGCTGATCATGGGCATGGCCAAGCTTCTGATTACTATGAGGAGATCATCGCCAACCTTAATCTGGGATCGCACGTCTCCCACGCTGACGCCTTGGCCGCAATGTTTTATATATGCCGTTATCACTATGAGGCGGGCCATTGGCACAAGCTAAGGGGCGTCTGCAAAGTCTTGTGGGAGACTTGGAAGGGTCAGCTTCATGGGCATGCAAGTTTCACGGTCGATTCCGTTCCGGAACTCTACCTCCGTTACCGCTATGTACTGGAAATCCATGACCAGTGCGAACACTCGATGCTCCGAGAACTAACCATCGAATACCGCAATCTCTGTATCCAGACCTTTGGCGCTGCCGTTGCCATTACTATCAAAGCTTCTATCGAGCTAGCTCAGCTTTGTATGAGGAGCGAGAAGTACATCCATGAGGCTATTTCAATCTACGAAGAAGGTATGTACATTTTGGCACGTTTTCCCCAGTAACTTGAATACACCATAACTCGAACGAGGTATATCGCGGTGAAACAAGGTCGTTTTGATCAATTGAATCGCGACAGTGATATTTTTATCTAAAAGCCCTAACCGAGTAGTGCTGATTCTGAAATTTACAACAGTCCTGTCGCAGACGAAGATAACTACAACCACAACTACAACCGTAATCTCTACAGCCACGATTACGTCTGTCAAAGAAAGGCTAAGCAAAGCCTATACTTCGGTCTGCAGCCACCGTTCAGTCTCTTCGACAACGATCGAACGTGCAATTACAGTTATACTGGAGCGGTACGAGTCCTTGAGGGTCACACTCGGCTGGTCTCATACCGAGACACTAAATTGTCTCCGGGAACTCGTCATACTTCGAATGAAGCTGAAGTCGCAAGAGTCCCATACGGTCGTGGTACGCATGCTGCTCGAAGCCACTGTTGAGGTCATCAAGAGGGAGAAATGCTCACGAGCTCTCCACGAAGCGGGTGGAATTCTTGCCGAGATCTATCTTAGCTGCGGCTTTGTCGAGCAAGGCATGGAGATGATCCAAGAGATGCGCCTGCGAATCATCACTGGGTCGGCTCCAACCGACGGCAAGTCTGGAATCAAGCTTGACAAGTCCGTCGGAAAAGTTACTTTCGTCTTCTTGGTCACATTTGAACAGCTCATTCAAAACCAAATTTCTGTCAGCCACTCCGAGATCATGGCGGGCTACCTTACCGAGTCCATTCTGTATGAGACTTACACCCGCAACATCCGTTCAAAGGCAGATATCGAAACCATACTGGTACACGCAGGCCAGCTCCGAGCCTTCTTGTTCTCTCATTCACGCAAAGCGCAGGTTGAGATACTCGAGCAGCAGTCTATGGAACTCTTCCTCAAGAAGTGGCCTATCAAGGCGAGCCACGAGATGATCCTCATATTCCATGTCGGCCTGCTTGAGGAGTTCGGCAAGCATGAAACTCGCAACGTGAGTATTGGAGAAGCCGCCTGTATCTCCAGCATCGCCAAGGTCAAGCACCTTCTCCAGCAAGACCGGGTCCAAGACGCCTATGAAGTTGCACTGTGCGCCACCAACTTTATCAACAACCAGCGCGCTTACCACCAGCTGCAGAACGTGCCGTACGGCTTCAAGCTCTCAGCACTTATGGCTGGACGAGGCTTGGACAAGCCACCTAAAGCCGGTACAGAGCCAAAGCTTCGCGAGAACATGTTGGAGCTCTCACGAAGGATCATCCGCGAGGTGCTGCAAGCTTGCAAAGACTCAAAACTCGACTTTGTACGGTTCAAGCTCCAAGACCTAAACGATCTTATCGGACTCCTGGGGGAGCAGCAGAACTTTGTCGATCTCGAATGGATCGTGGACCTCCTCTGGCGCTCCCGCGAAGTGCAAAAGAACTGGAAGTCAGAAGACATTGTCGACGTCGGACGCCGCCTTGTGCAAGCCCGGTTTCTCAACAACTACAAGTCCCAAGCGACACGCCTTTGCGAAGACATTTGCTACAATCTGCGTCGTGTCTGGGGGTCTCTAGATCCGAAAGCGCTCGAGATGTCGGATCTGCTCTCCCAGCTCTACACCAGCCAAGGCCACTACCGCGAAGCGCAGGGTGTGCATGAGAATATCCTGCGCTTGGTGGTCGAAGGCGACGACGGCGATGACAGGACCTTGGACACGATGGACTCGAAAGCCGCTCGGCAGCACGTCGAATTACTGAAGCAAAGCTTCTTGCGCCTAAAAAGCTGGGACAAGTCCAGCGTCGTCTACCGCGAGCTACTTGACGAGCTCATCAACACGCCCGAGTACAAGGGTAAGCCCGAGTGGAAAAACATGCCAAGCCTCGACCAATGGAACGTCAAAGAACCGCCCTCAGACACCCTGGGTAAATTCGCGCCGCCAAAGAACTGGGAGTTCGCGAGCACGCAAAACCGCGCTGGGGATGGGGAGGCCAGGGTTGTTTCCGGGAGGCCCGGCATGGGGGTGAAGAGAGCGACGAGTAATTGGGGGATGGGCCCCATTCATCGGGTTCTGAACGGGGGGCATGGCCATGAAGAGCTGGTGAGCGGTAAGAGGAATGGTAACAGGGTGGTGAGCAATGGTGAGGTGGAGTAGTCCATGCTCGTTGGGCAGTGAGAAGGGGGGTTATGAGAGTGCGGCTGTGGAGGCGAGAGGGATGGATGGGTGGCATTGCGAGTTCGACAGCTTAGGATGGTTGTTGAGGTATTTCTTCCTTTGCATACGATACTAGGAAGAGTTAGCGTAATGCAGGTCCCGGACTAATGAGTTTTCAACCATGCCAGCTTGTCTCCTTGCCTCCTAGTATCCAGCTTTCCCCAACAGCTCCTTCAAAAGCTCCAAAAAACTCCCCCCACATTCCGCCGCCGTCGCCTCCATACTGTCCAGGTCCTCCCCCTCCACCTCCATCCCCTCAAACCCCTCCCCCGTCTCCACCATCTTCTCCAACAAAAAGCAAAAATCCCCGCGATCATTGTCCTCCCCCCGCCCCACATAAGCCCTCGCCTTCATCCTCGCCAGCTCGCCCACACCGGCGCGGAACCCTCCACCCACCGCCTCAACAACCTTGATCGTCGGCCAAAGGCGCCCCCCATCTGGAGAAACTCAAGCGGCACCCCGACGTCCTCGATGCCCTTCCCCTGGCACGAATACGTCCATTCGGCGACGGCGCCCTGCGAGAACCGAAGGGTCGCTGCGTGCGCCCTCTTCGAAGGCGAATAGTGCCGCGCCGGACACGGCGAAATCGACGTCTTCGGTTCTGCGGGGGCTGCCGAGGAGGACGAGCGCGGCGCCGCCGATGATGATGAATGAGGGGCGGAGGGGGGATGGGAGGAGCGAGATGGTGGCGGTGTAGGCTTCTAGTAGGGCGGCTTTTTGGCCGGGGCCGATGGTTGGAATTGTGTGAGGTTGTGGCGGCGGTAGTGATGGTGATAGTGGTGGTAGGTTTGGGATGAGGAGGGCTTGATGAGGTTGGAGGGCTTGATGATTTCGATTTTAGGTGGTAGTGAGAGGTAGTGGGAAGTGATGGGTCAGACCTGTAAATACCAAGTGTGGGTCCTTTTTATTATCGGGACAGCTGGAAGGAACGATCGACTAGGGAAACAGGCCGATTGAAAGGTGCCGTCTGGGATATGCCTGCTGTCCTCCAAGGTCATTAACAGTCAACATTTTGAGCTTATTTGAGTGCCTTTTGTGATTCGATTCACCAAAACTTTTTGTCTGGTACGTATACGTTGAATGGCTTGTTTCATCCTTGGTTGATGACTAGTCACGTCAAATGGATGTTGTTCTCATACTCTCCTTGATCATGGCAAGCGTCGGCTTCCGCTTAAAAGCCTTTATTCTTTGCTCCATTTCCGCCCGGTTACGCTCTGCCAACAGAGGCAGTAGTAAGTCCCGCTGTGATTGCCTTTCTAGATACAAGTACCTGACGAGATTTCTTAAATGATACGCCGGGCGGTTGCCCGTTTTCCCCTGATAATCCTCTGCATGCGTGGTGCGGTACCTAAGCTGATCTAGAACGGCGTCGCACATTTTGGGGATCGAGGGTACGAAGATGGGGACGCCTTTTGCACTACTCGATATCTTAGGCAGAATCCTGGTGCCTTGCTCGGTCTGGGCAGTGAAAGTGAGGTAAGCCGTCTCTGGGACGGTGCCGAAGCGTTCTTCGACGAGATTTACGTTCCACGCGTGGATGTCCATGACGGCGACGAGCTCGGCGTCGTTGACTCGAAGCATATAGACGGCTTCGGTCCACAAGTTGACGCAGGCGAAAGGGCCTGGTGCACAGCGCATGTCACGGAGGCGGGGGACTTGCTTGGTGTATGGATCCTGGAGGCGGTAGTCGATGTCTTGGTCGACGAGCTCGAAGCAGCCCGTTGCCAGAAGGCTAGTTAATATATCGTCGGCCTGGGAGTCTCGTACAAGAAGATCGAGGTTCTACGAGCGGTTAGTCGTCGATCTATTGAAAATTCGGACAGAAACATGCTATTAGCTTACCTCATCTGGCCAAAGACGAAGGCCCATCCACCGCATAGCACCGTATTCGACTAGGACGATAGGGTGGTTGTAGGCTTCAAATATAGAGTGGACGTTGTCAAAATAGCCATCCTGCCTGGTCCTCGAATAGTCCGTACTGGAAGAGTCTGCCATGGTGATGGGGTTTTGTTTTATTGATTGGTCGAGGTTGATCAAGGTGTTTCAAGATAATTTATTGTTAGAGTGTGGTAGTTGAAACGGGGAAAAACAATTATACCAAATTCTGATTTCGCATAGTCAGGGTCATGAAAATTGGTGGAGCTCGAAGCTAAGGTACTTAGTCCGGAGCCCTATGAGCGCACTAAGGTAAGTTAATACGATTTACTGTACCAGGTTTGAATTTGTCAACGAAAGTTAGGGCAAAGCAAGACCAAAAAAATTGAAAGGTCCTAGGCGGATTCGAACCGCCGTTACTGGAATCCTGTGCATCAAAATCCAGAGTGATAACCACTACACCATAGGACCATGATTTTTATCTAGGATCTGATATTTATAATAATTAATACTTGATGCTCTGATTCATATAAACCATTATCTATACGAAGTACCTTTTACGGGATTAGTGCTTTCAAAAGGACTGACCCCCCTATTTTGATGGGTTTAAGAACGCCGAAACAGCTTCACGTTCGAACCTCAACGCATAACTGATTGACCTGTACGCAGAAGGGCAATCGGACGGAGGGATAGAAATAGTACAGTCACTTGCTGGAGTGGGGAGGTTGCATACAACTTTCATTGGGGTTCCTCTGAAATCTCGCTGAAAAGTTCCATCCATTTTGCAAGGGCGCTATGATGATTTCCTCCGCATCAGTCTACAGAGGGTCTGCTTGTCTTGGATGCTAAAGCAAGTGGCTCGGAGCGCGTTTTGCGTTAAGAAAGCATAGCTCAAGCGCATATCCATCAACCGAGTGACGGCATGAGTCCTGGCTTCTAGGAAACTCTGCAAAGAAATTTGGGGATCGAGACTATCAGACAAGGTCATTTTAATCCTACTATGTTTCGAAAGACCGCCCGAGTTTTGCACGGAGAAGAGCGAGCAGAGAAACTAGGATGGGCTGTGGCCGTTACAAGCTTGTCTCAGCAGGACCACAGTACAGTAAGGCGCATAGTAGCCAAATTTCTCCTGGAAATAAGTTATGATGTTCTTTTCCGGATTCGAAAGCGAGAGATTGGGATTAGCAACTACCATGAGATCATTTCAGTTCAGAGGAGACGCATGTTTGGAAAGGCTTAGGGATACCCCATCTGTCGAAACCTGCCTGTTCATCCGTCGGAATATACAAGTTTCCCCTATAGCAGCATTCCATACTTTGAGAGCCGTCATTCACAATGGCAGATCCATCCGACGTCGACTTTTGGTATCTCAAACCTGTGTATCCGCTTCTTATGAGACTCGCTCTCGGATATTGACAGGGCAAGCGTGCATCCTCCTGCCATTTACTTGCCCAGCAGGTATCCAACCTCAAGCTCAACGAGGAAAAGAAATCATCCATGGAGTTGAGTCGAAAGGTCGATCCACGCCGGGGGAAAAAAACAAAGCATAGGGTTTACCATAACCTCCGGGGGCGTACAGTACACTGGGACGGGACCTGGCAGTATGTTACTTACACAGGCCAAGACCTGTAGTATACAGGTTCTTGTGGTGGGCGATGCCTGAATCGGGCAAGATCTTTGACGCCAGAGGTAGATAAGATCCAGGACACCAAGAGGGTAGTAGTAGCAATAGAATCTCCGGAGTATAGTATTTGGTTTGACATCAACAATACGCCCTCCACACGTTTCCTTATTCAGTACGTGGGGACTCCTTACCACGATTCCTGTGCCGTGCGGTGCTCGCCAGGCAAGGAGACTCGATGCAACTCCCATCGTTCAACGCACCGCCAGCCCCCGTGCCTAAGAACAGATCCAATAGTGACATAGTTAGCTGTCTCAACGGCGGTGACTACACTACACCCTTTCGAGTTTCCTCTACTCCAACCCCCTTTCTCCAGCCCGTCAACCTCATCCTGAATGTCCACGCCCTCATTCCCAATCACTCAAGAACCTCATCGTAACAATACATATTCCTATTACTCAAATCGGCAAACCCAAGGTTCAGCGTCCTCAAAGGCGAAAACGTCGTCTGCAACAATGCCTCTCGGCCGGGGGGGACTACGCACACCAAACCCGCTCAGCCACGTCTGCCGAACAAGCACAAGCGGCCATTCCCGCCACTGCCTCCCCAAAGCGTTCCCCTCCATCTCCACAAGAAACGTCCCTTTCGCAACGCCAATAGTTACCCACCTCCCTCCCATCACAGCATCAGTGGCCACCTCGATCGTCTTTCTACCATCACAACACCCTCTCCCTAAAAAAGAGCCCGCCCGAATTCCCCAGCCGCGCCTTTAATAAAAAATTCTGGGTGTGAGAGAGAGAGAGTCGCAATCCCATTCTGCCACCCAAAAACCAAAAGGGGCGTTTTTTTTTTATATACCCATCTTTTTACCGCACAAAGCACAAAAAAAATCTCTAGCGCGCTTTTCGGACTGCGCATAGCGTCGTAGGAACCAATTTTATAAAGAAAGAGGTTCGAAAACAGCATAAGACAGTGAACAGTGGGAGAACCCCTACTTACGCAGACGCGGGCAGCAAAATGCCCCCGGTTTAGTTGATGCAGAACCTTAAGCAGGGTTCTTGAGGCCGTTGGTATGGCTGGGCCGTTCTACGTATCTCTAAAGTGGCTCTGCTCTCTCTTTCTGGACGGCAGAGGGCAGGTTTTGCAAATCCCAAGTTCGAGACGTGTGTGTGATGTATGAAATATATCTATAAATATACCAGGACTTTGTTTATACTATACCCTACTTACCTTACCCACCCAACCCCACGGGACGCAATCACAATCCACTGAAACAAACGTAAAACGTCGTATAAATTCCCTACTCTACTGTCCAGAAGCTATCTACCCTTACCGCACGTTCTCCTACCCAATCTCAGCTTTGCCGAATAGATAACCGCTGAACGCTAGAAAATAGGATGGCAGTGATGAGCAGGGTAAATATCTGTGCTTGGGGGCACGGGGAATAAGAGACAAGGGGAGTCTAGATGAAAACCGTGCGTTGCTATTTCCCTCTCCCGAACATTCTCATCTTCACCTCAACGTATAGACCCAGCGACGCTTGACGAGACAAACCACCTTATTACAACCATCGCTCACCTGGGCACCTCATCAGGCTCATACCGACTCCCTTTGTCATCCCCAAAAAGCGGCTGGTCTCCCTTTCCCCCCATCTCCATAAACTCCATCGGCGCTCGATTTGCCGCCGGTCCCAGCTCTTTCTTGACGCCGTTCGTGCCCCCCGCCTTGACCCCATTCCCGGCAGGAGCGTTATTGTGCAACCTTTTGCCCTCGATGTTTTTCTCAAAGACTTTGACCGGGACCTCTTGACTGCCCAACTCGATGATCTTGCTGATCTTGACGTCGTTGATGGAGCTGAGGAGGGTGCGCTCGCGCTGGACTTTTCGTTTGCTGAAGTCCAGCTGGTCCATGGCGCCTGTCAGGCCGTCCGTGCTGTCGGTGAGCCGGAGTGGTTTTTGCGTGATCCATGGGTGCTCGAGACATTCGTCGACGGTGATTCTTTTCTCAACATCTACGCTGAGCATGCGATCGATGAGGTCGAGGGCCGGGTCGCCAACGGAATCCCAGTAAGGGGAAGGATAGTCGAAGCGGCCTGCTTTGATCTGCTCGGAAAGATTGTACGGGTAGTCACGGGTGCATAGTTCGTCGGAGAAGGGCGGAAAGCCGCAGAGGCAGATATATAGGACAACACCAAGGGACCAGACGTCGACGGCACGGGTATATTTGCGGTGTCGAGAGTTTTCGAGGATTTCTGGGGCGACATCTTCACATTAAATTAGCGAGATCAAGCTTCGTCATCTTCCATGTAGCACTCACAGCTGGGTGTACCACATCTGGGGGAGAGTCAGTAGGGTGACATCACTGAGTTTTCGTAGGACTTACAAAGTTGTTGTGAAGGATTCTTCACCAATAATCTTAGCGAGACCAAAGTCTGCAAGCTTCACCGATAGATTCTTGTCTGCGAGAAGGATGTTTTCAGGTTTGATGTCCCGGTGCACAATGTTTCGTTCATGCTATTTGAGTAAGAAACATCCATTTTAGGGTGACGTGTACATACCAGGTACTTTATGCCTTGAAATAATTGTATAAAGACCTTTCGCGCTTCCGCTTCGGTCAACTTTTGCTTCATCACAATCGTGTTGAACAATTCCCCTTCTGGAGCGAGCTCTAGCACCAGGTACACGCCATCGTCTTCGTCAAAGGTATCTCTGAGGCAAAGCATATTCGGATGACTGACAGACTTGAGAACTCCAATTTCTTGTTGCAGTCCTTCGGTTCGTGATTTCTCACTATCGCCATGGCGCCTTTCGAACCTCTTGACGGCATACTGCGTCCCTGTTGCTCTTTCGACGCATAAATAGACTGTAGCAAAGTGACCTTTACCGAGCTGTTGGAGAATTCGGTACTGCTGCCGAAAAGCATTGCTGTCCCTGCTTTGTGGGTAGCGGAAAGTAAAACGAGCTTGATCAAGTACGCTGATCTCGTCCGCATCTTCAAGTTCGCGGCGTTTATTCCTTCCAACAATAGCCTCATTGACAAATGTTCCGTTGCTTGAGAGATCCTCTAGTATTGCCACAGACATGCCGTCTTTGTTCTCGTTGAATACGATGCAATGTCGATTTGAGATGGTAGGTAGATTCAACTGACGATCTGTGCTCATATCAGATCTTTTGACCTCTAACAAGGTTTTCTACCACCATCTTACCGCATTCAGGATGTCTACCGATAAGGTATCCACCAGCGGGGAAGCCGAGGTTCTGTTTGTTCTTCTCATATTCCAACTCTTCCGCAACAAAATTGATAGATCCGCAACCCTGGTTTCCGCCCTGTTTTCCACGTTCGTCACTACCCGCACCAAAGCCCGAACCTGGAAACGGTGCTGGGCACGCTGATCTCTTTTTTAAAACCAATGTCTCGCCAAATATGTTGTCCAATGGCATGAGATAACCCCAGACTCCTTCCGCCTCTTCATCCTCGACATCGACTGATAATGATTTAGGCGGATAGATAAATTGGGAGAACGGTTGTGTAGGCTGGGTGTCTAACGGAGGAGACGACAAGCCTTGATGTGGTGGGGAAGAGACGGGTGTCCGGTGCCGTATCTGGCTGGGACGACCCTCCGGCGGTGAGACGGTAGCTTCTTTGTATACCTCTGTGGTATCTGATTCTTGGTGTGTTAGTGGCGAAGGGAGATGCGTGTTGACCTTGAGCGGTGTCGTCTGGGTCTGCGAAGATATTCGCTCAGACCTGCGTGGTTTCTTCGAGTCGTCCTGCCCCTCGCCTGCAGAGGGCTGAAATGGCAAATGTTAGCGCGGATCAACGTGTCTTGAGACGAAAGATTGCACGAGTTTAGGCATACCCTTCCGCGTTTCAATTGGCTTTTCTCCGATGGCCTTGGGGCCATGCTGCCGACGCTTTCCGTCTTATGGTACTGGCCAACTTCTCGCCTAACGGGACCAGAGGTACGGTTGACAGGAAGAAGATAAGGACGTGGCGTATGGGTGGTCTGGTAGGTACTTGAGGGTGAGGTAATGGTACGTCAAGTATCTCAAACTATGCCCCCACCGAAGTGTTTCGTTACGAGGTCGTAGAGCGCGGACGATGAGGCACAAATTTTTAATAGATAGCAGACAGATCCTTGACCTTGACGACAATATCAAATTACCCAAGCGATATTGCAACAGAATTCAGTAATGGACGAATGTATAAAAAACAAAGCCTGGCAGTAGCAGGATGCTTCCGGAGTACTTTCCCTCACCACCTTAGTTACCTACCTTAGCTTAGGTACTTCGAGGCTGCCGTCCGAGCCAAATCCCAAGTCCGGCACCGTACAGTACAGTAGTACTCCGTACCCACAGCAAGTCGGCCAGTGGAACAACCCGATCCCCCGGATTTCCTAGCCCTACACTACACAGTTTTGGATCTAGTGCAAAACTTAACCGAAAAGCTTGGGCCACGCACAATGGCCGACGTTTTCCGTCACTCGGATCCTCAGGGGAAGCTTCGTCTACTGTGTACTTGAAACGTGCGTCAGAAGATACGAAACAAAAGAAGGTTCTGTATTGCATGGAACACTTGTCGGCAGACTTTTCCATATCCTACCTTACATCGAGTATTGATGTTCCCTCGCTAGAACAAACCCTTTTCGGCACAATAACCATCTTGACAAACGCCCCATACTAACACATCCCCCTTCCCGTATCGATAGCATAGCCCTCGCCTGCCAATCCTACCATCTAGTTTGAGAGTATCGTAGTATATCATGCATTCCAATCTTCCGAAACACCAACATCGTAATCATGAGACGAAACAGACTCCTCGGATCGTACACGACGCCTCTCTCTGTCCCCTGTGTTAGCCCATCATAGCCGGCAGCTGACCACCTGCAAGCCCATATCGCGAACGATTTGGATCCAATCCACGTCCAACGCATAGCCCACGCGAATGAAACCTTCTCTCTGCTTCTCGTACACGGCATTTAGGAGATGCTTCGTAGCGCCCATGTTCCTCCCCACACTATCTTGCTCCATGATGCCCAAGAATTGTAGAGCTTGCTCCCGATCTGCAGCAGAGGTTGCCGCTATGCCTGCCATGAAGAGCGGAAAGACGATGTATTTTCGCTCTAGATGTCCATTGCTGATGATCTCACGGGCGAGCTCGATGATTTCCCGGACACATTGAGAGACCTCGGGAATATTGCCCGCGCCCGTCTCCAGTTGCTGAGATGCCCACATACTCGTGTGAGAGTAGATGATGCAGGCGCGGTATAAGACATATGACTGCATACCGGTTAGTGCTGAATTGTGGGAATTCTATTCAGTAGATCGACTAGGATCCACGATTATTGCCTGACAAGAATCTTCCACTTACATGTTCGAAGACTCCACGAGATTCTATGGGCACGTGATGATTGCTGTAGCCCAAGACTTCGGATGCCGACCCCTGCGCGTGCCATGTACGCCTCAACAGATCCCGTAGTTCATTTACCTGCTGTTGTCTACGCATGAGCTCTGTTGCTGCTCCGAAGATACCTGATTGCTGTGTAATCTCCCTTCGGAGATCCCGTGCCAGGAGGCCGAGGCGCGCCGCTACAAGCGATATCGATCGATGGTGTTCAAGCTCGGACTGCGCTGCATGTGCTTCATATGACATTATCCCGTTTGAGCCTGCAGAGGAAGCTGGAAGCTCGTCGACTGCCGCGGTAAGCAGGCCGTTGTTGAGCATGGCCTCAACAAACTCTCCAGTACCGCTGCCGCAAAGCACAGCATGTGTATCTATGTGGAACACCCACCAGGTTATGCAATCGAAAGGATCCACACCGTTCGTATTGTGTCTCAAAGTGATAATGCGAAGGAGTTGGCTTATATGTTGCGACCAAAGGTTCGAGCCCCCTGGTTCAGCAGCTGCAATCTTTTTACATTGTTAGAAAGCATGTTGAGAGGCTTCTATCTGGATCGCTTACGTCATATAGAAGCAAAGTGAAGTGAGTCAGTAACGTCCCGTCGGAAGATAAATCTGACGGCCCTTGAAGGCTATATTGCAGTGACGGCAGCGCTTGTTGGTAATGCTGCAGTGCTTCGAGGTTCTGGACACCGGTTGTATGGGCCATACTCAACGCAGAAAATGCCATGAGAGCGTGGTAGAGCTGGAAGAAAGAAAGTGTCAGTTGAAGCCGCGCCGAGATAGCTTTGCTCGTAAAACGTTCAAAAGAAACTTAAAGGAGGTTGATGAGGGATGTACGCTAAGATAAGAGTAGAAACAGTTGATGATATACAGAATGTACTTACAGGAGGGGACCGGGTCGCCTCTGTCTCTAAGATTTCCTGCACTGAACGCCTACCGGTATTCTGGGGACAGCCCAGCGAGTCGTTATGCACTTGGACTACCTGACGACAAATAAAATCCCGGTAATGAGATACTAGTCGAGCGTCTTCTCCATCAAGAGTTGAGATATCTATTGACTGTGCCTCGTGATCTGGAGAGTCCGTACGCTGAGTGATTGCTTCGGAGGAGATGACTGGTGACGACGACGTTCCATGAGTTCGAGACTGTGCGCTAAGAGAGCCAGAGGCCGGGATTCTCCTGGTGTTGTCTTCAAATTCGTCCAGGATCAGTATATCTGGATCTTCGGACATTTCTGCGCTGGATTTTCTGCTTTTAAGGCTATTGGCGCGCTGTTGGTCCGCTAGAATATCGTCCAGCGTTTCTACCCTGTTTTTCACAACCATGTTTTTGTCACCTCTATACTCCTTAAGGTTCGCAAAGCTTTCGAGTGTGGCAATAACGTTATAAGTTCCTGGTGCTCGATATTCTGCTTTCCTCTCCCGATCCTCGTCGTTTGTCAGTAAAGCAAAAGGTAAGAGCAAATCATCTGTTGCCTGAGACGTGTCACTGGATCCGAAGCCGCGCTGACAAGAGTCTATCTTGTTAGTATTACTCGCTTCCAGGGCATAGAGATGGACGTACGATCAAAGACGGAGTTGATATTGCCTCCCGCCCTTGTCACACCTTGCATTTTCTCAACAACCCGGGGAGTTTCATCCTTGAATGAAAGGCGAGGACTATAGTCACAAACGTGTCCCAAGCGGTTGCAAGGCTGATAGAAAGGTTCCAAGGTCAGCCTCTACCTCCACCGTGATGGCCAGTGGGGGTTATCCGGGTCTTACAGTGCATTTAGGCCTAGCTTCATCGCATCTGTGTCATAAATGATGAGCACCATTGCTTTCTGGCAAAGGAGAGAAAGGAAGACGGACTTGACCTTACGCATCTATGTCATGTTAGCAAAATCATCTTGAGGCATTCCATGGCGAGAAGCGGCTTGCCCGACAAGTCCTAAGAACATGGCGATATCAGCTCTAAGCCCCGAGCTCACTGGTCGGAAGGACCTACCAACACCCAAACCGAGACCTTGGAGGCAGTCGTTGTCCAGCATTATTCGTCACATTGCCTCTGGCGTTCTGGCTATTAGGGCTAGGGTCCCGAGTCAATGGCTGCTTGAGCCTTGGTGCAATCGTCGGCAAATTCTCTCTTGGCTGCCATGATGATTGATCTCGCTTGCGTTGCATCTGTGGGGGAAGCTCCCGTCACCGGTGGTAGATCGTTTGTTCGCCGGTAGTAGCTCGAAAATAAGCTGGTAAAGTTTGCCGATTGGATGTTAGGCCAACAAGGAGCGTATATAACACCGTCTTTCTCGTGCTCTTCAACAAATACAAGGGATTCTTTAAACTCTCATAGTTTGCTGGGGGAGCACCTTATAAACTACAAATCTCAAATGACGGTGGAGATGAAAAACCATGTACTTCTGAAGAAGCTCTATCACTCGGGCTATGAAGACATTTGAAACGCTCTAGATTTCATGTGATATACTGTTCAGAAGCAAGAATTCTGCAAGCTGGGCTGATCAACAAGATGAGACGAAAGGACAATGCATTCGAGAGGCGTATGCAACTCTGAAGGTTCCCTGAAGTAGAGCGCAGAGCATACCGGAAGTGGGTGTCTGGATATGCCCATGTATGATGTGTGCCTTTGGGGTGGGAGGGGTGGGGGGGAGGATCCCGGCAGCTACTTACCGTGTACCTGAGATCGTCATTGGTAGCGGATGGCCAGTTAGTGTAAAGCGTGCATCGACCCGGGAAGGGCGCCGTCACCGTAGCACTGGGTGTCCTGGCGTTGTGGTTATGGGTTTCGTCTGCTGCCATACAGACTCCAGTATACCTTACAACTGAAGTGCCTACTATCTTCCGTACCTTACTACTACTAGTCCACCACTATCACTATGTACAGTAGCTTCGCATTTGATGAATGTAACTTTGCGGCATCGAAACGTTGTGGCTGTGTTAGGCCGCGTGTGGTCAGAAGTCGTGATGGTTGATATGCTTGGCATATATTGCCCCTTTGGACTGTATGCGGCCAATCAGAGCCCCTTGATCTCGTCGCTCGGAATTTCCTCGCCAGATGGCTCACGCATAGGGGAAAGCGTGAAAAGCTCGAATGTGCTAGTTTTGAGGCTGAATCTGGCAAGGTGAGCATTGTCATATTAATTCCGTTTCGTGGGAAGATAAGAAGTTGGTCCGCAGGACACAAGGGGGTATGCAGTCATCACTTGGCTTTGGCTTAGTACTCGGTGCTCCTCGAGACTCCTCTACCAATCTCGTCAACAATGACAGATTGACAGACGCAAGCACCACGCGCTCTCGGCTGCAAAAACGGGCTCGGTTACACGACACAGATCGATCAGCGTAAGCTAAAAGGGAGCTGATGTAAACAGAATTTAATTCCGATCGTTTGAAATGTTTTTGCTTAGCATTTTATATCAATCAACCTTTTCTTTTCAATCGAGATCTACTTCTTTCTCAACCACTTTCTTTTTCTTTTATATACAGTTTACGTCGTTGTTATAATACATTATTAAATTATTCATAATGTTTTAAAAACTGTTTTTATCATCGCAAACATTATGAAGAAACATTTTCACAGTTATACCTAGCCCGGCGTGCCCGGGATCCGGTTTTCCCCTACTCGCTCTCTTATCGCCTTTTCTAAACGATGACGACTCAAGCCGACTTGTCACAGCTTTGGTTCGTTATCATGATCCACTTCTCACCATTCATGCTAAGCTCTGGCATCGACTTCGTCGAAAGCAGAAAACCCACTGCTTTGAAAGTGCTATTGTGAGTAAGCTGATCGACAATTCTCCCTGTAATACGATCCGTCAAATTATTCGGGTGCGCCCCCCTTGCTCCCTCGCTGCTCCCTCTAAAGCGGCTTTGGTCCCTTTCCCGAACGGAAACGGCAATCCCCAATCCTAAGTTCGGGGTGTATATAATATATATGCATCGAGGGAGCAGAGGGGAGCATCGAGGGAGCAGAGGGGAGCACCGAGGGAGCAGAAGAGAGCACCGAGGGAGCACAAAGGAAGTACTATGAGGCAGTGCAGAGGGCGCAGTAGGTGGGAGCCTGAATTAGCTGCCTGATACCCGGCTATAGCTGCTCTTAGAGATATTCGCCCGCACTGTTATCTATATATGCTAGTAATCCCTCTAATAGTACTCCGTACGAATAATACTATTAAAGTCCTCTACTCGTCCTTCAGGGAGTTAAACCCTAGCGTACGGGAGCAAAGCGCTGTATTCTTCACGCCGCTCCAACGATTTATTAGGGGGTACAGCTGGTCGGGGGGTTGGAAAAGTTGAGCCGGGGTCGGAAAAAATTCTTGGCGTCGGGTTGGACTTTAAAATTGGCATATGCCCCGCACATCCAAGACTTGGCGGCGGGTTGGAAAAGCTTCGAACCCTATGCGAAGCATATGCCAAGAGCATTAAGCGAAGCCACAATAAAATACACATCTGATCATCAAAGCCTCGTCGATGCATATGCGCAGCATCAACTGAGCACAAAGAAACATCAATGAACGACTTGAAGATGAGTGTCGCACTTCGCATATGCTGCGCATATACTAAGAAGAAACTCAGCTCGCTCAAGATTCATTCAATGCAAATGTTGAAAACAACGAGAAAAGCGATGATGCAAATCATGAGCTGAACGAGAATGAAGAAGAAAATGCACGAGAAAGATCTGATGAGCTTGTTGAATAACATGTCACAAATTGAGTTCATGATTTCGCATGTTTTGTGCATATGCTAAGCATATGTAGAAGAATCTTCGCTCGTCTTGCTATTCATGATATATGCATGATCTGTGATTGTGCTGTTTTCTCGATGCTTCGCTCAAGCTGTGCATATGCACGACTTCAATACTTCGCTCTTGCTGTTTATCATCTAGCTACTTTAGCTATATAACATTAATTCTTGAGCTCATGATTAGCATATGCAGAAAGCTGAGTCGGGGTTGGAATAATTTTGAACTCATGGTTAGCATATGCAGAAAGTAGAGCCGGGGTCGGAATCAAAAAAAAAAAGTTTCGACCCTGGCTCAACTTTTCCAACCCCCCACCAACTGTAAGCCCGATTTATTATGACAGCTCTGGAGTTAATTGCTTGCGAATAAGCGTAAAAGGTGAAGAAAGCTCCGTAAATTTTGAAGTAAGCTTCATCTTAAGTAAAGAATCATCTTGATCGATCGATTGATTAATTGTGATGTAAAAGCGTTGAGTAAGATACTGTCTTCAGAGCTGCCATAATACCTAAATGGTTAGAGCAGCGTGGAGAAACTAACGTATTGCTTCCGCACGCTATGTATTAACTCTCTGGTAGACCAAGTAGCAGTGTGAAGTGTGCTGACGATATAATGATTTCACGTAGGCTAGACGATAGTATTTGTATTTACTACTAAATAACCGGTGTGATTCGCATTACATATATCAGACTTCCAGCCAATGCTTCTACCGTGCTCAATTTTAAACTCACAGGTAGGGTTCGGTATTAAAACACCTGCAACGTTCAATCAATATGGATCGGGACATTCAATGAGCATAGACGACGTTGACAACCGGAATGACTCTGTTCGCCAAGACCTCATTTCGAACCAGTCGAAGGCAAATGGATATGTAATGGGTGCGATTCACTAAGATAAGAGATCGCTCGACCTTCAGCAAGGTTCGAGCGCGCGAATATGTACAGCTCAGCCCTCCCATTCCACTTCTTCTGAGACACAACTGTGCCGAATACTATCGATGCCGGTGACCAACGACATGGATAGCTTAGACCGCATCTGCAAAACCCGAGGACCCAAAGGGCAAGACTTACAATTCAGGTCCAAAGCCTCACTCTTTACAGGGTTACACAGTTACACTCAAGCTCACGGTCCCGAGGCGCATGTGCACTTCTTGAACAGTACTCAAGGCACGGTACGCGAGTCGCGAATAAGATCGCATATTCAACAGCCGCGAAACCTCAATCTACTTACCTGTATAATAGTCAGTAGAGCGGGTTAACGAATAACATAACCTACACAGGCCGCTGTTCCTGAATCTCGCTTGTTTGATGCGGTGAATCAGTCAGGTTATATAAAGGCCTGACGATGGTAGAACGAATTATGAAGCAGTTCATCTTTCACGGTTCACGGTTCACGATTCACGATTCACTGTCTCGTCTCATTGTCCCACAAAATCCCAGGTTGGATTTCGCAATCTTTTTGTAGACCATTGAAGCAGCGACTGCATCAAGTTACTTACAGCCAAACTCAACCATGCACTTCACAACCCGCACCCTCACCATCCTAGCCCTCGCGTCCGGGTCCCTCGCCAACCTCTTCCAATTCCCCGCTCCCACCAGCGGCCAAGAATTCCACGACGGCGACACCATCGACGTCTCCTGGACGACGACCTACACCAAATCCTCTCTGCAACTCTACTGCAGCTATCTCACGAACCGTAAGTTCTGCAGCATCCCCATCATAATCCGAATTCAGCCCGCAATCTACAGCCATTGCTGACAACGAATCTCCCCCCCCCAACAGCCCTCGTAAACATCTCCATTCCCTCCGCCGACAACGTCCACCCGCTCCTCCTAGACGTTGGCCCGCAGCCTAATTGCTATCTGCAAATGAGCCAGGGCACGGCGTCCTTTGGCACCGGAATCTTCAGCATTTCGGCTTCGAATGGCTCCATGTCGACTTGGGGCCAGCAGGGCTTGATGGTCTCGAACGGCACTGCGCCGAATTGTAATTGCAAGTGTACTGCTTGAGTGGGCATGCCTGCTTGGGAGAAGAGAGAGGAAGGCCAAAGGTAGGGGAGAGTTGTTTCTGGATGGCTGGGACTGTTGGGAAGGAATTGTGTATCACGGGTGTAAGGCAGGTACAATGGTAGGTATTCAATTAACTAAATATATAACACACGATGTTGCAAGAAGACGAAGCTTCGAAGCTATAAGCTCATGCAGAGGTTTCCGCGCTAAACCTCAGGACTTCGACACCAAGAAGTCAACTCAAGCCAGCAAGCACCGCAAAAATTCCAAGAATATGGAGAGAGACTGAATGACTTCGGCTCCTTACGATGAGTCGGTTCCATACAGCCACCGTTGTGGTTACACTTGGGCAGGCCCGACGTCGAACAAATTGATGAAGCTGTGGCAAGTGTACCGGAAATCAGCGGATGACTAGTCTGCCTTGTATATTCATATTAAAAAGCTTTAATGTGCAAGAACATGCAGTTGTATACTTACAAATTTTCACTTCGCTGTCAGTACTAGACACTGAATATATTTTGATCGTTAGTGCATGATGAATCTGCTTCATCTTTCGCAGCTTTCATCATGCTTTCACTAATTTGAAATTTCGACGAAGCTCACTGACATGAACTCTCATGTAATCAGTTTTCTCAAAACATATTAATTTTATCGAAGAATAATTGAAAGAACTTTTCAACAGTGAAACTCTTTGAGCAGAATTAAACGTAAGTTAGCTAGTCTGAACAGACTCAAAAAAATCAAGTTTTAATGCTTTCTAGACAAGAACGATCAATCTATGTGACAAATGACTGATATGAGATTAAGACTTTAATGATGATTCAATAAGCACTTTTCGACTTTCAGTAACGAGTCAACTTATGTCAAATGCGAAGAACAGAAAAGCATTCGTATCAAACTCATACCACTTGCTGCGCTGGTCTCTAGCCTTCCCCTTCGCGAGTTGACTAGTTGTAAAGGTTGAGTATATACAGTGAAGGTTAGTCACTCAATTTAGGGTGACTGGAAGCTCATCGTTTAAGTCAATGTCACTAGTGAAATCGGAAACTGCCCATCGAACCATCATTAAAGTCGTAACCTCGAAGGAGGGAGCAGAGAGCGAGCAGGAGGTGGCTGAGGGGGAGCACGGGGGAGCAACGAGCGAGCAAGGGAGAGCAGAGAGGGAGCAAAGAGACGAAAGGAGCGTTAGCGCGAGAGCAAAGCGGCGGGACCTTAGTAAGGGTCGGTTTGGGGACACAGCGATGCTATATGTATATATATATATATATATATCACACGACCCCCGAACTTAGGATTGAGAATTGCCGGTCCGGGTTAGGAAAGGGAGCAGGGCCGCTTCAGAGGGAGCAGCGAGGGAAGCACGGGTGTCATAGTCATGCATGATGCTAAGCCTTGGCCAATCGCATCAAATCGCCAAGGGGAACGCTCGTCGAAAGCCAACGGAAGGATGAGCGGACCCTCGGGCGATGACAAGTGTGCAGCAAAAGTTCACTATCACCTATCATCAATTAGACTTAGCACACCTCACCGCTGCCTGTCGAATGCGCGAAAGACAGTTTCCGTCGATACCGCGACCTATACCATACTAGGTATGTATGGCGATTTCCCCCAAGCCGGAGGCAAACGTTCCAAGCTCCCGATCCCACCAGAAGTGCGGAATTCGGGGACAATGGCCATAATGAAGGTGTATTCTCCTTATCGACTGATTTGCCCGATTCACGACTTTGTAATTACCGATTCGGAGCATGTGGTGGAGCGCAAATCAATATGGATATATGTAGTGCTCAAAATATCCTACGGGAACTGTTGGGTCCCCGTTGACTAGGATTAGGTATACTACGACAACCATTTGGTCGCATTTAATTGGGCCCAGGTGTACTACGAAGATGTTTCGATTCCGGACAACGCATTCCATGCGTGAAGCCTCTCAGCATAGTTAGATTCACCACTTAGAGTGCTGGAAAAAATCGAGATATACGTAGCCCCCTCACCCGAATCCCATTTATATCAATCTAGTCTTGATCGAAACATTTCCCTAGTTACCAATCAAGAATATACAAAAGCTTATGATCCCCATTGCGCCCATTTTCTCTCCAAGAGACGCCTTGACAACATGATCAGGGTTTCTAAGCGCCTGCTGGTGTTCAAACTCTGCCTCATGATTGCGTCAGCCTGATATGTTGTTCCCCAAGCGATGGCACGATATGTCAGTCTCAATCTACCTCCACTACCAAGTACCGACCGATATTTCGTTAAGGATAGACAAAACTAACGACAAGTGTTATCGACATCAAGGTAGAGCGACGTGAGAACGCGCATACTGCTGAAGGGAAGTCTGTTTGGTTCTGTAAAGATTCCATACCAGGTAAGGTCTCTTTTGTATATATCACGGTTGCTGAGTTTATGATAGGAAAAAGACATATATTCTCTCCAGGCATCCCTCCTTTAGTGGCATCAAGGTTGACAGCCTTTCTGAGAAAAGAAAAGTCGTCAGAGAAGAGTGCGATAGATATGGCTGTCAGTCCGGCGTAGTGGCGGCAGGGTTTGGGGACTGTGGTGCTGGAGGCGCTGTTGATGCGCGCCAAGGAGAGGGCGGAGCTGGGGGCCTATGGAAATCGGATTGCGAATCTGGGGACGCCGGGGCTGTACCGGCGGTTTGGGTTTGCGGAGACGGCGCCAGGGCGGCCTGGGATGGTGAAGACTTTGGAGCAGGTAAGGTGAGTGGAAGGCTTCGCAGAGGCTTGGTGCGTTGCGGTGCTGGCTTTTTGGTAAAGCCTTTAGACTTGTGTTGTGAAGTGAGCGAGCTTTATCTACGTTTGAGGTTGTCAACTATTGTTCTTAAGAGCTGGAGTCATTTTCGCTGAAGCTTATAATCTAAGCTAAAATGCTAGCGAAGATCAGTGGTACATATAGTAAAGGCGATAGGCGCATGCGTGCGGTAAGAAGAGGCAAATAGGGTGGGAAAAGCAGTATCAGCACGCATCTCGGTGTCATGAATGCTATTGTAGTCCAAAGAAACGCGGCTCTCGCGCTATCTCGTAGACTTAAAAGCACTTCTTGAGTGAGAGCCTTGTTCGTAAAGAGGCTACATCGTAGCAACTCCATTTAACCAGGGGTCTTGTAGTAGCTGTTTCGCCGTCTGTCGATGTTCGGGCTGCCATTGCAACATTTTGCGCATAAACTGAAGGAAGGCTTCCTTGCTACTACCGTCGAGGTTCTCCTCAGACTCCTCTAGGCTAGTAGCACTTGGAAGGGGTATTTCACCACGCCATTGACCTACAAGATTAAGCTTGAAGACATTCGGTGTCAGTACCGATAGTGCTTACCATCCTTGGTGAAGAACTCGGCGGTCCTCTTTCCACGCTTCAAAAGTTCCAAAGGCGGCGGTCCCATTATAGCAATCATCTCAGCAATGTGAGCACGAGTCATATACCGTTTCTCTTTAGGATCCTGTCCGTAGAACATGTGTTTCCCCTCAAACAGGTCCCAAACCTGAGAGTCGCGTCAGTTCATCTCTTGACGATCTCTGGTACAACCTACAAGAACCCCAATGTTCCAAACATCGATGCTGTAGCTCCACGGGATCTGCAAGCAGACCTCGGGCGACCTATACACGTTCGGTTGCACATCTTCGTCATGCGCGACATCCCCAGATACAGCTGAGCCAAAATCGCTAAGAACAGGTTCTCCGATACTTTTCGGCAAGTCGAAGCTCCGAGAAGCATAGATAGTATATTCATCAACTTCTTTACGAGGCGAGGGGTGATCTTGTTCGGCTTTGATGAATGCTGTGATGATCGAGTGATCTTCAATTTCCATAAGAACATTACCAGCGCTGATATCTAGAATATAATGAGTCTATCTTCGCGCGTTATTGGTAGAGAGGATACTCGCCCGTATGAATCAAACGCGCTTCCGAATGGAGATAATCAAGGGCTTGAAGCAAGCGATAAAGGAATGCCTTTAGCAAGTCTTCTGTGAACCTGTGGCTCGTATTCCGCCGGAGTAAGTCTCGTGCGCTTTCCCACATTGGCTCCTGTACGAGACATTGGTGCTCGCCTCTGGGACCATATAGAGTGAAGGTATCTGGTGCATCGCGGAGATGGCGGCGTCCTGGGTGGTTCGATTTGATGCTCACCAAATGCTTATAGATGCTGATCTCTTCAAGGTTCTGTTGATCGTTTGTGAATACCTTCAGCGCAATCGCACGATGCTCACTAGATATGTAAGTACTTTGTCACAATGACACGACGCAACTCACTACAGGTCATTAGCCAGCCAGACGGTCGAACCAAGGCCAAATCCTAATTTTCCGACGACTTGGTACTTCGTATTTAGTACTTCACCGATTCGTAACGGATAATATCTGCCCGTTGAGACGTCGTGTATTTCCTCCTCAATTTTCCGCGACGCGGGTAACGTCTCGAAATTGGCATCCTGAAAGTGCAGGGGCTGCAAAGGGGCCTTGTTCAACCAGCGCCGCGCCGATCTAATGACTGAAGCCATTGAACGCGATGGAGGGGGGCGTGGCATGGCAATGGGAGTCCAGGTAATCGATCACATGTGAGATGGAGTTGTGTACGATCTCCCTACCAAATTCCCTAACTCCCTACCAAACTTCCTATCGAGCTCCCTATCGAACACCCTACATGCTTCAAAATACGCGTCGGTCGAGCGCATAACACACGTCAAAAAGTGCTTCAAACAATGCTTCTCGCTACTACGAGCAGTTGAGCCAGTACACAGAACGATGAGCTTATGAGAGCAACTTCGTATCTATTATCTTGAAGCTCGTCAAATTCAAAGTCGGAGACTCGAATCAAGTATCAGAAACACCGACGAGAATAAACTGAAGCATGACTATGCTCAAAAGTTGAGAGTTGCTATCGAAATTTCGGGTCAAAAGCGAGTGAAGTCAGGTCACCCGATATTACAGTGCCATCGCAACAAGATATAATCTTAAAATTTGTGTCAGTGTATACAGCAGATGTAAAAGTAGAGCCAAACCTGAATATATGTGAATAAGAACTGCGTTGCGTTGCTGATCGCGTCGTGAAGAAGAATGTTGATGAATTTGGAAGTTAACTCAAAAATTTGTATGGGCGCGCACCAAAACAACGAGATACTGAGGCAAACCCCACCTAGTCACAGAGGGTGAGCTTAGTAAATAGATACGCCGGGCTTCAAGGCTTGGTTTTGCCGATCCGGGTAAACAGCACCTCTCTGTTCAGTGATTCTGTGCTCTAACCCAGACATAGTGAGCTAGAAGTCTTGACGTTATTGTCCGTTATCCTTTGCATCCAGTAATTGTTGAGGCCTGACTCTTGGAATGGCGACCGTGGTTACTGCTACAACGCTCTTCAAGCTCGTCTTCTTCGTACCTGAATCCGCTCTCCAAGCCTGCAAAACCGCCATCTTTGCTGCTGGTGCAGGTCGCTACCCCGGCCCAGGAAATTATACAGAATGCTGTTGGACCGCCATGGGTACCGGTCAATTCCGAGCCGGAGACACCGCGAATCCAAATATCGGAAGCACAGGCAAACTGGAAACGGTGAAGGAGGCTAGGGTCGAAACTCTATGTGTGGGTAAGGACGTTGCTAAGAAGGCGGTTGACGCACTGAAAGAGTAAGTTCGTAATGTGCTTGCTGTCTTCCGTCAACTTCGACCATACTGAGTTTTGCGTACTTTATTCCCGCACCAGGGCTGCTCTAATAGACTATCCAGTACCCATCCATATGAGGAGCCTGCATATGAAGTATACAGGGTGGAGGATCTTTGATTACACAAGTTGCACTATTTAGCTTTTTGTCCAGTGAGACGTTTATGTAAAGGGAGCCCACCTTTGCGGATTGACCTGGCCTCTATTTCCGTTGGATGTTATTCACTGCGGGTACTCATCAGAATACTCCCTTCTCGTTCTTGTCAGCTCGGCTTTTCCATCTGTCGCAATCGCTGAGTGCCCGCCTGGCGATATCGTTTGCACACCTTTCACTTCGATTCAGCAATCTCTTTATACCTCGCTGACTGGGCATACGGATAATGGATGCTGGTATTGGGCAATCTGTGTCTTAGCCACTGCGGACGAAGCGCGTAAGCAGCAGTTCAACGCTACGTCCCTAGTGATGGGCCTCGTACCCATTATTTTAAGGGACGTCGCCTGGCCCGAACGTCGCTTAATCTAGAATATGTGTCGCGAAGACTTTCACGTCTGGTCGAAGTGATCGCTAGAGCCCTTGGGATCGTGCCTGTATCAATAACTGGTTCGGACTCTTTAGGAACTAATAGAGGGCTCGCTACCACTAGAATCTACAAATGGACTCGATCGCTGTCATTGAAACGACGCATGCTTTTAGCTGGTTGAATTCGCCTTTGTGGAAATTTATTCCAAACGTTCTAGTCTAGGTTGCCCTTACCCCATCTTTGTTCTAACATGGCACATAATTGCCATCATTCCTGCGACCATGCAGGTCTTACTGGGCCAGCACAAAACAGAGTACGAGCCTTTGCCCGAAGTCGAGGACGCTTCAGCGAACACGTCCGAAACATCAGAGCACAGCAATAACTTTCCAGAACGTGGAAACATCGATGTCCTTTCAACAAGGACGCCCATGCAGAACTCACCGTTACAAACAAGGCAAATTGCAAGGCCATCCGCCTCAACTCAAGTGACGCTTCATCAGGACCATGCATCTGCGATTCAAGGCGGTGGCGATCCATGGTTAATTCAACTGATATGAGGAATCTACTATACAGCTGGAACACTAGTCTACACATTCATAATGGCAGTGACTGTCATCGAATTTTTCGTCTGGGTCTGCGTTTCCGCCGGCGCCGCTATCTCGATGAGGCTGCTGGCTTTCTATCTATGCATGTGCTATGAAGACAAGGTGGAAGGAGAGGCATAAAAAGAATAGGAGACATCAGCCACTGCGAGCTCTGAGGAGCCAGCATCAACATACCATTAAATATTAGAGGCACGGGATAAAGCAATATACACCGTACAGGGTTTCCTTACCCTTTGTCTAATGCACTTTACGTTCCTGTTTTGGGTCACCTTTTACGGCGGTCACCGGACGGTCCCCGGGTACCAAATGCTCAAGGGTATGTTAATCATGAGACTCGGAAGAGCCGTCCCGACGATACTGATTATTTCAGTCTGCATACAATCAAGATCGTGGACGGAAAGACGTTAGAAGCCAGTAAACGCTCGAAGATAGCATCGACAGCTTCGATACCCAACCCAGCATGTCCGTCTTAAATCATCTTACAATTCCTTTCTCTGCTACCGATTATCTGTTACAAATAGCGTTTCACAGTATTGAGAATATCTTCTTCATCGCATAATCGATGCTAAACATTTTGCAGCTAAAGCAAAACTTCTCTTTATGTACATTTGAAGTCTTTCCAAGTAGTGTTTCTTCCTCTCCTAATCTTTTTTCGTTTTAAGTTGTTTGGGGTTTAGAAATTGTAGAAGGTGGTGGGATATTGTTCGTTAATGATCCGCGAGCAATAATCACCTGCGGCTTGTCTCCCCTTGCAACAACCACGTCGAAAGCATATTCCTTGAGATTCATCAGGTCCTTCTCATGCGCGAAACTGAAGCCCATGAGGGACAATGCTAGGACAACTCGCCGGTTGGTCAGAACATAATCACCCGTTTGATTGCCAACCGCTGCCATCTGGATCCGAACGCTGAAAAGTGGAGGTACGATTGAATTTTCAACAAAGGGATAGTCGTACAGCGGTCTGGACTCCTTCGGCCAAAACCCATCCTTGATGTAGGCTTCATAGAGGGCCTGAGTAAGAATGCCGGCTACTGCTTGAGCCTTTATTGAAGTGTTACCAGGATGGATGTCGATGCCGAATGATCCAGGTTCATTTGAGTTCCCAGGTTCGGGCATGACCAAGCTATTGGGTTTGCTTTGATTGTCGTCAGCTCTCGACTCAAAGCATCGTTTAGCAGAGGGTCGTCACTGGGGCTTCTACCCTAGCTGAAAGTGAGGATTGGGCAATTCCAAGTTTCGGAGTGAGCTTGGGGGAGACATAGTCATGCCCAGACTAGCCCAAAGACACAAACACCATACAGCCATGGACCAGACTGGGATTTTCGCGAAAGACATATGTATAAGCGATGACCAACTGGCATCACCAAACGTTCAGTCTAAAAGGCAGCAATGTTGAAGATCTAGCCAAGCAGCACAACTACGATATCAAGTATATTATAGCTCTTTATACGCATACTGACCTACGTCAAGCTATAAACAGAGTTGAACGCAGAGGCCTCTTCATCGTCTAACCGCTATCCTCGGCAATGCCTACTCATTGAGAGGCGACATGCGCTTTGTAGGACCAAAGAGTATTCGAGCTGCATACATGAAACAGGCAGGCGACCGAATCTACACAATTTGTCATACGAACGTGAAATATGCATTCATAAGAGAACACAAGTTTGCGTGAAATTCCCGAAGAAAAGAAAATAGCGTCTATCTCCTGCACTTGTGGGAGGCACATACCAAGTTCTTAATCGGAGGTTGAGAAATCCTTAAAAAGCGGATTATATGGACGAGTCAAGCCCCTTACTCTTACCAATCTTTCCCAACACTCCTATAATTCTCTGGGACAGGTCACCAACATTGGCATCAACCAGGATCGAGCCTCATATCCTAGCTCTCAAATACCTAGGACTTATTCACCCTTTCTTGGGCGTCGATTCGTTTGCGACCCTTATGTTACTGTGCATAGAAAGTGATGCTACAGGACACTTGCTCGGGACGATTGGGTCCGCTAGGTGACCTTCATACAGTTTGACGAGTAGAAAGACGACGAAGGCGGCTCGCATCAAGTGCTCCTTGAACAGGTTGGCTACTGTTTCACTTCCCGGAAGTCGAGTCAGTTGGCTAATCGCTTCCATTCAAGGTGGCACTTTTCTAGATTGAATATGATGAGGAACTAGAAAACGATTTTGCACGTTGACATTGATTGGTCGTATATGTCAGCTTGGTGTAAATATTTAGTCCAGGCGTGCGAAATCAGATACGCCTTATCTCCATCCCCACGCGACAGAACGATAGTGGGGGAGCCGACCTTGTACGCCTGATCGTTATTGAAGTGTCCAAATATCTTATAGGTCGGATATTGTGTTCGTCCATACTTCCGGAATTTGGCGATCTACTAATTGCAAATCGCAAGAGCGCTTCCCGCCACAATGCTTCAGAATTTGAAGTTTGCCATCAGCCGCAAGAGCGATTTACTCCTTAAATTTCCGAACTCGAGAGCTGCAGTACTCCGTCGCCAACAACCTTATCTTGTTCCACTATGAAACCTTATACGGTTCTTTCCGAGTTTGAGTATGTACTGCTTTTAAGTAAAGTAGATCGCTCAATTTTCCAACAACCAACTAGTTCTACTTCGGCCTTCCTTATCTAGCAGCCATGCTTGTCGTTCCCATTCTCCTGAGGCTTTGCTTTCTTCTGTTGCCATTGACGGTCGTCAGCCACCCTGCAAACCCGAGCAGCTCCAGCAAAACACTCGATAAAAGGGGATCCCGTGATGCGGTCGAAGGACTCCGTGGATATGTGCGGATGTTGGGCCATGAAAACAGGCCTGTCAGAAGAAGAGCAGAAGATAAAAGCATGGTGAACCCAACGTGGACTTCAGGAGAAATGATAACCATTCCTAAACCTACGACACCCTTCACGTCTAATCATTACTTCAATATCACCACCCTTGCTTCTGCGAAATCGAACGCCTACCCCTTCGATATAATTGTAGGACCTCTAGAAGTATGTTCTTACCAATGTATTCGGACCTTTAGGCCTCCCCCCCTAATCAGACACATACTAATCGATTACGGTGCAGATCGCGGGCTTCGTTGACCTCGACAATCTAGACGTAGAAGCCGCAGTCTACGTGCGCAAATATGCAGTGGGTGTCTTCAAATGCAACCTCAAAGAGTCATGCAAAATCAACATCAACGTAGTGCTTGCCAAGGGCACGGTTGAGTTGTACTTGAAGAACAAACACGAGGTCTGGCTCCTTGCGAAGCTGAGTCTGCCATTCGGGAAGAGCTTCTCCGTGGATAAGAAAGTCTTCAATTTGCCGCGAGACGGAGCGTTGGCTGGGGGCACGATTGATGGTACTGTAACAAATTCCGGTGTCCCAGTCGCTGCTGCATCTCCGGCATCTCCCTACACAAGTTAGTATAATAGATTTGAAGGACTTGTTCCTTAGAGTGTTTAGGCCCCGAGTGTTCCGTTCCTCGACCCAGACGGCGCTCATTGCTAGAAATACAGGCGACCGATTAGTTCGAAAAGCAAAAATGGTCATTCCAATCGAATTTTTTCAAATGACAGATATTTACCACGTGCTCCATTTTCTCTAACCCGTCCTCAAGCCCTCGTACTTTTCTTCACTCCTTTCTACTCTGCTCTCCTATTAATTTCCAGCGCCGAACCCTCGCGTTTCATTTCTCAAACACCGTCACGAAATCCCTCACTCCCATGCCCCCACCACATATCACCCCCACTCCCATCCCTCCGCTCCCACTCCCCATCGCCCCCACCCCCCCACCCCCCCACGTCACTCCATCCACTCCTATCCCTCAATTCTCCATCATCCCTCATCCCTCATCCCCCCACCCCGCAACACCAACACTCTCCCACTGCCCTCTCAGGCCATGATCATACAATCACCACACTGACAATCCGAGGTTGAGTTCAGGAACCAAGTATAGAGTCGACAGTTGGCGGGGGTGGAAGGGGTGGAAGGGTGGAAAAGAAGGAATCTGAAGGAAGTGTTGGAGAACGGTTTGAAGAGAGTGGAAGAATAGCAGGAATGGGAGATGGCAGAATCCGGAAGGGGACGGTAGCCTAAACTACCACCAAAACCCTTCATCTGCACAACCCCCCAAAGAACCCCCCCGGGCAATCCCGCTCACAACAATACAACATAACACAACACCACCCCATCCCTTCTCATCCATCTATTAATAGCCTCCCCTCCCCTCAAACCAACCCAAACCCCACCAAAAACCTCTGCAAAAAAAACACCCCCCACCAGACCTCACAAACCACGAAAACCCACACTTTCCCACAAATCAACCCCCCTTATAAACCCCCCAGATCCCGCAACCCCCAAAACTCGTAAAAAATCCTACAGTTTCACCAACAATCCCGCAAACCTTCGTCAGTCCCCACACCAATTCCCACCAAAACTCCATGCAGAGCTAATCAAACTCATGAAAACTAATAAAAACCCTTTCAAAACTACAAAACCCCACGAAGCACACAAACTGCAAACGGGGTACGTATGCACATACGTATATCCCGGTGGTTAGTTATTTCCGCTCCGGCCGAAGCCGGCTTGGCGCTAGGGGTATTTATCCTTCCTCCCACTTCTTCCTTCCTCCGTATGTTCTACCAACTAGATAGTTCAGTCAATATATCTACATGCCTCTCTACCCTCGTGTCCTCGTATACCAAGAGCAAAAACCCAAGCCCTCAACGGAACTAATCAAGCAGTTAAGATGATCTGAGATGCTGTAAAGCGAAGGGATGAGGATGGGGATGGGGATGGGGATGGGGATGGGGTGGATGGATGGATGGGGGTGGGGTGTTGCGGGCGGGAGTGCGGGATGAGGGTGGGGTTGCACAGGCGGAAGGAAGGGAGGAGGAAGACGCGAGTGCTAGGATCAGGATGGAATGTTGTAGTGGCAATATCGTTCTAGCTCATTACCTAAATGCTGCAAATAGTACGCGAAGAACCGAAATCGCACCAACCTATGTTAAAACAAACGCATTCCTCAATCACGAGACTATCACCTCACTCAACCACCCCCCTTCCCCGCCCTCCCAAGCGCTTGCTTTACCCCCACCGACCTCTCCCTCCCCTCCACCCCCTCCACTCTCTCCCGAACCGCCGCCAGCACCCCTCCCAGCCGCCCACTCTTCCTGCACAACGCCACCATAGCCACAGCCACCTCAGCCCTCTTAAGACGGGTTTGCTCCACGCCTTCCCACGCGCTAAACAGCACTTTTACGTACTCTACCAGGACATCCTCCAATGCGTCCGTGAAAGTTGCAGAGTATTGTAGCTCGAGTTTCGCGAAAAGGGATTTCTGAGCGTCCAAAATGGCGTTGTGCACGATCCTGCTCCCGCTTCCTGCCGTGACTTTAACGATCGTCTCGAGGGTCTGGGAGAGGCTGGTGACGAGCTCGGCCCCGCTGCGGGATTTTGGGTTGATGCTCTTCAGCAGCGCCGCCGCCGCGTTCGCTAGCGTTTCCTCCGTGATGGATTTTGAACTTGGGCCGCCTGAGCGCTCGTCGATGTCCATGTCGTCTGCGTCGCCCAGTGCGTCGCTGATAACCGGGTTGGCGATTTCTGATACTTGGGGGTACAGGTCGACCGTATCGCGCAGCTCGACGAAATCGCCCAGGCAGGCGAGAGCGTACTGGCGGTATCGGGGGTTGTTGCGCTTGGCTTCGCGGATGATGATTTTTTGCATTTGGGATGCTGTTGCTTCATTTGTTGCTAGGAGGGTGCTGGTTTTGGCAAAAGTAATGAAAGACTTCAGGACGGTTTCTTTGCCGTCCCAGGTTTTGCCTCCTAGGGCGTTCTCAAGAGCTGGCCAGATGATTTGGGCGTTTGAGTTACTTATTTCGGTCCCTGAGGAATCGATAACATCGGCGACTGCGAAGGCGGAAGAGTGTTTGAGGGACCAGCGGGGGGAGTCTAGATACTCGAATGCCAGGGAGATGATTTCTTTGAGGTACAAAAGTACCGCACGAGAGCCTCCAACGTTTTCATTCCAAGTATCTTTGAAGAACACTTTTGCGCGTTCGTAAGGATCGTGTTTTGCGACGAAGACAAAGGGAAGGACGTCCCCAGCAAGTGCATTGAAGCGATCTGTTGCATGTTTCGATGTTGCAAATATTATGTCTCCTGCGATGGCTCGATGGCGCTCGTCCTCGGAATCGAAGTACATCTTTTTCGCAAAATCAATAAGCTTGAGAATCTCTTCATCTGATGCTAGTCTTGCAAGATAACCACAGGCAGCAGCATACGATGACGAGACAGTCTCATTGCGGTCAAGGACCTGTTTACGAGCAAATTTCAGAAAATGATCTGCGTGGTCTTTGAAGACGAAGCTGTGCCTGGTTGCAAGGGACACAAGTATGCGAGTCGCTCCGACTTTCGACGGAAGTCCCAAGGCGATCTTGATGGCATTTTCCAGGGTTGATTGAAGTTCTTTCATCGTAGCTTCGTCCAAGAAGTCTAAGCACCGTTCGATAGCTTCCATCATGGGAGAAGCTCTGACTGCCGTCAATCGAGCATCGTCAAGCTGCTGGGTGGTCACCCCATACTCATCGGCATGGAGACGGAGATAGTTAATCTGTGCCGGCTCCACTGAACTCAAAAGCGCGATCAAGCGCCCTACGAGCTCTGGGACATAGGGTCTTAGTATCTTTCCCGTACTACTCTTGATGATTTGTATTAGCGTTGACAGAGCAAACGCTCGTACTTCTTCGGCGCTAGATTCCAGTCCAGAAGGACTGAGTAGGAACGGTAGTACGTTCTTTAGCATGGTGTCGGCACCTTTGGCTGCTGAGTCTCCTGCTTCAAGCCTGCGTGTTAACACGCCCGTCAAAGCTCTTGCCAAGGCCATGGCTGCTTTACGAACGGAGTCCTTGATGTCGTCACAGACCTTTATGACAGATTAGCATATGGATGTCATGGAGGAAAGACGGCATGATACCTTGAAGGTTAACGCCCAAATCTGGCCAAGGTACTTCTCGTACTTTTCCACAGGCCTACCTTGCACCAAGTCAGCGATCGCAGCACAGCTGGCTTGCCGGGCACGCCATTCCTTGCCAAGGATGTTCTTCAGTAAATCGTTCATTATGTTGTCAAAATGGCGATCAATGACGGCTGGAGGATCTTTGACGAGCGCAGCCCAAATATCGTTCATTGAGTTCCTCACATTTGTGTTCGGATCGAATCGGTATCGAAATAATGCTGGATATAGCTTCGGGTTCTCTGCTAGGTAACCATCCACGCTTGAATCGGACAGTATGTTACTTAAGCCGAAGCGTCCAAAAGCAGCACGACTGGACCAAATAGCGTTGTTGGAAGCAAGAGACATGAACCGATAGACAAGACTGGGATCACCAACTTCAGATGCTAGGCTCATGATGTCTTTGTATGTCGTGACAGATCCTTCCCCTGTCGGCAATGCTCCTGGATCGAACAATTCGGTCTCATCGGATACATTGCCTGCTAGGCCCGCACTTGTCCCTGTGAACGATCCTACAAGATCACGTATCAGATCATCCTTGAGAGCTCTGTCACCCTTTTCGTAGACCAAAGTCAACCCTCGGGAAGCAGATTCCTGATTCAAAGGGTCACGGTCCGCCAAGAATCTCTTAAAAGCAGCTTGACATTCTCTTAACCGGCTTCGTACTTCTTCAAGGTGTCCGCAGTATTGGATAAGACATAGGAGCCATATCACAACCGCTTGTCTAAGAGCTGGTTTAGTACTCTTGAAATCTGCCAGTACTTCCTCAAGTATCGATGGTAAGACATTAGTCCTCTCCGGCGTCTGTGGCGGCGATCCTTCAAAATCTAAAACGGCAACCAAAGATTTCGAGCGCCAGCCGACAGCAGCGCAACTCAGAGCGGCCCCAACCGCAAACTGTACAGGTGCTTCTCGGACTTCGTGTAACTCATAGAGTATCTGTACGATTTGGTTCAACAAGGAATCGTTTGCTTCGTTCTCCGGACATTGTGATGCGAAATAACCCAGAGCGACAATGGCCTTCTCGTTGCCATCTTTGGCTTTCTCTTTCAGCTTTTGTAACATTGCCGTAGCACCATGTGGAGCAGGTATAATGTCAGGAGTTAGAGCGGCAAAAAGGCTTAGCTCGGCGATGGCTACCATGGCGCCGTCGAGCAGCAGCTTGTCCCGGCTACCCTCTAGTACGTCCAGAACAGAAATGATGAAAGTGGCTGTCAGTTCCGCGTGATTTGGAAAGCTGTTGCCACGACATGAAATTCTACTCAGCAAGTACGCTATTGCAAGGATAGCGCCGTGCACTTGAAAGATCTCAGATCCAACAGCTTTTCGCCAGGAATTTAATTTCTGGTCGAAAATCGTAAACATCCTTTGGACTGCTTCTTGGCGACTCCGTTTGTGAGATGCTACAAGACCAAAGATATGAGACGCCGGCTCTCTCAGAGCTTTCTGGTTTGATAAGATGGGATTTTGAAGAGAAGATATCTTGATCACAAGACCATCCATACAGGAGTCAGGACATAGAGCATAGAGATCTAATATGCTGTCGTTAGGCTCATTGGATTCTTCGATCGCAGGATCTATTAGGTTGCTGAAAGCTGCATCCAGGAGAACTTCCAGTGATGTTTGGGAACGAAAGTCATCTTTGATCATATCTCTTAGATATTTCTTCACCTTTGTGCGGGCATCCTCGTCATTTGTGATTAGTGCATCAACATTGCGCTCCCATTGCGCGTCTAAAGCAGGGGCAGCCCCAGCTGATCTCAAAGCCTTGTCTAACAATACATTACGACAGTAAAGGACTGCCCGATCCTGGGCGCGGGCTAATTGACGCCGAGAAGCTCCCATCCTACCCAATTCCCAGCGGGGCTTTAGTCCAAAGAATTGCTCGATGAGATCGTTGAATCCTGGAAATTGAAATCTCGCATTCTCGGGTATTTCGCCGCTCACAGAAGAGCCGAGAGCCTTGGGCGGATGTAATGTGCTATACCAATAGGGATCGAGACCTTTCCTGCCTTCTTCAATCACCTCGCTTCGCTCGTTAGCAGTACCTTCCATTGCCACGAGATCAATCCATCGAGCTGTCGTATTCCTGTAGGGAAGACATCGGTTGGCAAAGCGGACAGCCATAAACCGTGTACTCCTTACAATCTCAGATCCCGATTCATCTGATTCACCAGCTTGCAAACCCATATGATGGAAGCAAAGGCTTGTCAAGGATTTTTCGAGGTCTACCTCTACATCGTCACCGAAAGCTCCAAGTACGCTACTTAAAGCCTGTTCGATGCTGAAGGATACATCTTTGCCCGACGGATCTGTACTCAGTGATCTGAAAAGCCATCGGAGTAGGTCAAGATTTGCGTCAAGGAGAAGCTTATCAGGACATGCTTCTGCTAGAAGTCCAATGCTCTCGTATGCATAACTTCGCGAGCTCAATTCACCAGCATTAGGACGGGAGTCCTCGCTGGAAAATCCTGGCCATCCCTGGCTCTCAATATATTCTCGAAGCTGGGATACCAAGACAGGTGCAAAGGCACTGATGTCAGCTGGAGAGCTGATACGCGCAAGCCAGTTTACGAAGACAAAGATCTGAGCTCGGAGCTTTGAGGTCTCGAGACCTTGTTTTGGAGTGCCAGAATTGCCATCCTGAACCTGGGCTTCCAAAGGCGCAAGCCCTTCTTGAACAATCTGAATGCTCTGTGGGACGAAAGAAGAGCATTGCTTCGATCTACATAGGAGAGAAAGGATCTTAAGTTGAAGAGGCACCCGTGCGGGAAGGGAGCCATCGGTTCCTCTCGTCCCTAGATAAAATTCGAACAATCGCTTCACAAGACCAGGTTTTTCGAGCGAAATAGCCGATGTAGCTCGTTTCAAGATATCATCCCCAAGATCTGACAGACGCGAGTTCGTGTCAGCGCACGCGAGAAGCGCTGGTAAAAAGCGCTCTGAATCTACGAAGGCTCCACTAGCGAGGAACTTGGTTGCCAATACCTTTGTTTCTATAAGATTCATACCGCCACTGACGGTCGGGTTCCATATGTCTTTTTTGCCATGGATTTGTAAGAAACTATAATCCTCAGTGCTCAGCCCTGGGCAGCGCTTGGCATCGATTTGATTGACGTTGAGTAAGAAGAGCTTACCCAGCCAGGTCGACACGAATTCAGCGGTCTCTATATTCTCGTTGAAGCCTAATTTGGCACGAAGCTGCAGATCATCTTCGTTTCCCCTCACAGGCAACTTCAAGCTATGAAGCAGCTTGAGGAACAGATTGAATAAGCTGGCCGCGCGGGTTGCAGACTCTTGAGCTTCGATATGAAGGCCATTCAGTAGCGTAGGAAGTAATTCAAGCCGTTCCTTTTTAACGTACAATTAGTATCTATCCGATCAATTTACTACGACTTAGTGCTTACCTCTACTGGCAGTCTATCGACCCCTTGTTGGATGTAAAGTAAGTCAAAGTGACGAACCAGTGTGTTGTGGACATCCTTATACTGCTTCAGAAGTGCGGCTACGGGAAGTTTTATCGATCTATGCAAGACCTTTAGCATGGCTCTAGATAAATTGCTGTCACACGCTTGAACAATTATGTTAGGGGATTAATCTTCAATGATCCGTACAATCTGCAGAATAAACTACAAAGCATGCCATGTGAAGCCACAAGTGAGGCAAGAAAATGGGCATACGGTGGCTTGACTCTTGTATTAATATGTTGACAAACAGAAACGACCTAGTATTTTGATGTTGATTAGCCTAGCACTTGATTTCCATGTAGACCTGAAGACTGATGAGTACGGTACATCCGACAAAGGAACTCTATGCATGCACAGAACAACGTCGTTTCCGCTCCTCGAGTAGCCTACCTTGTTACGAACACTCACAAAATCCGAGGCTAGCTTTAGGAGAAGAGGCGGAAGATAGGTGTTTAATGTTGACTGCAGCTTCGCATCTGATTCTGCCAGTGCAATGCGAAGCTCCACCTTGCCGACAAGGTTTAATTCTCTTGCCTCTGGCGTCTCGCTTGTTGCGATGGTTGACATCTTGAAGGGTTTCGTCTTGGATTTTTGTCCTCATCGTAGGAGTCGAGATACGAACATTGGATATGGTATAAGCAATCTTTCCAGGAAATTTTAGTGCTCGTTCCTTAGGCAGGCATGGGGCTTGCGTACATTGTTTACGAGCAAAGTGGCGGATTACATATTGATAACCTTAAGGTCCCCGAAAGTGATACCTTCCTTACTGCTGTTATGCCGACATTGTTCTATACAGATAGCAAGCAACTAGCGCAATTATATTACCACAGCTAACTTTGGCACTATGATCCATCAATCATATCATCATTAAAAATTCAGTGATAAGTTCAATAAATACTGTAGCCTTTTGTCTCTGGCAGTGGGGGAATCAATCACTCATGCCTTCATCGGTCCCATGAAGATTTTCTCATCCCGAACTTAACGTATCATCAGCGGAAGCCCCAATATGGTGATTGCAGGTCTTCTGGCCCAACTTCAAATTCGTCCTTGACAGCGACCAAGCGGTGGTTCTAAACCGTGAACACTAGTCTAAATCCTGTAGCCTGGACATACGAGGCTTATCGGTGTAGAGGAGCTACGAAGTCTAGGATTATGATTTACTTTGTAATTGTAGTATTCGATAGCAGAGAGCCCATATCAGTACAAGGTACATCTTTCAATAGGCGCGTAAGCTTGAGTGAGCTCCAAGAGCGAATTCGTACTGTGGACTGGATACAGCTGTTGATGGTACAGATATCGCCATAAGATAGATCATGGAATACCAGAGAAGATCATGGCAAATCCTAACTACTGCAACGCTGAGTCTCTCAATCCGGCTAGTCCTGCTGTTGCTGCATATGAGTCGGCAGATTCCAGCTCGTATAATCTAAGTGTACAAATGCGCGGTCAACATTCGGTACACTCTCCAGAACATACTGCAGACTCTCGCCTAGGTCGTGACTATCCCGCAAACTCGTATGCTCGTCCAATATGATATCCACCTCGACGTTGATCTTGTCACCTGCGTGGTAGGCTTGGAGACCCTGGATCTTTTGAATGGGTTCCGCGAATCGCATGGTGAGGTAGAGGAGGATGTTACGGTCTGTAGCCGAAGCGGCGGCTCCAGTCAAGTGACGTATATGGGTCGTGGTTGTACGGGACCAATTAAAGATGACATATAGCGACAGGAGAAGGCCACCCAGAGCATCGAGGAACCAGATCTGAAGATAGTAGCCGACAAGAGGGAATATGATACTGAAGGTATTAAATACTACATCTGTTATTGCGTCCTGCGCGAGAGCCTGCACGCTAGAATTCTTGATAAGGCGGCACCAGAACCAGCAAGCCAACTTGATGACAACGGTGCTGGCCAGAATAATTATAGCAGAGAGGCCAAGCTGCACGATCGAGTGATCCGGGCTGGTGAGGCGGTTGAAACACTCGAGGAACACCTGAAAGAAGGAGGTTATCATGATCACAGAAAAGACGAGGACACCAATAGGTTCCAAGCGTCGGCGACCAACAGGATAGGTATATTGATCTTGACGAGCTATGAGTTTAGTGGTCGTCCAAACGATGGCGGTGCTGAGAAAGTCAAGGGCGGCATCAACTAATGAGGCAAGGACAGACAGCGAGCTCGTAAGAACAATGACTGCAATCTTTCCCGCAAGGAGGACAGCATTAGCGGCCAGATTGATATAGATTGCAATTGTCACTATTCGGCTACCACTTTCAACACCGTCGTCTTCTGGCGTATATGGTTCGGCGCCTTTTGATCCGTCTTCCACATTCTCCCCTAGCAAAGGCGAACCCTCGTCGGGTAGCTTATACAAAGCTTTTGGTGTCCTCTTAACCTTGATGTTGGTGCTATTGCCGTTTTCTTGGGGCCTGTCCATTATTTTACCCGAAGGCTTCGCTCCGTCCGAGGGTGGAGTTGGTGGCTCCTCCGATATTGTTTGTGGAATATCTGGATGGCTAGGTTGATTATATTCCTGAATTAGATTGTGAGGGAGTGATGAGTCGAGCAGTCGATCAATGTAGGAATAAGAATCAATGAGCAAGTTGTTGCGCTCATAGTATTGCCGTCTACGAACAACTGAATTAGCATTTAACATCGACTGTTTTACTTCCATCATACATCGGCTTTTTCATTGCCTTGAGCTCTTCTTCAGTCTTGCGATACTGCTCCCTACCAACCGCCATAACCGTAAGCCTCGCTGCGTTACTTCCACTCCGTTGGAGCTCTGCGCAAGACCTACCATTGATACCTCGGATTGGAATTCCCAATCAGCCTCATACTTCTCATTTGTGGTGTATTCAGAACCTGCGATACATTGCTCATCCTCCTATTCATTCCAACTCGATTTTCCCTAATACTGCCATCTTCGTCTCTTTCGACATCCAGTTCCTCATCGCTCTCATAGCTGTGGCTACCATATCGTCTAGGCCCGAGTGAACCCCGAATATCCTTCAGACTTGCAGAGGATCTATTTTGAATTAATGAAGGTAACGCTTGCCCTCGTGTAAACGCAATCTCATCAGAGAGGGGGAGATAACCTCGCAGATTGCCGATACGGACGGATGGAGGACGTCCAAAAGCAGAGTCGGCCATCGTCTAGGCCTGTTATAGATGAAATCTCAAACCCTTCAGAGTGCCATTGTACGAGTACGTTTATCAATGATTTGGAGAAGTCAACAGATAAGGTATTCGCACAAAGCAGAGTCAATATCAGCTAGTCCTAACATGACCTAGAGTAGATAGTGCTTCAGCCCTAACGTAAGGTATCCCGATTGGATGTCACGGATGTGTCAAGGACTGCAACAACCTTTGGTCTAGCGATCTTACGTACAGCAGAGCATATCCATCTTTTGTCACCTTGAAGGTCAATTTCAGAGTCCTATACCTTGCACGAATTTTCATGCATAACTACTATCTAAGAGGCGGACCAGGCAAATACAGCACGTGGCTGGAATATCTAACGGCTGAGGCCGCATGTACGAGTACATGAATGGAGCTTCGAACGAGCCTTCGGAGCCTTATCCTTCTATGAACTCCACATTGATTGTGCCATTCTTCAAACTAGCCTGCTCGATCGTTTGGCCTAAGGAATCTTCCAGGTTCTTGCCCATGCATATCAACTCAAACTCCATGCCCTCCTTCCCTTCTAGTGGACTAGCCTTCAGCCATTCGTACATCCTCCTGACTGGATCCGAAATTTCAAATCGTCTAATTACCCGCCCATTCGGGTGTCGGAACTGTATTCTCGTGCTGGCTGCATCAGGCGGTGGTTCGGTGTGCGGATTTGACGATGAGATTAGATTGAACGGAGATGGCGATGTTGAAGCACCATTGGTATGTGTGGGATCGGTTTCATCAAGCATGTCTGTATCTTCCTCGACTCCTCTCTCCTTTCCTTTCCCTTTATCTACGCCGCCTTCACTTCGGGTCAGATCATCAGGATCAGCTTCTCGCAGTGTTCCGTTGCCAGCCAGGCTGTTCTGTAATGCCATTTCGAGCATTTGCTCTTCTGTCATTTGCTCCACTCTCGTCTCTTTCTTGCTTTCTGGTCTCCGTCTCGCTACAGGATTCTTCGCAGTAGCCTTTAGGCTATACCTATCTAGGAATTCATGCAACTGCATGAGGAAATCCATAGCTTTGGGTATAGGTGCTCCGGACCATACTTTTACTTGCTCGCCCGTCCTTGGGTCCACGATAGCAATGTGAGGATAAGCATCCTGGCTATCGCGATTAAGAAAGGAATACTGAATGTATTGGCTACCACGTGGATCGTCCTTGGTATATTGCATGAAGATGAAATTCTCTCTGACTGTATCCTTGACGCCAGAGTTCTTCCATATGTCTCGATTAAGAATTTGGCAATCAAATATCGCCGGGTCTTGGATATTAACGAGAATCCACTTCTCCTTGTCCTTGCCTTCCTGGCGGGCTTGGTCCCATGAGAGCCGTGACATTATCTCGAAGGGAGGTCGATACATTTCGGCGAGTAAATTTTGCTTTGACGATGCTTCTGATGCTCCTGCTGTAGCTCGAGCGAGTCGATCACGGTGAGCATCGGCGCTAGTATCTGCATCATTCCAAATCGAGCCTGTAGTGGCCTGATTGAATATACCGTGTGTCTCTGCTTTGGTTGTTAGTCTAGCCGGAAAAAAAAGGCAAATATAGAGTCAAAGAACGTACCCCGAGGCCTTGGGCGGTGTCTAGCACGCATTTGTTCCAACACTGCAGCATGCATTTGCTCCGCATCATTAGGATCGAATGAGTCTGGACCGATGAGCGTCTCCGTTGTCCTAGCCATCGGCGCTCTTATGCCATCTTCACCCAACTCACTAGCGATCCCAGTACCACCATAGAACTCTTCCTGTAATCTCCTAGCTAGTACCTCATCAGCATCAACGTCCCTGCTGCCAGGAGTTAATGGTGGCATTGAATTCGATGGCATGTGTGCATTCGAAGAAGAGTTCCCTGCTACAAAAGCTTGCCTCGGTTCTTGGCTACTTGGCTCGACGTCTATCTCGGAATCTACGTCTGAATCTATGTGTACGACGCCATCGTCATCTTCGTAAGCTTGCCTATTGCTTGGCGGTCGGGTCTGCGGTGGTAGTACAGGTGGATCTTGTGAGGTTTGTGCAGGTGTTGATGAGTTTGGTCCTTCAAGCTCAGCGCCATCGTTGGCGTAGAAGAATTCGATGGCTTGCTGGACATCACCCTCTGTGAGCCCAAGATACTGGGCCGCCCTGTCAGGCGTTGTCCCTGTTATTGATGTGAAGGTGGTCAACGCCGTGTCATCCATGGTACTTTAAAGCCGTGAAATCTCCTAACCAGGACACTGCCTCAGCGGTAAAGAAATCGTGAGGGTGATTGCATATGTTGCAAGTGGAAGTGGAGGCAAAGCTGAGGGGTAGAGACCTCTATCTCAACGTTAATACTATTCTGCTGGGCAAACCGGTGTGGAAGCTTACAAGCTTGAAAGCTGGACGGGGCACGAGCTTGTGGAGGAGGGACGGTGACCAGGTGAAATCCAAGGCTTAAAGTTTCGAAAAGAGCTCCGCTGTCAGCAATCCTTAATTATTTTCTTTCCGAGGCTTTGTGATTCGTAGCTCTCTTCGTGGCAATAGATGCCTAACTACCCTAAGATAACCTCTTCTCTGCTTTAACACTCATTGTGAATTTCTATCCAATGTCTAGGCAATTATTGACGAGATTTGGATACAGGAGGCAGAGATGTTCAGTGATTGATGTGTCGTAATCGCAATACTGTTGGTCCGGTGGAGAAAGGTAGGTTCCGTAATGCAGTACTACGTAGTATGTGTCGGTGACCTGGTGTCTAATCTAACCAGCTGCAACAAACCGTCGACTTCTGGAAGTGGCCCCGCGTCATCGCGATTGCCTAGCGCGGTACCGTATGATAAATTACAAAGATATCACATGATTCACATCAAGCTACGCCAACATATTTTTACGAGCCATTGTATTGTCGCCAGCGGTTGAGCTTCGCCATGGACGGGTAAACTACCTTTCAAGCTAAAAGTTTTTCATCATGGTGCTGACTTCTATAGGCCTTCGCACAACCTACGGCGGCATGCAATACAGAAAATTGCAGCACTGTCTGCGGCTGCTTCCCCACGCCTGCCCGTTGATATGTCCCATTTCACCAAGTTGTGTCATGCTTGTCCCTCATTGATGGAGAAGGCCAACAGTATAAGCAATGAAGCCCACAGTGGGGCTTTAGCGCTCTCGAAAACGCGTATGGTAAGTGCTATAAGAGCTATTTTTTGAGAATTAAGAGTGCTAATTCCCAAGCAGAGCCTCTCAGATTTGGATGTGCTGCTCGCTCTTTGCAAAACAGCTCCACTACTTGAAGATAACGGAACTGCTGAGCGACTCCTGACTCAGATATCGCCGTATCTTTTAGAGGCCCATGCTCAAGTGATTGCTCCTTCACCTTCCCTACGCTCCATCGATCCATCGCCTTGGGAGGCACTCACTTATCACCTGACAAGGGCAATCCTTGCAATTGGAATAAAGCATCCTTCGCTACATAAGCCTGCGTTGGACTGCATGTCTCGGTACCTTCATAACTGCTTGCGCACTGTCGATGCTCTCATTGCAAAGAACAGTAGATCCGAGGAATTTCCGAGAGAGGTGGACATCGAGGTAACATTTCCAACCGCCATTCTAGCCGTCTCTCTTCTCGGGTTCTTAGAGGCTACATCTAACTATGCCAATTTTTATGATGTTCCTGAAAGGCTTGACTTGGTGACTACATTGCGTCAGATCTTCACGGAAGACTTCATGGTGTCTATAGAAGGCGTATTCTCTTCGATTCGTACTTCCGAGCCAAAATCTAAGGATCTTTCAACTTGGAAGTCATACACAAGACGATATGCCGCCTCTGGACGACCGATTGGAGCAATGCTACTGCAGCGAGGTTTCATGAGGCTTCTTGTATCATTTAGCTCTCTGCATATAGCTAGACAGGAGCAACTTCAGAGAACAGATGTCTTTGATATACTCTTATCGCAAAAGCAACACATACACTATGAGAGCAACGACTCCAGCGGTGCGCTGCTTGAGGTATTGTCGGACGCTGCCGCCGAGGAAATGCGTCTTCTTGAGGATGGCTCGGATTATCTTCGACTTGGCTCCGCGTGGCAGCAACGGCTTGCTTTTGCTGTGAAAGCGCACACACTGAATACTTTTTTGAATTGTATGATTGCTGACGAAGACATTGCTGATACTGATACCCTCATATCTTGGCTCGAAGACACTATGGCCGATCCTGTCCAGATGGCTGACGATACTTTGGCTTGCGTTGTACTTAAATCCATGGCTGCCGTGGCAAGATTCTCTCCCGATATTGCTCCGACTCTTAGCCGATCCTTACCCAGATTCATCGTACAAGGCGGGATCAAAGGGGAAACAGTTTCAATAGCCGCACGCTGCCTGACCAGCATACTTCAACTATTATCACAGGACGCAGTAATCACCGGTCTCTATTCGTTAGGAAACGTGCTTAGCGCGGGATCCAGTGCCGATAGGTCTTTTGGTTCTGCTGGTTTACAAATTGGCGCTCAAAGTAATCAGAAGAACACAGGGCGCTATAGTCAACAACACTCGACTGGCAGCGCAATCTCATTAGAACTATCAGGCGATGAAGAAACAGCAACAGTGTATGGTAGTATAGTGCGTGCGATCGTTAGCATTGCAAATAGCTGTTGTGATGATAAGATCACAGCCCTAGCTCTCTCAATGCTACTACAGAAATTAGGAAAGGTGAGCTTGGCTGTGGATGTTCACATCATAACAGAAGCAGCGATGCTAGCTAAAAGCGGCGGCCCGCTTGAATTCAAGTCTTTGCTCAAGCTATACTCTAGGATTAGCCACGAAGGAATAGTTCATAGCAACGATATACTACTTGACGCGGTAAGAATCTTGAGATCACATGGCTACTTGAATGACTTACAATTATACATAGGTAAGAAGAGCCAGAGTGTATCTATCTAAATCGCTGCAACGAGATTCACCGCTTTTCCAAGTCTATCTTGTCAACTTGCTAGAAAACATCGTTAGCAAGGGTGATGTTCACGAAAGTGACAACACCCACAAAACAGATGTCGAGCTTGCTGCTCGAGAGATAGTAGAATTACTACAGCCTTTAGCATGCCTTGTATCTGTGCCGAAAACTGCAAACGACCTTCCCCAAGATGAGAATGTTGCGCGCCTCCACCGTGAAGCTTGGTTCAACATTATCGTGCATGGCATCACCCCTATTTCGACTCTTGGTCAACAATCTTCCAAGGAACTGCAAATTATCGCACTCCAGTCGAGATCACTAACAATTGAAGATCATGCTGATCAACTCGGAAGCGAGGTTGAATTGAATACGGTGCTGAGGCGAGGTATGAACGGAGCCCATACTGCAGAGCAAAAAAGGCGTTTAATCAGTCTATTACCGGGACGCGAGTCTGAAATTAGATCTTTAAGCTACCCCAAGGTAATTTTTCTAAGTACCGCATACTTGGTAGAGACATTACGAGCGGACGCAGGTGATTGCACGCATATCCTTGCATACTTTCTTGATCCGAGTTTGAATGGTAGCGCAATGGAATGTTGCATGACCAACATAGCGGACGAGGTTGTGGAGATATATCTTAGGAGAACCCTAGGTGACAAACACCTAGAAAACTCGGCGCCTTTGGCGGCAAAGCAGCTTGCATCAATGTTGACTGGCTGCTGTCACCGAGTTCCAAGGGTACAACAAATTGCTAGCGCGTCTGCCGACAAGATCATAAGACAGCTGCCATCATCGTTGTGCCAAAAATCATCCTTATTCGCACTTCTAGAACTCCTCACAATTTTGTGGACGAGCTGTCTGGAAGCAGAACTTGACGAATATGAATTAAAGTCTAAGTACATTTCTGTTCGTGGTGAGGTGGAAGTTGAGCTCTCAGACAACTATGATTTCAGGAGGAGTACGCTGAACGCCTTCTACAAACGGGCAAAAAGCTGGGTCATGGCCGTCGTCAATATCGCTCCTCTGGATGTTAAAGGCCTGTTGCAGGTAAGCAATCAGTACAGCGCGAGATTACACTGGACTGACGAAACAACAGACCTACTTATCAGAGTACGATGACGACGGTGCTTATGGCCATGTGTCCTTGGGGAGAAGCTTTGCGGTAGAGATGGGCTCTGTTATTCCCTTAACAGACCAGAAATTGGGTTTTTTGAACTGCCTTTGCGTGTTAGTTTGCAAGCTAAGCTTTTGCAGGGGCGATTGATCGTCATGGAGACTGTAGTATTAATACAGCTTCGGATTTCATTGCTCAGTATACGACTCGCCAGGAGTATAGATACGCCGATGCCCTCCCTGATTATGATCAAGAATGGGCAAATTTCTTACACATTAGTAGGTTCTAAGCTGACCGACTGGTGGAACAATACTAAACGCATCTAGATGGAAACAGTAATACGGCTGCGGAGGGTTTTCAAAGGAAAATCGAGGATGACCAAGCAGTCCTCGCTCATCTAGAGCGGAGAACATTAGAGAATAGGTTCGTATCCATTGGAGAATTACGTGACATTTTACGACGAGCGGCTGCTTTACTATGCAGGACAAAAAGGGATCAGTGTGCTATAGTACACCATCTTGTGGGTATTCCTTTTGCGATCTTCACCAAGCAGTCCATAAAGCTCGGGATCTCATTATGGCTTGGGGTCATCAACGAGAATCCGCTCATGGAGCCAAGAATATTATCAGAAATAGCTGAGAGTTGGGAAAAGACGGTCCACAACCGTGTAGGCGTCTTTGGGGATAAGCTACGGTGAGTCTATATCGCGTAGGCCGAGTCGCCAATGTAATAACCAGCCACTAGCCATTTCGATCCCTTCTATCTCAAGCAAGAATTTGCACCATCAGATAAGTCGGCTTTGCTGAAACAGCAACAAGCAGCACACAATCTAATTGCGCCGCATTTACGTATCCTGCAGTTTCTCACAAGTCACTTCAACGCTACCCGACTCGGCAGTACCCATACACAATGTATCTTTCATCGTTTGATCACAGTAACACTTCAAGGTTTGAAGCAAACTGCCGGGCATCCTCGAGCTCGCGAAATACATTTCCAAATTATACTGTTCGGTCTGAACCTTCTAAGATACTATAGTAGCTTAGATCAAATCAGTCAATGGAGACTGAAGGATACAATACTCAGCGCCGCTTTGAGTTGGTTCAGTCAGCAGCCCAGGTAACTACGTGGTCTCCTCTCAACTGGTGCTCTATTAACACCATTAGATGGTCTTTTGGCGGCAATCGTCTACAAATCAAAGCTGAGACCCGATTGTTGGCAGACGTTGACAGTGCATTGCGGGCTGTGGCGCTCGTGGGCTCGAAAACTGTGGGAGTTTGCCAGACCCTCACGACCAAACAGGATTTGCTCCAATTACTGCTCGAGAACGAACAATTACGATTGGTTGTCTGGCTCTACCCACTCGATCATGGAAGGAGGCACATCTTCTCCTCGGCGCATTCTGGCAGATTACCTTCGGATGTTAGTATCGTATAGTCGGTACAATCGAAGACGTGAAACTGACGATCATCAGGCAACTCTTTCGGCCGTCTATAAGGCTGCGTGGGCAGAGCACCCAGGTCTGGCTGTTCAGCTGGTTACACGGTTCCAATCACAGAAGCTTACCAATGACGTTCGATGGCTCCTCCTAAATTTTCCAGAAATGGCAATTGGAGAGCCCGACGCACTTCAGATCCTGATTGGTTCTTCAATGTCAAAGGACCTTTCGTTCCAACTCAAAGTAAGTCTCGCTGGCACCGCGCATCATCCTGGGCTGATTCATTATAGTATCTACTTTATTGGGCTCCTGTAAACCCAATAACGGCTGTGACTTACTTTCTGCCCGACTATGGCTACCATCCATTCATTGTACAGTATGCTATGCGGGCTTTAGAAAGCCATTCCGTGGATGTCACCTTTTTCTACGTTCCACAGATCGTTCAAACATTGCGCTATGATGTGCTGGGCTATGTTCAGCGGTACATAATTGAGACTGCAAAGTTCTCGCAGCTCTTTGCTCACCAAATTATGTGGAATATGAAAGCCAATGCCTACAAGGACGAGGATTCTAGCATTGTAAGTATGGTAGGATGAAGGGTTAAATCCATGGCTAACCGCAACGCAAAGGAGGATTCTCTAAAACCAACCCTTGATGTGGTAACGGATAATATGATCAAAAGGTTTTCTGGAACTGACAAGGCTTTCTACGAGCGTGAGTTTTCTTTTTTCAATGAAATTACGGACATCTCCGGCAAACTACGACCGTACATCAAGAGTAGCAAGCCAGAGAAGAAGCAGAAAATCGAGGAAGAATTGAGAAAGATCAAGGTTGAAGTTGGAGTCTACTTACCTAGTAATCCGGACGGGACTGTGATTGGTATTGATCGCAAGTCCGGCAAGCCATTGCAAAGTCATGCAAAAGCGCCTTATATGGCAACTTTCCGGATCAAGAAAAATCGGGGCGAATTGGAAGGCACAGACGATATGCTCGAAAAAACGAACCAGAACCTCGAAACAAGCCGTAATGGGCCAGTCTCTCAAGAAAGCACATACGAAGTCTGGCAATCAGCCATCTTCAAGGTAGGCGACGATTGTCGACAAGATGTGCTGGCATTACAGATGATTGCCGCTTTTCGAGGTATATTCAATAGTGTTGGCTTGGATGTATATGTATATCCGTACAGGGTAACCGCTACAGCCCCCGGGTGCGGTGTCATAGACGTCTTACCAAATTCGATCTCGCGAGATATGCTCGGCCGTGAAGCGGTGAACGGATTATACGATTACTTTGTGTCTAAGTATGGTGCCGAGAACTCCATAAGGTTTCAAGAGGCCCGTAACAACTTCGTCAAAAGCATGGCCGCATATTCCGTGATCTCATATCTGCTCCAATTCAAAGACAGGCATAATGGAAACATTATGGTTGACGATGCCGGACACATACTCCACATCGACTTTGGCTTCTGTTTCGATATAGCCCCAGGCGGCGTGCGGTTCGAACGCGCTCCATTCAAGCTGACATCGGAAATGGTGGCCGTCATGGGAGGGAGTACCACTTCCCAGTCCTACAAGTGGTTTGAGGAGCTCTGCATCAAGTCCTTCTTAGCGTCTCGGCAACACACCGAGAAATTGTGCCATATCGTTGTGCTCATGTTGGGCAGTGGATTACCATGCTTTAAGCCGGAAACAATCAGTCATCTTCGTGAGAGGTTCGTCCTTGAAAAGAGCGAACGGGAAGCAGCCGATTTTATGAGAGATCTGATCAAGAAAAGCTACAGCAGCTACTCAACAAAAGGTTATGATCAATTTCAGCTCCTCACCAATGGTATCCCATATTGAGTGGGTGCCGATAGTCGTCTTAGGGTAGCAATCAGGCGTCGAGGGTCGGCGTGGTTAGCGTGGTTAGGTAAACAGGCGATAGCACTGATGCATCTGAATAGACAGGTGTCGTAGCTAGGCTCGCGGAATATGAATCATCATGATCAAGTGCTTTCGAGTATTTCAGATCCCCAAAGGGTCGTAGAATGATAGAAGAGATGTGATCATATGAATTCCTGGTGGGTGTTCTTGGCGCATGCCCCCTGCAAGGTACGGAGAAGCGTCAGCGAGTAATTTATATGCCCCCCTTCATAGACGTGACATTTTACTGGTTTTCTGAAACCTCGAGGAATCAGTCTTCGCCCTTGTCATGGCTGATGGGAGTTCTCCAGTGGCAGGCATTTCGTTCGTCCATCATCACTCCGATAGTAGCGGTCCTCAACTTGGTGGTCGTCGATTCCCCCTCCGTTCTCTATCCAGCAGCCGCCGCAACACCTGAAACAATACATTCGCGAAGCTAACACATTTGGCTGGCGACCAAGGTATCCATAGCTACTCAAAAGTTCTTGGACATGCTGGCGTCCCTTGCCTTCCCTCAATTGTTTCGCTCATTTTCCCGGACAAAGTGCGAGTGCACGAACATCCTACCCTGAGTTTCTTCAAAGTCTTCAGGCAGCGCCCAGGAACATATCCAAGCCGAAGGAAGCTTTTTTCGTTACTTGGATCTGATATCGCTGGTAGTCGTACCCGACCTAGAAATAGCAACAAGGATTGGGACTTTGTCGGTTTGGTTGGCATGCAGGATTGAAGCCCAGCTGGTCACGCTTGTAACGATTAATGACTTCACGGCAACGAATTCCTTTCCCGAAACCTTTTATAGCTCTACGAGGCAGAGTACGATACGAAACGGACCGCCCTACATTGAGTTGTTCAAATCGGACGTACCTCAAGCACCCTTCAAAGGACCCACGGAACACGCTTTGCACCGCCCACTTGATGCCATAAAGTTTCTACTCCAGAAATTGGCATACAGCCCTGCTGAACTGGGTCTGGGTGGTCAGAGATATGGCGTATACAGGTGTCAGCATTGGGGGGGGCTCGGTCGATCCAGAGACCCTATATACCAAGCAGAATTGCATTGGTATGTTCAACGCCAAGCGTAAGACGGAGTTCTTACTCACGATAAAATAGGTGGGGGAAGCTTTGGCAAGGTATACAAAGGGTAAGTCCACGACGAGGCAGACTGGTGGAGCTGTGCTTACGTTTCCTCCAAGGGTCGATAAACGCACAGGACAGGCAGTAGCAATTAAGATCATTGATGTCGAGAACGCCGAAGACGAAGTCGAGGACATCATCCAGGAAATTTCAATACTATCGGAACTCCACTCTCCGTATGTGACAAAGTATCATGGGTCTTTTCTAAAGGGCTCAGACTTGTGGATAATCATGGAATTTTGCTCAGGAGGCAGCTGCGCCGATTTACTAAAGCCTGGTCTGATCCCAGAGGAATATATAACGATCATTATAAGGGAGCTTCTGATGGGACTGGAATACTTGCATGGAGATAAGAAACTTCACCGAGACATTAAAGGTAATGCCACAGATTGACATGATGGGTCTTCAATGGTTCGGTGCTGACATTTTATGGTGGTAGCCGCCAATGTACTTTTGGGAGCTAATGGACAAGTGAAGCTTGCGGACTTTGGTGTGTCTGGACAACTCTCTGCTACAATGACGAAGAAGAACACTTTTGTAGGTACACCATTTTGGATGGCCCCGGAAGTCATTAAGCAGTCAGGCTACGACCACAAAGCAGATATTTGGTCTCTGGGGATCACTGCGCTTGAACTTGCTAACGGAGAACCACCATACTCCGACATACACCCCATGAAAGTTCTGTTTTTGATCCCTAAAAACCCTCCTCCAACATTGCAAGGTAATTTCAGCAAAGCATTCAAAGATTTTGTAGATCTTTGCCTGAAGCGTCTGCCTCACGAGCGACCGTCCGCAAAAGAGCTACTGAAGCATCCATTCGTACGCCGTGCTAAGAAAACGACTTATCTGACCGAGTTAATAGAGCGGCATGAGCGGTGGCAAGCTGTGCATAGTGAACGTGACTCGGAAGAAGAAGATAACGAAGAAGAGCAATCACATCAAGACGGAAATTCCGAAAACGAAGATCTTTGGGATTTTGGAACCGTCAGACCAGCAGGAGGCAGAGGTGCAGGGCTCAAGACGATGAACGACTCAGCCGCCAATGCTAGGGCACAAAATCGCTCGCCAGACGATGCTCACGGACCCACGAAAGGCAAGGTCGACGTTCACAGCAAGAATTTTTTCACCCCTGTCGATGATATGTCAAAAGCGAGTCTAGCAGGTGGTGTTCCATCAAGCGGTCTGTCACCACAGCGAAAACAAACCGCTGCTATGACGCCAATGTCACCAGGTGTGGCAGCCAAAGTACCTCTTCCGCCATCACCCATGAAAACTCAGCTGCAACAGCCCGCAGAATTGGAGACTCCTTCGCGGGTAGGTCAGCCTCTCTTCAAACCCGACAACGACAGCCCAAACTCTGTAGACTATAACCGGAGCTTGCAAGAATCGCTTGCGAAGGACATGCACTTCTTGAAACTACATCCGTCAGAGTCAACGACGCAGCTCGTCCAAGATCAACTGTCCAAATCTCAACCTCAAACCCAGCAAAAGCAAGATCTTCCATCGAGAAAGCCCGTCACACCAATCAAGCTCCAAGAGATTCCACCATTTCAAGGTCCCTCCTGGGGCCAACCGTTGCGAGATTTACCCCAGCAGCCGGTCTCGCAACCCAAACCGCAGCCACAGCAACCTTTATCATCTCTTGGGCAACAGGCACTACCCTCGTTTTCACCAAAGGATTTCCTTCCCTCGAATCAACCTTTGCCGCCATTACCCCCGGTTGAGCATCGTGACATGGGCGGACCACGTAAATCCACCGACTCCAGCAGCTCTGCCAGCTCCACCACATTTCCAACCGTGCCACCGAACGGGGAACTCACAGCCCTGAATGGTGTTATCGTTCCCGCTCTTGAGGCAGCACTCCAGCGCCGTACCTACAGTCTGAATGCGGCCTTTGCGCGAGCCAGCAACAAGACGGAGAACAAGACTGCTGCAGAAGAGCTTGCACGCCAGCGCCAATTTGCCCACGAGAAACTCAAGCGGTTGGTTGTAAAGGCGGCCGGCGTGTTCAGTGAGATCGAGAAGTGGGACGACGAGGCTCCGGTGGGAATGGGTGGCGATGTGAATGCGTTCTTGGAAGGTTTCTTGGAGGAGGTCCTCGTACGGGTGGAAGCGGAGGATGAGGAGATACCGGTCGGCTCTGGCAGAGGCTGAGGCTGAGCAGCTATTCTCTGTTGTCCATGCTCGACGGCCGCATGTTATACCGCGTCCCTAAGCTCTCTTTGTTTCCCCCCGGGGCAGATCCTGTTCTTAACTGTCCAAGCATCAGCGCTCGCGCTTGCGTCGAGGTTGCGGTAGGTCGATTCCATGGAAGGGCCTCGATTACTCAGTGTATTGTGAAGCGAGAAGCGCACGTAGTGATTACCCTACAGGCAGACGTACCATCGATCTTTATTACATGTTTAACCTTTGGTTACTCTTACTCTGGCCTCCCACGTTAAGGATCAGGTAACACCTGTAGCATTCGGCCTACTATGACATGTCCGGACCGGTGGGTTGTTCATGACTGAGGTTGTTTGCTCACAAACTTCTTCCACCTTGATATCGATGCTCATCTGCTGTTGTAAGGGAATTTGTCCTCTCTGTTTCTCCCTGTTTTCATAAATAGAAACCAAGACGGCATGATGTATACGGATATTTCCGAAAGGACGAAGTCTCGGAGGGTCAACGTGGATTGTTACCCGAGCGAGACTTCACCGCTGGACCCTTTGCTCATCATTCCACCGTCTTTCTGCCCCCCATACTATCCTTGCTCCCATTCTGAGAACTCATGTCCAATAGAAAGTAGGCGCTGGTCTGGACCAACAGGTGCGTGAGTAGCCGTATCAACGGCCAAGCTTGTTCATGTTCACAGAGTTGCCACTGCCATTGCCACATATCCCCAGGTCTTCTCGCTACTTCTACGTATTTCTTTCACACCATAGCTGCTGTCTGGAGGCAATGGTTGGCTACAGCAATTCACGCTTACCTTATCTTCAACCCTCTCTGAATTTCGTTGACCAGTTGTATCATGTATGAGCTTCTATCACGTTTCCCTCTTGCGGATCTTATCGCTTCTATCACCGCACACCTTGCTAGTCTTGTTCCCATCACTCCCTCCGATCGAGATCTGTTCCTGCAACTCGATTGGAGTACTTCTGCCCACCGCATCCTCCGGCATCTACCATGACTGTTAGTTATTACTAGGACGCGTTCGTCGGCAAATCAGAAGCCGTGTCACTTGTCAGCCATGGGTTATGCTTTGCCAATTTGCTACTAGCCTTTACGTCTTTCTGATTGCATTTCTCTCTTGCATCGAATCATGTACCAGCATCTCCATCTGCAACGAGCAGACGCTACCCAATGATGGATGGCGGCGCCATCTTGGCTGCTGAAGCATCCTTTCTTGCATTACCACGTCGTCCGTGTCGTTCCCGCCGGATGTGCCAGTTCAGTCCCTCGACAACACGGGGTAAAAGATACATGCCCCTAAAAAGAAGGGTCGTGGGTAGCCTGCTGGCTCGGCTGTGGCGACAATCAACGTGCATGGGAGATACCTTTGTTAGTTCGTTGCTCGGTTTGACTTGCCCAAGCACTACGCAGACTTGAACACTTTACACACCTTTCTCTTGACACATAAATAAGAGTCAATGCCTTGCGCACCGCATGGATAAGGTAACGACCTCCTCAAAGCGGTGAGATTGACTGATTGAGCGGAAGCCTTTTACCCTGGATATTATACTTTAGTGAATCTAGTAGGGTAGGTAGAGCATGGTACGGGTAGCCTCGATGGTTACTTGCCATTGGCATAGTCCTAAGCGGACAGTCCTCTCGCACTACTTAGGTCAGTACTCGATTGTTGAGTCGTTGTTGCATTTGTGTTTTATGTTCTATGTCTTGTGGATTATTATTGTTGTAATGACCACAGACAATCATGCCGGAACACATGATGTTGGTTTTGTATGCATGTCCGGGGTTTTTCCCAAGGCTGGTTTCCTTTGCGCGGCACACCATTGGCTACCGACCGCTGTCCGAGACTTCTGTGCCATTCTTTCATAGTTGAGAGACTCTGATCACAGGCAGTGGGCGAGACACAATATTTACAATGATGGTGGCGCTCAGGGTACAGGGCATCGTGCCGACGTCCGCGCCAGCCGCATTCCCGCATTACAGGTTAAAGTACGGATACTGTGCGAAGGTAAGGTCAAATGTTCTGGTCAAAAATAGTAAGCCAGTCTCATGAGTCATACAAGTTCTTTTTTGTTGATATCTCCAATTGCCATGGTGCCAACACGCCTCATACTCTAGAGAGAACACTCCGTATATATAGTATATCCCCTTCGCATTTCCACCAACATCACCACCTTTCTTCAGGTTGTGCACCTGCTTCAAGGATGTTGTGGAACAAGGTATATACATCTACCGGAAGCAAATCAAGCTTCTCGAGTCATATCCTGGGTCCCTTGATCTACGGATAATTCCCGCATGACACGGGTACCAAAAATAAGGTAATAATGATTTGTCCTCGGACTCAGGTGAGGCAGGTCCGGATCTCGATAGAAAATTGCTTAAATCGGCCGGGTCGCGCGCCAGCCACTGTTATGCCCGAAACGGACGATATCTTGAACATCAAGGCTAAGTTCAATGTCGATCTCAGAATCCAGAACTATCCAGAGCCCATGGCCATGGCCATGGCATCGTCAGCTTTGCGGGACAACACCCTGCAACACATACATAGAACGGACGTATTCGTCCTCGTTCTTTGGCTTTCTAAAGAAGATCCTAACTGGTTGAAGAAGGAGATCTCTCCTGCACAGTTGATCTCCCAGTCGCAGGTAGGTTCTCTGGCGCACGCGCAAGGAACTTACCGAGCGCGCGACGTCCCATCTGAACCCTGGCTGTCGCATTGTGTGGCGGTATGAGGCTCGATCGATCAGTCTTTTGATAGAAACATGGGCATTCTAAGAACATGGGGTATCAGTAAAATCTTCACTAGGTCCAAAAGCCGAGGAGGTGGGAAGCTCCAGGTGATGACGTTGGCATACGATGTAAGGTCGTCAGACTGACTACCTACTTCGTACGATGTGGCTAGAAAGAAGCCAATGACTTTGTGGCGTTTTTTTCTTTTCTTTCTGGGGAGACTGGTGGCTGGTGTGGCGGTCTTGGGGGCGAAAAACGCGTGTTAGTTATTAGTAGTTACTTTAGGTCTTTAGGTCTTTAGGTAGGTACGGTTGTTCAACGTTCCGCAAGCACAGACGTCGTCGGAAGGGGAGGTCCGACCACTATGACGGTTTATCCCAGGGCATGGGGGGATTTGGGGAAGCATTCAGAGCGAATTGCTAGCATCGCATCACCGTTGAAAAGACCCACAGGCTACCGGTAATGGGGGGGGGAAAGGACCTTTGCCCAGATATAGAAGTTTGCACCGATCTGTCGCCACGACGCACGTGTGGCGTCAGGGAAAAAGGGCTGATCGTCGTCACTGACATCTGCGCCCCAACCTTACCGCCGAACCCCGAGATCTGCAAAACACTAATCGCACGCACAATGGGGGAACGACCTTTTGACTCGCAGCCTGCCCTGAATCTCTCGACGATAAACCTGGTCCATGTTCCCATCAGTCGGGACTTCGCAGGGACTTTATGAGTACTATTTCCTACTATTGACTCCACCAAAAGACCCTTGGCCCCATCAGCCCCAATGGTCTGGTCGATCATGTCCTCATCGACACACGGAGCTCTCTATATTTACTTGATACGCCGACACAGTCAGGACCCAGTGGGGTTCCACAAGGGCCGACATGGTCTTTCCCTACCATCGTTTCTTTTCTTAGGATGAATGGTAACCAATACGACCCGAGAGGCTCTAGATCTGGCATCAATTGCTGATCCCCTGTATGGTTGTACCTTTGGCAGAGCGAGCCATGCTCGGGGTGCACCGACGGGGTTCAATTAGTTCGACAGTCTTGGGATATCAGCATTACCGTATCCAGGGCAGTGCCTTTACTGTGAACATGCACGCCGCCGCGAATCACATTAGTCTTGCACGAGTGGGCCAGCATGATCTCCTGGTGTAATCCGACGAAGTTGGGGGAGACTCCCGACGGGTAAGGCGGAGCAACCTCCGTCGCTATTGTTGCCACATTCGATATCATTCGGCACAGGGTTTGACATGAACTACCCAAGGGCAACTTCCCCGGACCCTTTTGGGCTCTGTCTAGCTCGAACCTTCTTCGACCAAGCGACGAACAAGGCGGCAGCTAAGTTGCATCAAGGCCAAGCGGCTCCTCGCCGAGCTGCTTGTCGTGACTGGAGAGTAGGTAGGTATTTCATTGGATGGCCGGGTTGAGTGACTACCTTATTGTAGCAATGGAGGGCTGCCCTCCGTTATTGGGAGTTTGGCATCTTGTCGAACAGTCCTTCCGACGTTCCCTGCATGAATCCCACAAGGTACCTTGATAATTAACCATATCGACGAGGGGTCCCTGGTGGGGGGGGGGGAACAGGGTCCACATTCGTTATGCTGGGACGTCTAGAAGGATTGCGGGCTAGACCGGATTGTGTGGGACAGCTGCTCTCCTCCAATTGCCACCCACTGTATCATCAAGGGGGAATTGTTGGTCATCCTAAGCAACCAGCATCACCCATTCCACCAGTAGAGCCAACTTTGCCCACCCCAAGGTAGGTAAGGTAATATACCAATTGACGAGATCACTCACTCACTCCCCGCTACTACACACACATACACATACACACACGCACACACACGGCTCGGCAGGAATACATATTGACCGTATGATTTCCTTTGGGTTGTTGATTCACTCCACGCTCGACATACCAACCCCATTCGCATCTCTCTGACCCATCATCCATCCCCCGGAATTCCACATTTCCGCCCATCAGTCAGCGTATGTACATCAGGTAGGTCTTGCAGGAAAGCACACAGGCCGGAACCCCCAAACCATCTCCCACCCCCTCTCTGGCTGGTTTCGGGTCATCGTTTGGTGTCACGAACCAATCGTCTTCACGAAACGACGTTTGCCACCCCCGTCAAGGTACAGCACCGGCCATGTCGTGGACTCTGGAGATGTTTTCTTGATTGCGGCTACTGCCGATCAGGCCTGTCAGTACGTCGATCTTTCCAACCATTCTGCTACCTATTCTTGTAAAACCGTTAAGCGGCTGCTATCGGTGACTTTCCCCATTCGTCTGCTGATCTATTTACTGGACATCTCCCAGTTGCAAAGAAAGTGTTTCACTGCAACCGTCCATTCAAAAGACACTCCGTGCCAGACGGTTGCAATCCCGCTTGATCGCTTGAATTTCATTGCCACGAGGGCATTGCTTCTCTCGGACGCTCTTCCTCCCTTCATCGATTCGTTGGCGTGTGTGCCGCCAATCCTGGCCTTAGGTTCTGTTAGAACTGTCAAGCATACCGATTCGGGTCTCCAAGGTCCCGATCACTGCCACTTCAAGACGGTCAGCACTTGGAGTCGCTGGCAAAAAGTAGATAGATAGCAGCTGTTGTCACGAGGTAAATAGCCTCGATATCAACCTGATGGTCTTGCTGCTGCTCGGGGGAGACCGGCTGACATGCAGTTCATATGGGTACAGCACTGGACGGCCCTGCCGGTAATCATCGAGGAAGGAGGAATGAGTGGCAATAGCCGCCAGCCCGGAGGGAAGTTGCCACCAGGGCAACCCTCCGTTGACCCCTCAACAGGAACCGACTTAAGCGAAACGGAAGGCTACCAACCCTCGCGTATGTGCGGAGAGACTGTTGAAAACTTCTCGTGACTTGCTCCAAAATTTCCCCACGTCGCCGCTGATATTCTAGCAGCAAACGCACCGGGCGGCAATGTCTCTTACACGGCCCATTTCCACGGGCCCGCTCTTCAGCACCAATTCCCCGGAGGTCAGCCGTTCAATGTGCCGACCCAGCAGGCCACAGCCTATCTCCCAGGCCGTGGGCAACCGGGTGGTGCTTTCGGCATGTCAGCCATGGCAGGAGCATTACCAGACTATCAGCCGGGGACGCATTCGCACGGTTCACATGAGTCTCAACAAAGGTTCCCCCCCGGCGCCACTCCGACCGCTGGTCTGAATTTTCCAGCACCGCCAATCTCCCAGTTTGCAGGCCAAACGCCGATGAACGCCCAAGGTTTCTCGACTTACCCGTCACAGTTTGCAGCACCGTACCAACACGCAGCGGCAGTGGCGGCCGCGCAGGCTTACGACCAACAGCAAGCTAACCAACAGTCTCACCCAGGAGGTCCGAGTTCAACCCAAGGGTCATACAACGCCTCTTCTTTCTTCCCTGGTCATCAACCGCAACAGCTGCTGTACTACGCTGGACAGTATGGCCCGGGAGGTGTACCACAGCAAGGCGTCCAAGGTGGCCCTCTCCCATCGTCTTACGGTCGAGGATCGAGTCATCACCATGGACAAACAGGATTACCCCATCAAGGAGGAGACTCAATGGGTGGAAGATTTCCGATTTACGGTGGTGTACCGCCGGTCGCTTCGGCGCCCTACTTGTATGGTGCTTCGGGGTCGACGATGAGGTCAAGTGCTCCCGGTTAGTAGATTCACCGTTTGGAGGCGATGCATCCAGCTGACTCCACGACTGCAAAGCACTGCGTAGAGGGTCCACTTCAGGGACTGGTGTGATCCCTTCGTCTCCCCGCGGACCACCTCGAAAACCCAAGCAATCTGGTCATGCGCTCTGGGTCGGAAACCTCCCATCCGGGGCGAACGTGAGCGACCTAAAGGATCACTTCTCAAAGGATGCTACAAAGACCATTGAGAGCGTCTTTTTGATATCGAAAAGCAACTGTGCCTTTGTCAACTACCGTACTGATGCAGCTTGTGCAGCTGCCATGACCAGATTTCACGACTCGAGATTTCAGGGCGTTCGATTGGTTTGTCGACTGAGAAGAAGCTCTACCTCCCCAGCACCAGGGGTTCCGACCGGGCCTGCTGCTCTTGTTCCGGCAATTGCCCAGTCACAGACAGCTTTCGAAGCGATTGCACAGAACCGTCAGATATCTTCTCGCGCCGAGGAGCTGGCCATGGCTGGGTCATCCCGGGAAGGTGAAGGGCCAGCAAAGATTGCTGACAAATACTTTATTATGAAAAGCTTGACAGTCGAGGACATGGAGCTGAGTGTACGCAACGGCATCTGGGCTACGCAAGCGCACAATGAAGAAGCGTTGAACAAAGCTTTCGAGGTGGGGCATCCCCGAACAATCCCACCTACTCATGCTTAATTCAGACAGACTGCCGAGAACGTCTACCTGGTCTTTTCCGCTAACAAGTCCGGAGAGTATTTCGGCTTCGCGCGAATGACCTCGCCCATTACCGAAGCCGCAGCCTCGAGCCTTGATTGGACTCCCAGGGTGGAGCCCGTAATCGATGATCCGGACCTCCCTCGATCGATACCGACCGCATCAACTGAGTTTGCTCCAAAAGGGCGCATCATAGACGACTCGGCCCGGGGAACCATCTTTTGGGAAGCTGACCCGGAAGACGAAGACGTTGCTCCCATGATCGACGGCGAGGTCGACGATGACGAAGATACTAAGAATGCGGATGGTGCTGAAGATGCTGATGATTCTGCCGCTGCGTCTGGCGGTCAAACCTTTGGCAAGCCTTTCAAGATTGAATGGCTCGCGACCAACCGCTTGCCTTTCTATCGCACCAGGGGGCTGAGGAACCCATGGAACGCAAACCGAGAAGTCAAGATTGCCCGCGATGGTACCGAGCTCGAGACTAGTGTTGGCAGGAGGTTGATTCAAATGTTCCAGACGTCCAGCACCTCTCCAGGGCCGCTACCGCAACGGGGCTGGTCACCTTCGAGACCATGACAAGTCCTTGGCGTGAGTGTTCACGAGGGAAAAGCGCTCATGGTCCATGATCGTTATATTGCCTGCCGGTCAGGCATACGCTAGCTACGAGCCACATTTGACTCAACGATCCTTTTCGAACCTTTTATCTGTATGACTACGATTAGCCTGTCCAAAAGCGGGGTTATCCTTCGTCTCAACAACAAGCAACGATTCGCCATGCCGTACACGAAGTCGAACGACATATTTTGCATGTGTGTACATCACGGAGGCAAGCCGCGCACCTATAGCGCGCTTGTTGCTAATATTCGGTGGCGGCCATTGCGTTGGGCTGCGGGGGAAGAGTCGTAACTGCGGGCATATACACATAGAGGGGATCCGTGGTATGTATACATATAAGACAATGTCAACTGGCTGGTCCTTGTTGCTTTGTTTGTGCGAGCATCTCTACTTGATAGTTAAATTTTAGCTATCGAGTTTTTTTGCTAGCTTTTGGACGTTTTTTCCAACAGTGAGGCATTTGAGATTATTTCGGGCGATACTCGAATGATTGACTACTACTAATGAATGATAATTTGAGAGGGATATGGACTAAAGCACCACAGACGTTTTATCCAACAAGATCAGAGTCAATGTCCATTGACTTTATCACCTACGTCCATCGTCAAGAACGACCTCTATAGACTCTGGTGTAGAACTATACAAGATCCTGTATCGAAATGGACTAGCCATCATTACCGTTGGGAAATTACCAAGGCTGCAAACCGCCATACCGTCGCAGAAAGACCGTACCCTCTCGAGCCGAGTAGCCCTCACTTTACCAGCGACATCAGAAAAGCGCATCGCTCTACCAGCCTACGGACGACGTCAATTCCTCTCGCTAATGCCGTCTATCATCCTGTTACAAGTCTACGGCTGTGACTCGGAACATCGTATCTGTCCACTGTTAGGCCTCACCTATCAACATACCGTTTCAACGTCGAAGAATAACCACCACGAACCCATCCTCAAGACGCGTAAACCAGAGGCGCTACATACGTGAAGGTGCTAGGTGACATGTGTGCGTCAATGGGCGGAGACGGCGAAGAATCCAAAGAGGAGGAACATCTTCAGGTGGATGAATGGCCCGGGGGGAAAGAGTACTGGCAGCTTCATCGCACCAAAAACCCGGTTAAGGTATAAAGGGGGTTGGCATGATCAAAGCAATAAACAGCGTGCTTGGAGGTTGGCGGAAAAACGACAGATGACCACATCTTTTACTATGATATTTTAAACCCCAACCCGACTACCCCTTGGCTTCATCGCCACTGTCGAGGAACCCAGCCAATATCCGCAACATCCAACTACGAACGGGATCCCCCTCACCCCCCATGTCCCAAATAAACACCCGATCCCAATTCCCGTGAAACCCCTCCACCGACCCACCACCCCTCGAAACTAACCTCACAACGATCCTACTTGCTTGCAATTCTATGCGGAAATAATAAGGGGAATTGAAGAGGGTGGAGTGTTGAGGCTAGAATCGTGACCACTTGGAGAAGTCAAAGAACAGACAAGCAAGTAGCCATGCCGAGTCCACTCCACGTCACTGTTATCGAATGTTTTGTTTCGACTTGAATTGATTGATCGAAGCGACATGGGTGAGTGAGTCGGTGGGTGAGTGCAATAGAGGGCGTGTTTTTTTTTTGTTTTTTTGGGAAAGAACGTGGGATTTAGAGAAACGTGGATGTATTCCCGAGCTATGTTACGGCCGTGCTCAAAACTCGTTCTTGGACACTGGTGACGGATTTGGGGGGGGTGAGGTTGACTGAGATGGAGGGAGGATTGGCGGGAGTGAGTGGGGGTGGGGGTGGGAGTGAGGGTGGGGGTGAGAGTGAGGGTGAGAGTGAGGGTGGGGGTGGGAGTGGGAGTGAGGGTGGGAGTGGGAAAGATTGGGGGAGGGGAGAAAGTGGTGAGGTGAGGTGAGGTGCGGTGAGGTGCGGTGAGGTGCGGTGAGGTGCGGTGAGGTGGTTTGTTTGTGTGCGATGTGGGTGAGGGTTGTGGGTGAGGGGTGAGGGGTGATGGATGGTGGATGGGCTGGAGGGATGAAAGGGAGGGAGGAAAGGGGGAGTTTTAAGGGATGTAAGGACCATGATGGATTTACTGCGTAAATGGATGATGGCACATGTGACGACTTGGGTTTTGGGGGGGGGGGGGGGGGGGGGGTGGGAAA
>JAABUU010000544.1_pt1 | contig 83250 bp, 86 predicted proteins | sample 5559301 | NCBI WGS metagenome assembly JAABUU01 (sample SAMN10711884, study PRJNA513360) | rock metagenome | isolation source: Antarctica rocks | place: Antarctica: Victoria Land, Richard Nunatak white
CCCGCCACCAAAAGCAGCTTGGACGTCTAACAACGGCCTCCCAAGTGTGAAATTGGCTGCGGAGCGGCAAACGGGGCTGAAATCGGCGATGTCGCGCTCAACTGTGGTTCTCAATAACCCCCCTCTAACACTAAGCCGTAAAGTGGTACGCAGCTCTACTGCCAACCACTCAGCGGCAAGCGCGAGCACCCCAGCTCCTGAGTGTGCGTTCAATCTGTTACAAAGCGGCCTGCAAGAATTTTTGACGCCCTGCTTGCAGAAGCGCCCACCCAACCCAAGAAACCGCCCTTTGACGTGTTACGCGGCCCGGTTAGGCAGGCGCCGCATCCACAGCCTACCACCCGTTCGTGTCAGCCTGGTTGTACACGTACGCAGCGACGGCCGCGATCTCGTCGCCGTCCAGGCGGTCGGCCCACGCCGGCATGGCGTTCTTGCCGTTCTCAACCTGCCGTGCGGTATCCCTGTCACTGCTCGCGCTGGCGCACGCACACAGCCAGCGCTCTAAACTGACGTGCTACCACAGCGCCTGGTGGGCGCGGCCACAAGGCTGCCCATTTGTTTGATGTCCTAACACGGCAGCAAAACGCTTGTGATTGTGCCCGGTGGCTGCCTGGTAGATGGCTGCCTCTGCGTGCAGGCACTGCTGGCACGTCACACCTGTTACAGCACACCAGCGGCACAGAGAGAGAGACAGAAAGAGCGCGCCTGGTGGACGATGGCATCGACATTGAACCCGCCATCCAGGTACTTGACCAGCGAGTCCTTGGACAGCGTCTTCTCTTGTTGCACACTGTTCAGGCCGCCGGTGTGGCACGCGCTGCGTGCGCCGGGCGACGCAGGAGTGAGCTGCTCGTTCTCATAGCCCGTGCAGGTTGCCCTTATATTGCTGCCACCAGTGAGCCCTCTTGTCCCTCTCCACAGACATCCAGGCTCGAACCAGCACGCAGGCGCCCAAGGCCAGGAGGCAGCGGCGGGCGCGCACGCGCAGTTGCCGTCAAAGACCTCCTGCCCGAGGGCGAGGTCCGCAGACCCGGCCGCCAGCGCGATCGCGGCGTACACGCCAGCAGCCGTCAGCAGCGCGCCCTTGCCAGCCGTGGCCCGGTCCACCGCCCAGGCCAGGCCCTTGGTGGACGCCTGCCGCCAGTGCACTATGTGTGCGTGCACCAACCTGCTGCGGCGGCAGCCTGAGGCGCAGCTGCAGCCTGCTGGTTGTCGGGCCACACAGGGGCGATGTCTGCAAGGAAAGGCCACGCTCAGAAGATCTGCTTGGGCGTGCTTCATGGGCGTCCAGCTTGCACGGCTACTTGCTTCGCCTGGAATCTCGACTCGACTCGAGTCGCGAGCCCTGCAGCAGAGGCACTTTGCAGCTCGCTGCGTGCCCCGCAGCCTGAGAGGCTGCACAGACTCGCACCTTGCAGACCAGCGCGTTCTGCCGGGCGACCGGCGCCCTGCGCGAGGCCAGGCAGGGGCGAACAGTCCTGGCGGCCAGCATGCTGCTCGACATCCCGACCGTTGACGATGTTGACGACAACGAGCTTGGTCAACCGGAGCTGGCTATAGATTGGGAATGCAGGCCGGTGCAGCTGCTGTTCCAGGCTGGGACGATGGTACAGGCTGACTTGCTAGGGTGAGCGCTCAGGGAGCCCATTTAAGTTGCACAGCCTTGCTGACAAAGTGTTGAGTGATGAGTTTCAGTGCACAAAGTCACATGTTACTTTGCGGCTAGTCGCCTGCTCTGTCCGAGCAGGGCACCTACATGCGCCCTTCACATACACTGGTCACACAACACAGATGCAGACACACAGCCGGCACGCAGTGCACGCACGCACCCACAGACAGGCCAAAGCACGCTTTCAGGCAGGCAGGCAAAGAGCCCTTGCGGCTCCAGCGCGAGGCATGCGCCCTGTGAGGCCACACGCTGCAGCGGCAAGCGCCCTGGTCACAACGCGGGACACAAGTCCCGCACACAAGGTCCTGCTGCATCCCCACGCCGGCCAGGCCGCCCCAGGCGGATGCAGCATCGACAGCAGCATGCAAAGCAGCAGCAGCAGCAGCTAGGGTTAGCCTAGCTGGGGTGACCCTATGCAGCCGAAAGGCGCGCTCCTTACCGCGCTGCGCTCGGCAACGGCGCGGCGCAGGGCAAATCCCTGAGGCCGCCCCTGCACAGCACGGCGGCGGCAGCAGGCAGCACGCCGGCGCGCAGCGGCAGCGAGAGCCAGGGCAGGAGCGCGCCGCGTCACGGCTGCGGCGCGGCGCAGGACAGCCGGGGCAGGCTGTCGCCGTACAGCACGGCCGGCAGCAGCAGGCAGAAGGCGGCGGAGGACGCGGCCGCCAGGTACGGCAGGAACCACTCATACTTCTCGCTCTTCACATGCGGCAGCAGCAGCGCGGCCGGCAGCGCGCCCGCCAGCGCGCCGCCCAGCGGCGTCAGGCCGTACGGGTAGCCGGTGAGGCCGGCCGCGGCGCCGAACGCGGCCAGGCACGCTGCAACGCCCAGCAGGCGTAGCACGGGGTACCTGCCCGCACGCGCCGCGCTTTTCAGGCTCGCAGGCCCATGTCCTTGCAGAACCCCGTCGGCGCGCTTGCAAGGGGTTCACGCCATGCCAGGCCCCTGCGCTGCACCCCGGCCACTTGCAACACACGTGACCCACCCAGGCACGCACACCTTCAGCGCCAGGCACACCCAGCTCATGCCTTGGCCATACCCTGACAGCAGTGTGAGCAGCAGTGTCAGCATGTAAAGGATAGCACGGCTGACCAGCTGCGGCAGGACTCCTGCAAACCTGATCGTCTCAATGTTGAGCGCGTGGTCCAGCAGGAAGAGCACCAGCAGGCCGAATGCGCACGCCGCGCCCGCGAGCGCCGTGCGGCACAAGTCCTGCGCGGCTCCCAGCCAACTGGTAGTTAGAACGTGGCCTCTTGGACGGTGATGCCAGGTGGTGCGGGGACCATGGGCATAATGCCTCTGGGGCCGATGCACATGCATGCTCATCATGCCAATCACGCATGGGCATGATCCATGGGTTTTACGCCCGGCGTGCGCGCCCGCTTGTCGTTGCTTGCGGCAGACATGCGCGCTGCACGATGCAACACTGAAGAGAACATCCATGTCAAGGCACATGCAGGGCCTGCTGCATACGACAACGGCCCCAGCTTAAAGACACCGTTGGCAAGCACAGTTCAGCAAAAGAGCAGTCAGTCCACACAGAGAACCAGAGAAACTGAGTGGCGCATGCAGTGCGACGCGGCCACAGGGCGGGCAGGGGCGCGCGCCGTCGCGAGCGCGTCGAAGAAGTTACCGCCCAGGCCGGCCACGAGCGCGAGCGCGGCCGTGCGCAGCGTGCCGAAGCGCGTCTCCACATGCAGCGCCAGCGCGCCCAGCAGCAGCGCGGTCGCGCCCAGGTGCGCGAACGAGTCCGCCAGCAGCAGCGACGCGCCCCAGCGCCAGCACTCGCGCACCGCGCGCATGTGCGGCCCGAAGCTGCGCGCGCGCGCGGGGCTCGGCACGCCGTACAAGCCATTGCATGCGGGAACAGTGCGCCCAGCGCGAGGCACTGATTCAGGGACGACTGCCAGCGGCAGCGATGTGCCTCAGCGCCAGATGCACCGCAGCGCCGGCGCACGCGCTGCGCAGGGCACCCACGGACCCCGGCCTCCTCACACGCAGCCGCGCATGCGTCCTCGCGCTCGGCTGGCACTGCGCATGCGCGGGCTGCTTCCCCTGCAGCTGCGGCGCGCTGTCGCCAAGTCCAAGCACGACCGAGACCAGGCAGGAGCCCGCTGCGGCGGGCGCTGACGGCGAGGCGCGCACCGCGCGCCCCAGAGCACCAGGAAGCCCTGCTCGAAGCGGTAGCAGGGCGTCCAGGAGCCGACCCACAGCGCCAGGCCGCGCGGCCCGCTGGCAAAGCCCGCGGCGGGGCAGCCGGGCGCCGCGCCGGGGTGCGCCGCCAGGTACGCCGGGTACTCGCCCGCCATGAATGCAAACGCCATGCAGGCCACCTGCGCGAGCGGTTAAGACATGAACGACACGAACTGAGACAGCCCGGGCGCGCTCGGCTGTGGGACCGCCCGCCCCTGCTGTGACAGATGTCTCAATGCAGGCGCGTCTGCGCACCGCTGCACAATGAACGCAGTGCTGCTGATTGCGTGTCTGCAAGCATGCTAGGCGGACGCGGTGCAGGCAGCGCGCATGCCGCTCACACACGAAATAGCACATGGACTGCCGGGTCGGGGGCGCACCAGCACGAACAGGGCGGTGAACCAGGGCGCGTGGCCGTGCAGGCGCGCCGGCGTAGCGTTGTCGAACAGCAGCTCGCCAAAGATCCACAGCTGCGCCGCAGCACACGCCCACCTCAGCGATCTGAGAGCAGACGAGCGCTCGACGCCAGCCATGGCGAGCACTGCAAGCCCGATGGGCACACCGCTAGCGTCACATGAGCAGCGCGGTCACTGGCGACATGGACAGCAGGGCCGCCGACCATATGACTGGCTAGATAGGATTGCAATCACCATACCTAGACCTGATTTTGAAACCCAAGCACTGCACGGGAGCCCACCTCGCCCAGCAGGCGCTCGCGGAAGCTCTTGAACATGTGCGTGCGCTTGAAGTTCAGGTAGAAGTGCGCGCGCCGCCGCTTCGGGTTGCCCTGGTACCGCGCCTCCGCGTCCAGCCTGCCGCAGGCGGCAGCTGGCTCAAAGGGTGCCCTGATGGATCCCTCACCAACAGCCCGGCGCGTTGCGTGACGCTCGCCGCTGCCTCTGCTGCTCAGCCACGGCGGCGCACAAAGCGCACTCACAAGTGGCTGCTTCATCTGCAGCGATGCCGAGCACACTGTGTTCATGGCGCGCTGGAGCAGGCGTCCTGCCGCCGAGCCGACAGCGGCCGCGAGAGCGGAGGCGCTAGGTGCGAGCCGCCCGCGGCCGCACCTGCCGCGGTGCGTGAGCCCGCACGTGCGCCGCGCGCGCCGCGCGGCCTTCGCGTCCGCCGGGCCGCCGCCGCCGCCGACGCCGTTCATGGCCGCGGGGCTGCCCGCGCCGCCGCCGCCGCCGCGGCCAGCCGCGGGCGCGGGCACGACGGCGCCCATCCACTCGCGGTGCGCGCGCAGCGGGTATTCGGCGAACACCAGGCCGGCCGCGTGCGCGGCCGCCGCCAGCGCACGCACCAGGCAGCCGCCGCGCCGATGCGATCTGCCGCGCGCGCCGCGCCGCGTCAGCGCGCTGCTGCGCACGCTGCGGTAGGCATGCACGGCATGCTGCTGAGGGAAGGCGAGCTCAATATGGTCCTCCATGTGTGTGTGTAGCATCTTGCTTGTTGACGTGCCTGTGCACTTGGGAGACAGCACCCACACGTCTGTTCTTGTCACAGCTGGCCGGGGTCGGCGGTGAACGATGCACGGAAGGAGAACCAAAGGCGGCGGGGCCCCACACAGCAGGAAGGGACGCAACAAGCTCACACGCGACATCATCACGCTCGGCAGTCAAGGTTGGCATCCACGTGGAGGAGGGCTGTGATGGGGCACGGCACTCACCGCGGAGACTTTGGGAAGCGGTGCAACTTGGGGTCCTCGGCGTCGCCGTCCGGGGCCGCGCTGTCCAGGTACAGCGGCGAGGCGGCGCCCTTGGGCAGGACCTGCGCAGGCAGCTCCTCAACGTCAGCGCCTTGCTCGCATGTTCTCCACGCCCATGTGTGTCACCGGCGCGCATGCCGCAGCAAGGCAAGCGTCTGGATTGACCCGCGTCGCCATTAGCGGCACATATCAGTACACCCTTGCATGTCCGGTGTGTTGCCCATGCTGCCCACGCCGCCGCGCGGGCTGGCCAGCGCCTGTGGACGAACGCACACTGGGTGCGCACAGCTCGGCACGCACCGGCGTGTCCAGCGCGCTGCCCGTGCTGCCCACGCCGTCGCGCAGGCCGGCCTAGCCCTACATACAAACCCTAGCCGGCACGCGCGCCCCGGCGCGCACCGGCGTGTCCAGCGCGGCGCTCATGCCGCCCTCGCTGCCGTGCAGGCTGCTGGTCGTGTCGTCCGACATGTGCCGCCCCGCCAGCTGCAGGCGCCAGTCAAGCGACCCGACCACGCTGCCGCCGCCGCCGCCGCCCCCGCCGCCGCCACCGCCGCGCGCGGCCGCGGCGGCCGACGGCGGCGTCATTGGGATCTCCATGTCCGGCCAGGGCGCTGTCTGCCGCGCGCGGGTATCCAAACACATTTGCACTGTGCGCGCTGAAGACGGGCGGGCATGACTATTTGTACTGTGCGCGCTGAAGGCAGGCGGGCACGAGCCGGTCATTCAGCCAATACGCTTTCTACATTGCGCGCGGTGGAGAGGTGCAGGGCTTCCGCAGGCCGGCGCAGCCTGTGCAGGCGCCTGCCCAGGGACAGGCGCGCACGGCGCCGCAGGAGCATGTGCCGCGCGCCAGGCAAAGGGCCGCACCAGCCCCATGGGTGTCAGGTAGTCCGTGGTCGACGGCGTGGCCTCCGCGCCGCGCCCGCGCCAGGCCGGCGCGGGCGTCTCGAAGCCGCCGGTCCCCGCGCGCAGGCGGCTGCCGGCCGGCGCGGGCGGCAGCGCCGCCGGCCCCCGCGGGCTGGGCAGCGGCGGCGTGCCCGCGCCCGCGGGCGCGCTGCCCCAGGGGCCGCCCGGCACGGGCGGCGGGGTGTAGCCCGGGGCGCCCCGCTGCGGCGGGCTGCCCGGCGCCTGCTCCAGCTCCGCCGAGCTGTACCGGAGCATTGCGTCCTGCCGCAGGCGCCCCGACGGTGACCGGGAGCCCACACCGGCTGTCTTGTGTGCGGGAGACCGACGGTGTATGGCCAAGGCGCAGGCTGCAAGCCAACAAGCTAGACCCAGGAATCAGTAAGCACTCAGCAGGAGAGCAGGAGTCGTGGGCTTGCCTGGTTGGATGTGGACCCACTGCGGCGGTGGTCCCCGGCGGCGCTGCGCGCCTTGTCGCGGCCGGGCTTCATTGCGCCCGGCAGCACCTCAGCCCCGCCGCGCCGGCGGCGGCATGCCTGCACAGGCCGGGCACTCGTGCGTGAAGGCTGCTCGCTCTGAACCCACTCTGCGACTCAGTGTGTAAACCTTGGAGCCTCTGCACTCATACAAACAGCGAGTTGCGTGTGCATAGTGGCCCAGTTGTTGGCAGCGCGTGGCTCCAAGACAGCTGGGGTTGGCCCTCCAGGCGTCGCGGTTTATAACTAAGCAATGTAACAGACTCAGGATCTACCTTGCTGCATGTGGTGTTGTAGTTAGCACTTTTGCGGCTGGCTTCAACCTGGCCTCGTGCAGACGCCTTCTTGACTGTGTGAAGGTGAGGGGCGAGTGCGTCGCGTGCAGGCAACTGGCTCGATAGTGTGATACAGGTGACCTGTACTCTGCCAGATCACCTGTTGCCTTCAGAATCAGAAGCCAGGAGTGACTCTTCCCTCGACAGAGTCAACTGCTAGTGTGCAGTCCATCGTACCCTGTAGGGCTAGCTAGATGAATGTTCACAGCCTGCCATCCTGGCATGCCTGAAGTTCTACCTTGGGATGTGCCCGACCGTCACTTGCTTGCTGCTTGGATGCCGGCTGAGTGCTTGTTTGCTGCTTGACACCTGCTGCCTAAGCAGCCCTAGCTGGCAAAGACAGGGTTTCTAACCTAACACGCCTGGGTGTGCCGAAAGGCGCGCGCACTCACAGCCCTCCTTCATCAAAGTCATGTCATGCAGGTTCTGTAGTAGATTCAAAGGCCGTTCGTTTTTGTTTCAGCCAGGCCTTCCGATCCTCTCCACCCCCGCTATGTGACACAGTGCGTGGTGTACAGGAGTATGCCGACCCGGAAGCAAGCCCGCTGCTTCCCACGTGTATCATGTTCTGCGCCTGGCGGCCACCACACAGGTGCCTGGCGCCCGCGCACTCTCCAAGTGGGGCCGGGGCAGGCTGTGTAATGTACAGTGCACGCCCTTGCCGAAGCGGCGGGTCAGTAGTCGCCGGCGGCCTCCTTGCTGTGCGTCTTGGTGGACACCTGCTTGCGATACATCTCCGCCACCTGCGCGCCTGCCAGGCGGGCTCACCCCCCGCGTCTCTGACCGACCCACAGGCTGCCCAGAAGCAGGGGAACAGGGCAGTCGCATGCCTGCTGCCGGTCAGTGCGCCGCGCATGCATGCGCCGTTTGCATGAGCGCATGTCAGGCGGCGCTGCGCGCGCCGCCTGTGCCGCGGCGAGGCCGCGCATGCACAAGCTGTCCGCATGAGCGTATGACAAGCGGCCCTGCGCGCACGGGCCGTGCCGCGGCGCGGCCGGCGCGCTCCCGCAGCCCACAGCAGCAGGTAAAGCACTGTGCAGGGCCCGCGGCGGCGGCGCCGCGCGCCTGCTCGGCGGACGTGGCGTCCTCGGCGGTCTTGTCGTCGCGCACGCGCACGAGGCGCGGGAAGCGGATGCTGACGCCCTTGGCCGGGTCGACCAGGCCCGCGGCCGCGCGGTGCACCGGCGAGATGGACAGGTCGGCCGCCTTGACCTCCCACACCACGCGCGCGTCAAACCACACGTCCGGCACCAGCGCCTCGCCGTACCTGCCGCGCGCAGCGCGCGCCGTGTGGGGGTTCACACGCCCCAAGTGGCGCGGCCGTCATGCCCGTGGCGCAGGCGGTCATGCCCGTGCGCTCGCTCGTGGTCGCCCTCCGTGCGCCAAAAGCCTCACAACCCTCGCACGCGTTCACGGCCCTCATCCATTCAGCAATTCTCGCGTCCAGTCCCATTAGATACGCAGCAGTGAGCCAGCTGCCCCGCATGCCCGACCCCAGACGCCCGGGCGCGTCAGGGCCGCGGAGCGCGCGCGCGCCTGTAGTAGGGCTTCGGCCCCGGGATCACCAGCGCCCGGAGCTGCTCGGACAGCTGCACCAGCTGTTCCTCGGAGAAGCCGGTGCCAATCTTGGAGATGGTCTGCAGCTCCTCGTCGTCCGCCGAGTACACCGCCAGCAGGAACGAGCCGTACCCGCCCGTGCGCTTGCCCCTGCGCGCGCGCGCGCGGCGCTCAGGAGCTCTGCAGGGGCACAGGAGTCTGCAGAGAGCCAGCGATCCTTGGGTCTGTAGAAGGTACTCTTCTTCTCCCTTTGTCTTTCCCCTTTCGGCTGCAATGCGCAACAAGCTCGCATGGCCAGTGCGCACCGCCGTCGCCACCGATTGCCAGGAACAGGCGCAAAGACAGCTGCCCGCCGCGCTTCGCTGCCAGATCGGTGTGTCGCTGCGGCTGGCAGCGATGCTGCGTCGCGGCGGGGCGCGCACTTGCCGAGCCAGGCGCCGATGACGGCCACGTCGAACGTGTCGCCGACGCCCTCCAGGTAGTCCTTCTTCAGCTTGAGCCAGTGCGCGGAGCGGCGCGAGGGCTCGTACGTGCTGTCCAGCGTCTTGACGATCAGGCCCTCCGTGCCCGCCGCCACCGACTCGTTCAGGAACAGGCCCAGCTCCTCCACGTCCGCGCTCGTCTGCCGTGGCGCGCGCGCACCTGTTGTTGGGTTGAGAAATGTACCCACCAGGTGATGAGTCAGTTGAGTTGAGTCAGTCCCGTTTGCGGCGCCGCAGGCACGCTGGGCATCCTCCAGCAGGGCGCGCCCGCGCTGAGCAGCCCGCGCCAGGCAGCGGCGAGCGACTGCCGACGCACACCACGCAGCCAGCGCGCGCCGGCAGGGCGCCTGGCTGACTGTGCCGCCATGCGCCCTGCGGTCCCTGTCTGCGCAGAGCACCCTTACCGGTCCTCACACGCAACACCCCGCGCTCCGGGCCCGCGCGGCGCGCCTTGGCGACCGCGAACAGCAGCTCGCCCGGCTGCTCGCCGACGGCCGAGTAGAGCGCGGCGCGCCGCTCGGTCAGCGGGCGCTGCAGCAGCACGCGGCCGTCCAGGTAGAGGCAGTCGAACGCAAACAGGCAGACCTGCACTTTGATGTCGGCGACCTTGACGTCCTTGCGCGCGCGCGTGCTCAGCACCTGTGCGCGCGCGCCGCACGCTCGGCGGCACCGCGGCGGCGATGCGCCTGCCCGAGGCGGCCGGCGGCGGGAGCCATGGAGACCATACACCGTAGGCGACGCACCAGGCCAGGCTGGTCGCGCCAGTGTCACAACGTGCTCGGCCGCGGCGTGCCCAGTTGGGTCTGGCGAGGTGCTGACATGAGCAGGGGCGTACAGACGTCCTATACCCTCACCTCACCCTCAACGACATGCTCCGCTGCCGTGTGCCCAGTTCTGGGATCGCGCTGGCGAGGTGCGGACATGAGCAGGGGCACACAGACGCCGCAGGGCAGGGCAGGAGCAGGCAGAGGCACGCCGGGGCTTTGTGGAGACACCGGGCATGCGAGCCTGGGCAACGAGCCCGCCCGGGCTGTGGCCCGAGCGCGCGCGCGCGCGGGCGCGCCTGGAAGGGCAGGATCTTGCCCAGCTCGCGGTCAAAGGCGACCGCCTCGCAGTCGAGCACCACCGAGCGCACGCCCGGCTTGAGCAGCCGCGGCACGCACGCCGCAATGTCGGGGTACTTCTTCGAGTTGTCCTCGCTGTTGCGGCTGCGGCGCGGCGCGCGCCGCGCACGCCTCAGCGCGCCGCAGTGCAGCAGGTTTCAAGCCACTGCGCAGGCTCGCAAGCCTCCCTGCCGCTCGAGCGTTCGCCTGCGGCCTCCCATATGCGCCCCTGCCGAGGCTGCTGCGCGGCAGCCACAGGGGGACGGCCCGCACGGCGGCCACGCAGGGGGCCGCCCAGACCTGCCGCATGCTGGTCGAGTGCAGGACAAGGGCACCCCGCAACAGCACCCTGCTTGCATCTGGCGAACTCGGATGCTGCTAGTTGAAAAAAACACAGCGCGGTGATGGGTATAGGGCCGGCATGCAGCGCGAGCGGCGGCGCGCCTGTAGATGGCCACGCGGCCGTCCTCCAGCACGTGCACCTGCGCGCGCTCGCCGTCGTACTTGTACTCCACCGTGAACTCCGTCCCCGCAAACTTGTCCAGCACCTGCGCCGCCGCGGCGCCCGCGCGCATGGGTGCCTGTGGGTAATCAAACAGGGCACGGCTGGGCGCCCGAGCTGACATGGTCTTGTCGGCTGCGCATGCATACGCGGCAGATGCCTGACCTGCAGCTCTAGCAGTCATTCTGACACCTTGGGAACGACACCTCATCCAACCACCACGCGACCTTCGTGAGCCAGAGCTGACAGCAGCGCAGCGCTTCTTGCAGCCGCCATGCACGTGGCAGAACGATGGACTGTGCGCATGGTTCGGGGCCTCGCCGGCAGGCCACGCAGGCGGGCGCGGGCCGCGCGCCTCGCTGACGCCCGTGGTGGGCTTGGCCAGCATGGGCTTGACGGGCACGCCCGGCTGGAAGCCCACGTGCTCGGTCACCTCCTGCGCGCGTGGCCCCAGCAGCGGGCTCGGCGCGGCGCTGGCACGCCCATGGGGGCCAGGCGGCAAGCGCGGACGACATGTGAGGCAGGACACGCGAGCCACGCAGCAGTGCGTCGAGCTCTGCTGGAAGGCGGCTGTCATCAGACGGGTGCCTGAGGAAGGTGCAGCCGCCCACGCAGGTACCAGCCAGTCACAGACTCGGCGGTTGCTCGCTGTCAGTCACGGCGCCGTGTGCGTTTGCGTGCCTCGGGCAGCGGCGGGGCGCGCCATGACCGGGTGCGCGAGCAGCGCGGGCACGAGCAGGTCGTAGCTGGGGCACTGGCTGTAGGCGAGCTTGACGGCGGCCTCGGCGCCCGCCAGGCGCCCGGCCAGGCCGCCGTCCTTGTTCCCGCACTCGGCCGCGCCGCCGCGCTGCAGCAGCGTCGCGTGCGCCAGCGCCGTCAGCACCGTCTGCTCCGCCAGCCCGATCCGCAGCTTGCCCTGCGCGCGCGGCCCGCCGCGTCGGCACCCTGACCGTACCCTACACTGACAGATTGAGAACGCAGCGGCAGGTGTAACCCTGTGTTGCGCGTGCAGCACGCGCATGATGTAGCCCTGCTCGATATTCTTGCCGTTGCGTCAGCGTCCTACTGCCAGCCTCGGAAAGGCTCAGAAAGCAGTGGCAGGTGCACTGCCGATGCGCGCCTGCAGCGCGCGCATGATGTAGCCCGGCTCGATGCCCTTGGACTCCACCAGCAGCTTGGTAATGAGCCGGATCTTGCGCTCCTGTGCCGACTTGCCCTCCACGCGCGCGATCTCCCGGAACGTCCTGCCGCCGCAGGCGGGGCTCGCACTGCAGCCTCGCCCATGTGGGCTCAGCACACGCGCGGCATGCACAGCGCACACGCAGCATGCGCCATGCATGGTGACTGCGCTGATGGAAGTTCGCACCCGCCTCTCGAACAGCATCTATAAGCCACAAGACGCACACGAGATCGGCGTTGGTATGATTACAATAGCCTTACTGCCGTAGTATACGCAGCAGCCACAGCAGACCGCATGGACAGGGGGCCGCCATGCAGGGCACGGGGGCCCCGCGCGCGCACGAGAAGACGCCGGCCACGGTCAGCGGCTTCGTCGGGAACATGGTGCGCTGCGTCGCGCGCGCGTTGAAGGCCACCACGCCCAGGTCGCCGCTCTCGTCGTACTCGTGCTTCACCTGCGCGCCGCGCGCGGGGCCCCCGTCCGCAGCGGCGCGCCTGCAGGAGCCTGGCTGCAGTGGGCGCACATGCAGAGACTCGCCTGCTGGACGGCGCCGCGGCCCGCTCGCCAACCTGACTCAGGTATGAGATAGCTGTGCCACCATATGACCACATGCTGAAGACATGATGTTTATGCCAGGTAAGGGGGGGAGCACACAGGCGCCCTGCCCTACAAGGCGGAACTATACGTGGCTGCTGGGGAATGCACGCATGCAAGGCACTCTGTATCCACCTTGACGACGCTGCATGCGAGTGCACTGCATTCAATCAGTACGTGGGCGCCGCTCACGACGTGCGCGTCCGCGGCCCGCCGCACCTTGTCGCGCGAGCGCCCCGTGGCCGTGGCCAGCGCGTTCATCAGGGTGGCGTCGCCGATGCCAAGCTCTGTGCCGTCGTGCGCAGCGGCCACCTGCTCGCTTGGCACAGCACGCCCGTGGGCGCTGCATGCCCTTGCACAGGGCACCTTCCTGCGCAAGCAGCTTCACAGCAGCAGATGGAGCACCAGGAGCACGATCGACATGCAGGCTTGCGCCAGGCGGCGCTCTGGCGAGCATCAGGCGCACGGAGCAGAGACGAACCACGCGCGGCACATGTGGACAAACCCTAGGGCTCGGGGCCAGGAGAGCGCCGCGCGCCTGGTTGACGCACAGGTACACCGCGGGCAGCAGGTCGTCGGGCGTGGTGGCCAGGACGGCGCGGAAGGCGTTGATGAGCATACGCGTGATCGCGTGGCGCTTGCTCTCGGCGGAGATGCTCTCAAACGTGGCCGCCAGGAAGGCGAACGGCACGCGCGCGCCCGGCGCCCAGGTCGCCAGCGCGGCCAGGTCGAAGTCCGCGTGCAGCGCGGCGGCCGCCACTGCGCCCGTGCCCACGCCCTCCACCTGCATGGGGCGGCGCGCCCGTCAGCCTGCGTCCGCATACGGGGGCGCCGCGTTCCCGCCACCCGTATGTCTACCGGCCGAGCAGCCTCTGCTGGCAGGTCGCAAGAGCCCAGGATGGGCGCAGCCGCTGGCGCGCGCAGGGCCCACATCACGCATGCAGCGTGACAGCAGGCCACCGCACACATCTTGGGTCTCTGTCCTTGCCCACCGCCTGCCCAACCGGCATCCACCCTCGGCACTTGGTCTCTGTGCGGGGGCTGCGCCGTGCCATGGCGTGCACACCAGGCGTGCCGCCGCAGAGCATCAGGCCCCGCTGCGTGCCAAGGCACAGAGAGCAGCCGCCCGAGCCTGGCAGCGCGGGCGCAGCCGAGCGCTGAGGGCGCGGCGCGCCTTGGGGGCGGCCTTGGCGGCGCTGGGGTAGCTCAGGATGGCCTTCTTCAGCGGCTTTTTCGCGGGCGAGCTGCCGTCCCCGTCCCCGTCGCCGCCCTCGCCCGCGCCGCCCGCGCCCGCCTCGTCCTCCGTGCCCTGCTTGCCCCACACCCCCCAACGCGGTCGGTGCATCAATGCAGCCGTGCCTGGTCCGGAAGCTCCGAATCGAGCATCCCCATGCCGCCGCGCGAATCGTGTCAGGAAGCGAGTGGAAGCGCAGCAAAGCGGTGGGTATTGCCAATCCCTTGCTGCCGTTCCAAGCCGCCGCACCCGCGCCCAGCACCCTCACCAGTCAGTGCTTGCTTTCATGCACACGCAGGCAGGATGTGCCCCATGCAAAGCAAGCGCGCCCAGCACCGAGACGGGTGCAGCAGCGGCCACCAGCCCGTGCAGAGCCATGCAGGCTGTCAGGCGTGACGCAGATGCGTGCTGCTCTTGTGCAAGCTTGCACCACAGGCTGCTGGTGGACGTCTTACGTTCTGAACAAGTGAGAACACGCATGTCTAGAGACTTGCTGGAGCGCCATATTGATACGCCCCACCCTAGAGGCGCGCGGTTCTCCACAGCCTTGAAGCTGTGAAGAGCAAGCAGGGGTTAGGCACCTCCCCGGCTTCGTCGCCGGCCGTGGCGGTGGGCGCTGGCGCCTCTGCGGCCGCCGCGCCCTTGCCCTTCGCCGCGGCGGCCTTCCTGCCGGCTGTCAGCCCCGTGGCCTTCACCTTTGCGGGCGCGGGCGCGGCCTTGGCTTTGCCCTTGCGCTTGCGGGGCGCTGCGCGGGGCACATGAGCGCCTGTAAGTGCCCTGGCCCCACTGCACAATGCCAGCCCAAAGACCTCCCATCCTGCACGAGGACACGAGTACTTGAAGAGCCCCTCTGTCATGGCAGCCCGCAGCGCAGCCGCACACCAGCCAGCGTGCATGCCTCCACGCTGCATCCATAGGGGCGCACCAGCGACGGCCTGCGGCGGCGCGGCGGCGGCCTCATCGTCGCTGACCTCGATGGGGTCGGCGCCGGCGGCGCCCGCAGCCGCAGCCGTCTTGGCCGGCTCGGCATGCGCCGGCGTCGCGCCAGCCCCGGCGGCGTCCGGCACGCTGTCCGGCCCCAAGCCGAGCGCCGCCAGGATCTGCGCGGACCGGAGGGGGTCACAAGCGCGGCTGCGTGCTCAGGTGCTGGTGGCCTGATGCATGTCTGGTCCCAGCTTGCGAGCGGCAGCACGAGAGCAGACCGCTACCGGCATGGCTACACTTGGATGCTGGCTGACACAGCATGACCCAGACAGGCTGCAGCCCGCGGCGTGGACTGGTGCCAAACAGAGCGGCAATACAGGCCGCCCGGCAATGACCGGGGCGCAGCACCTCGCCCGGGTTGGCGCTGGCTGCGGCCGCGCTGTCGCCCAGGTCATCGTCCAGCGCCTCCGCGATTGCCGGTGCCTGGAAAGCAGCTCAACCAGCATGTGGCACCTGCATTTCTTGCGTCGACCACAAAGTGCGCAGGGCTGCATGTGCTGGGAGTCAGCACCCTCGGGCATTGAGAGCAGGGGGCCTCACCACCTGTGCTGGTTCCGCCTCGGCCTTGCGCAGCCGCTTGAGCTTGCCCGGCGGCCCAGGCTCAGCCTCCGCTGCAGCGTCGGCCGCGCCGGCTGCTGCGCCCTGAGCGCCACAGCGCTGCCTCACTTAGCTCCGCTGGCAATGGTTGCGCCGGCCAGGCAGGGCGAACGGCAGTCACATATTGGCAGTCGCAACAGGGCTGCCTGAACGCTGGGGAGCTAGGCAAGCCCTGCCAGCGCGCTCTACCACCCTCACTGTCAGGACGCGAACGCAGGCGCTTGGCCAGGCATCTGCCAGGAGCAGCACCCAGAGAGGGGCCTGCCTCGCGAGGCCGCTTCTTCTTCTCGCTGTTGTTCACCGTCTCCGCCAGCACGGGCGGGCTGGCGCTGTCCCGTGCACCTTCTTCGGCGGCCGGGGCGGCATCAGCCTTGGCTGCTGGCGCCTTTGTGGGTGGCTTGGCGCCGACGTGCTTGCTGAGCGTTGTTTGCTTGGCTGCTTGCTTGGGAGGCTTGGCGCCGAAAAGCATGCTAAGCGTCGCCTGCTTCATCCTGGCCGCGCTGTGCAGCGTCAGCCCCAGCGTGCTGGCATGATGGAATTGATGCAGCCTTGTTGAGTTGTAGAAACTGCCACGCAGAGCACCGCCTGTGCCTTGTAGGGCCTCGGGTGGCCTGGCCTGGCGCGCTGACGCGACGACAGGCTGCCAGGCGCAGCACGGGACTGCCACTGTGCAACAAGGTGCAAAGCGTGCTGGCCAGAGCAGGGCAGAAGAATACCGGGTGCAAATGTAGGGCGCTACGGGGCTATACAGCAGGCAGCGTCTCCAAGGGAGCATGCAGCGCAGGCCTGTTACTGACTTGGACAGTTTTTTTTTTCAGGATTGTGAGAGCAGCCTGAAGCCCTATAGGGTCACCATTTAAAATTGTTCCGTTGAAAATGTTCCGATGCGTCTCGCGAATGCGCGAGCGCCAGCCCGGCTCTGACTGGCGTGAGATGAGCCCAGAACCTGTCAGGCAATCGCGCAGCAGCCTCGTGGATGGCCAGCTACTGGGGTAACTTCAGCGAGCCGGGAATCTTGCGCCCAGCTACGGGCGGCGCGGTGCCGGCCGTGCACCCAGCATATCAGAACGCGGTCGCGCTCAAGGCGGGCGCAGGCAACCGCAGCGGCAAGGTGCTTAGGGAGAAGCCCGCCGCGTGCGCTTGCCTTGCACCCACGCTGACCGGCGCGTGCGCTGCAGGGCAACGATGCCACCTTCCACCCGTTTGAGAGGCTCTTTGTCGGTGACAGCACAGACAGTGCTTCAGACAGGTAGCTGTACGCGCTGTACCGGGCCCGGGGTTGCTGTTTGGTCAGCTCTTCTGTGCAGCGGGCGCAGCGCGCTGGCGCATGCAAAGGGCACAGGCCCTTACCATACGCCACCCTGCCTGAACCCCTGGCCTGAACTACTCTGAGTCTACTCTCACTCTACACTCAGCTGGCTGCAGCTTCCACGTGCCCAGCTTTCAGCAGTGACGTTCTGTGGAAAGCAGCGAGAGCATAACCACTGTTGAGCACGCGCTGCAGGCTGCAGGCCAGGGCAGCAGGAGGCGAGACTATCACACCGCCGGCTGCGCCCTTCAAGCCTGCAAGCCCGATGAAGCGCAGCACGGCGCCGCAGGCAGGCCACTTCTATGGCACCGTGTCCGGCTGCGCGACGCCGTACGTGCCGGTGCGCGCCCTGCGCGTGACCATTTCAGGTGTCGCCAGGCACGCCGTGCGTGCCCTGCAGGCCTGCATGTTGTGAGAGAAAGCAGGAACAGGCGTCCCGACACAGCCTCGCTCCCCCCACCCGGGCACTATTTGCAGCGGCCTGAGAAGCTGAGTAGCACTCCCAGAGCAGCAAGGCCGCACTGCCCACTTTGTGCTGAGCATGGCCGCGGAGGCTGACGGGCACGCCGGGCGCAGCATGGCGAGCCGCGGCTGTGCAAGGGCGACCACGTGGCGCAGCCGCGGGGCATCTACACCACGCCCATGAAGCGCGGGGGCTTTGGGTACAACCGGACCACGCTCAGCGAGGTACACAGCCACAAGGGCGTGGTGCGCGCGCTGTCGTGGCAGTGCAAGCGCTGGCGCGTGGGCGTGGCCAGTACCAGGCCCGCTGCTGAGTTGCACAGTGCACCGCAGACCGGGGAGTATGAGTACATAGCCGACCCTGGGAGGGGCCGGCGGTCCGCGTCGCCGCAGGGCGGCGACGCGCGCGCGCCCTTCCGCCCGCCGCAGCTCGTCAGCGGAAACTCGTTCGCGAGCTATGCGGTGCGCACCCATGGCGGTGGGCTTTCGACAGAGCGCTCAATCATGGGACTCGGCCTTGCAGCAAGGTACACAACATGCCACACTGTTCTTCGTGACACCATAGTCTTGAGTGGAGTGCGCATGATTCAGCGCATGCCACATTTGCCACATGCAGGGGTGCAGTACCCTCTGGATGGGCCTGCTCTGCTTGACGCAGCTCGCATGCGCCGCACTGACCATGCGGCTTTCGGGTGCGGCGCGCAGCATCACCCGCAGGGCGGCCCTGTGCAGGTGGGGGGCCGCACTGATGCCAGCATCGGCCCTGCCTTCCGGCCAGTGTTTGCTGGCCGGACCGACGCTTTTGGGCCGGAGCCAGAGTACATCCCCTGTCCTTGCTCGCCGCTCACGGTGCGGCCGTTTTCGTGAATCACATGTCCCGCAGGGCTGTATGCATCTTGTCCATCACCCTAACCTTGCCACGTTTATGACCGTGGCGTGATCACCCTCCATCACGGGCACAATATGCATGCATTAAGCACATGCTGTGCACTGAGAGACGCTTGGGATGTGACTCGGATGATGTGCGTGCAGAGGCCCGGCGCGGCCACTGAGAAGGGCCTTGCCTTCTGGCCTGCGCACATCGGCCGGAGCGCTGCGACGTGCAGCATCATGCGCATGAATGCACTGATATGGGGTAGGACACCTGTGGTGCCCCAGGATGTCATCTGATACTGTCCATGCTGGAGTGGACAGGGCAGGCGCCGGGCTGGCTTTTGGGTCAAGGTGCGCTGCTGCAAGAGCTGCTGCCATGCAGTAGCGCAACATATGCGGAAGAGCGTGCGCGCTCCAGTGTGCTGGCAAACGCAACCATGTAGGTGTGCTGAGGGTGCTGTGCATGTGACGAACAGCAGGGGTCAGAGAATTAAGAAGAGGTTGCTTTTTTGGGCCAGACACCACTGCGTACTACTGCTTTTACACCGTGCCGCGATGCAGATGCACATACGGAACTGCGCGCTTACAGCTTCGGCGTGCGCGCCGAATGCATGTGCAAGCGCGTTCAACAACAATACAGCCCGTCAACCCATGACAGCTAGCAGGGTGCAACACAAAAGCCTGCTCCGTCAGGCCTGCACAGGAGGGGTACTGGTCTACGTTTCGCTCGCTTGTCAGCACAACACACTGGCCATTATACACCGCCACGAGGCCCTGAGCTTAGGAGCTCTGTAGTGCAATATCAGACAGCGGTTTTGCAGCACGAACACAGCTGCGCGCCAAGCCTCATGCTATACACAAAACTGCGAGCCAGCGCGGGAGCGGCTGATGCCCTCCACAGAACACCAGCCCGAAATCTGAGAGTAGATCAGGGTGACCAGGTCGTACATCCCAGATTGCAGACAACTACTGTATCTGCCACTCGCTGCCTCCTGCACATGCTCTCAGGCGCAGCGCAAAAGCTAGCCGTCCATGCAAGGAGCGGCGGCGAGCTCTGTCCTGCCCACCTGCGCACGCACAAATTGCTGTCAAGTCAAGCTGTGCGCCATGCCCAGCGCGCGCCAAGCCTCTGCCCTGCGCCAGGTCCAGAGCATGCGCTCTCCACCAGCGACTGTTGCGCAGATCGACAGCTGCCTCTAGCTTCGCCAGAGTTCAGGCTACGCAGAGCACCAGATGCCCTCGCATCATCCAGCGGCAGCCGCTACCTGAGCCAGAGCTATCCGCCCGGGGCCGGCTATGCCGCAGAGCTGTCATCGCCCTCCTGCAGCAGCCGCCGCCGAGGCTCATCAGGCCAGCGCCCGCCCACGCCGTCCTCATTAGACGCGCCCTGCGCGGCTCGCAGGCTCAGGGGTGCCCCAGGCTGCGCACGTCGGCGAGGCCCCACTGACCGCGCTCTGCAAGACTCACCGGTGCCGCGGCTGCTCCCAGACGCCCGCACCTGAACCTAAACAAGTGCATGCACGCAGGGGTGCTGGCGAGGCGGTGCCGCACCAGCGAGCCCGCAGCGCGCCTGGTAGCCAAGCAACAACCCACCGCCTCACATACCGGCTCGCCCATTCAGGCCTTGCAGCAGCGCATGCCGTGCTGGGGCGGGGGCGCGCGCGCCTGGGCGCCCGCGGCCAGCACGGCTGCGTGGTAGTCTGGCTGCCGCGCGCACGCCGCGCGGCCGCCCAGGAAGCACGCCGTCGCCGGCAGCAGCAATAACGTGCACAGGCACATGCTCAGCCTGCGCCGCGCGGCGCGCGTGAGGCGCATGTTGCTGCACTCACGTAGCGCGCATGCGCAACAAACAAAGCTCACGCTTTTCTCACACATCTATAATGTCGCTTGGCACGACTGCCGCTCTGACAAAGGACTTGGCACAGCATGCGCGTGGCGACGAGCATGCACACAAGCTCGCGCCTCATGTCATCATGCCAGCTGATCACCTGCCCCTGCCCGCCCCCAGCCAGCCCAGAGGATGCAGAGCAGTGCAGGATGCGAATCCTTCCGGCGGCTGGCGCGCGCTCGCGAGCGCCCGAGCCGCGCCGCCAGTCCTGAACAGCGTCCTGGAACCAATGGACTGCATGCGGTGTAGGGTTAGAGTAGTTAAAATTTGGGTTTCCAAGCGCCGGGGCCGCGCCGCCAGTCCTGGACGGTGTCCTGGAACCAGCCGATCGCGGGCGAGGACGGCACGTCGCCGAGCACGTGGATGATGACGACCACGAGCGCCATCGCGAACGGCCGCAGCCGCGGCGGCACCGACCACAGCACCAGCGCGTTGGACGGCGCCTGCCGGCCAGCGCCGCATGTCTGTCAGCGCCGCGCCTGGGCTGAGGACGCCCGCGCCCCCCGTTCGCGTAACGCGATGCCAGGGCCTGCCAGCCAAGCCCGCTCTCCGCAAACGGGCAACCAAGCCGAGATGCACCACGGCCCAAAGGGGACTGCATGCATGCCTGAGGGGGACAGCATGCGCGCCTGACACACTGTCAAGTCCGGCTGGAGTCTGGAGCTCTGGAGCTCTGGGACTGTCAAGGCTCTCGCGCAGCGCGTGCGCGCGCCTGGATGGAGAACAGCGCCAGCTCCCCGAGCGCGAAGGGCGGCACGAAGGCAGCCAGGCTGGGCGCCAGCCCGAAGCCCAGCGCCACGCACACGCACCTGCCGTGTGCCGGCTCGCATCAGTGCGCTGGGGCTAGCAGGCAGCGTGAGGAGCCAGCAGCGCTCCATGCAATCAGTGGGATGCTGGAGATCTCGCTGCCTCGAGAGGCGCAGCGTGCCTGGACGCTGACTGTGAGCGCCGTGCACCCCGCGCCAGATGTGCGCAACCTGCTTCACTACTGGAATGCAAACAGCTTGTGCCTTGCGAGCGAGGTCGCCTTGCGAGCGAGGTCACCAGCAGGTGCCAGGAGAGGCGGCGCAGAGACACCTCACCATACGCGGCTGTGCGGGCAGGAGGCCGGCGGGCCCGCACCCGACGCCGCAGCCGGCGGCGCAGATGAGCAGGGCGTGCTTCAGCGACGCGCCCAGACGGTCCAGCGCCACGCCGCCCAGCAGCGTGCCGGCCACGCCCGTCGCCACCGTCACGCCGCCGAACGTCAGGTCGGCCGCCTCGCCCGGGATCGCAAACGTGTCGCGGCCGGCCTTGGGGCCCAGGTATGCGTACGCGCCGATCACGCCTGCGGCGCCGCGCCAGCTGGTACGCAGGCACCGCGCGCACGCGGTGGCAGGCACATCATCCATGCGCTACGTGCATCGCATTCTGTGTTCTGTGCACACACCAGTACCAAGGAACGGCTCGTGAGGAACGCAACCCCCTGGAAGTGAGTGCGGCGCAGCAGGCAGCTTCCCCGGCTACAGACAAGCACAGGGTCTGCTACCGCGCTCCGCCATCACAGTGCCACGAGCGCCTGGCGCCCAGCCTGCTGTCCTGCCCTAGGGTTCGGCGGGCAGCGGGCGCGCGCGGCCCGGCAGCGGCACCTGTGTAGAAGGTGATTCCGGCGACCGCGCACGCGAACACCGGGTGGCGCAGCACGGCGGCCAGGTCGGCGCCGAAGCTGCGGACGGCCGCGCGCAGGCCGCGCTCCGCCTTAAGCGCGCCGCCGCCGGCCGCCGCATCGCTGCCTGCCGCGGCGTGACGCCCCGGGTTGACGCCCCGGGTCAAGCAAAAGAAACCCTGGGGAGATGAGGGCACATGGGGACACGCCCTCGCGCTGGCTGCTGCCCGCACTAGCAGCGTCAGGGCGGCGCCTCATCGGCAGTGATCGGCAGTGATGAGGATGCCGCGGAGGAGCGCACATGCACAGCAAGCATCTACAGCACAGCATGGCGGCGGCAGGTCACACGGAAGCGCGCGGCCGCTGGCAGGCATGTGCTGCGGTGCGGAATAGGGTTAGGGTTGCACCGCGCAGGTCGAGCGCGGGCGCCAGCGCGCAGAACCCCAGGAAGGGCAGCATGGCGGCGGCCTCCAGCAGGAACGCGGCGCGCCAGCCGAGCGGGCCGGCAATCAGGCCGCCGAAGATGTACCCCAGCGCATAGCCGACCGGGATGCACAGGTAGAATGTGGCCAGCCAGCGCGTCTTGGCGCCCGCTGGCGCGTTGTCGTCTGCGCCGCCCGCCACGACCGCGTCGGCACCGCGCTGGGCGCCCCTGACATGCAGGCTATGCGCTGGGCGGCTGCGCGCGCTCTCTCCCTGTCACAACCGTCAAGACTGCAGCATGGGCAGCCTATGTTCCAGCGAGTGCCAGGGCACGGCAATAGCAGGCCACCATTTCTGCCATACTGGGCGAATCACAAAAGCACCCTGCGCTGCGAACGAGCGGCAGCGCTATGTCGCGCAGTGCTTCTTCTTGAGATTGTCCGGACGGTGCACGGAGGTGCGGGCTGCACCCCCAAGCCGCATCAGTGCGGCGCCTGCACAGCCAGGCCCCCGCACCGATGAACGGCGCGGCCAGCGACACGAAGGACGCCTCACCCACGCCGACCGCCATGCGGCACAGCACCAGGCTCCAGAAGCCTGCGCGCTTCAACCCATACATTAAAGCCCCCGGATTCGATGCCCGTCGTCCTGGCAAAGTGTGGCACATTCACAGCGGCACAGTGGCTTGCAGGCCACTGAGGCACGCAGGCCCCCGGGCTACGCAGCCAGGACTGGTGCGTGGGGATGCAAGTGCACGGCCGCCAGGCGGGCGCTCGCACCCACGGCCACGCCGCAGCCCGCGGTGGCCAGCGTCCACACGCCCAGGCCGATAGCTATGAGGCGGAAAGCGTTGCAGTGCTTGCTCGCCTCGGCGAAGAGCGGGCTGCTGATGAGCAGACCCACCTGGCGCGGGGAGGGGGGCAGCTGTCAGCCGGTCAGCCGTTGGCTGGTAGTGCGGTGAATTGGAGCTGGCTGGCCGACCACGCTCGGCTCGCACCATGAAGGCAGCCGGCAGGATGCCGTCCTGGAACAGGGACAGGCTGAAGTCGCCCTGCGGCAGCACAGAGCTCAGGTACACGTGTGAGGTGTTTGCGGTACGCAACAACAAACAAGGCGTAGTGTAGGCAGACCTGTATGCCGCTGCCGGCCACGTCCTCGCTGCCCCTTGCGCCGTTTACGCCATTGGAAGAAATCACGCCTGTGCACAGGCGACCAATACCCCTCATGCTCGTTACGTCTATAGCCAGGTCATACAGAGACTGCGCCGGGGGCGCACCCCTGTCTACGTAGATCATCATGTTGATGCAGGAGAACAGCAGCAGCAGGCGCCCAGGGCTGAACCAGCCCGCCTTTTTCGCTGGGGCGTCCGGCATGGTTGCCGTGTCGGCGTCCATGCTAGTCTGACTACCCTTGTCTGCCTCGCTGGCGCTGTCAGCCTCGCTCGCATCGGCCCATGCCGCTGCAGAGTACGCGGTGGTCAACATCGAGAGTCATCAGACCACGCAGGTCGCGCGGAGAGTATGTGTGAAGCTCAGCTTCCCAGTGCCCGAGGGCGACATGCGACTGCGAGGCTCGAGGTCATGGACCGCAAACCTGGAGTGTTGCTGGGTACGAGTTTCAAGACGAAGCCTAGCTGCAGCTAGGCGGCAGCTGTAGGGGACAGTCACAGCGCACGCCACTGGCAACAGGGACACTATATTGCCGTTGTGACAAAGCTCTCAGCGGCAGGAGAGTACCACACGTGCGTGCGGTCACACACGAGCGCGCGTCTCACCACCTGTGCAGCTTACGGTGCTGAGGTGCGCGCAGCAAGTGCCCGTGCAAGCGCACCAGCAAGGCGCTCTTACACCCTGGTGCATAACGTGCATTTGCTACAAGCAGGCGGCCCCTGGCCTGGCGCCGTGGCGGGCCTGCCTGGATGGCAAGCGGCGCCCGCGCGCTGCTGCTGCTGGCGCTGGCGGCGCAGCTGGGGCGCCACCCGGCCGGCGCGCAGCGCAACGTTTTCCAGCAGGACCACCCAGGGCGGCCGACGGTGGACTCTGTGCACGTCAAGACCGTGGGCGTGGCGTGCAGCAGCCCCTACACGCTGACGCAGCTGACCAGCCCCGTGTTTGACGGCTACCTGGCGGCGCTCGCCAACGTGTTCACACCCACCGCGCCGCTGCTCTTCAACGCTCAGTGCGCCCATGTTCCTGGCACCGTGTTGCGCACCAACTCTCACTTTCACCCTGCGAAGCAGGCAGAACAAGCCTGTTACGCTGCTCTGTCAGCTGCAGCATGGCCTCATCAAGCGATTCTGATGCTCAAGGCTGTGTGTGAAATTGCTTGCGCGCGCTGGTGCCAGGTGCCGCACGGCCGTGCTGTCCGGCATCGCAAGCTGCCTCTACACTCTAGACAATGCGCTGCAGAGTGGCACGCTGGCGTTGCTCACCAACCTGCAGGTGCGGGCGCCCCTCTCAGGCGCCGGCCACCCCCACACAGGCTCCCTATCTGCGTCACTGAGCTGATGCTACCCGTGGCGACCCTGCCAGCCAGAGAGAGTACGGCCGGTACCTGCGCCGCCTCATTGCCTGTGTCTCGCGAGCATAGGCAGCGCTGCGGGGGTGCCGTCGGCCATGATTGCTCGCCTGACAGTACAGTCTGAACTGCACCGCATGCGGCTGTGCAACGGCAAGGCTGAGAGGCTCCATGAAGTTGCTGGCACGCCTCACCATCTCCAGACAAGAGCCGACTTCATGTACATGCAGCCTGGCGGTCTGGCCATGCGCCAGCCACCTGGAGCCGGTCAGCGTGCGCGGGCGGGCAGGGCTTTGGCGGACTGGACTTCCAGCAGTGCTCGCTGGCGCTGGACGGCGGCGCGGCCGCCAGCAGCGCCACGTGCTGGGCCGATGCGGGCGCGGGGTCGACCGTGGCCGCCGCGTCGCCCATCGCGGAGACGCTGCTGGGGCCCACGCTGTTCACGCAGACGCTGTATGACCGCAACCCGGCCACCGGCGGCACCGGCGTGGGCAGCATCGACATCCGCTTTGTGTGCAAGTACCTGTGAGCTTGCTTTTCTGTCCCAAGCTGTCAATTTTATATAGCATATAAGATTTGGCTCCTCCTTGGCCACGCCAAAAGCACACACGCTGAGATTCAATGTCTCTTGTGACAAGAGCAGCGCACCAGGTACTGGTCCGGCAGTTTGCCGGGCGCATACCTTGAGGCAAACAGTTTTGCATGTTTTATTTAACATGTGCGCCACATCACTCATACTACATGGCATCACCACACGTTGATCATTGTGCTGTACACAACAGCTCACATTCAGGATGCCCACCTCTTGTTGCAACTCTCGGCATCATGATGATGGCATAATCTGTGCGTCCAAAAACACACCAACATCGCGTGCACTTCATGCCTGGGAGTCGCATGTGGCTTTACGCAAGCGTCAGATCATGAATTGATAAACTGAATTCTTGGCGAGATGATGCAGACACACGCTCACCCGCCCGCAAACACGTGAGGGCGGCCTCCCCACGCCCCAAGTCATACTGGATCAACAAGATATTCGTAAAACAAAATTTGCGCCTACTGACATACTCTGGATGCCCTGAGAGGTGAACGGACTGGGAGATTTGCAGACATATGCCTGCCCATTGCCTAAGCCCTGAGCATGCGCTCGATGCTTCGCCAAACAGCATCCCGCTCTCTTGTGCTGCATACATGGTTGTACATATAGCCTAGCATGTCCAAAGACTGCTCATCACTGTCTTGTGCCATGCGTGTGCAAAGCACTGAGCCGCAAATCGATCTAGCTGCATTCGTGCTGCTGCGTGCAGCACACACTCATGCCTTCAGCACCTCCCAGCGGGTGTATACACACAGCATTGACATGCTGCAGAACTTCTGCTGAGGAGCCACCCAAAGAAGCTGCCCGGTTGCTGACGCCCTGTCCGCGCGCCAAGGGACCCAGCAAGACAACATATTTCGCACATGCCGCGACTGCCAAGCCGCTGCACAGGACTGCGCAAAAGAGGGTCTGCTCGCGCTCCCTGCACTTCACTGCCGTTGGCCCATGCCCTACTACTTGGAGCGGGCCGGGCGCCCCAGCGCATACATGCTGATCGGCACCAGGGAGCGCTCCAGCGGGATGGTGGCGCTGCGCGCGTCGGGCGCGGGCCGCGCGCGCTTCCGCCGGCCCACCTGCGGGCGGCAGGCCCCTGCATCAGCGACATGCATGCCAAAAAGAGATGCTCTGCATGCAGCGTGTCTGACGACGGGCTTGATGAGACAGATGACGTATGCCTGCCTCTCCCTGTCTCAAGGTAACCCGTTTGAGAAGCCGTGTCACCTTTTGAGCCGCGCACTCGCTGCCCGTGCGAGCGCCCCAATCGCATGAACATCCTTGTGAACAGGCCAAGGATCCTGTTCAACGCAGAAATGGTCGGGTGCAGGCAAGTCTGACGCCCTCCCGTAGAAGTAAAGCGCGTCCCCACATGGCCATCGACTTTGAACGATCATGCAGCCCCTGACCCAGCTGCCTCGACCCGGCTGCCTCGCTCTGATCCATATAGACCAGTCTGGCCCTGCAAGCAGCGCACTGCACACTCGCGAGTCGAATGGAGCGCTCATGACGACCTACAACACCCCCTTCGGTGCGGAACACATCCGCACCTCCACCGCCGGGGCGTCGCCCGCGCCGGCCGGCCGGCCGCGCGCAGAGTCGACCACGCCGCCCAGCGCGCCCGTCACGGCGCCGGCCGCGCGCGCCCACCAGCCCGCGCCGGCCTCAGTCACGGCCGCCGCCGCGCGCCGGCGCGCGTCCTCCTGCGTGGCGGTGTACCGCGCGGACTCCCGCTGCCGCGTCTCCCTGCGCGCGCCGGCATGCGCAGGTGAGCCTCCGGCGCAGAAAGTGCATCGGGCCCTGCCACAAAGAGCTTCTCTCCATCACTGCACATGTCCTGCTTCTGTGCAAGGCCGCCTCAAGCGCCGAAGAGGCCCCATCATCCAGCTGCTCTGCTATGAGGCGGGTGGCGACACGCTGCCGCTGCCGGCGCGACCGGCGTAGCCCCTCGTGTGTGGCGGCGCAGCGCGCAGCCTCGCGTCTGCTCCAATGCCACTCTGCAGCCGTGTGCGCTGCTGCAGGCCGGCGCTGGCCCGGTAGCCCCAAGCACCGCATGCTGCGTGCTTTGGTCACCAGCCTACGCAGCTGTTGCTGCTCAGGGCAGTGTGTGGCCAGAGCTCTACGCCCGCAGCGCATCACGCAAAAGCAGCCGCTTGCAAGCAAGCAAGGCGTGCAGTGCTCCAGCTGGGTGCCCACCGCCGCTCGCGCTCCTTTACGAAGCGCGCGGCCTCTGCAAAAACGTCGCCGCCGCGGCCGGCGCCGCAGCCGGACATCATGACGCCGACGTCTGTGCGGCCCATGCGCCGCTGCATGACATACTCCAGCGCGGGCAGCTGGTCCCGCGTCACCCAGTGGATGCACTCGACCGGGCACGTGTCAATGGATTCCTGCGCCCCAAGGGCTAGGTTTAGGGTAGGTCACAAAACGCCGACGTCTGTGCGACGCATGCGCCGCTGCATGACATACTCCAGCGCGGGCAGCTGGTCCGGCCGTCACCCAGTGGATGCACCCGACCGGGCACGTGTCAATGGACTCCTGCGCTCCAAACGGTCAGGATTGGGGTTGGGCACCCTACCCCGAACCTGGCCGGGAGGGGCGCCAGCGGTCAGGGAAAGCAGAGCTGCACTGAGCTGGTGCCCAGCAAGCCCTCACTTCCGTTTCAGGGTGTGGGCATTCAGCACACACGTCACCCCGCCTGCCTCGCACGGCCGTGGGGCCGGGCGGCCGCACCTGGATCTTGGGCTCCGAGTCCACCCACTGCGCAAACACGCGGCTGCGCCCGTACTCGGGCTCCATCCGGAAGGTCGCCGACGCGCACCAGACGCACTGCTTGCAGCCGATGCAGCTGACCTCGTCCACAAACACGGCGCGGCGCTCGGCCGGGTCGGCCGCCCGCCCGAGCATGTGGCCGACCAGCCACTTGCTCAGCGGCTCGCCTGCCCAGGGCGGAGCGCTTCACGCTTGTTCGCTCTGCAGAGGCGGGTCAGAGGAGTGACACGTGCCTGACATAGCCTGCCTTCTTCGCGCGTGAGTGCAGCACTGCTTCGAAAAGTTCGCGCAGCGACCAGTGTCTGGGGACCTTGAGGCGGAGAGTGCGAGAGCGCTTGGGCTTGATCGCTCAGATGGCCAGCACAGGGGCCGCCGCACCAGTGTAGTCATCAAGGGCGTCCTGCAGGTGCTGCTGCAGCCTCGCGTTGTACGCCTCGCGCTGGGAGGCGTCGATCAGGACGGTGTACGCCTGCCGCGGTGGTTGGCACGGCTCTGAGAGCTCTTGCACAAGGCGGACACCCATGAAGAGCGAGCGCAGCCCTGGGCAGCTGAACAAGGCGCGTGCCTCAGGGGGGCCACACCTCATTCAGCAGGACGCAGGCGTTGTGCCCCTTGTCTTCGCCGAGCAGGTCGGGGTGGCAGTGCTTTGCGAGCTGCCGGTAGGCGGCCTTGATGGCCTCTGGGGGCGCGTCGTCGTCGACCTGCGTGTGTGCAGTGCTCAGCTCCCCTGCAACAGAGGCGTGTGGTGCAGGGCAGGCGCTGCACGCTCTCCCTGTGACACAAGCGGCGCCACCGGCAAGGCCGGCGTACCCCCAGAAGCTCATAGTAGTCGATAACGTCGCCCTTTGGTGCGGTCGGCCGCGCCGTCTGCGCGGCAGCGCGCCAGGCGCCGCGCCGGCGTGCGTCGCGCGCGCCTGCACAGCAGGGGGGATATGCGACACGCTCAGCACCTGCTGATCAGTGCCTGAGCAGAGATAGGCACCTAGCACGAATACGCGGAGAACCACGAGGCTGTAAGAACAGTCGTCTTGAGTCTGTGCAGATGCAAAAGGGGGGCAGCACACAGGTGTGTCGGCAGCCCCACTGTGCTGCTACTGGCCTCGTCTGCTGCAGCGCAGAGCACGGCGGGACTGCGAAGCCCGAGCTGCAGCTGGAAGCCTGCATGAGGACCCCCATGAGCCTCACACCTTGCGGCTGCCGCCCGCTGCCGTGTCCCGATGCAGTACACCAACACCTCTTTTTCTGTCTCACTGCAGTCCTGCAAAGCTCATGGACACTGTGAAGTCCATCTGGAATGGGGGTGGGTGAGACCTCGGGACTGCCACTTGCGGGCTGCCAGTTGTCACTTTTGCGTTTGAACACTGCTTGCAAGGACAAGGAGTACAGCAGTTACTGCATGTCTGTCCACAGCGTGCCCACTCTTGCTCTGTTTGCATGTCGTCTCGTATACTGCGTGATCATGACCCATGCATCTGCTGCATGAACCACTGGAAAAAGTTCGCACCATGCCCCCCCAAAAAACAAATGTCCTGAGATTGCAAGACTGTGTGAGAGCACGTACTCGCTCCTGCCTGACTGTCATACAGGAGCTTGACATGTGTTAGCAGTCATCTCCTGCTCACGCACTGCGGAGCTTAAGTGTCACGCTGAAGATATGTGACATCCCTAATGTACCCAAGAAGCAAACATGCAAAATGCGCTCTATCCACAACACAACCTTACACATGCCAAGCAATGCACCGTCCAACCATGCGAGAGACCGCACGCCAGCATGCACGTGGTCCTCGGCATGCACAGGACCCTGCTCAGCAGCCGGGCCGCATCCAGCCGGACTCGCCGGCGCCTGCAGCACTCGCCTTTATAGGCCGTCGCTCGCGCCGAGCTCGCCCAGCAGAGGGCGCGCGGCTCGGCCCGCGCTGGCGGCCGCCGCCCGCCTAGGCGGCCCAGGCGCCCGCGGCGCCGAAGCGCAGGTCGCTGCCGGCGAGCGCGGCGAGCGCGCGCAGCTTGGGCTCCGCCGGCGGCACCTGCGCGGCCGCGCTGCCGCAGCGCACGAGGCAGCGCAGGGCGCCGCCGCGCGACTTCTGCGCCCCGCGGCCCGCCTGTCGGCCCGCGCCTGCCCGTCCTGCGTCGTGATACCCACATGCAGTGGCAGGCCATGCTGCGCGCCCAGTTCCCAAACATGTGCAGTGTGCCGTGTCCACTCATACGCCTTGACGTCAGGACCTCCGCACCCTAACCACCAACCACAGCTCTGTTCGCCGTGCGCCCAACACCCTGCCCACCTTGCCAGCATGCGCGCACCCGAGACTTTCAGGGTCTGTGCTTCAGCGCAGCGCCCTTTGGAATCGCGTACGCGCTGCCGGGTGCGTACCAGGCCGCCTTTCAGCATAGGGATAGGGTCAAACAAAGCCTGACCCTTTCATGGGCGCACCAGGCCGTCCCCGTAGTCCGCGGCGCCGGCGCCGGCCGCGGCTGGCACGGCCGCGGCGAGCGCGTGCGCGGCGGGCGCGAGCGCGTTGCCGGCGCCCGCCAGCGCGTCCTGGCCGGGCACGAACACCGTGGCGGCCCAGGCCGGCGCCCAGAGCGTGAGCGCGGCCAGCAGCGGCCAGGCGGCCCAGCGGCGCGCACGGCCCGGCTCGCAACCGCCCGCCACCAGGCGTGCCAGCGCCGGGTCGGGCCCCGCGGGCTCCTGCGGCGCGGCGCAGCGCGCACGGTGGGCGCCTGGCGGCTGAGAGCTGGCTGGCCCGGACGGCGCCGGGCCGTGGCATGCCGGCGCCAGGCAGCAGTCGCATTTGTGCGAGACAGACGCGCGGCGCGGGCGCGCCTGCCCCTCGGCCGGCCGCGGCAGATCGAGCGCGTCGCAGACGTGCGCGCCGCCGCCGCCGCCGCCGCCGTCGCCGGCCCGGCCGCCGCTCAGCTCGGCCGCCGCGGCCGCGGCGAGGAGGCGGCGGAAGAAGGCCGCGCGCGCGAGCGCGCCCAGCAGCTCCAGCACCGCGCCCAGATCCGGCGCGGGGCCCGGGCGCGCGGCGGCCGCGCCGCACGCGGCGCCGCAGCAGCCGCTGGCCTCGTACTCGCCGCGCAGCGCCTCCAGCAGCGGCGCGGCCGCAACCAGCAGCGCGTCCAGGCCTGCCGGCGGCGGGTTTAGGGTTAGGGTCAGGTCATAACCCATTCCTTAGGATGATGGGATGCAGACTGGTGCTCGTCTGGCCCTAACAACTCTTCTCAGGCCAGCATGCTCAGCGCCGGGCGGCGTGGGCAGGGGCGACAGTCGACGCCGGCGGTGCGTCAGGGCGCGCCGGCGACGGCGGCCGCCATAGGCCGCGCGGCGGCTGCGCCGAGCGCGGCGAGGCAGGCGGGCCCGAAGAGCCGCGCGAGCGCGTGCAGCTCCGGCGCGGCCGCCAGCGCGCACGGGTCCGCGCAGCCCGCCGGCGCCGCCGTGCAGAAGAGCGCGCCCCTGTCGCGCGCCCGCACGCGGGTGAAAACATTGGGTTTGATGGGGTGTGGTTTTAATGCAAGGACAATGTTGCACTGGCGCGTCATGTGCGGCCGCGTCAGGGCTGCACTGCTTGAGCGGGAGCAGACTGCTGACAGCGCCGCAGCTGACGACCCTGATGAGCGCCCTTGCAGCTGATAGGCGGCCGTTGGAGCGCAATTTGCGGGCGCTGGCACGGCACCGGAGTGTGAGGCGCCCTTGCTGGCTGGCGCAGGCGCGGGGCAGGCCCGGCTGCCCCACCCCGCGCAGAAACCATGAGGGCCGGGGCGGGCGCGCACCGGGCCTCGGAGACAGCCACGCCCAGGCAGCGCTGGTCCGCCAGCACCGCGGCCGCGTACCACTCCGCGAGCACGGCCGCGACGCCCCGCCCCGGCGCGTCGCCCGCGGACGGCGGCCGCAGCGCCGCCGCGCTGCTGGCGGCCCACGACGCGCGCGCGCGCTCGCACTGCGGCGCGGCCGCGGCCGTGCGGATGGCGCGCCGCGCCTCGGCGGCCAGGTCGGCGCCGGTGCCGCGCTGCAGCGCCGCCAGCGTGGCCAGCAGCGCGGCCACGCTGCGCTCCAGCTCGGTGATGCGCCGCGGGTGCTGCGCGCGGTGCCAAGGGGGCGCGCATCAGCCATCTCAAGTGGCTAGTCAGACCTAGCCACTTGATGTATGAGCCAATGCCGATGACACCGCGTCAGCCACGCCCCTGTGATTCGGATGAGAGCCGGCGCGGTGCCTGGCCAGCGCCGGCGGCAGCGCAGCCCGCGGAGGCGCATGGAGGGCCAGGCGGCGCCGCGACGGGCGGCGCGGCGGGCGCCGGCGGCCGGGAGCGCACCAGGCCGCAGGCGCAGGTGAGCTCGGCGTGCAGCAGCGCGGTGGCCGCGGCGCGCGCGGCGCGCAGCAGGCACTCGCGCGGCCGGACCTCCAGGCCCGGCGTGATGCGCGCCGCCGGCGCGCGCGCCAAGGCGCTCGCCAGCGCGCGGCCGGCCTGCGCGCGCGCGTACGCTGCGGTGTGGTCCTCGTTGGCGAGCCGCCTTCGGCAAGGGCGAGGAGGCAGCTAGGACGCGATCTGTGATTTCAATGCTCATACCGCCGGCTCTGTCCAAGTGCAGGGAGGCGCCATGCAACCCTAGCCCTTGGAACCGGGGCCTATCCGACAGGCATGCCACCTAGGGAAAGAGTTATGCGCTCCCTTCACTCGCAAGTGCCAGCGAGGTGCACATGGCTCCCGCTACCATGCTCTGCTTGCTCACGAAACGCCAAGGGCGTGGGGCGCGCGCCTGCTGCAGCGCAGCGAGCTCGGCGGCGCGCGCCGTCGCGCGCGCAGCCGTGGCTGCCGCGGCCGCGACCGCGCGCGCAGCCGCGCGCGCCGCGCCGCGCTCTGCCAACCCCGCGCACGCCGCCGCGGTGGCCGCCTGGATCCGCGCGCCGGTGCCCCCAAGCGCGCGCGCCGCCGCCGCCAGTGGCCCATGCGCGCAGCTCCCTCGGGCACGGCGCGGCGCCGACGGAGGGGCCTTGCCGGGGCCGGCGGGATCGGGCGCAGCGCAGGAGCAGGGGCTCCCGGGCGCGGCGCCCCGCATGCTCGGAGCCGCATCGACGCTTCCGGCGAGCACGCTGTCGCCGGGCGTTGCGGGTGCCGGGGCGGCGCCGCGGCGCACCCGCGCCCGCGCGGCAAGCGCCCTCAGGGTGGCGCGCCCACGGCGGGCAGCGCGGCCGCCGGCAGGCTGCGCGGCCTCCTGCCGGGCAGCCGCGCCTGCGCCGCCGCTGGCGCTGCTCCGGCAGGCCGACACGCCCGACGCCCGCACCATGACAGCAAGCGGCGCCTTCGACGCGGGCTTCAGCGCGTCGACGGGCGCAGCGTCGGCGGCGGGCAGCGTGCCGGCCTCCGGATCCACCACAGGCGGAGCAGGGGCGGGGCGGGGTCCCGGGCCGCGCGGCGCGCGCAGGCGCGCAGCCGCGGCCGCCCATATGCCGCGCCCGGGCGCCGCCCGCTTCGGCGCCCTTGCGGCGGCCGCCTCCGCAGGCCTGGGCTCTGCGGGCCCCGCCTCGGGCGCGCCGCGCCCCGACGCCTCTGCGGCTTGTGGCGGCGCATGAGGGCGCGCGCGGCCCCACAGTGCATGCATGCGTGGCGCGGAGCGCGCCCCGGGAGGCCTTCGGCCGTCCGCGGCGCCGCGCGCGGGCGCATCAGCGGCGTCCGCGCACGGCGCACGCGCTGCGGCGGCTTCGCCCGCAGCGTCCGCCGCGCCTGCAGGCGTGTCGAGAGCCGCGGCAGCGCCGCGCGGCCGCAGGCCTGCCAGCACAGGGCGCAGCCGGGCGGCTCTGCGCGGCTGCGCTGGCCAGCCGCCGGCGCCGCACGCCCCGAACGCCGCGCGCGGCTCGCGGGCCGGGTCAGCACCCGCCGCCGGGCTCTGCAGCGCCGCCGCCTGAAGGGTGGCATTGCCCGCCGCTACAGGGGGAGCGCCGGCCTCGGGCCCGCCCGCCCCAAGTGCGGCCCGGTCGGCCGGTGCGTCGCCTGCCACAGCGAGTGCGTCGGCGGCCGCTGCGGCCCGCCCGCTCGCGGGCCGCAGCAGGCCCGCCAGCGCGGCGCGGAGGCCGGCGCCCGAGCGCACCGCGGCGGCTCCTCGAGGCGCGGGCGCTGCTGCGTCTCGGCCGGAGGCCGTCGCGGCCGCTGGCGCCAGTCCGCAGGCTGCGCCCGCGGGACCGCACCCTGTACCCTGCGAGGCCGAGCTCTGCGGCACCGCACGCGCGCCGCCTGTCTCAGCGGCCTCGTCATCGGCCCTCGCGCGGCCGTCGGCGTCGGCCACCAGGCCAGGCTCATCGGCACCGCGCTCCGCCGCGCTGGACAGGAGGCGCCGCCGCTCCGCCGCCAGCGGCGGCGTGGGGCTGCCCTCGCCGCTGCGGCGCCCCGCGGCGCAGCACGAGAAGCTGCCCAGGGTCTCTGGCGCGCCGCCGAGGCCCTCCTCGTCCTGCAGCGCCGCGCTTTCCAAATCCCCGAGGCTGGCGGCGGGGTCCTGCTCCCGAACCCCGCATGCCTCGCGGTGCAGCGCGCCGCCCAGCTCAGCGCCGGCCGGTGATGGCGCCAGGTCAGGCTCACGCGACGGCGCGGCCGCCGCTGGCAGGGAGCCGCCTGGGGCGCTGCGGCGCGCCGGCCCACAGCGCAGCGCGGGCGCCAGCGCGCCCGCGCCGTCCAGCGCAGCGGGCGCCGCCAGGGCGCCGTCCATCGCGCCGCTGCAGCCGCGCTCAGGTGGCGCGGCTGCGGCCGCGCCGCCGAGCCCGGCAGGCGCGCTGCAGTGCACGGCAAGCGGGGTTGTCGCGGGCCACGCGCGCTGAAGCAGCAGGTGCGCCGAGTCCGGCGGCGCGCCGGGTGCGGCAGGCGCGTTGCCATCCGGCTGCTGCGGCGACGCCAGAGCGAGCTCCGCCGCATGCCGCAGCAGCGCGGGCGGCTGCGCGCGCGCGCGCTCGGCCGCGCCAGCGCTTGCGCCGAGCAGCGGCGTTCCTGGAGCGGTGCAGCCCGGCGGCGGGCTCGGCGGAGCCGGTGGCCCGCCGGGCGCTGCGCACAAAATGCTGTCCAAGCAGTGCGGCGACGCCGGCGCGAGCTCCGCGTGCAGCAGCAGCGGCGGGGGCCGCCGCGCGCCCGCAGCCAGGACGCCGCTCGGCGCGGCAGCCGCGTCGCCCGGGCCAGCCGACCATGTGAGCGGCTCTGCAGGCTCCGCAGCGTGCGCCCCGCGCGCGCCCCAGCCCGCACTGCCCGGCTCCAGATCGGCCTCGTCTGCCTCGCGCGCCGCATTGTCCGCCCAGGACCCGCCCGGCGCCGGAGGGCCCAGCTGCACACCAGGGGCCTCCATGCCGCGCAACGCGGCGCCCGCCCGGCGCCCGCTCAGCGGGGCGGCGCCCGGCTGTGAGGCAGGGTCGGGGGCTGCGCTGCCGGGCGCCGCGCCGGGCGCTGCGGGCACGGGCGCAAGCGCGGCCGCGCGGCCGGCGCGGAAAGCGGCGGCCACGTCCGGCACGTCTGCAGCCGCGAGCGCGGCCGCGTCGAGCGGGCTGCCCGGCGCAGCGCCCGCGCTGGGGTCAGGGTTTGGAGAAGCTAAAGCCGCCGCGCTCGGCGCGCCTGGCGTGTCTGGCGCGCAGCTGCTCGTGCAGCTGCGCGCCCCCGAGCGCCGCCGGCGCAAAAACGCGGGGTTTGCGCGCCAGGCCGCCGCCGCAGCGGCCGCGGCGCTGCGGCCGAGCTCGAGGCTCAGCGCGCCGCTGCCGGCGCGACGCGGCGTGCCAGCGGGCGCGCCCAGGCTGCGGCTGTCGTCGCGCGCCAGCCCGGCGGCAGCGGCGGCGGCGGGCGCGCGCGCGATGGCCGCGGCGGCTGCGTCCGCGCGGACGACGCCGTCCGGGGCCGCCAGCGATGCCTGCAAACGCGGGCGCGCATGCGCGTGCAACAGCGCTGCGCGACACGGCCGCCCATGCAGCTTGTGGTGCGCACAGCTCGGCGCGCTCTTGCACAGCCAGCCAGGCGGCACGACAGGCACTGTATCATACAGGCAGTTTTGCAGGCGAAGCATCCATGACAAGCTGCAGCCGACAGGTAAGGCCCCTGGTGAGTCCAGGCGCGCGTCGCGCACCCGGTGCAGCTCGGAAACAATGCGCTCGAAGCACGCGCCCGTGGCAGCCATCAGCTCGCCGGCGAGCGCCTCCGCCTCGGCCGCACCGCTGTTTGCGGCGTCCCCGTCCGCCGCCCACGGCTGCCCCATCGGCGGCCGCCCGTCACACGCTGGCGCGGCCTGCCACTGCCCTGACTGGCGCCCGCTCGGCGCGTCCGCCGCGGGCGCCGTCGCCGACACGGCCCGCGCCCCGCTCGCCGGCGGGCCGCCTGGCAGCGACTCGGCGAGGCCGGCGACGGCTGCGAGCCAGGCGGGGGCGTGCGCCGCGGACGCGTATGGCGGGCGCAGCGCGGCCAGCATGGCCGCGCGCAGCTTGGGCGCGCGCCCCGCGCCCGCCTCACGCAGGAAGCGAAGCTCGGCCAGCGACGCCGCCCTGCGCGCCGCCGCGCGGTGATAGGGGTAGGCTGTACCCTACCCTATGCTGGGCGCCCGGCGCTCGGCGTCCGCGCGCGCCGAGAGGCCGCGAGCGTCCAGGGCGACAGACAAGCCGGCGCCCTCGACAGCGCCATGCGATGCTGTCTACCGCGTGCATGGGTATGGACGGGGCAGGGCCGGTGGGGGGCAGGCATGCATGGCACGTCCCGCATGGCGCCGTGCGCCACTCAGCATGCCTGGCAACAGGGCGCCGGCACTGAGCGCCTTGCCCGGGCGAGCGGCGCTCACCCGCGCACGCAGGCGGCTGCGTCCTGCGCCAGGCGCGCGCGCTGCAGCAGCGCGCTCACCGCCGCCAGCAGGCCCGGGCCGCGCTCCTCGCCGGCCGCTGCCGCTGCGTCCGCCGCCGAATCGACGGCCGCCGCCGTGAGCGACCGCCCTGCAGCCTCAGCGCCCGCGATTGCTGCGCTAGGCGCGGCGCCCCATCCGGCGCCGCCGGGGCCCATGGTTAGGGTCAGGGGCCCGCATCGCAGGCGCAGCGACAGCTGCGTGATGAGCGCGGCCCAGGCACGCCGCGCGCCCGCGAGGTCCCGCAGGGGGTCAGGCGGGCGCTGGGCCCCCGCCTGCCATTCTCGCGCGTCCTGCACCGTCGCGTGCATGCCTGCTGCAAACCAGGGGCTCGCGGCGCAGCTGCTGAGGAGCTCTGGGTCCGGGTCTGGCTCGCTGCGCCTGCCAAAGCCAGAAGGCCACCCCGACACAGCCTGCAGGGTGAACACAGGGCAGCTGTCGTCCAGGTCTCCGCCCGCAGCGCCGCTGCCGAGCGCGCGCGGCACGCCGGGCGCGCCCGCGCCGCGCGCGCTAGTGGGCGACCCGCACGCGGAGCCGCCGCCGCTGCCCGCCGCAGCGAGCGACTCCGCGCCGCCGCTGCCCCAGGACGCGCCGCTATTGCCCGCGCGCGCCAGCGGCGGCGGCGGCGGCCCGGCCGCGGCGCCCGGCGACCCAACGCCAATGCGGCCCGGCGCGGACTCGCCCGTGCTCAGCCGCCCGCGGGCCTGCAAGAACAGCGCGGCCCCGCCCGCGGCGGCCTTGCCCGCGCCGCCGCTGCCGCCGAGGCCCTCCTTGCCGCAGGCGTCGGCGGGCGGGCTGTCCGCCGGCGGCGGCGGTTCGCCGCCCGCGTCGCCCGCGGCGCCGACGCCCCCGGCTGCGGCAGAGCTTCCAGCGGCGCAGGGCGGCGGGCAGGCGAGTGCGCTCGCGGTGCCGCTCACATGCGGCAGGTTTGGGCTGTGGCAGTTCGGCAAGACGAGCGTGCTGTCCGGGCATAGCGCGCCCTCATCGCTGGCGCAGCTCACGGCGAGGCCAAGCTCAACATTGCTCTCGCCTGCCACAGCGGTGAATGCCGCCTGGTCATCGGGGCCAGCCGGCCAGTCCGGGCGCCGCGCATCCAGGCTGAACGCGCCGAGCGGCGCGCTGCCGGCCGGCGACAGCGCCGGCGGCGCGTCGGCGCTTACATGCGCGCACACGGAGCCTTCGCCTGCGCCGCTGTCCCACGCCACACACGCATCCGCGCTGCCCGCCAGGCGCATGCCGCAGCTGCTCACATGCTGCGGCGACTCCTCACCCCCGTTGCACCCCTCCGACAGCTCACCGGCAGGGCCGCCCACAGGCCTGGCGCAGCCGCCGCTGCTTTCCAGGGCCAGGCAGCTCGCAGGCCCGTCGTGCGCGCCGCTGTCGCAGACCGCCCCGGGAGCGCCAGCAGCGGGACAGGCGGCGCCCGCCGCGCCGTGCGCGGCGCCGGCGGCCGGCTGCGGCTCAGGCGCGCGCAGCGTCGCCAGCGGCGCCAGGATGCGCCGGAGCTGTGCAGCGACCGCGGCAAGGCCGGCACCCTTGCGCGCGCCCAGGCGTGCGGCGGCGGCCTCGAGCGCCGCGACTCGCGGCAGCACAGACGCGCGCGCCGCCTCGCGCACCGCGCGCGCCGCATGCGCCTGGATGGCAGGCCTGCGGCCGCCGCGCGCGGGCGCTGAGTTCGCGAGCGAGCTGCTCACTGGTGCACCAGCACAACATAAGCTCTGCATGTTGAGCAGGACGGCACGCGCACGCTGTTACGATGCGCGCGGCTGGACGGAGGCGGCTAAACGGAGGCGGCTGGCTCGTGCGCGCGCGCGAGCGCATGGCCAGGCAGGGCGCATCGGGGCGGGGGCGCACCCGTGGCGCAGCATGAGTGCGCTCGCCCGGCCGAACGCCGCGGCCAGCGCGTGCACCGATGCGTCCGGCGGCGGCGCATGCTGCGGCGCATGCCGCCGCGCGCGCCATGCGGGGCCGGCAGGCGCCTGCACGCGCGCCGGCCAACCCCGCGTTGCGCGGCCTCATCTGGCATCGCGAGGAAGGGCCTGCTGTTATTTTAAACCCTTGCGTAACACAACTATGTGGTCCAGGTTCATGTCGCCTTGCTACCTGGGCAGGCATGCGATTTAGGTCAGTCCTCCCGCCCCCCGAGCAGCAGCCGCGGCACAGGGCGGGCCAGCACCGCTCCCCAGTGGCGAAACCACCACAGCAGCTCGGCGCGCGCATAGGCCAGGGCCGCCAGCACGCCTTCGGCGCGCGCGGCCAGCCAGCCGGGCGGGCAGGCCGCGCAGCGATCCGCCACGCTGTTCCCAACCTGCGTGCAGCGCGGGTCGGAGTCTGCAAGCGCCGCGCCGTGCACTGCGCGAGCACGCGGGCGACGGCCTCGCGCATAGTTGGTCCTCTGCAGAAAGCAGACATGTGAGAGGCAGAGAGACGACACGCACTCGCAGCTTGTGAGGCAGTGCGACGCCCGCATGCCCATGCAGAGCCTACACGCAGGGTAGGGTTAGGGCCCGCGCCTGCGCGCAGAGCTCCCGGCGCTGCCGGTGCTCCTCCTGGCAGCTCGCGCGCGCCGCCGCGTGCGCCGCGCGCACTCCGCCGGCGATGCCCTGCCCCGGCGTGCCTCTGTGCGCAGGCGCCCACATGAGCTGAGTTAGGCCGCTACCGAGCTTGTCGCACGTGGGGACAGCAGCCGGGTTTTCTTAAGGCTGCTGCCCCTCCGGAGGCATGGTTCAAAGAGGTCGCAGAGCATGCTGGCCAAGCTGCACGCATGCCCCGCACTTTCAGAGCGTGCCGGTGCGAACTCGGGGCTCCAGCGCTGGCGCAAGATCGCTCTAGCCATGAGGGCCTGGGGCTGCCGCCGCGGCGGCGCGCACCGCTCGCGGCCGCGCCCGGCGAGCGTCGGCAGCAGCAGGCGCAGCGCGAGCGCGTGCGCGTCCACGCACAGCTCCCGGTGCACCGGCAGCAGCAGCGTCTCGGCCAGCAGGCCGCGCAGCACGTCCGCGCCGCCCGGCCGGATGGCCTCCCCTGCAACAACTCTCATTTTCAGGGCATGTGGGCGGCACGTGGGCGGAGCAGGGAGAAGCAGAGGTACTGGCCGCGCTCATGCGTTGCTCTGCTACTGGAGTTGGTTTGGAGCTTGCAACCGATGAGCGCCCATCTCTCTCGGCCCTCGGGAGGGTGGCCGGCGGCGCACGCACGCCACTGGCACGGGCGCACGCCCGGCACGGCCGCGCAGGGTGAGACGAAGAGGCGGCGGTCAGAGACACGCGCTTGCTTGCGGGCGCGCCTGGGCAGGCCAGCAGGACGAGCAGCGCGTCCTCGCGCAGCCGTGGCAGCGCCTGCAGCGCGCGCCAGGCGCAGTCGGGGCTGCGCCAGCCGGCCGCGCCGGCGGCCGCCGCGAGCGCGTCCGGCTCGCCGCCCACGTCCAGCAGGCCGCCGGCGCGCAGCGCCGCGCAGCCGCCGCCCGCCAGCAGCACGGGGAACGCGCCGGCCTCCAGCATCTGCGCGCAAGGTATAGGGTAATGTAGGGTAGGGTAGGGAAAGGTAGGGTATAGGCTTAGAGTGCGCCCAGCAACAGGCGCGTGGAACGCGCTGGCATCCAGCATCTACGCGTGCGCCGCTCCGAATTGGTTAGGATAGGGTTAGGGTATATCATAGGGTTAAAGTGCACCCGCCAGCTAGGCTACTTAGCGCAAGAAACACGCCGCCTTCAGCATCTGCGCGCGCGCCGCCCTGCACGTGCGTTTAAGCCCGCGCCCGCCAGCTAGGGCTGCACAGTTGGGCGGCCCCAGCGCGTGAAGGACACCAAGCACATTATCAGGCAATGCGAGGCGGTGCGCTGTCCCGGGCCCGGTGGCACGCCTGCCAAGCCCCGGAGCAGGGCTCCCGTCCCACGTGCCCGCCCTTGCTGCGGGGGCCGTGCAAGCTCGCACGGCCGCTGGCGCTGACAGCGCCATGCCCGCAAGCTGTGTTCACAGCATGTCATGCTTACCAGACTAGTCAGTCTGAGTGCCATGCAGGTCGGATGCGCCCCCGCAACTCGCACCCTCAGCGCGTGCTTCACTGCGCCGCCCAGTAAAGGCGCGCCCAGGTGCGCGCCTGGCCGATGCGCGCGCTCACAGGCTGCAGCTCGGCCTGCAGGAGCGGCATGGCGTCCGGGAACGTGCGCACGTAGGCGCGCACGCCCTCCAGGTCCGGGGGGTCCTGTGCCTCCCCGCTGCGGCGCATCTGCAGCCCCGCCATACAACCTCATGAGGCCGCTCACGCTCGGCGGGTGCAGGCTGCCATGATGTTCTAGCTATAGTGCACGGCCGTCAGGAGGCGCTGCTCGGCCTTTCAGCAACAAGGGTGACGCACGCATGACGGGCAGGCGACCCCACAACTTGCGAAGGGCATGCAGGATGACAGCTGGACTTTGCGTGATGAACTGCATGATGAATCGCATGATGAACGCGACATGTCTTTTCTACATGTCTGTGCAGAGCCCCGCAGGCAAGCGGAGTGGGCGCGAAGGACATGTTGTCGTTCATAGTGCAAAGTCCAGCTGCCGAGTCCAGCTGCCAAGTCCAGCTGCAAAGTAGAGAGGGCGCGCCGCAGCCAGGCCGTGCGCGAGCGTGTACAGCTGCAGGATGAGCGGCGCGGGCAGGCGCGGCGCGAGCAGGTGCAGGCGCGCCGCGTTAGCGACCAGCTCCAGCGCGCCCGCCAGCAGGTCGGGCGCGCGGTCGGGGCAGGCCGGCAGCAGGCCCGCCTCGCAGCGCGCCAGCAGGCGCAGTAGGCGCGCCTTGAACTCAGCCAGGTCCTGCGGCGCGGCGCCACGGGGCACGCTCATGCGGGGCCGCGGGCGGCGCGCCGCCGGGGGCGCCGGCGGGGGGCGCGCGCGGCCTGGCGCGGTGGGTACCTGCAGCAGGCCGTACAGGGGCTCCAGTTCGGCGGCGATGCGCGCTGCCTCGCGCCACAGCACCTCGGAGCCGAGCCTGTCCACCTGCGAGCGGCCGGACGCTGGCCAGCCGGAAAGACAGGCGGCAATACACCAGCGAAACCGGCCAGTAGCTGGACCTGTTGTGGCAGAGCATACCTTCTCGAGGTTGATGGTGAGCGGGTGCAGCGGAAAGGAGTGTAATAGTTTCTTGGCGAGCTGCGCACGCATGCATTCCAAGATGTTATAACAAGATGCCCGCCAGCGGCGCCCACTTTGGGCGTCACGTTGCTCACGACCGTCAGTGATCGGGTGCAGTAGCGGCGCGAGTGTTCCGGAGCTGTGCCGCACAGTTCGGAGCGCACCTCATGGTAGGTTGTGACAAACATGGCAGCTGTTGGGGCTGTGACAGGCGAGAGGCCCTCGTGCGCCAGTGTGTATGCCCTGTCAAGTAGCGCAGCAGATGCACGCAGAAGCTGTTCCTGCTGCTCTTCCATCGCAGCGTGCTGCTCCCAGGCGGGCCACTGCAAAGCACCAGGGGGCTGTCGCAGCCGCAGCTGCAGCCCCTCGTGGAGCGCAAACGGTCTCTGAGATCAGACGGGGCTGGCAGAGACCTGCCTTGTACGCCAAGTTAGGCTCACGTTCAGTGCAGGCAGGGGAGGCATAAGTATGCAGTCAGAGCGGCCTGATGTAAGACAAGCAGGCGTATGCAGCCGTCTGCCCTCGTTCCTGCGCTGCTCACAGTGTTGTGCAGGCTTGCGCTCACGTTTGCAACCGAGTCCAGCAACAGCTCTGTCGCACCTGTGCATACTGTGGTCACGACAGAGTGCCTCGCGCAGTTCGAGTGGCAGGTCATCGGGCTCGCATACAGGTGCGTGTGTCGTTTCTTGAAACGTCGTGTTGGTGCAGCGGACAAGCCTTAGTGCAGCTGAGCAACTCCGGTGGTTCCCCGGCAAGCCAACTCCAACTGTGTTGCGGTGTCTGCAGCTGGCGGCGAGCGGGGCAGCCTGGGCCACTCACACGCCTGCTGGCATGCGCGCCCGCCGCCCTGGAAGCGGGCTATCGAGCGACGGACGTAGTGGCCACATGGATAGCGCCCGACCTGCGTGGCAACAACATGCTCGGCGACGACTATGGCCACTACAACCGGCCAGGGGCTCTGGCGCACTGGCTCCAGGCGCGTCCGCCTGCCCGCTTCCCTCCTGCCCTTCCCCGCCACCTTGTCTGCCGCCTGTGTTTATCTATGTAGTAGCACAGTTCTGACGCTCTTGGCATCCCTGACAACACTGTTGAGTGGGCAACGGGGCCCGTCAGTGAAGAAGCGGAGCACCGTGCAGGCTGCCCAGCCACCAGAGCCATACATCCTGGTCTTGGACGCAGACATGCTGTTCCGAAGGCCAGTGACGCCGGCCCTCCTCGGCGTGCTGCCAGGCGTGCGCCCGGCCCTCTGGGTCGCCGTCCCCACACCCAACACGGCAGAGCGGTTCAGGACTATCCGTGCAGACACATACAGGGCAGTGTACCGCGCCTGCCGTTGCGCTTCCGCTCGCGCTTGCAGCTGCGTCAATGCATGCGCCTTCTCGTGCGTCGCTGCAGGGCCACGTCGCTCTATGTGCACAACGCATGCACCTCTTTAATGCCCCACCTGCTCGCCTGAGCGTACGGCAGGCCTCGGCTGCTGCGGCTGAGGCGGCCGCTGCGTGCGCCGCGCGACCAAGCCAGCTGCACGTGCGCAGGCATGCCAGCGGCCGCGTTCAGCGGCGACCTCAGGAGCGTGGACAGCCGGCTGGCTGACCGCCACATCCCCGGCGCGCCGAAGCGCAACGACACGCTGGCCGGGCCGCGCATGCGCCGCGCCGACCTGGTGCGCCCGCAGGGACCCCCCCTGCGCGAGGCACGCGAGCCAGGCCGACGGCGTCTGTTCGCCTCAGCTGGCGCCGCCGCCGCCGTCACAAGATCGCCGTGCCTGCGCAGCGCACGTGGCGCAGGTCGCAGCGACGGGGCACTTGCAGGCCATCCGGCGCGTGTCTGAGCGTGGCTGCGGGGGTCAGCTGGCGTGCCGGGCGGCCAGGTGGGCGGCTTCGTGCTGGCGGCCACGGGGGATCTGGCGCGCCTGGCGCCGCAGTGGCTGCTGGCCACGCTCGACGTGCGCGCGAACCCTGAGGCTGCGCGCCTGGCGGGCGACGGCAGCGGCCGGCCTGGGCAGCGCGCCATGTGCGCAGCCGCCCTGGCTGCCGTGCTGGAGCGCAAATGCTCGCTGCGCGCCCCTGTAGCCTTCTGGTCGGCATGCGCCGAGACGTAAAATTTAGCGGTTCTGTTGCGTGGACCTCAGCAGCAGCAGTCAGCGAGTGAAGCTGAGCCTTGAAGCGCGCTGGTGACCTTGCATGCCATGGACGCTGACGTGCAGGCGGCGGCAGGCCCGCAGGCGCCCCGCCGGTATGTCTGCGACCGCGGCGCTGCAATCACAGGCCGCACGGCGCTCGCCGCCAGGCTGCGCAGGCCGCCCGCGCAGGGCGGCGCACTGATGCTGCGTGCCGGCACGGCTGGGGTGCAGGGCTGCGGAGGCCCTTGGGTACACGTATGCGGCCGCGGCGGCCGGCCTCCGCCACAAAGCAGACTTCCAGTCCCTGGCCGTGCCGGGCAACCTGGTTGCAGGCGCGCGTGCCAGTCTCACCTGACGCATTTCGTACTGGGATTCATCCAAACATCAGCCTCGCTGCCGCAGCCATGCATGCCTGCACACACGCCAGCTGCCTGGGGCGCTCTCCCAGGCTCTTGCGCACAGGAGCACGCCTGCCCGCGCGTGCGGCGTGTGAAACAGGCGCGCCGCGGCAGGGGACCCGGCGCTCCTGCACTACCCAAAGTGGTGGCAGGCCGGCAGCACCAGCTTCTGGTTCTGGAAGTCGTGGTACAGCCGCTTCGACGCGTTTGCGTGCCCGCCCTGGGACCTGTCGCGGCCGCACCCGCGCGCCGGCCTGGTCGCGCGCCCCGTCCAGCTGTACGACCTAGCCTCGCAGGCGCGCCGGCGCCTCTGCTGGAGCGCGAGCCTGCCGTGCCGGCCTGCCCTGCAGCAGGGGCGTCGAGAGCGTGTGTCAAGGCGCTGCTCTGGCACCGCACCAGGCAGGTTAGCTGCTGCGGAGCGGGAGCGATGACAGCGCGCGCATGCAGAGCTCGCCTGGTTGGTTGCATGGTTTGCATGGGTCAAGCAGGTTGCCGTGCGTTCATGGTGTGTGGCCAGGTGAGACGGCTGGCAAGACTGGCAGGCCGCAGCGCATGATGGCGTCAGTTTGAGCTTGGGGAAGAATGGCAGGGCTACGAGCGGCAGCGCGAAGTGCTGGCGCTGGAGCCGGCGGTGCGGCTGAACGCGGCGCTCTGCGAGCGCCACCGCCGCCACTGCCCGCCCTCCGCGCAGCTGGCGCGCGAGTGCGCGCAGGCGCGCCGCGGCGGGCCCCTCCCTGCCTAGTCCTTCTGCTTCTACCACTGCGACTGAGCACGGTAGTGTGTGCGGTCCTGCTCGGGAGGCTATGTTGAGCGGCGAAGAAATGATTGGCCAAGTTTCTGGGCTGCGTCCAACAGCGTGCATCACACAGATGCGCCCGGGCAGCCGGCCAACCTGCAACGGACAGGGGCGGCATACATGGCGTGCAGCTGGGGGCCTAGCATTGCCGCCGGGTTTATCCGCCACACAGCGCGCGCGAGCGGCGTGCTGCTGGGCCACATGCCCGTGATGATACACGGCCGCGGCGGGGCCTGAGCAGGCTGCGCAGCGCGGACCGGACCTGGACACTGGGGCCACTGGGGGTCGCTGGCCTCCTGGTTGCATCTGTGGGTGCAGCAAGGCCGGCGGTCCGGGACATGCGAGCACGCTGAGGCGCCGCAGCGGCTGGGTGCGCGCGGCGTGCAAGCATGCCGCACGCGCGCTGAAGGCGGATTAACCCTACCCTCTTCCTATCCTGTGCAGGCGGAGCGGCTAGAGGCGGACCTGGACGCCGAGTTGGAGACGCTGGAGGCGGAGCTCAGGGACACGCCCTGCGAGGACACGCACGTGCGCCCCCGCGCCCCCCGGGGGGGCTGCGTCCAGGCTGGGGTCTGTGGGGCAAGACGGCGGTGGCCACCATGCGCGCCGCATCATAAAGGGTGCTGCTCTGGCTGGGCTAGCCGCTTAGGGCTCGCTGAGGCTCTGGCGCCGCTGCGAGGCGCAGGCGATGTGCGAGGAGTGGGCGGCGGTGGGCGAGTGCACGCAGAATCCCGGCTTTATGCGGTACGGCTGCCGCGCTGCATGCGCGCTGTGCGCGGTGCCGCGCGCGGCCACGCCGGGCCGCGCCGGCGTGCCCTGGCCGCGCCCGCCGCCCGCCCCGCCGCGCCCGCTGGTGGCCGGCGGCGAGCCCGTCAGGGCCGTGGACAGTGGCCGGGGCTGGGTCACTCTGGGGGGCGGCGAGTCCGGCCCAGAGCGGGCGGTGCAGGCGCGTGCCACCAGCGCTCTTTGCCGCATGGCATGCCTGGTGAAGGGCAGACGTGTGTGCATTCAGGATCTGTTCCTGCCGGCTCAGGCATGTAACTTCGCCCCAAAACTTATGCAGCGTTGCAATCCGCTGCAGGACTCTGTCGACATCCAGCTGCTCTGTGGTGGGCTCTGCATGCCTGCCTTTCACTTCATCTTGGCAAGTTGCTGAGGGCGCTGCTTTCACAATCAGTGTCATTTTCAATTCCAGTTCACGAACCTCTGAGTCTCTCATGGCGGTGTGGCAGGGTCAGAAGCAGGGCAGCCCCGCGCAATGCACCCCGCTTGCAGTCCTGGCATCGGCGGTCACCAGTGTCGCTGATGCGGCGCTCTGGCTCGGTACGTGTCATTGGCCCCACGGACTGAAGCATGCCACCTGGGATCACGTGCATGATCTGTGTCACTACATGTGCATCATTTGTGCCACTATCATTGCGTTTGCCGCTGTGCATCGCCCTGCCCTGTTGTTCTCGTCTTGACCATGAAACCTCAGGTTCGACTCAGCTGCTGGCCACTGACACCATGTGTGCGGGGTTGCCAGCTGCTCTGGCGCTGGGAGCACGAATAGCGCAGCAGCACTTGCTGGCTACAACAGCCGGGGCAGTCGTGCTGAGCAGACCGTGATGAGATACAGAGCTTTATATGTATTTAATGTGTGTAGAGAGGGACAGCGAACGAACTACGACATGCGACCTGGCACCTTTGCCATACCTGCTTCAGCTGCTTTGGTTTATTCATTTCAGCTGCAGCTGCTTCAGCTGTTGTTTGTGCCTATATCTGTGCCAGCTGTGTCAGACCAGCCGTGTCGACTACACATACACCTAAAATTCTATGGACGAGTAAGTCGAGGCGAGCCAGATGCCTGCTCCCTTACATATCTTGCAGTGCTGCGGTGCAGCACCTGCATGGAATACTAGCCTCTGGCCATGCCACTAAATATTCAACAACAAGTCAACTCACACTGTGCTAGTCATCCCAACACTGGCTTTGCTTCGTTGACCAGTCTTCGCCGTTGGCGAACGTGCGGCCTATGTCACCTTGGGTGTCAGCGCGCTATCCAGCATACAAGCGCTTGCTATACGCCATCAGCACCCTCGTTTCACCCTACACGGCGCCACCTAGAACACCACAGAAACTGCACTGGCGGACTCAGCCATGCTGTTGAAAGAATGGGCTCCCAGCTCGACAGTGCCAGCTCGGGCCTGAGCGGAGCGCTGCGCGCACTGTGCTACGCCGTGCGGTGCCGGAGCAGACGCTAACCTACAGCTGCCAAAAAGCAAAGGCAGCGTCCCAGCAATAAGCATGTTCAGTTGGGAGCTCAAAAGTCAGGGGCTCCCAACACCCAGAAACAGGGGGCCCGCAGGGTCCCCAGCACGACCAAGCAACTGCTTGCAGGCGCTCGTTGGCGCCTGTCACGCCTGTGCAGTTCTGCGATGGCCAGCCCACGCGCCCATGCACGAGCCTCAATCTGTTGCTAAGCGGCAGCCGCCAGAACTGAATAATAGCAGGGACTACACAGAGCCTAACGCTTGCATGGCCCTACTTTCATGGTGGACCAGCCTGCACCAGCCTGCGCCTGGCACAGGCGCTGAGCAAAACCACATCCCGCTCACCCCGCCAGCGCATGCATGCAGCTCAGAGTCCGCAAAAGTCGCATGCGCAGCCGGCCTCACGCCTACCCGTGCAGCAGGGTCAGAAGAGGTGCCAGCGCCCTGCAGCTCTGCAAGCGCCTGGCGCAAGCGGGCACGGTCCGCGCAGGCACACGCGCGCCTAGCGCGCCTGCACCACATGGCCGGCCACCACGTGCAGCGGGATGTGCGCTGGCGCAGAGCCCGCGCGCCCCAGGCCGGCCGCGCCCTTGGACGCGAAATGCCCGCGCGCGGGCGACAGCAGGTTGCGCGACGCATTCTGCCGCATCAGCAAAGGCGGCGGCGGCGGCCGTCGCCGCGACGCCGCGCTCCCCCGCGCGTCAGGCTCGGGGCCAGGCTTGCTGACGTGGCTGGCTGCAAAGGCAGGCCGGGCTGTGGCACCCTGTGCAGCCGCCGCCTCGCTCGCAACGCGCGCGTCTGCGCCTGACGCGGCGGCGGGCGCAGCTGCTGGCGCAGCCGCCGCACGGCGCTGCGCATCCTCGCGCGCGCGAGCTACTACGTCCGCAGCAACCTGCACCGCAAACCACCAGCTTCGCAACGAGCGCCGGCGGATATGGGAGGAGCGGCGCAGTCACCCCATGCCCGTTCCAGCACTGACTGAATGCCACCCAAATGCTATGTGTTTGTGGCTTCCACATTTGCAACATGGCAAGCAAGCACTGCTTTCAAACCCACTCGCCTGCTTGTCAAAACAGCCAACAGGTGCACCAGCAAGAAGGCCACAGCTCTTGTCTGCAAGCGCGGCGCCGCACCTGGTGCCACTGTGCCAGCGTGTGCGCTCGCGACGCTCGCCTGTACGCGAGAAAGTGCATGCGCAGTAGCGCCCAGCGCGCATCGGTCCGCCGCCGCGCTGCCTCAGCCCGGACCGCCGCGCCCATGCGCGTGAGCGCGACAGGCGGCCCTGCAGCAGTAGCACGCGCAGCCTCGCCGAGCTGCAGCACGACGGCTGTGAGGTCGCCGTGCACGTCGCCGCGCCGCCGGCGCACCACCTGGCAGCGCAGGCACAGCAAGTGATGAGCGGCGTATGTCTAGCTGTCAAAAATGCTTGAAACATTCTCACTTGTATTAAACAGCCGTCGTTTGAGGCCAGACATGCCTGCCGCAACTTTGTCGCGGCACGAACGGAGAGCACGGGTCACACTTTCGACCGACACATGCGGGACAGCACTGGCACGCAGTGCCATGGTGCACGCCGGCCTTGCACAGCCCACACCACTCACAGTCACACGCCCGGCAGGGCAAACATGCCCAGGAGGGACACCGGGTGCGGGCGCACGCCTGGCGGCCGCGGAACTTGTAATTGCTGCGGTCGCCCGCCCACAGGCTGGCCAGGTGCGACACGGAGCGCAGGCTGCGCATGCGCGGGTCCGCCAGCCGCCCGGCGCGCGCGGCGACCGCGTGCAGCGCCGTGTTCACCAGGTGCCCGGCCGCGCCGCCGGCCGCGCGCAGCGCGCCCGCCGCGCCGCACGCCGCCCAGTGCTGCAGCCGCAGCAGCGCCTTGTGTGCCGGCAGCTCGCGCCTGCAACGCAACGCACAGCCGTGCGTTGTAGCAAAGAACCTAGAGCAGGGTCCTGTCACTGGGCTGGCCAGCAGCAAAAGCACATGCTATCACAGCTCCTGGCCAGGCCTGCATGAGTTGAAACCAAGGTGCAATACAAGCACGTGCACATTGTAAGACTCGTGCATAGAGTTCCTCCACCAAGACCCCAACATATTTCGTTCTGAAATTTAAACACATAACGACACTCAAGACACGCACAATAGACAACGTGGTCGCGCACCATACACCCTGTGACGCAACGATCACGGTGTCGACGTCCGCGGACAGCGGCACGCTGGCGACTGTGACGCGCGCGGCGCAGTCCGCCGCCGCGCGCCCCAGCTCTGGCAGCGCCTCCGCGGGCTCCGCGCTGCCGCGGCCCACCTCGGCGACGACGGCCGCAGGTGCGCCAGGCGCCGCCCGCCCGGCCACCACGCAGCACCCATGGTTGGCCACCCTGCAGCAGAGCACGCACCAGTCAGGAGGGCGCGCGTCGGTCAGGCAAGAGCCGAAGGCACACACTGTGAAGCACACACTGACCGCCAAAGAGCACGAACGCACAGGCGGGGGCAGGAAAGGCACGCCACGCACAGGTGCAGGACGCGCGAGCGCTGGTCCAGGTACGCCGCGGCCACGAGGACGCCCTCCAGCACCGGCCCGTTGAAGGGGTGCAGGTTGCGGTATGCCCTGTTCAGCGCAACGAGCGCCGCCGGCAACGCCGCGTCCACGGCGCCCAGCCCGGCCACCTGCTCGAGCACCTCGCGGTGCAGGTTGCGCTGCAGGTACCGGCCGTTCGGCTGCGAGTCAAGCCCGAACGTTAGCACCGCTGCGAAGAGGTGCGCAGCGTCCGCCTGTCACGCGCACACGCACGCACTTTCAGCCCCAACGCCTCGTGCGCATGCGCAGGGACTTTCACCCCCACGCCCACGCCAGCCAAAGTAGTTTAACTGGTATCAACTCATATCGCCAACACTCACACTGCTATGCAGGACACGGGGGGGGGTTGCAATTTGCACCTAGGGACTCCGGCTAACACCTGGCGACACGCCTTTCGCAACAAAGCACACCTCAAGGACGTGCGCGTCGCCGCACGGGTCCAGCGCGGCGTATCCAGCGCTGCTAAAGGCAACAGGGTCGCCTGGTGTCGCCAGCCGCCCAGAAACCACATTGTGCAATTCCTGCTCGGCCGGCGCGCCAAGCCGCGCGCTGCTCCTCAACACAGAGCTGCGCAGCAACAGGATCACAAGGTCAGTTACGCAGTCCTCGTTGAAAAGTACCAGGCAGCAGGCCACTGTGACATAACACATGAGCAACCGATTACTAACGAGCAAGAAACACGCGCCGCGCACACCTGCCGGCCACAGAGCTGTCGCTGCTGAGAGAGCTGCAGTCTGTATTGCTGGAACCGCTCAGACGCTGCAGGCGCTTCCTACTGAGGCTGCGCAGTATGTCCATGCGCAATGCGGCCTGTTGTAAGCAAAGACCAGTCCTACAAACGTCACTGGGGCCAGCACTTCGGAGCAATCCAAGGGCAGTTTGACCAAAAAAGTTATAACAACGTTTCTTACGAGAGCTCGACGAAGCGCTGGCCACATGTGCAGGCCCTGCACTGCAGGGCCTGGAGGGCTAATCGGTGTGCTAATCGCCAACTTGGCAAGAGCCTAAAGCTCTTCACTTATCTTTTGCATTCGGGTCCCGCCAAGGCTCAGAAGCTGACAGGTTCGTGAATAAGCGACCCGCTGCATTGCTGGGCACTGTTCATATGAGATGATTATTTCGCTTTTGTCTTGACATGAAGGCGGTGCAGTCTGCTGCTCACATACACGTTGCTTGCCCTTGAGGTGCCCGCACACTGCAGCGTGCGTGACTTGAAATTGTTGCATGTCCTGCTGCCTCATCAAGCGGGGCCCCCTCTGAGGGGCAGAGCGGAGCGCAGAGCCATGCGGGCGCCCACGCTGCTGCCGCAGCCGCAGCTGGCGGGCACCGCGCTGCGCCTGCCGGCGCGCGGCCCGGCCGGCCGGCCGCGCGCGCCGCGCTGCGTGACCACCGCCAAAGTGCGCAAGGTCAACACGTACGACGACTCCTGGAAGAAGGCGCGGCAATGGGACAGGCCATATACGTAAGCGCGGCCGCTGGCTGGCAGCGGCGTTTGTGCTGCACGCTAAGTGCGCGGCGCACGGGCGGGGCTGGTGCAGGCCGCTCGACAGAGCGCGCGCTGCGTGTGCTGCCGCGGTCCCGCGCGCCCGCAGCGGCCAGGGCGGCGCCCGCAGGCCCGGCTGGCCACCGACGTCATGCTCACCAAGGGGCGTGACTGGTCGACACCACACGAGTGCCCGGTCGATACCACACGTGTGCCTCAGGCTGAGCCAGCCAGCGCCACGGGCGCGGCGGGGCTCGTCGGGCACTGGCTTGATATTGAGGACAGGCGCGCCTGGGCGCGGCAGGGCTGGTCGGGCACGGGCTACTTTGTGGAGGACAAGGAGAGCCTGGGCGCCAACCCGCTGCGTCTGCTGCAACAGAAGAAGCTGCTGAGCGCGGTGGAGAAGGCTGGGCTACTGTCGCGCGCCGAAAAGGCCGGGCTCACGCTGTCGCGGGTGCGCCCTACTTACGTAGCCAAAACCCTATGTCGCGAAGAAGGCCAGGCTGCTCTCGCCCGCCAAGAAGGCCGGGCTCATGCGGTCGCGGGTGCGCCCTACCCTGCACCGTAAAAACCCTGTGCCCTGCTGCTTTGATGGCCGGGAGCTGTGTGCGGACCGGGCCATGGTCAGGGGCCCACGTCATGATCTAATGCAGCGCAGCGGCCAGCTGCATACGCGCATGGCAGGGCGCTGCGGTCATTGTGCTGCGGTCACTGTGTCACGCACTGCGGCCCGCAGCCCCGAGCTTGAGCAGGGCATTTGCGTCACTGCTGGCGCACGGCCCGCCTGGATGTCATGGACGACTGAGCGTCGCGCATGCTTTGAGGCACGCCGCTTGGCAATGCCGCTGACGGCTGCTCTGGGGGCGCCGCCGGCCAGATCGAGAAGCTGGGCCTGCTGACCAAGGCGGAGAAGTTTGGGCTGCTGAGCACGCTGGAGCGGCTGCTGACGTCCGACCCGGCTGCGGTCTCCTCGCTCTCCATCCCCGCCCTGGTCACCTCGCTGGGTGCGGCGTGTTGGGTAGGCGTAGGGTTGCCTGCCCCGGGGCAGGCAACCCAATGGCATGCAGCTGCTGCCCATGCATGCTGCTGTATGTCTCGAGTTTGGAGTAGCCTGTCTGTACAGTGCCTTGAGAGCCGCGCACTGCTCTGTGCTCGCAGGGCGTTTCAGTGTTTGGCAACACAGTCTGACCTTCTGCAGGAGCGTTCATCCTCATCCCGGACGACAACCTGCTCCTGGCGGCGGCAAAGTACGGCGTCACGGCGCTCAGCGGCGGCGTCGGGCTGACCTTTTTCGTGGCGGGCTTCCTTGTAGCCGCGCTGCAGGAGGAGATGTAAATGCGCATGAGGGGCGCAGCAAGCTACCGTGTCAGTGATTTAGCCCGCACTGTGCGCGCATGCGTGCCTGTCAGGAAGCTCTGTCTGCTTGAATTTTTACCAGGATGTGGGCTATGTCCTAAAGCATTCGGGGGTAGCTGGGGAGGTGTGGCGCAGAAGTGCATGGGAGCAGTGATGCTCGCGCTTCCTGGAGCGAACAGGGCAGACCGTGCCCTCTCTGGCTGCGCTGGGGCTCCTGCATGAGTGCGGCAGAGGTCGGGCGCACCTGGGAGTGTTCTGTGGAAGCGTGAGCACTTTCAGAGCTGGCAAGCGGTGATGTATTTTGGTGCTGAGTGCAGCACAGCGGCCTTGTCTAGCACATCCGGCGCGAGTGCGTGTTGCCTGTCAGCCATGGACTGGTACTGCACACGAAAAGTGCTGCCTAAAGTAACCAGGCATGTTGAGAAGGGTCGATGTCAGGCCGTAAAAGGGAGTTGACTGCAATGAGGGGCACACATGCATGGCGGCCGTGGCGTGACATCAACATTGGTGGTCAACTGAAAACGCAAGGCAGACCGCGGCACGATGCCAGCGATGCCAGAACCCCTCAGCGAACCCCTCAGCGTCAGAAGAAGGGCATGTTATCGTTGGGGTTGATGGTCATGGGGTCGCCCTTCCAGTCCAGGATGACTTGCGGGGCCGCCGCGTCCGACACGCTCTGCTGCGCCTGGCCCGCTTCCAGCAGGCCAGGCTGCGGCAGCACCACGCCCTGCGCGGCCAGCTGCTCGGCCTGACCCTGACAACTCCAACACAGAGAGTGCTGCTTGTTGCTGCCTGCTACTTGGCGCACATGTCACACAGATCAGGCATTTGACAGAGAGTGACAGGTGCTCTTTCCCCAGGACATGCAAGCAAGATACCCAGGAGAATTGCACGCACTGCTGATGCAGACGGGCACCCGCAGCACCCGTGTTCTGACAGGCGCAAGCAAGCCCGCCGGGGAGGCCACCGCCTGCAGGTAGCCCCCCGCGCCTCACAATGACTCACAGGGGCGCCCACCCTGTATTGCGCGGGGGCCTCCTGCGCGGGCTCGCTGCGGCCGGCCGCGCCGGCGCCGTCGGCGCCGCTCGCGCCGGCCGGTGCCTCCACCGGCACGGTGCGGTAGACCTCCCAGCGCGGCGACCCATCTATGACCAGGGTCTGCATGCATCGAGCCAGGATCAGTGTCTTGTCATCGGGCGGCAGAGTGCCACAACACAATACCTACCTGCACGGTGCGGTAGACCTCCCAGCGCGGCAACCCGTTTTTGACCAGGGTCTGCATGCGCCGCATGCATCGAGCCAGGGTGCACTGTCTTGCCAGTGGATGGGTAGACCTTGCAGCGCGGCGACCCGTTTATGACCAGGGTCTGCATGCACCGAGCGAGGGTGCACTGTCTTGTCAGTGGGTGGGTGGGCTGCGGAGTGGCACAGCACAAATCCTACCTGGCATTGAGAACAGCTAGGTGGTCAGGCTGTGCCTTGAAGCTGAAAATCAAATATCTTTGGAGGTGATCTGAAGAGAAAGGGGCCTAAAGCGTGGGTGCACCTGCGCGCGCTGGCTCCAGGCGCGGTGCGCATCCGGTGGCACGGCCGCCCAGAACTGCTCCAGCTCCGCCAGGCTGTCAAACTCTACCTCGAGCTGCACGCTGACCCTGCAAGCTCAGGCGCGGCAGGTCTGCTGCGGGCGCCGGCCGGGGTGGCGGCAGCACTGCAGAGTGGGGAGTCACGGCTTGGGGTAGTACACTTCCTGAGAAGTCGCCAAGCAACACTCGAAACGCACGCTGGAGGGGCCCTTGCCTCCAGGCGCGACTCTGGCACGCCAATAGCGCCGCTCAGAATCTGGGAGTTGTGCTCTGCCAGACCCGCCCGGCTGCCAATGTCCCGCACCCAGTCCTGCAGCAGCGCCGCAGCGTCCAGCTTGACGCCATACCTGCCGGCAGGCCTTCGCATGTTGATAGCTTCCAGCCTCCGCACCGTCAACAGCTGAAGAGCCAGTACATAGAACAGAACCAAGCAGCAACACACCTGATATCAATGCACCAGCGTGCCTTTATTGAGCACGTTGTAGAACACTTGCACCGCCTCGCTGCGTGCCGAGTGGCACGCAGCAGATGCTGTGATGAGGTCGCCTTGCGACAAGTACGTAACAGACAACCTCTGTGGACCATTGGTGCGCGCATTGATCAGGTGGACCTCTCCAAGGCCGGCTGAGCCCATCATGCTTTGGCCATGTGCGCACGTGCACAACCTGGTAGGGTCTCAATTCTACCAATGCCAGTGTGGGCGGCAGAAAGTCTGCCAGTATCCAGGCAGGATTCTGCCCGGCCGGCAGAAGGCTTCTGCCCGCATGCAGACGGAGTTTTCGCTAGCAACGAAGTTCTGCCTTTTGCCAGGCAGCATTCCGAATGAAGTTGTGCCTGGCGGGCAGAAGGCTTCTGCCCAGACCCAAAACGTTCTGCCGCCCACACTGAATGCCAGATGGATGAGATGGATGGACGAATGGATGCGCTCCATTCGTCCGTTGCAATTCGCCTTCAGGAGTTTATCAGTGGCCTTGTCTGGTAGTTTTGAGGTATTTTGCACAAAGTGAAGTGCCATCTGCTTCTCCGCACTTGAAGCGAGTGTGTACGTTTCGAACGTGTTCCAGTGCTTAGCAGCAGTTGAGGCTAGCCAGGTCATGACGCGCCTCATCTTGATGTCTGCTTCACAGTGATTGGAGCGGTCAGTAGACCTCTGCAACACCCCGCTCCCCGTTGCTCACCTCTGCGCTCCTGCGCTGCCAACCAACTGTGGCAAGGCACTGTGGTGGGGTTGTGACGTGCCCAAGCTGCACACATGCTGCCCTGCAGCAGCTGGTCTGTGCGTGCCGCCGCACTGCCAGTGCACGGCGGCCACAGCCGCATACCCCCGCACGCGGTGGCGATGGGGGCAGGCAGTGTCTTCCAGCTCGCTGACACTTGGCCGCTGCCGAGCGGGCCGTTCCCGGAGGAGTGCGCCAGGCTGTTCACCATTAGCAGCGGAGCAGCGCGGTGCACGCTGACCCCGGAGGTTGCTGAGAGGTACGGAGGTGCGCCGGCCTTCCAGAGTGCCTGATATCCCACCATATGGTATGGGTGTGGACAAGGTCTGGAAGCGCACTCGACCCACGCCGAGACACCACAGGCGGCTGCAGGCCGCCGCGCGGCAGCGTGCAAGCAGCACAGTGCGAGGGCTGCCTCCAGCCGGCTGTTTGCAGCCGCCGCCATCCCGGCATGCCGCGCGGCAGGCGCGCTGGGCGAGCAGCGCGTGGTCAGCGTCACCGACAACTTCCTCGGCATGCAGGCCTGGTACAACGAGGCGCGCGCGTCCAAGCCGCAGACGTTCGCGGGTGACGCGCCGCGCGACCCCACCGCCGCCGCCGGCGCCTGCGACTTCTGCCGCTGGCGCGAGATGACCGCGCGCGACGCCTGGGGCAGGCCCGCCCCCGCAGCAGCGCTCAGGACAGGGAGCTCTCGCAGCCTGCCCGGGCGGGCAGCGCAAGCGCGCCTTGCAGACCTGCACGCGCTGGCGGCGGGCGCCGCGGCGCCTGGCCAGCATGCTGCGCAGCGGCGCATGTGCTGCAGCATGCCCCATTTCACCGAGCGGCTGGGCGCATGCCCCTGCTTGCGTCCAGTGCGGTGGCAGCCCAGCGCGCTTGCCCAGGACGCTCCGCCTACCAGCACACTTTGCGAGCGGGGGGCACTAGCTCATGGCGGCAAGCGCAGTGGCCCTGCCTGCACCTCCGTCGGCGCCCTGTGCAAACCCTGGGCAGGCCTGGCGCTGTGCAGGGTGGAGAACGAGCATGCCGTGACCGCGAGCAACCTTTTCAAGTACTGCGCGCCCGCGCACGGCCTGGTGCTCTTCAGGCGCCACGACCCGCTCGCCTTCACAGCGCCCGAGCTGCGCGGCGCGCTCGCCGCCGCCGCTGAGTGGCTGCGCCTGGTATGCTTGTGACTTGCCGGGCACACTTTGCACACAGCCATGCCGTTTCCTTATTGTCATAAACGGCCAGGCGAGTATGACGCAAAGGGTGAGCCTCAAAAGCTGGCTTGCTTCAGCTTTTTCATTTTGGCTGTGCAGACCGGGGCAGTAAGGTTCCTGCTGCTCGTCCCTTGTCAGGCACAATGCGATCCCAACCCCATCCGCGCTTGGCTAGACGATTACAGCAGAGGCAGCACGCCGGCCGCAGCATTGGTGGGCGCCTGAGCCTGTGGTCTGGAACGAAGCATCCGATGCTTGGGGCGCGCCAGCATCCGTGCGCAAGGGACCGGCGCAGCATGAGAACCTTGGCACAGCGCGCGCGCCCCGGCAGGCAGGCGACGCACACCCCGGCGCCCGGCACCCGCTGCTGCTGTGGAACTGCCTGCCGCGGGCGGGCGCGAGCCAGTTCCACGGCCACATGCAGGTCGCGCTCAGCGCCGTGCGCGCCCGAGCGGGAGCCGCTCACCCCAGCGCCCCGTGTGCACAGCAGGCATACGCCGCATGTGCAAAGCGTTGCTGAGCTGCGCTGTGTGTTGGCGGGGCGGACCATGGAGCAGCATTCTCCGGCTTTCCATGGTGCGAAACCTGCAACTTTAGGCGCATTTTGCTGGGCAGGTCTCCTGTCTCGGGCATGGACAAGAGTGGCTGGATGCAGTGTGCCTGCACGGTCTGCGAATGGCGGCACGCCTCCCTCGCCTCACCAAGCCGTCGCAGCGACGCGCACAGGAGGCCTTCCCGGCGCAACGCGCGCTGGACGCGGCCGCGGAGCGATACGCGGATGAGGCTGGGGCAAGCGGCGGCTACTTTGTTGGCGCGCGGCGGGCGCACGCGGCGGCGGGCCTGCTGCGCCGGCACGGGCCGCCGGGCCGCGGGCGCGCGCCTCGGGCGCTGCTCGTGCTCGGCTGCTGAATGGAAGCATGTAAGTGAGAATGCGCATGCGCACATGCCTTCTGCGGCCGCTCTGCCAAGCGCGCCGCTTATTCAACCTGCCCTGCTGCCGTGCATGGCACAGAGCGGTGTTGTAAACCCTGTGTGAATTTCCCGCCAGGCGCCGCGCTGCGCCTCAGTGCAGCCGGGCCGAGGCGCCCGCGCCGCGCCGCCGCCGCAGGGCGTGGTGCTACGCGGCGCTCGCGCCCGCCAAGGACGCGGAGCTGGTCCTGCACGGCCGCAGCCTGGCCTGCCCCGCGCTGGCGGCGCTGCTGTTCGCCGCGCTGCGCGCGCTCATCGGCGGCCTCGGCGTGACCGCCTTCAACGCAGCCGCGCTAAACCTGCGCGCGGACGGCGGCCCTGCCGATGCCCGCTCACCCGTCGTCGTCAGGCGCGCCTGCTCATGTGACCTGTGCGCAGCGGGCCGGCAGCTGACACCTGTGAAGCGCACCGCAGCCGCTGTGCGCTTGCTAAACTTGTTGAGTGCGCAAGCGCATGGGTGGCCTGCCATGGATTCTGAGGACCCGTGATGTCCGAGCCCCGTTGCAACCGGCTGCATAAGGCTTGCTGCATGGAGCCAAACCGCTGATTGCGGTGCACGATCATCTGGGTGCAGCGTACACAGTGCCGTAGCAGCCTGCGCGCTCCATGCCTCGACCGCGCGGCCACATGCAGCCCAATCGGGGCTGCTGAGTGGAGACGCGCGCGGTCGGCGGGCAGGCTGGCGGCGCGCGGGCGGGCGGGCAGCGCCGCGAGCGATTTTGGCGCGCTGGAGGTCTTTGCAGGCGCGTCGATCGCGCACACGGACCCCTTCGCGGTGTGCCGCGCGCTGGACGAGCGGCTGGCCGCCCTAGGGGACGCCGGCGCTCTTGAAGCGATGGATGCACTGGATGCTTGGTGAACCTCGCGTGTTGACAGGGGCCTTCCTAGACTGCTTTTGGTCGCTCAGTGGCGACTTGACAAGCGCTGCCTCGCCAGCCATGCATGCAGAGCTCGGGCACGGCGACCTGGTGCTGCTGCTCCCCCTGCGTGGCCCTGCGGCGGCAGGCGCGCAGGCGCTCTGCGGCTCTACAAGCTGCACCGCGTTACACCGCACAGCGACACCTCTGTCTCTTCACACCAACAAGTGCTGCTGCAAACGCAACATCGCAGCTCGGAGCGTGGCAAAGGCGGTGTGCTGACAATCGGATGATGGCGCAGACACCCGACCCCACCTTCCGAGCAGAGCCCCGGCTCTTGAAGCGGCGCCCGCCCCTGCCCCAGCCTGCTGGCAAGATCAGGGCGCCGCGGAGCAGACACGCCGCGGCCTGCTGCCGACGCGGGCGCGGACCGCGCGCGCGCAGCCCTAGCGCAGCCCTAGCACAGCCCCAGCTCTGCACGGCCAGCCTCTTGAGGTGGTCGGCGAACACTGCGAGCGGCACGCCGTTGGCCATGCGGGCGTAGCCCTGGCGCCGCCCCGGCGCGGCCCCGCCCTAGCTCTGCACGGCCAGCTTCTTGAGGTGGTCGGTGAACACGGCGAGCGAGACGTCGTCAGTCATGATGACCTCGCTGGCTGCGCCCGCGTATGCGGCGCCGGCCGCGCTGTTGTACGTGCTGCTCGGGTTGAGCTTGGCCAGCAGGAAGCGCGCCTGCGGCCCCGCGCGGCCGCGCGCGTCAGCGCGCGCGCGGCGCACGGTCGGTCGCCGCGCCTGCCTCAGCATCCGCGGCGCTTGCGCTCTTTGACGTGTGCGCGCGCAGGAAATACGTGGCAGAGAAAACGACCGGAGCCGGGGCGGGCGCGCCTGCGACCCGTTCTGGTCGCAGTCCACGAGGCGCGGCACAGGGAAGCGCTGGCGCAGGATTTCCGCCGCGTCCGCCTTGGGGCTCTGCGCGGCGGCACGGGTAAAGGGTATAAGGTAAGGATATGTGACAGGCGCGGCCAGCCCGCCACTCTGCTGCGCCCTCAATGCCAGGCCGCGACACGTTCTCGGACCCCGCCATGACAGGCCCTGGCCTCCCACACCATGGCGCCCCCCGTGCAGCAGCGCTCGCCCCCGCGCGCGAGCCAGGCGCCCCTCGCCGGCGCTGCAGCGCAGCAACGCGCCTGGACGCCGCCGCAAGAAGTGCATGGCAGCAAGCGAATGCTGGCTGTGCAGGGGACCGAGCAGGCTGCGCCCGCGGGCGCCAGCGGAAGGCAAGAATCAGCAACCAAATGGTTGCCTTTTGCAGCAACATGACGCTGGGCGACCGGGGCGGGCCGCCGCGCGCCTCGAGCAGCTGCTTCAGCGCGACCTGCTCCGGCAGCAGGTGGTACTCCGCCTTGCGCCAGGCGGCGATCGTGGTGCCGTGGAAGACCACGACGTAGAAGTACGAGTCCAGCAGCAGCACGCGGTCCGGCTGGATGGAGCCCACGTCCAGCAGCACCTGCGCGCATACAGGGTATATGTGTAGGGTTGGGTTTAGGCCGCGCGCTGGGCCGGGCGCGCTTGGCTGGCGCGTTCGCGCGTGCGGGTGGGGGCCCTCGACGCCGCACGTACTGATGTATGCGTAGGGCGCCGAAAGCACTAGCCCACGGCCCCCCGGTGCTGGCATCCCCGCCCTGCCTGCCCGCACCTGCTCTCCTGCACAATGAGCGCTCCGCAGCGCTGGGCGCGGGCGGCACGCTGGGCATGCTTGGGTCTAGGCTTCTGACCCGTGCTCACCCAATACCGCGCCCATGGCACCTCGCACGCGAGGGTCACGCGCTCAGTCTGCACGCGGGCGGCATGGAGCAGGGTCCGGGGGCAGGGATGTGGCGGGCGCGCAGGCTGCGGCGGCGCGTTCAAACTGAAGCAATAGGCAACAGGACCCCGGGTGCAGGAACGGCGCGCACGGGCTGCGGCGGCGCGTCCAGGCTGTAGGCTAGCAGCGTCGGCTGCAGCATCACCAGCGCGTCCGGCACCGTCTCGCGGTTCAGCACCAGGCGGCAGTACGCGGTCTCGTCCGGGCTATTGCCGAACACCTGCGCGGCGCGCGCCCCGCGGCGCCGTTGGCGGCCCACAAGCCGCCCGAGGATGCGCCGCGTGTTTGTCCTGCTGTGGCCGGCGGCGTGCGCTGTGGGCGGGCAGGGTGCTGGCGTGCCTGCCACCAGGTCTCTGACTCATGGCGCCAGGGGTGCAAACGTGGGCACTCACAGGAGCACTGCATCAAACTTAGGATGCACATGCGAGGCGCAGATTTGCTGCTGTGCAAAAGCAGGCACGAGCGCGCGTCTCGAGAGCGGCCCTGTGTATAGGGCGAAGCGTTAGGCGGCGCCGCGCGCGCGCGCGCCTGCACGAACTGCGAGCGCCGCAGGTTGAACATGAACTGCGGGTAGTAGCTCATGTTGGGCGTCAGCTGAAACGTGGCCGGGTCGTCCTTGCGGTAGTCGCCAAAGCGGCTGGCCAGGCGGATGAGCGTGCGGTCCAGCCAGCGCGTCGCGTCAAAGTCGTCCTCGGTCTCCATCTTGTGCGTGGCCAGGCGCGCGATGACGACCGCGGCGGCCTCCTGGTCGAAGCCCGCGACCAGCTCGTCCGCATTGTTGCCGTCCACCCACCTGCGCAGCCCGGCCGCGCCCGCCCTGGCTGCGCCGCCGCCTCACAACCTGTCCCTATAATCTTGCATGACCTGGCTGTGCTGCCGCCTCCCACCTGCGCGCCGCTCCTAGAGCAGCTTAAGGGCTAGGCAAACCCTGACCGTACCCCCAGTCGAACGCACGCGACGGGGCATGCCTGCGTGTGAACGTGGTGACGCGCACGCGGCTGGTGCCGTTGGCGTGCAGGAAGGCCGTCTTGAGCTGCACGTAGAACTGCTGCAGGCCCTGGTCGCCCATCGCGTTCTGCGCCGCCGCGTCCTTGGCCTGCGCCACCACCTCGAAAAACACCGCCAGCGTCGTCGCGGCGTCCTGCGCGCGCGCCGGGATAGGGTTAGGGTTAAGCTCGCACTCAGCGCCGCCAGCCGCCCTGGCCGGCCGCCCGGCGCAGTAGCGGCTTACGCGGCCCACCGGCGCGCTCCTGATTGGCTCTAGCGCTCGGCGCGGAGCGCCGCCGGACGAGCACGCGTACGCCGTGCGCCGCTCTTGCATGTCGCCGCATGTGAGCTGGCTTGGCGCAGGCTCGCAATGCGCTGAGCAGGCCTCCTGACTCAGCATGAATGTGCTGGCGGGCGGGCCTGCCAGCGAGCGAAGCGAGCAGGCGCAGCGCGCTCTGCTGCGTCCGCGGCTGTCGCTCTACGAGGAGGGATGCTGCCCGGAAAGCCGGGAAGGAGGGGAGGGGGCGGTGAGCGGGGGCCACCAGGCCGGCGAGGCGCCAGAGCGTGGTCCCGCCCATGCCGACCGCCTGCTCCGCCACGGCGGCGCCCTTCTTCTCCATGGGCGCGGCCGGCCCCAGCAGGCCGGCCACCTTGACGCCGCGCGAGGGGATGACCTGCATACGTTGGGTAGGTTTAGGGTGAGAATCTGCCAGCGCCGGGCCGTCGGTGCCGGGCCCGACGCGCTGCGGCTGGAGGGACAGGCGTGCTCCGCGCAGCTGGGCCCAGCGCCCACAGGCCTCAAGGCACGAGGGTGAAGGATGGCTGACAGCGACGCAGTCCGCGCTCAGGTGATGCGCAGCCCGCAGGCGCCAGATCGAAGACAGGACCCGCCGCCCGGCGCGCGCCCACAGCCCCCGCCCTGGCCCCCCGGCGGCGCGGGCGCGCAGCAAAGGGGGGCGGGCGCGCAGCGGGGGGGGGACCTCGAACGTCGCGTTGGACGCGACCGCCAGGTACCCCTCCTCGGCCTCCAGCGCGAACACGCGCTTGAAGCTCTCCTTGAAGACCGGGTTGAGGAAGGTGTCGGTCTGCACCACCATGCCGCCCGTCGCCTCCACCACCGGCTTCATCTCGGCCAGGCCCACCTGCGCACCGGCAACCCTACCCCTATGACGGCAGGTCAGCCCGCGCCGGGCGCGGCCGCTGCGGCCGGCGCTGCCCCTCCAGGTCGGAGCTCGTGCCGCCGGCGCCTCCTCCGCTAAGCTGAGCTGCGCCGAGAGCAGCCGCTGGCTGGCGCCGGTGGAGGGCCGCGGTGCGCGCGAACACGGCAGGCCAGCGACCCAGAGCCCGCGCATGCGCCTCTGGTGCGGGGCAAGCCGAGAGGCGTGGCTGCCTCGGCCGCTGCGCCGCCCGCCACGCGCACCGACGCCGCGCCCGCCCCCGCTTGCCCACCGGCGGCACCACCACGCAGCGCGGGGCATTCAGGCGCCCCCTCCGCCGCTGCGCAGCGCGGCGCCAGCTGCGGCCGCCGCGCGAGCGAGCCCGGGGCCGCGCCGCGGGGCGGGGCGCGCGACTGGTGGCCTCCAGCAGACCCGGGTCAGGATTGGGGCTAGGGTGGCGCGCCTGGTCGAGCGCGCAGGCGAACACGTCCAGCGCGTGGCCCTGCCGCACCAGCTGCTCTGCCAGGCCGTCGTAAAAGCGCCGCGCGCGCTTGTAGTGCGGCGCGCTGTCCTTCACCAGGTCCTGCAACCCCAGACACAGGCGCCGCTCTGAGCTGAGCTAAGAGGCGTCGCTCTAAGCAGTCTCGCTCTCCAGCCACGCCGCAGGGGCCGCGCCGGCTCGCCGTCGTCGCTGGATGAGCTGCGCAAAGGTCAGTGCAGCCGGAATCATGCGCTTGACATCTCTGCGGCGCGCGGGGCTACCACATGTGGATGCACTAGCACGCAAGGGGCCAGCGTCAGGGACCGAGGCAGTGCGCCGACGGGGCGCTGCTGTGCGCCGCCGGGCGCGGGCGGCACAGCAGCGAGCGGCCTGGCGGGCGGTGCGGCCGGCGGCGCACCTTGTGCGAGCGGATGGGCTCGCTGAGCTCCTTATCTACCACCTTGCCGCCGCCCTCCGTTGACGGCCCGCCCACGAACAGCAGCAGCCGCGCCGCGCAGTGCAGCGCGCCCAGGCAGCCGCCCGTCATGCCGGCCGCCACCTGCGACAGGGTAGGATTCAGGTACCCACCGGGCGTAAGCGCGTCAGGCGTCCTCAGCTGGACACCGCCAGGGTTATACCACGTTTCCCAGGCCGCCTCGACTGCAGGCCGGCAGCAGACGGGCCAGCCTAAGCAACAGCCCCGCGTCCCCGGCGGCCGGCCCGCGTCGTCTGCACTGCAGCGCCAGAGCAGCGGCAGCGCTTCGCAGGCTGGGGCCGCCCATCGCAGCGCAGCTCATCATGCTGACTGCCACGCAGCGGCAAATGCGCGCAACGCCAGTGGGGTTGTGAGCGCCCCCCGCACGCAATGCGCGGTGCGGCCCCCGTCAAGCAGCCCCGCGCGGTCCATGTGCGGCCGCGGGGGCGCCGCGCCTGCAGCGCGGTGCCGGTGCAGCGGCTGGGCCGGTGCTCCGCGAGCGTGGGGAATGCGTCGCGCTGCAGCTCGTCCAGCACGCCGCTGATCACGAACTCGCACTCGTGCAGCGGCAGCACGAAGCGCGTGCCGGGCGGCTGCGGCGGCGGCGGCGCGCCGCCGCCCGGCGGCCCCGGCGCCGCCTTGCGCGGCGCCGCCTTGGCGCCGAGCCCCAGCTGGTCCTGCACCTGCTGCGCCGTATACTCCCGCGAGCCCTGCCGGGGCGCGCCTAGGGCTTAGGGTCAACCCCTCAAACCCTCACAGCCGAGCACGGCGAGTGGTTTACGTCCCGCACGCGCCACGCACGCCGCACCCGCGCGAGGCGAGCGGGCCAGCACCCCGCAGGAAATGCGGAGGGGGCCGCCTCGGCCGCAGGCCGGAGGCAGGCTCCGCGATCACGCAGTGCAGGGGGGGAGCGCGCGGCAGCGCGAGCGGGCGGGCAAGGTGTGGTGTGGGCGGGCAAGGTATGGCATGCAGGCTTAGGTTTAGGTTAGGGAGAATGCGGCGGGCCAGAGCGGGCGCGCCGCGCGCCTGGAAAACGTACGACTTTGCGCACTCGGTGAAGCCCAGCTCGTGCACGTGCACATGCGTCCCGTACGTCACCAGGCCCACCTGCGCGCCGCGCGCCCAGCGCGCCTCACCCCGCGCGCGCGCCCAACGCGCCCTGCACCCTGGATGACTCTGCCCCATGCTGCGCCCCCGCTCTTCGGGCAGGCTTCCTCCACCGCCCAAGCTGGCAATGTTGGCGTCTCCGGCTGCCCTGTACTGGCACTTGGCGGCCTCTCTGGCGCTCGGCCTGCCTCCCATGCTGCGGCCCCGCTCTTCAGGCAGGCTTCCTTCCACAGCCCACAGCCTGGATTTGGAGGCAGGCTTTCCAGACCATAGCCTCCTGGGTCTGTCTTGGGGAGGAAGTCAACATACGCACGGCCAAGTGCGGTCCCACTCTCCAAGGTCTCCGCCGCCTTGGCTTAGCTCCGCTACCACGGTGTCACGGATGACAGCAGGGCCACCCGTGACAGCAGGGCCACCCCTGACAACGTGGTAGCGAAGCCAAAACGGCAGGGACCTAGGGGATTGGCGCTGCATTTGGCCGTGCGAATGATTACGCGCTCTCCAAGACGGCCCCAGGAGGCTATGCACTTGGCAAGTCTGCCACTGACCCCAGGCTATGGGCTGGGGAAGGAAGCCTGCCTGAAGGAACAGCGCGAGGCACCCTGACCAGGGCAGACGCTAGCGCTCACACGGCCAGGCCGCCAGCTGCAGGCTCCCGCGCTGTGCCGGCTGCCGCCAGGGCATGTGGCCCGGCAGCGTGCCGCGACCGCGTCACCCATGGTGAGCGCTTGCACAACAACGCACAGCGCAGCGGCCGTCGCCAGGCCCGAGCGCGCGCGCCGGCCCGTCCGCCAGCGCGCCCGCCTGCGCACGTGCAGCGCCGGCACATCCAGAGCAAAGCGCGCCGGCCGCGCCGGCCGACCGGGCGGGGGCGCGCCTGCGCGTATTCGGGCATGCTGGCCAGCGCCTGCGCCAGCGCCTGCCGGCACGCGGCCAGCTCGTCCTCCGGGATGCACGTGTCGACCACAAAAACGTACGCCGGCGGCGCGACCGGGCGCTTGGGCGGCACCAGGTACTCAATGGTCGAGAAGTCCGGGTAGAGCTCCGCAGGCACGTTCTGCGGCGCGCGGTGCAAGTTGGGTTCAGGGTATGGGGAGGGTTAGGGTACAGGTACAGGCGGGCGGCCGCGGCTGGCGCGCCGGCCGGCCGCTCCGTGCGCGCGCTCCGCAGGGCGCCCGGCGCGCCGGACGCGGACGGGCGGGCGCGGGTGGCGCACGTGCGGGCAGGTTTGCAGGCGCGCGGGGCGCGGCGGCGCGGCGGCGGGGCCCCGCGGCGCGGCACGGCGCGCACCGTCTCCGACACGCCGTGGTAGTGCGGCGGGAACTGGTTGCGCGTGTGGCAGAACGGGCAGGTCCAGAGCTTGGACCGGAAGTCCACGCGCGCGTACGGGTTGAGCACCGACGCGCACGCCTTGCACAGGATCGGCTCATACTCCGCGACCTGCGCGCGCGGCGCGGGCGCGGGCGCCGCTTCAGAACTACATACAAGTGTGCGTGCCGCGCCGCTGCGCCGCTGCGAGCGCGGCCGCGCCGGCGTGGCTGCAACGGAGCGCGCGCCCGGCCGCGGCACCGGTCGCGCGGCTGGCGTGCGGCGGGGCCGGCGCCGGGCGCGGTGGTGGCGCGAGCCGTATGTCAGCTGTCTTTGCCGGCAAGCAGGGAGGTCCGGGCTGGGCGGCCTCGCGCAATCGAGCGCGCAACGGGCGCAGATGTGTGCCGCGCTGCATACACGCAGAGATGTTTCGGCGCTTCTGTTGGGAGGCAGGCGCGGGCGTGCTCGCGCCTGCAGGCCCCGCAGCTGCTTGTTCGGCGTGTACAGCGCGGCGAACGGGATGACGCACTTCGTAGCCTCGATCCGGCTGTTGGGCCAGACGTTCCAGGACAAGCGCAGGCCATCGCGCTCCTCCAGCTCCGAGAAGTCTGCCATCCCCTGGCAGGATCACCCGCCCTTGCCGCAACTTGCCTATAGGCGCCGCAGGCCTCCACCTTTACCCCTCGCGTGCCCTCAGGCAGCCCTGTTGCATCCCGCGTTGCGCACTGCCGGCACCACCTTGCTCCTCCTGCGAAGCCTGCTGGGGAGCCAAATTTGGACGGCTGCCCGACAGCGCAAGTCGCTGGGCTCGCACGCTGTTTGGTAGTAGGAAGAACAGTGCACGGGCAAGCTGTGACGTACTGCAGTGTTGTAAGCTTCCTGGGCCTGGCAACGCTCCTCTTTATAAAGACGATCATGTGAAAGAGCATTTACTTTCAAACACTTTCTCAGCACTCCGCTGGTTTTACACACCAGACTGTCCAGGCCCCTGCCGTGCCTTGCCACCACAACTACGCAGCGATTGAAAATTGTGCTGTAACACAAAATTGCGCTGTCTGAACAGGGAGGCGGGGCGCGGTTTCAACAGGGAGGCGGGTGTGCACCAAGCACCTGCCGCAGGCACTCTATGTTGCTGAACTGCCGCCGGCACTGATGTGGTCGAGGGAGCGCGATCTTCATGTGAATAGACAGCATGCACATCTTGAGCTATGTTTGACCTCTGTGCATACTTTTGAGTACTGCGGGGCGGAAACATGACAACCATGCTGGAACATGTGCACTTCTCTGTACTGTAGTGGGACCCCTGCCAGATGCTGCCCGCTACACCCCAGCAAAAGCTGGTGTGCGCGGGTGTCAAAGTGTCCGCATGAGCGCCAGCACTGTCACACTTGGATTTTGTGATAGCTTGCGTACATGGTCGTCAGAGCTACCGCTTCGTGACACTCTGACTGACCGTGGTGCACTGCTTTCCATGCCAGTTCATAGCAATTCCAGCCGTGAAGTCCGTGCAGTTGATGAAGCAGGAGGCGCTGGTCTTCAAGCGCTGAATCATGCTGTGGAAGAGCGAGCCGCACGCAAACTCGAGCCAGACCCTACCCTGCTGCCTTTGAATTCTGCCTCGCAAGCGGGAAGTCCAAATTTTTTGCTGCGAAACCACGCGAACTGTGAGCGGCAGCCCCCACAGCTGCTCCACAGTCGCAGCAGAGTCCTAGACATCCCACTACCGGGGCGCCACTGCTGCGTGCAAGCCCGAGTGCCGAGTTTCATGCGGAGCAGCACATAAGGGAATCGCGGCTGGCAGCGAGCGATGGGCTCCTCCTGGTTCCTCGTAGCACTTCTGATAGCCCTTGGAAGCCAGAACTGCCGAGCAGGCGCGGCCAGAGGACGAGCGTGCCTGCTTTTCGCTGGCAATGCACTGTTTTTCACATGCCTGCGCAGTGGGCGACCAGGGCGTCACACTTGGGGCCGACGTGCTTGAGCGACCTGGCTGCTCGTGCAAGTACAGTTCGTACAGGCGCTTGGCTCTCACGGACAGAGGCGCTGCTGTGCAGGCCTGCTCGAGGCCGAGCTGGTGCAGGAGCAGGAGCCGGAGTGGTCGCCGGCGGGAGGCCTGGGCCTGCCGTCGCCCAGCTCAGCGGTCGCGCCAGGCACGCCCACTCCCGGCCGTTTCGGTGCCTCGCAGCGCCAGAGCGCGCGGACGCGTCTGCATTCAGCACATCTTGACATGTCGTTGCACGCTTGATTGCGGCGGAATCCCACTGGCCAGGCTCCCACGTCAGGGCCTGAGCCAGCTGTGGCACCCAACAGCGCTCGTGACGCTGTCCTGGCCCCCGCAGGCAACAGCACTGCGGAGGAGACGTGCACCTCGGCCGCCTGCCGCCAGCTGCGGATCAAGGACGTCCGGGCGAAGGTGACCCCCAAGGAGATCGCGGAGGCGCCGCTGGTCGGCCGGGTGCCCTACGACACCTTCCCCGCCCGCAGTGCGGGCCCGGCCGGCCCGCTCCCCGACTTTCCTGGCAGGTTCATGCAGAGCCCAAGTAAGCCATCCAGCACTCTCCGGCACCCCACTAAGGCGCCACTGCCAGTGTGGCGCCCGCCCTGTCCGCCTCACGCAGGTCGCCAGGCAGCGGCTGGCGGTGCTCGGGCCCTGCAAGTGACAATGTCGCGAGGGCGCACGCGAGCGTGAGCCGGCGGGGCTGGCCCTGACGCGGCGCGGCCGCGCGCAGATGACGGCCGGGCCGAGCTGTGCCAGAACTGCACGTCGCGGTGCGGCGGGCTCGCGCGCACCTGGGTGATGGACCGCGACATGGGCGGCCTGACCGCCGGCTCGGTCCTGGCCGCCGGCACGTTCAGCCTGTGCGAGCGCCGCCTGCGCGCCAAGGTCGGCTACTGCGTGCCCGCCTCGGTGCGCCACAGCCCCCGTCACCCGGGCGCGGTGCCTCACTGCTCTGCCTTACGGACGCGGCTGCGGCGTCCAACGGCCGGACCCCCGCCTGATGCGCCTCTGCACCAGCTGTGCTTCGCACATGCACGCATCTTTACGGGCTGGGGTCGGGCATGCAGCCTGCGCAGGCGCCTTGCCGTGAGTCGACGCCCCGGCTGGGGACCCGTGCGGGGCGTGAGGGTCTCTGGCACGCACGCCACCCCGCCCGTGCATGGGCTGATGCGTGCCCGCGCCTCCGTGCAGGTGCCCCGCCGCTTCGAGATGTGCGAGGACCCCTTCGGCACGGGCGCCACGCCGCCGCCGGCGGCCACCGCCGCGCCGCTGTCGGCCGCCGCCGTGGCCGCGCTCAGCGCGGCCGCCGACGCCGTGCCCGTCGCCGCTGCCAAGCCGCAGGAGGTTGCCGCCGCGACCGCGGCCGACGCGACCGCCGCGCCGCTCAGCGGGACGGCCATCGCGCTGGCCAAGCTGGCGAGCGAGGAGGCGCTGGCCAAGAATGAGACGTCCGCCGCCGACACCGCCAAGGCCAGCTGGCTCTCGTGCGGCCCAATCCTCCCTTGCATGCGCCCGCTCTGCCCCCAGTGCTGTACACAAATGTGGACAGACAGCAGTCTCTTTGTGCGCCTGCGTGCCTTCATTTTCAAAGCCTCTGCGCCCACACCGGTGCACCACCTTGATCTGTCCGGCAAGGCGGGCGCCCCGCGCATGCCACAGCAGCTGCGGGTGCTGACATGCCCTGACCCCGTGCTGACACGCCCCTGACCCCCAACAGCGCCCGGCGCGCAGGTGGAAGCAGGAGACCACGCAGCGCGGCAACGCGCGCATGCTGGCCGAGGGCAAGGGCCGCGCGGGGCAGGCCAAGGGCATCCGCGCCGGCGGCATCGACTCCATCGAGGCCGCGTCGTCGCCCATCGGCGCGCCGCCGCCGCCCAGCGGCGCGAACGCGCCGCCGCCGCCGCCGCCGGGTGCGCCGCCGCCGCCCGCCCGGCTCAGGCGCACGCATCTGTGTTTTGCAGGGCTGCCACCTGCGGCCCCGCCCAGACTCCGGGTCACGTGTCCGCACTCCCAACAGCAGCGCATGCCATGCACAGAACGCTGCCGGGGCAAGCATGCCCTGCACAGGGCAGGCGCATGACGCCGCTTGGGCAAGCCCTCGCGACACGGGCCAGCGGCGAGGCGCGCCGCGCGCGGCGCATGCACCCCGCAAGCAGCCTGCGCCGGCACACGGGCGGCGGGCTGAGGGCGGCCGCTATGCCGTACCCTACCCCGCTAACCCTACCCTACCCTTGGGTGGCGCAGGCCAGTGCTACATCCTGCAATCCCAGCCCAGCATCGGCATGGCCACGACCACGTACGCCGACTGCCACGCCGTGAGCGGCGCCAACTCGGCCGCCGACTGCTGCGCGTCCTGCACCGGCACCTGCATCGCCTACCAGCACACCAGCGGTGCGCCGCCGCCCGCCGCGCCGCGCGCCGCGCTGGGAGCTCTGCTCCACGCTCTTTCCGCCGTCTGCGCGCGCGGTCACCTGTGCGAAAGCGCGTTCGGGCTGGTGCTGGCGCGCTTCTGCAGAGCTCCAGAGCGCGGCCTGTCTAGGTCGGGGGCCGCTGCCAGTGTGACACCCCGGAGCGCCTCCGCGCGGCGCAGGCCCCGCCGGCGGCCAGTGCTGCATCGTGGGCGGCGGCGCGCCGCCGACGCCGCCGCCGCCGCCCATCACATACAATGCGCCGCCGCCGCCGCCGATTGCGCCGCCGCCGGGCAGCCCACCGCCGCCGCCGCCGCCCCCGCCGCAGAGCCCGCCGCCGATCGCGCCGCCGCCGGGCAGCCCGCCGCCGCCGCCGCCGCCGCCGCCGCAGAGCCCGCCGCCGATTGCGCCGCCGCCGGGCAGCCCGCCGCCGCCACGTGCGCGCCCCCCCTTGCCCCATGCGACCGCCTGGCGTAGGGCATAGGGCTTTGTTGGGCTTGGTATGGTGCTGGCATGATGCTGTGCGCCTGTGATCATGTGGCATGGCATGTGCATGGCTCGTTCTGACAGCGGTGCTCCGCATCTCGCGTGCTGTGAGCACCGCGCCCGCTGAGCAAGCTCTGTCGGGCCCGCAGCGCCGCCGCCCACGCCGTCAAACCCTGCGGACGCCCTGGCGCCCGGCACGGCCAACGGCGCCAACAACGGCAACGGCGACGGCGCCAACAACGGCAATGTCAACGGCAACGGCCTGGGCAAGATGAACGGCGACGGCAACGGCAACGGGAACGGCACGTTCAGTGGCAACGCCAACGGGAACGGCAACGGCACCGTCAATGGCAACAACAACGGAAACGGGAATGGCGCCAACAACGGAAACGTTAATGGCAACGGCAACGGCAGCACGAACGGCAATGGCAATGGCAACGGCAACGCGACCTACAGCGGCAACAACAACGGCAAGACCCTCCTGCAACACCCTGCTGTACGTCAGTATGTTACTTTCCGCACTGTGCAGCAGCAAATACGCTGTCCGCCTGGCCTCATGCCAGGCGCCCTAGCGATGCTGGCAGCGGATCACATGCGGCGAGGCGCTCAACGCTGGGGGTCACGCCTGCAGGCAACGGCAACGGCACCGTGAACGGCAACAACAACGGCAACGGCGCCGGCAACCAGTCCGGTAACGGGAACGGCAACGGCAACGGCGCCAACAACGGCAACGGCAACGGCAACACGAACTACCTGGACTACAACCAGCTCATGGCGCAGTACGGCCGCAAGCTGCTGTGGGCGGAGGAGTCGCAGCTGGCGCCGCAGGAGCAGGCGCGGCCCTAACCCTATCCTTGACCTTACCAATCCTACCTGGACTACAGCCAGCTCATGGTGCAGTACAGCCGCAAGCTGCTGTGGGCGGAGGAGGCGCAGCCGGCGCCGCAGGAGCAGGCGCGGCCCTACTAGGTCTATCAGGGCTATTAGCTCGACGCGTGGCCCAGTTGCTTGAAGGCTATGCCTGCTGTTCCATCAGGCCCGCGATCTGCACGGCGCAGCGCGTGGCACGCGCTTCACGCCGGAGCGCCGGAGCGCCGGCGCGCGGTTCGGCAGCCGCCATGGCCTGCGGCTTGCGAGCACGCGAATGCACGCATGCATGCATGCGGGCGCTCGTGCACGGCGCCCCACGCATGACTCGGGCGCGCGGCTGACGCGGGCCGACGCGCGCGCAGGCCGGCTGGATGACGTGGCTCAACGGCCTGCTGCGCATGCTGCGCGACGCCAGCGGTAGTGGCGCGGTGGCCGCACAGCAGAAAGCCACGGCCAATAGCGTCGGCGTCACGCACGACAGCCACCCGCGCATGCTGCAGGCGCGCCCTGTGTTTACCGCGCCGCCCCCTTGCCGCCCGCCCCCTTGCTTGGCGAGCCAGCGCGAGCGCCTCGCATGCTCGGCCGCGCACTTTCGGGTTGTTGACGGCTGCTGCGACTCGACCCGCACGCCGCGCCGTGTGCGCGCCCTCGGCGCGCGCGCAGTGCCGGCCGTTGCGCGTGACGCAGCCGCATACCCTGACCCTAATCGGCGGGCCGCCCGCGCGCAGGAGTTCCTCAACATCCCCAAGGGCAAGGAGGTGAAGCTGGTGCCCTCGGGCTACCCGGGCCTGGCCTACCTGCCGTACACGGAGACCAACCTGGTCATCACGGTCGGCGTCAAGGACCCCAACGCCTTCCCGCGCCACCTGTTCGGATGTGCGCGGCCCCGCCGGCCCGCCCCGAGCTGCTGCCCTGCCCCAACCTGCGTGTGCGCGCCTGCGCGCTGCTGGCATGCCTCGAATGGAGGCTGCTCCGGGCTTTGGGCATGCGAGCCCCAGGCAGTTGGTTGGTTTCATAGACGGCTGCCCTTCTTTCACTTTCTGGCTGCGGGTGCCGCCCGTGCGAGCCCTGCAGCACTGCCCGGGTGTTTCTGCCAGCGGCTGGGCACTAATGGCATTTCAGCCTCGCACCAGGCAAAATCGAGGGCAAGGCAGGGAGTCGGGAACACACGTCTGACCTGCGTCCGCGCCCGCGCAGGCCCATTCCCGCCCAGCAAGACCGGCGCATGCGTGCCGCCGCCGCAGTGCGACTGCTACAAGCAGGTGCGGAATGCCACACAGTAGAGCCGCCCTGCACAATGAGCACAGCGCGGCCTGCATGTTCTGCTCAAACCCGCTGGGCAGGCGCTGCGCTCCAAGGAGTAGCTGGGGTCACGTACCTTTACCGCCAACAGCCAGCTTGCATGCATGCCATGTCGATGCATTGCTCTGGCATGTCATGGCTGTGCCCATGCATGTGCAGCACTCCAAGGAAGCGAGTGCATGCAGGGGTGCATGACTTGCAGCAGTGAACGCCTGGAGCAAGGCATTGACCCCGATTGCAGCGTTGCTGAATGTGTCAAATGCCTGTCCGCGCAGGGCACGTGCACGGCCACATGCGAGCTCGGCGACAACCTCTTCTTCTGAGCGGTCGCCACGCTGCTGGGACGCGCCGCGCTGCCACGCGCCTCCGTTCCTCGCGGCCCGCGAGCCGCCGCGCGCGCCTTCCCAAAACCGGGGTTGAGCCGCCGCGGGCGGGGAGCCGCCGCGGGGGGGAGCGGGCGGCAACCCCTTGGTCCAGTGATTGTTTACGGCGCGGGAGGCTCCCGACGCCCGCCGCCGGGCGGGGCGCCTATCTAGGCACGCCGCCACAGCGCGCTTGCCGGGTGTGGGGGACCCTACTGAAGTACCCTGCGCGCCGGGGAGGCGCGGTACTATAGCGGGAGGGCCGGGGCCCTTGTTTGGTGGATAGTAGACGCAGGGCGGCCCTTACTGGGGCCGCGTCCGCTCGCGCTGCCCCCCCGTGGCACCGGGGGGCCGCCGAGCGCTGCGCGGCCAGTTTCGAGAGCCGAGTGCTTGCGGCCTCCCGCTTTTTGTACCCTGACAAGACGCGAGCCGCTGTACGTGCGCCGCGGGCGCGCGCCTCTGGCGCGCCATGTTGCAACCCTGGTGCTCGATTTTTATGTAGTGGGGCGCGGCTTATGGGCCGCCCCTTTTGGTCAGAGCCCGAGGCAGAGCCGCGCTGGCCGACGCACCCCCTTGGCTCTTGCCAGGCTGCTGCGGGGCCTACAGCTGCCGTGCAGCGCCCGCGGTAGGCGGGCTAGGGGTCTGTTTCCAGCGTCTCGGCTGCTCGCCTGTAGCTTTTGCTTGTCGCCCATGCTCTTGCCGCGCCCACCCACCCCGCGCGGCAGGCGCGCACTGCCGGCCTTTTCTTGGCACTTTGTACTTGGGAGTACTTGGGACCCGGGCGACGAGCGGGGGCTCGTCCGCGCTGCCTGCCCTACCCTACCCTACCCTATGCCAGCGTACTGGAAGCGCTTCTGCCGCGCCCTCCCGCGGCACGTCCTGGTGTAGATCGCCCGTAGCAGGGCAGGGCCCTGGGCGCCCTCTGTGCGCGCGCACTGCGCCTGCCCGGGCGCGCTTTGCATGCGAGGGGCCACCGGAGCCCCGCTCGCTGGCACAAGCGGGCCAGGGCCCAGCAAGCAGCGCGGAACATGTATGCCGGCCCAACGGCATCCATGCTCTCTGCTTCACGCACACGTCCTGCCCAGCAGTCCCCGCAGTTCGTAGGAAGTGATGCTGGTCGCATGCGCCCGTGTTGCCGCTTTGGCCCCCCCTGGGGGACGCTCGCTGTAGCGGGCGTGCGCCGTGCGTGTTTGTAACATAGATCAACGTGCCCCCGCATGCGCGCGACTGCTCCGCTCTCGACCGTACTGCTCTCAAGCGGACACTTTGCACTGTGTCCGTGCAATGCAGTGCCTCAGAGAGTCATGTCCAGACACAATGCAAACTGTGCAGACCTGTTCATGCAGGGAGGTTGGATGCAAACGAGCAGACATGCAGACCTGTTCATGCAGGGAGGCTGGAGGCAGAGTGCTGCAAGCTCTGTGCAACCTGCCTGCTGTCCAGGGAGTATCTGCCGGCTCCATGGCCAGCAGCCGCGGTGATCGCCACTGGCAGCAAACGTGCCCCGAACGGCGAGCGGTGCATGCGCTACATGCAGAGCCCGCCTCGACGCCGACCTGGCGAGCTGCTCCTGGCATGGCAGGCATGCCCTGCCTCAGCGCGCGCCTAATGGATGAATAAAATTACAGCCGTGTATCAGCCAACTGTGGCTGCTTACGGGATTACGGGCTGACAATGCTCTGCCAGCACATACACACCCCATCAGGACCCCTCCTCAGACCCTGAGCGATGCGCCACAACCTCACGACGCGCCGCGCTTGTTATGCGCGTCTCCCCACAGCGGCATGCGCTCGCGGCGCGGACAGTGTGCAGCGGCGCTGCTCGCCAGTGCGTGGCGCTCAGCCACCCTGCCCTAAGCCCGCACAGCAGCCGCCGCCCCGCTGCATCACCCCTGCGTCACCCCTGTCCAGCCGCGCCCGTGACCCTTGCCCTAACCTTCCTCCCCCTCCTCCTCCTCTAGCTCTTCCTCCGGCAGCGGCGGCATGTCGCCGCGCTGCGCGAGCGCGAGCAGGCGCGCCTTGGCCGCGCGCGCGCCCAGGCCCACGCCGCGCGCGGCGGCCGCGGCCGCGCTGGCGCGCCGCGCGCCCGCGTTGCCGCCGGCCGCCACGATGCGCGCGAGCTCCGCGCGCTGCTCGGCCGTCACCTCGCGGTCCTCGTAGGTCACCTGCGCGCTCGCGGCGCGGGCGCGGCTCGGCGCGTGACCCGGCGCGGCGCGGCGCCGGTCACGCATGCCACCGCACGTAGCGGTGGGGTGAGAAGCGACAAACTCGCGCCGCGCCACCACACATGTCGGTGACGAGGAGTCTGATGGACACTGCAGCCAGGCTGGGCCGCTCGAGTTGAGCGTCGTCTCAGCGTCGTCCAAGCGACCGGGCACGAGGAGCGCCGGCCGCATGACCCTTCAGGCCCCGACACAGCTGCCCCGGCTCGACCTCGGCAGCCCTCACGGGGCGCGCAGGGCCGCGCGCCTGCAGCAGCGCCTGGTACTCGGCCGGGAAGAAGCGCCCTGGCCGCTCGGCGGCCACCTTCAGCAGCGCGGGTGTCGGCAACGCCAGCAGCCCATAGTATGCCCGCGCCTGCATGCGGCCCACGCGCACGCGCGTCGGGGCCCCCTGCTGCGCCGGCCCTCGTGATGCTGCGCGGCCGCTCCGCCCGCACTCAGGCTCGACCTGTATGGCCTCGGCGCGGCTTCCGCCAGCCGAGGCCTGCAGGGTGCAGCCTGGGCCAGGCGACGAGCGCCCAGCACCGCAGCGGCCGGGCGGGGCGGGGCGCACGCGGCGGGACCCGCTACCACCGCAGCGGGGCCCTGTCAGGGGGCGCGCAGCGCGCGAGCCCGCGCGAAGCCGGCGCTGGTCCCTTGAAAGGCATGACAGCCATCTCTTTACACACGTAGAATATTTAAGGTATCCCAAAGCTCATTGGGCTTGCCGAGATGGCGTATACATGCACTGGCCCCGGGCGGGCGGCGCGCCTTGTCGAACGCGCGCGCGGCCTCGGGGCGGAAGACGCCGCCGGGCGCGCCCAGCGCGGACAGGCTGGGCTGCAGCACCGCCAGCAGCCGGCACATGCGCGCGACGCCGTGCTGGTTCATCTCCTGCCGGGCGAAGAGACCCTTTGTCAGTGTGTCACAGCACCGCTTTCTCGTGTGCCGGCCGGCGCGGCCGTCAGGCACACAGGGAATGGCCACTTGCTAGTTCCACAACGGCCATCAGGCGCATCAGCCGCGCGGTTTGAGCACGGCCCCCGCAGGGCGTCCCGGCGGGCAGGCCGCAGCGGCCGGGGACCGTGGCGCGCGGCCCGCCGAGCGCCGGGCTCGCAGCGTAAGCTCGGGCGGGCCCCGGACAGGGTCGGGGCGCGCGCCTGCAGCTCGGGCAGCAGCCACATGGCGAAGCGCGCGGCCGCAGCGGCCAGGCCGCCCAGCACGTAGCTGCGCCGCGCGGGGGCCAGGAAGGGCGCCAGGTCTTCGTCCGCGCGCGCGGCGGCGCGGCTGAGCGCGCCCACGCACTCGTACACCTGCGCGCCGGCGGCCGCGCTGGGCCCAGACCCTCATCCGAACCCCTCACACGGCCGCGCACGCGGCCGGGCGCCCGCGCTGCGCGCCGCAGCGCTGACCCGCGCCCGGCGCCCTTCTGTCAACCTGGCATCTCCTGACGCGCGCGCCCGCGCGCCAACAGCGCCCCGCGCGAGGCGGCCTGGCCCCCCGCGGCCAGCCCGCGCGCACGCCGCACCTCGGCGGCGGCCTCCTCGTCGCACACCCAGGACGCCTCCGGCAGGCCCTGCAGCTGCTGCACGACGCCCAGATGCTGGTCCAGGCGCAGCGCGCGCAGCGCCAGGCCGGCCACCGCGCGGTACCTGCGCGCGGCGCGGCCGGGCCCGTTCGGGTGAGTCCGCGGCGGGCGGGCGCCGCGGCGGGCCGCCCGGCTGCTGCGCCTGGGCAGGCGGCGGCTTGGGCGCGGCGCGGGCGCCGGTGCTGGGGATCGCGGTGCTGGGGTTTGCGGAAATGGAGTTCTGCGTGCTGGGGTGTATATAGCTGGGGGTCATGAAAATGAGTTCACGGTGCTGGGGGCCCATGGTGCTGGGGGTTGCTGTGCTGGGGCTTGCAGTGATGAGGTACGCACTGCAGGAGATCACGCTGCTGAAAAGGTTTTTGGGAGCTGGGGCTCATGCAGGCCTACTCCCGGTCACAGTGCGCCTCGTGCCAGGGCCCCTGCTCTGGGGCGAGGCGCGCGCCGGCAGCACGGCGCCCGCCGTGGGGCGCTCCATGAGCTGTGGGCCGCGCGATGGGTGGGGCCGGGCGCGCGCCGGTCGATGAGGTGCTTGAGGCCCTCGGTGAGCAGCTGCCGCTTGGTGCGCGGCTGCCCGCCGGCGGCGCCCTCGGCCGGCGCCGGCGCTGCCGCGCCGCCGCCGCCGCCGCTGGCCGCGCCGCCGCCGCCGGCCGCGCCGGCCGCGCCGCCGCCGTCGTGCCCGGCCGCCGTCTGGATCACGTCGGCGATGTACTCGGCCGAGTCGGACAGCGCGGCCAGGCCGACCGCGCGCTCCGACCCGCCCAACAGCGCATCCGCGCGCACCGGGCGCTCCTGCGCGCGGCGGGCCGCTCGTTGGCGTTACATGGAGCCGCAACAGCAGTGGAGATAGGGTGCACGTCGACGCCGCATGAAACACAACAGCGCGCGGCATGCGCGCATGGGCTTCCGCGCGGAAGCGCTGCAGCCCCCCCCGCAGGCGCACGCGCGGTCGCGCCATGACTCGCTCGGGCTGGAGGTGGACGGCCATCCAGCACCGGCGCGCCACGACCTGCCGGCCTGCTCATCCAGCTGCTCCGACAGCCGTAGGGGCCGAGGCCTCTCCAAATAGAAAGACATGGGGCGCGCGCCTGCGTGACCTTGGCCACGACCTCGAACTGCACGGCCTCGCCGCCGGCGCCAAAGCCCGGCGCCGCGGCCGCGGCCCACGCGTCGGCCGGGTCGCCGGGCCGGCCGGCGTAGAAGGCGAGCACGTCGCCGGCGAGCGGCGCGGCGGGCTCGCGCGCCATCAGCGCCACGAGCGCCGGCGCCTCGGCCAGCGGCCGCGCGGCCGCGCCGCCCAGCAGCGTGGCGCAGCGCACGTTGAACGCCTCCAGCACGCGGCCCAGGATGTTCTCCACCACGCCTGCATGCCGGCTTAGCATTGGGTGGGGTAACCCTATTATCGCAGCGCTGGCGGCGGGCCGCGGGCTGCCAGCGCGCAGATGCCCCGCGCACAGCGGCGGATCCTGGGGGCGGGCGCCCCGCCGCTCCCCTCAGGCAGCGCAGGTCGGGCTGCCGCCCCTGAGGCAAAGCGCTGCGAGATAACTGGCGCGCCGCGGCGGGGGCGCGCCGGTGATCTCGTGCGCGAACGGCGGCATCTGCACCGCCCAGCGCAGCAGCTCGGCGACCATGGCCTCCATCTCGCGCGCGGCCGGCACAACCGGCCGGCCGCCGGCGACGTCCGGCGCGTATGCGGTGCGCGCACGCGCGCGCGCCCGGAACGCATCCGGCGCGGCCAGCATGTCGGTCGCGCGGCCGCGGAAGTCTACGTACACGTCCGGCAAAAACGAATCGCTGATGAACGCCTCCAGGTAGTCCAGCAGCGCGCGGTCGGGCGCGCCGCGGCGCGATGGCTCGTTTCCGTTTAGGGTTTGGGTAGAAATTTCGCCGTCCTCGGCGGCCGCGAGTGCCCGGCGCGCGCCCTCCACAAAGCGCAGCACGGGCCGGTACAGCGCGGGCGCGAGGTGCGTGCCGCCGGCGGCGCCGCCCAGCGCCTGCTGCGCGATCGACTGCTTGCCCGGCAGCGCCAGCACTGCCAGGCTCTGGTTGCGGTCGAGCACCGCCTGCGGCGCCTGGCCCGCGACCTGCACGTCGAACGAGAACGAGAGCCCGGACGCGTCGCGGTGGCCGCCGCCGGGCGCCGCGTCGCCGCCGCGCATCCAGCCCGACTGCGTCTGCAGGTTGCTCTGCAGCGTCTTGAAGCTCGTGGCCTGCAGCGACGGCGCATGCAGCAGCTCCGCAAGCAGCCGCTTGCACTCCGCCTGCGGCGCCGCGCGCCGGCGGGTCAGCGCGCGCCGTGGCCGCCGGCGCCCGCCGGCGCACCCCACCCGGACCTCCCTGGGCACGCCTCTCGAGCAGCACGTGCAGCAGACTGCGCGGGCCCTGGCGAACGTTGTCACCTCGCCGTCTGCGCACAGGTGCCGGCGCAGACACGCACGGCGCGCCCGCAGGCGCACCTTTGTCGCGCCGCCCGAGCGGCTGCAGGCGCCGACAGCTTCCGGCAGGCGCGCCGGGGCGGGGGAAGGGCGACGGGGCGCAGCGCGCGCCTGCATGCAGCCCCAGGCCGCGCAGGCCTCGCGGCGCACGTAGTGGTTGCCGGGCGTGGCCAGGTTGGGCGGCAGCGCGCCGCCGCCCTCCGCGTCGCCGCCGCGCGCGGCCGCCAGCAGCTCCGAGCCGGCCGACACCGGCGGCGGCCGGCTGCCCGCCAGCAGCCGCAGCGCGCCCACCAGGCTGCGCAGCACCTGCCGCCGCGGGGACAGGCAGGGCTGCGTCGGTCGCCCCGACCCTAGACCTGAAGCGCAGCACGTCGCGCGCCGCCGCCGCAGGCGCAGGCAGGGCTGCGTCGGTCACCCCTACCCTAATCCTGAAGCAGCACAGCACGTTGCGCTGCCGGCGGCGCAGGACAGCAGCATCATCTTGGCTGCCGGCGCGTCTGGCCGGGCCAGCCCCGGCCGTTGCGTCGGCGGGCGGGCCCGGCCCCGGGCTCTGCGGCCGCAGAGCAGGTGGGCGACACTGCTCCTATTGAGCGCACGGCGAAAGGTCCACACATCTACTAACCCTATACTAAACTCATACGACAACTGTGAAGCAAGCCCATCCTCCATATCAGGCCCAGAATCACCTTCGCAGGCTGGGGCGCGCGTCAGGGCCGGCTGCGGGGCGCGCGCCCCGCGTGTTCAAAGCGCGCCTGCAGGCACTCCTTGAACACGTGCGCTGAGGTGTGCTGTGCCAGGCGCGCCGCGTCCGCCTGGCCGCCGGCGGCAGCGCCGGCGGCCGCGCCGAGCCCGGCCGCCGCCAGCTTCTCGGTCGAGGCCGCCAGCGCGCGCAGGATGACGTTGCGGATCTGCGCGCCGCGCGCGCCCGTCGCGCTCGCGGCGCGGGCGCCCGGCGGGGCTCAGACAATGCTGGATGCGCGCGATCCTGCACGCGCTCCGCCCTGCCCAGGCCCAATCCCCACAGCCCTGCGCAGAGCGCGGGGTTGGTAGGTGCCTGTGCGGGCATGTGCCGCCGCAGCGTGAGCTGCGCCTCGGCCACGCCATCCAGCGAGGCCAGGCACGCGACCAGTCGCTCCAGGCTGATGGCCGGCGCCGGGGCGGGCGCCGCCGCGGGCGCCGCTGCCCCGCCCTCGCCCGGCCGCGCAGCCCGGCCGCCCGCCGGCCTGCGCCCGCGCCGCGCACTTGCCTCGAGGGACGGACGGCGCGCCGCGCGCGCGCGCCCCTGGCAGTGCCTCGCGGCAGCGGCGCGCACTGGCTGGGAGCCAAGCAGCCCCCGTTCTTAGCGCCTTCACTTCTGGCTGGCTGACTGACGGGCTGTCATGCACATTTCATGTTTTCGCGCTCAGCGGCCGAGTAGCTTGGCATGTGCGGCCTCGGCACTGAGCGGCGGCTGGAGGGGACAGGGGACAGGGCACCGCAGCTGCTGTCATGGGCGGCTGTGCACATTTCTGCCGTGCTGGGTGCTGGGAGTGCCGGCAGCGGACCCGGGCTCCGCAGCGCTCTCGTGGATGGTCAGCAGGCTGCCGCCGGCCGCGAGTGAGCCCGCAGCCTCCTGGCCCGCGCCTGCGGCACCGCGCCCGGCCTTAAGACAGCTTCCGTTACAGCGGTGTGCAGCCTGCTGCGCATCGCGGCTGCCGGCCAGCTTCGCGGGCCAGAGGCAGTGTGGGGCTTCTGGCAGCTGCGCCAAGCCCGCCCGCCAAAGTGCCAGGACCACACATGTTTCTGCCGCCCCAGGGGCTCACGGTCCTGCAGACCCAGTATCTGCCGGTCCTGCTGCCCCGGCAGCTTCCTGGTGCACGCGTTGCAGCGCTCTGAGCGCCAGGCGGGGCTGGAAGGCTCAGGGCAGGGCGGGGCAGGGCTGGCACCGCGCGCGGGCCGCTGCGCGCCGCCGGCGGCTGCCGCGCCGCCGGCGCCGCCGTTGGGCTCGGCGATGCAGAAGATGCGCGCCTCGGCCTCGGTCACGACAAGCTTGTGCAGCGACGCGCGGCGCGCGGCCATGTCGCGCTTGATGTCGCGGAGCGCGCCCACCTGGCGCGGCCAGTGATTTTTTGTTTTTAGATCAAGCAGCTTGTAACGGGCAACGATATGTGGAACAGAGTTGACGCGCAATAACACCATAGTGTCATAGCGGAGGCAGAGCGAAGGCGCGCGCCGCTCGGCGTGCGTGCGCGCGCGGCCGCCCGCAGGTGACAGGGCAGGGAGGAGGGTGCGGGCCCCTGGGGGGCCTCCTGCGGCTGCTGCATCCTGGCTTGCCCCACCCCGAGCTGCTGGAGCGCTGATGCGCCTTGGTCGCGGACGCAGGTGGCAGTCTGGGACCCTGGCCAGGGTCTTCGGCGACGCTGGCCAAAGTCTACAGTGACGCAGCATACAGCCGCGCTGCGCCAGCGCCCTGATGGGCATTTGGGGGGAGGGGGGGTTTTGGGGGTGGGCGCTCCAACCTTGGACAGCTCCTGGCGCGCCAGCTTGTTGCAGGCGCCGATCAGCAGCGCCACGGCGGCCTCCCAGTCCTGCGCGCGCGGGCGGCGCGCTGTCTGGGCATGCGCGCGGCAGGTCGGACGCCAAGTGCACGGCGGGCGCCCACATGCATTGCGCTGCGCCAGTGCATGGCTCCTGATGTTTGGAGCGGGAGGGGGGGAGGGGGGAGGGGGAAAGGGGGAAAATATATAGAAAAGGGCTTTGACACGCTCCAGGGCCGCGTCTGGGCCGCGCGAGGACAGCGGCGCGCGTGCATAGCCGCAGGCCTCCAATCTCACTCCTTGCAGGCTCACAAGGTCAGGTCGGAATGGCACCAGCGCGGGGCGCCCGCTGAGGCGGCCGGCCGGCGCGCCTTTGCGAGCTCCAGGCGCTGCACGCGCTGCGGCGCGTCGATGACCGACTTGACGTCGCGCAGCAGGCGCACGGTGTCGCCCAGCATCACGCTGCGCCGCCACTGCTGCTGCAGGCTGCGCGGCTCCTGGCCCAGCCGCCGGCGCGCCTCGTCCAGGCCCGTGCGCAGCGTCTCCACCTGCGGCAGCATGGGAGATACCCTAACATAACCCCGACCAGGCCCGCGCGCAGCGTCTCCACCTGCGGCGACATGGAATAAACCCTACCATAACCCAACCAAGCCCACGCGCAGCGTCTCCACCTGCGGCAGCAGGCAAAATTTTCCCCATATCACCACCAGCACAGCGATGCGCCTTCTGCTTGCGGCGGCACAGCCCGCGCGGCGGGCAACGGATGCGGCAGCGTGCACGGCGCTCCGGGCGGAGGCGCCGGCCCCGCCCTGGGGCCGCTGGGCTGCTGCCGCCCCTGCTGCAGCGGCCGCCGCCGCCGCCCGCCGCCGCCGCTGCAGCAGCTCCAGCGCTGCACTCCACTGAAACACTGGCGGCACCGGCGGCCGGGGGGGGGGGGGGGGGGGGGTAATAGGGGGG
>JAABUU010000546.1_pt1 | contig 83035 bp, 84 predicted proteins | sample 5559301 | NCBI WGS metagenome assembly JAABUU01 (sample SAMN10711884, study PRJNA513360) | rock metagenome | isolation source: Antarctica rocks | place: Antarctica: Victoria Land, Richard Nunatak white
GGCGAAGGAAGGGATCATCCGCCGTGCGGTGCGTTCCTATCTCACTCATCCCTGGTACACCCTCCCCGCATCTGCGTAAGTCCTAACACGAATGGGTATACGAGGGTCGTTACGATCTCTATGATAGATGCGTAGATAACCATCTTCATTCTCTTTTCCTTTGCACTCTTTGCGCCTCTGCGGTTCATTCGGCTTATCAGTCCTGCTGGAAGGGTGGAGTGCGATGCGGTGGGTGCGGTCGCGATGGGCACAGAACGCGCTCGTCTTTGTCGTCGTGTTGGCGATTACGCTCTCCTTCGGTATTGGTGTGAGCCGCCCGACCGGCCCGGCGCGCATTACCGTCCTGCCGGTGGGCGATGCGATCACCTACTTAATCGAAGACGATGACGGACGGCGGATCATCGTCGGCGGTGGCGGGACGGACGCGGCGCTGCGGGCATTCAGCGAGCGGACATGGCCGTGGGAGCGGCGCGTGGATATGCTCGTCCTTCCCCCGCCATTCCGCGATCACCTGCCGGGCGCGACAGAACTCGTCCGACGGACGGCGGTCGGTAGAGTAATCGAACTCGGTGGCCCCGGCGCGAAGCCGCCCGCCCGCTACGATCCCTGGCAACTCGCCACCCTCGATCGCGGTCATGTTCCCGAACGGTTGTGGGGGCACGCGACGATTCCCCTCGCCCGTGGCGCGACGCTCGATTTGATCGCCCCCGAAGCGCCGGACGGTATCCCGTTGAAACTCCCCGCCAAAGCGCCGAAACCGAGCCGAAGCAGCCGCGCACCACAATCGCCCGCCGATCCTGAAAGCGGTGCGGCTTCCGGCGGCTACCTGCGACTCTCGAACGGCGGAGCAAGCCTGCTCATCGCCCTCGGTGCGCCGGATGCGACGCTCCCCGGCTTCGCACGGCTGATCGGCCCGACACTCTTGGTCGCCCCGAATTCCCCGGCGCTCCCGACGCTTACGGGATATGTTCGTCCGTGGGCGCTCGTTGATCTCTTCAGCGGCACGGAGCCTGACGCAACGACGCTGCCGACCCGCACACTGATCGTGCCACAAGGGCAAGCCTTCACGATGCTGCTCGATCCCCACGGCGTTCGCATTCAGGGCATCCCCGACATTCCCGCCTGGGCCACTCGTGCTTAACCAGTGGGCGAAACCAATTGAACCGCAAAGACGCAAAGGGCGCAAAGAGAACCCAAAAAGACTGGGACATATTTCTTCTTCCCTCTCTTTCTTCTTTGCGTCCTCTGCGTCCTTTGCATCTTTGCGGTTCTCCCCGGTTTCCTTTTCCCGTATTCTGGGGAATCTGGTGCGCGTAAAGGAGGGGGATTGAGCATCAGCCTGACGGTCTATCTGCTCGGTGGGTTGACGATGTTTCTGACGGCAATCCTCGGCGGCATCACCGGGTTCGGCGCGTCGCTGCTCTCCACACCGACGCTCCTGCTCCTCGGCTTGCCACTGCGCTGGATCGTAGTGATCAACCTCGCGACCGTCCTCGTCACACGGGGGGTGACGGCGGTACGCCTGCGGGAGCATCTCTCGCTGCGCCGACCCGCGCTCCTCATCCTCGGCAGTATCCCCGGCCTCTATTGCGGGACGGTGCTACTCGGCTGGGTGGATGTGGCGTTCCTCAAGCGGTTCGCGGGGATCACCATTCTCGTCGCGACGCTCCTCCAGATTCGCGCGATGAATGGCCCACCGCCGCCCCGTATTCCGGGCGCGCCGGTTGTCGCGGGGTGGCTTGGCGGCATCCTCGGCGCGACGACCTCGCTCAATGGCGTCCCGCCCGCGATCCTGCTCGCGCGGGAACGCTCCAGCCCCCGGAGTTTCCAGGCTGACCTCGCCCTTTACTTCGTCTGCTCCAACACGATCGGCCTCGCCCTGCTCGCCGCGCGGGGTCTCGTCGTGCCGCGTGCGCTGATCCCGACCGCACTGGTCTGGATGCCCGGCGCGCTGCTCGGCAACGCACTCGGCACGACGTTCGGTGGGCGCTTGCCGGACCGCTTGTTCATCGTGCTCGCCTTCGTCCTCGCGGCCATCGCGGGCTGCATCACAGCACTGACCGCATGAAACATATTCGAGGTTGGTCGCTCGCGGAATGCGCCGTTTTCCCGCATTGACAGTATATCCTGCCGGTGTTACAACCGTGGCGCGATGAAGCTAGCAGAGTTCCACGACCGCGTCGTGTGTCCACACAGCAGGGAGGAGATAGGAGTGTGCGAGCGGTATGCATCGTCGTGTAACCCTATCAGTGGACACGGCGTGTGGCTGGCACGAGGGATGAAGGGAGAAATGCATGGCGCATTCGATGGATGAGATGAAACGACGGGCGCTTTCCCGGCGCGGCTTCCTCGGCGGTGTGACCGCCAGCGCAGCAGCCGCGATCCTCGCTGCCTGCGGTGGCAGCACAGCGACCAATACGCCAGCTGCCAAGCCCACGACCGCGCCGACGACTGCGGCCTCCGGTGGCGCGCCGACCACAGCAGCAGGGGCTTCCGCGGCTGCTCCGACGGTCAAATCAGCGACCACCGGCACAACAGCGGCGAGTGCGCCCGCCGTGGCCACCTCAGCAGGCACGACCGGTTCCGCCGCCGCACCGACGACGGGCGCGAGCGCAGTGGCCACCGGGCAAGGCAAGCCGGGTGGCAGTATCCTGATCGGCACCCTCGGCGAGGCGAGTTCGATCAATCCCTTCGTCTCCTCGGACTCCGAGGGCGACTGGCGTGTCAAGATGCTCTTCGACCAGATGACGACGCCCGATCCGACGACCTTCGTGCCGACACCGGGTCTCGCGAAATCGTGGCAGGCTCAGGGCACGACGATCACCTTCACCTTACAGGATGATATCAAGTTCTCGGACGGCAGCGACCTGACGGCAGACGATGTCGCCTTCACGATGAAGGGCATCCTCGCCAAAGCGACCGCCAGCCCCCGCGCGACCTATCTTGCCTCCATTCAGGGCGCGAAGGAGTACACGGACGGCACGGCGCAGGATGTGGCCGGCATCAAGGTGGTGGACGCGAAGACGCTCGCGATCACTCTCGCCCAGTCGGACGCCTCGTTTGTCTTCAATATGCAGTATGTCAGCCCGGTGCCAAAGAAGATGCTCGACGGCAAGGACCTCTCAAAGGCGTCCAAGGAGGCATTCTTCCAGAAGCCAGTCGGCGCGGGGCCGTTCACGTTCGTCTCATGGAATGTCGGCGGCGATTTCGTCGCCCAGAAGAATCCGAACTATTGGCGCAAGGGGCTGCCCTACCTCGATAAGTTCACCCATCGCGTCATCCCCGACGCGCAGAGCCTCGTCAATGCACTTCTCTCCGGGGACATTGACGGATCGCTCTACCCCAGCCCGGCGGGCGCGGATAAACTGAAGGCGAACAACGACCTCAACGTCCTCGTGCCCCCCTTCACGTCGCCGGACGGCTGGATGTTCAACTTCAAGAACCCGTATCTGGCGAAGAAGGAAGTGCGGCAGGCGGTCGCCTACGCGCTAGACATGACGCAGTTCGCGAAGGACTCGCTGTACGGCCTCAGCAAGCCGGGCCTCGGGCCGATCGCACCCGGTCTCTATGCCTATGACAAAACCCTGAAGCCGATCCCCTACGACCTCGCCAAAGCAAAGGCGCTCATCCAGCAGGCGGGCGCACCGCCCAGTGGCATCAAATTCACCGTCAATAAGGGGAACGTCCTGCGTGAGGATTTTCTCACCTATACGCAGGCGCAGTTGCAGAAGATCGGCTGGAGTATCACACCGGAAGCGATTGAGTACGCGACTGCCGTGGACCGCGTGACGAAGAAGGATTTCGATGTGGCCGAGTCCAGCATGGCGTCCGGCGGAGCGGACACGAATCCGGCGCAGATCTATCCAATTTTCCTTAGCAGCGGCTCGCAGAACTATTCGAGTTACAGCAATCCGCAGGTAGACATGCTACTCAAGCAGGCGACGCAGGAACTGGACATCGAAAAGCAGAAGCCGCTCTACGCGCAGATCCAACAGACCCTGATGGACGAATTGCCCACCTGGTATGCGTGGTACCGCCCATTTCTGCACGTCGTCAAGAAGAAGTTCACCGGCTACACCGACAGCCTCGGCCCCAGTGGCATCTTCAATGCCTTGCAGAACTGGTCCATCAACGGATAAGGGGCCGGGGGGTTAGGTTCTTGGCTAACATCGGGCAGTACATGATTCGTCGGGTGCTGATCGTGATCCCGTTGCTGATCGGTCTTTCGATCGTGATGTTCGCGCTCATCCATCTCGCGCCCGGCGATCCAGTGCGCGCCTTCATCTCCCAGCCAGGCGTGGACCCGGCTTTTATCGCGCAGGCACGCCACAACCTCGGCCTCGATCAACCCCTGCCCATCCAGTACGCCAAATATCTGGGCAGGCTCGTGCGCGGGGACTTCGGTACGGCATACACCTTCAACAGCAGGTCAGTGCTCAGTCTGATCGGCGACCGAATCGGCGCGACGGTTGTGTTGCAGGGTATCTCGCTCGGTTTGGCTCTGCTGATCGCCATTCCGCTCGGCATCCTCTCCGCGACGCGGCAGTACAGTTGGCTCGATAACACGACGACGGTCGGCTCGTTCATCGGCCTCGCCATCCCGAACTTCTGGCTCGCGCTCCTGCTGCAACTCTACCTGAGCGTCCAACTCCGCTGGCTGCCGACGATCAGTACCGGCCAGGCGCAAGCGCCCTTTCCGGGGCGGATCAAATATTTCGTCATGCCGGTAATCGTCCTCTCCCTGCCATCTATCGCCTACTTCGCGCGCTTTATGCGCTCCGCAATGCTTGAGGTGATGCGGCAAGATTACATGACAAGCGCGCGAGCGAAAGGGCTTTCCAATCGCGCCGTCCTCTATCGACACGGCCTCCGCAATGCGCTGATCCCGATGATCACCGTCTCCGGGCTGCAAATCTCGCGCGTCCTCGGTGGCGCGGTGATCATCGAGCAGATTTTTGCCTGGCCGGGTCTGGGGTTGCTCGCGTACGACGCGATCACGCGGCGCGATTACCCGGTCATTCTCGGCGTGACGATGGTCGCGGGGGCGTTCGTGATCCTCGTCAACATCCTGATAGACTTTGTCTACGTGCTGGCTGATCCGCGCGTCTCGCTCTCCGGGCAAGGCGCGGCGGGCGGGTAGGAGAGTCGGCAGTCGGCAGTGAACAGAGAAAGATGCCCGGATCGCTTCTGTCGTTTTTCGACGCCTGCTGACCGCCGACTGCCATAGGAGCACCGATGTCACAGACAACCGACGCCTCACGACAGGCCATCGCACTCAATGCCGAGGAACGCGGGATCGCGGCAGTGCAACCGCGTCGGAGCGTCGTGTGGCACCGGTTTCGCGAGAATAAACTGGCGGTCGCGGGGCTGATCGTGATTATGCTGCTGTATGGCATCGCCATCGTCGCACCCCTGATCTCGCGCTATGACCCATTGATACTGCAGCCGGGCGCGCGCTCGAAGCCGCCTTCTGCCGAGCACTGGCTGGGGACGGATCGGAATACGCGCGATGTCTACGCGCGCCTGATCGTCGGGGCGCGCGTCTCGCTCAGCGTTGGCTTCACCGCCGTGCTGATTATCATGAGCGTCGGCACGGCGCTCGGCGCGATCGCGGGTTTCTTCGGCGGCTGGGTGGACGCGCTGATCATGCGCTTTACCGATATTCTCTTATCTATCCCACAGATTCTGCTGCTGATCTCCGCCGCCGCGCTCTTCACGGCGAGCCTGAAGACGACGGTGATCGTCATTGGTCTTACCTCGTGGCCGGGCGCTGCGCGGCTCGTGCGCGGGCAGTTCCTCTCGCTGCGCAATCAGGAGTTCGTCACGGCGGCGCGGGCCATCGGCGCGACCCCGGCGCAGATCATCCGGCGGCACCTCTTCCCGAACACGCTCGCCGTGATTATCGTTGAGGCGACGCTCTGGCTCTCCTACGCGATCCTGCTGGAAGCGGCGCTCTCGTACCTCGGCCTCGGCGTGCAGATTCCGACGCCCTCGTGGGGCAACATGCTGCAACAAGGGCAGACGGAACTGCTCAACGGCGCGTGGTGGCTGACGCTCTTTCCCGGCCTGGCGATCTTCATCACCGTCCTCGCCTTCAACCTGATGGGCGACGGCCTCCGGGACGCCCTCGACCCCCGGCTGCGACGCAGGTAGTAAACGAGGAGTGAGGAATCGCACTCCCTATCTCGCTACTCGCTACTCGTTACTGGGATCGGCGGGTGGGGATAGATCGGACGAAGGAGCAATGATGACACGGACATTCTCGCTGACACCGATCGGCGTCGTCCACCGGCCCGATATGCCGGACGGGGCACGCAGTGAGCCGGGCGCGTATTTCGACCCCTTCGCGGCATCGGTCATCGAAATCTTCCCGCAGTGGGAAGCCGGTCTCGCGCGCATCGAGGAGTTCAGCCATCTCGTCGTCGTCCTCTTCATGGACCGCGCGGAACCGTTGACACCGGACCTGCTGATGACGCGCCCGGTGGAGGGCAGAGAAGACTTGCCTCCCGTCGGCCTCTTCGCCACCCGCAGCCCACGCCGCCCCAATCCGATCGGCTTGTGTTATCCCCAGCTCCTCCGGCGGGATGGGAGGCATCTGCACGTCGTCGGGATAGACGCCTGGCCGGGCACGCCCGTGCTGGATATCAAGGGCTATTACCTCCGCGACGAGCAGCGACGGGATGCGACCGCGCCCGACTGGCTCATGGCGCTCTGGGCGGGCCACGATGCGGCACGCGGCGGCCCGCCACCGCTGCGCTAGTCAGCTTGGGCGCGTACCACGATCGGGTCAGTCTTCCGCGTACTGCTGGGTATCGGCCACGAGTTGCACCGGCTGCGGCGCAAGCAATTCCTGCCAACCGAACCTCGCCACGCCCGTCATGCGCAACAGCCGCAGATAGTTCACGCCCGTCCCCTCCAGTCGGCAGCAGACATAAGAAAGATCACCTGCGGTACGGCTTCGTGCCGCGCGTTGTCTACCGCTCTCCGCCGACTGCCGACTGCCGACTGCCGACGATTCCTCGTTGGCCGAGCAACCAGTCCGCCCAGGCGGTGATCCCTTCTCCCGTCCGACACGACACCTCGAAGATCGGCACCTCCGGGTTCAGCGCCCGCACCGATGCGTAGAAGAACTCCCGCTCAAAATCCACCAACTCAATCAGGTCAATCTTGTTCAGGATGATCGCATCGCTCGTCACGAACATCTGCGGGTACTTGATCGGTTTGTCGTGCCCCTCAGCGGTACTGAGGATGCAGAGGCGCAGGTGCTCGCCCAATGCCCAGTGCGTCGGGCAGACGAGGTTGCCGACATTCTCCACGATCATGATGTCGAACGCCGCGAGGTCGAGGGTATCGAGCGCTCGATCCACCATGTTTGCCTCTAAGTGGCAGTTACCGCCGGTATTGATCTGCACCGCGTCCTGTGCGCCCGCCGCGATCACCTTCTCGGTATCAATGCTGCCGGCAATGTCGCCCTCGATCACGCCGATGCGGGCTTTCCCCTGCACCGCCGCCAGTGTCTTGAGAATCAGGCTGGTCTTACCCGCGCCGGGGGAGGACATGATGTTGATCGTCAGGACACCGGCGTCGCTGAATCGCTGCTTGTTGCGGGCGGCGGCCTGATCGTTGCCGACGAGCAGTCCTTCGAGGATATTGACGATCTTGACGCTGTGGATGCTCATGATTCGACCTCCGTACATGTGCGCACCCATGCACGATCCGCATGGCGACGCAGCAAAGGGACGCGAGACAAGGGAGCGAGGACTGTTCCTTTCCCGGTTCTGCCGGTGCGACTGACGCGCGTCGTTCGCGCGTGGTGATGATCGGAGACTGAGTGTATGCTAGAGTGATCGCAGATGCGATAAGTTGCAACAAGAGAGGGGAGTGGCATGCTGGATCTCTCACCCATGATCGACGAGACACTGGTCGAGATGCTGCACGCGCGGGGCGAGCGGCTGACCCCGCAGCGACTCCTCGTTCTCGAGACTGTACGAATGGATGGCGGTCATCTGACGGCGGAAACGATCCACGCGCGGGTCGCCGCGCGCTATCCCTACATCAACCGTGCAACGATCTATCGGACGCTCATCTGGCTCACCGAGCAGGAGTTGATCAGCGTCACGGACCTCGGCGCGGGGCAGGCAGAATATCAGTATCTCGCCCGCGAGCATCACCACCATCTCGTCTGTCTCAAGTGTGGGGGGCGACAGGAGTTCCCCGATACGCTGGTCGCGCCGCTGGCGGTGGTGATCCGCGAGCGGTATGGCTTCGCGCCACGCCTCGACCATCTCGCCGTCTTTGGCCTCTGCCAGCGCTGCCAGGAGGTGGAAGCGACCGAGGCAGTTGCGACGAAAGAGACGAACGAGCGCGCCTTGTGATCGCGGGTATGCCGCGGTTCAGTCAACTCTCGTCGGTTATGGAAGGTTCGTATCGGTCGGCATGTCCGACGGAAGGGGTAGTACGGTGATTGATTCCTCACGTTCGTTCCCGATGCATCGTCGAGTCATCCTCAGTGGTATCGCCGCGAGCGCGGCGATGGCGCTTCTGGCGGCATGCGGCGGCGCCAGCACTACGCCGAACGCGCAGCCGACCACCGCGCCAACGACGAGCACTCCCGTACCGGCAGTGCCGACCGTCGCGCCCGCAACCGGCGTATCAGCAGTCACACCAATCACCGCAAGCGGTACGGGGCATGCCGTGGATCAACTAGTCCTTGGATCGCTCGAAGAACCGGGCAGCCTCTCAGCGCTCGCGGACCTCCCGCATCACTTCCCTGAGCACGTCGCGCAGACTCTGCTCTTCGACAGCCTGACGCAGTTCATGCCCGATAGCAGTGTCGCGCCGAAACTCGCGGAACGATGGACAATCAGCCCGGACAACCTCGTCTACACCTTCACCCTCGTCGCCAACGCGAAGTTCCACGACGGGCAACCGATCACCGCAGACGATGTCAAGTTCACCTTCGACGTGGCCAACAACCCGGACACGAAATCGTCCAACGAGGGGATTGATACGATCAAGACGACCGAGGCAGTCGACCCGCGCACGGTGCGCGTGACGCTCAAGACGGTGACGCCGATGTTCCTTGCCCAGGGCGGGGCGCGGGGGATCATCCCCAAGCATCTCCTCGAAGGCAAAGACCTCAGCAAGGACGAGTTCAACAAGAAACCGGTCGGGAGCGGCCCCTTCAAGCTCGTCAGCTTCACGCCGGGCCAGTCCATCATCATGGAGGCGGTGCCCGACTATTATCGCGGCGCGCCGAGCGTCAAGCGGGTCGTCATCAAGATCCTCACCGACCAGAACGTCATCCTGACGCAACTGCGCGCGGGCGAAATCCAGTACGCGCTCATCACACCCCGCGATCTCGCCGCCGTCAAAGGGCTACTCGTCACGGTGCTGGAGAACCCGACGCCCCGCTTTTTCGACATCACGCCGAACTACCAGCGCCCTTACTGGCAGGACCAGAAGGTGCGGGAGGCGGTGCTGACGGCGATTGACCGCCAGAGCATCGTGGACAAAGTCCTGCTCGGCCACGGGAAGGCGCTCGATTCGAATGTCTCGCCAATCTCGTGGGCGTTCACCCCGGACATCACGAAGCACCCCTACGACGCCGCCAAAGCAAAATCCCTCCTCGATGCCGCCGGATGGCAGGCAGGGAGCGATGGCGTGCGCGAGAAGGGCGGCCAGAAGCTCAGTTTCGGCGTGATGCTCAACAACTTCGACCGAACCCTCGAACAGGGGCTGCTCGTCGCGCAGCAGAACCTCAAGGATGTCGGGGTGACGATGAACGTCCAGCGCGTCGAGCCAGGCGTCTTCGGCTCGCGGCGCAGCGGCAAGGACTACGACGCGCTCACCCGCATCTGGAATCCGGTCTACGACCCAGACCAGACAAGCATCGTGGCGACTGGCAACTTCTATGGATACAGCAACCCGCAGGTGGACGCGCTCTCGAAGCAGGCATTGAGCACGCCGGATCGGGAGATACGCAAGCCCGCCTACGTGCAGATCCAGCAGATCCTCAGCCAGGATGTCGCCCGCCTCTGGCTCTACACGGAGAACGAACTGCACGCCCTGGCGGCGAATCTAACCGGGATGCAGCCGCATCCGGTCAATGTCTTCTGGAACATCAAGGACTGGAAGATGAACGGATAGCGGCATGATTGCGTTTACGCTGCGGCGGGCGGGGCAGGCGGGACTGACGCTGCTTGCCCTCGCCATTGCGACCTTCCTCCTCCTCCACCTGACGCCGGGCGGGCCGGCGCAAGTGCTGCTCGGTCCCGACCGCTACACGCCCGAGCGGGAGGCGGCGATCAACCGGCAGTTGGGTCTCAGCCGACCGTTGCCCATCCAGCTCGTGCTCTGGCTCACCGCGCTCGTGCGCGGCGACCTCGGCTATTCCTATTTCATGCGTCGCCCCGCGTTCGAGGTCGTGCGGGAGCGGCTCCCCGCGACGTTGCTCCTGGGCGGTCTCGCCTTCGTCGTCGCACTCGTCGGCGGCGTGAGTTGGGGGGTCTGGGCGGCGGCACGGCGCGGTAGTTGGCTCGACCGGCTGCTCAGCACGGTCGCCGTGGTGACCGTCTCTATCCCGAGCTTCTGGCTCGGCATCGGCCTGATCGTCATCTTCGCGGCCTGGCTCCGTCTCCTGCCCTCGGCGGGTGTCGCCGCGATCGGGCACGAACACGACCTCGGCGACCGCGCCCGCCATCTCGTCCTGCCGCTCCTCACCATTGCGGCGGCGCACACCGCCTCGCTCGCCCTCTATACGCGCGCGGCACTGCTGGAAACGCTCGGACAAGACTATATTCGCACTGCGCGGTCACTCGGCGCGCGGGAACGGCGCGTCCTCTGGGAACACGCTCTGCGCAATGCCGCTATCCCGGTGACGACACAGGCCGGTCTGACGCTACCGCACCTGATCGAGGGGAGTGTGATCGTCGAGAGCGTCTTCTCCTGGCCCGGCATCGGGCAGCTGACCGTGGCGAGTGTCGGACGGCGCGACTACCCGATCCTGCTCGTCATCACGCTGCTCGTTGGCGTGATCGTCGTCCTCGCGACCTTCCTGACCGATCTCGTCTATCACTGGCTCGACCCGCAGATTCGCTACGCATGAGCGCCATAACCGTCGTCCCACCGGGGCAGGGTCGCGAGGGGTTGCCGGATGTGACATCGGCGCAATTGCGGAAGGCGGCACGCGCGCGACAGCGGCGAGAATGGATCGGGCTGGGACTGTTCGTGGTCGGGCTGATCGCACTCCTCGCGCTGCCGAGCCTTGTCCCCCTCAAACCGAACCGCGTTGACCTCGATGCCATCCTGCTGCGACCGTCGCGTACCCACCTGCTGGGGACGGACGAGAACGGGCGCGACGCGCTCGCCCGGCTGCTCGTTGGGGCGCGCGCCACGCTCGGCATTGGGGTGGCCGCGACGCTCGTTGCGGTGACGCTGGGCGCCCTGCTCGGCGCGCTCGCGGGCTACTACGGCGAGGTCGTGGACGCCGTGCTGATGCGCGCGGTGGATTTCGCGCTCGCCTTCCCAAGCCTCTTTGCGATCCTCCTGTTTACCTCTTTTGTTACGGTGGGGCCGGTGCAACTCGTTCTGTTAATTGGGCTGACCGGATGGATGGCGGTGGCGCGACTCATCCGAGGCAATGTGCGTGAGTTGCTCAACGCGCCCTATGTGGAGGCGGCCCGCGCCACCGGCGCGTCGGGTGGTCGGATCATCCTGCGGCATCTGCTACCTAACACGGGCGGCGTGCTCTTCGTGGCGACGCTCGTGCAGTTGAACCGCTCGATCCTCGCGGAGGCGACGATCTCCTTCCTGGGACTCGGCATCCAACCGCCCGCACCGACATGGGGAAATCTGCTGATCGGGGCGCAAGACTTCCTCTATACGGCGCCCTGGCTGGCTATTGCACCGGGGGTGGCGATCACCCTGACGCTCCTCACCATCTATCGGCTGGGGATGGATCGAACTCGCAGCAGCGGTATGGGATAGGCTTCGGCAATCCCAAGCCGCTCACCTATTCCCTCGCTATTCGTTACGTCGAAAGATCGCTACCGCCTCTTCGAGCGTCCGCACGAGTTTGCCGCCGCTCGCCTCGATCCAGTATTGGACTTGCAGGTTGATGACGCTGCCTTCGTTGTCGCCGATCAGGCGGATATCGGTGCGGAGGCCATGGACACGCTTGCCGAGAGCGAAGGCAAAGCCCATCTCGCTCGCCGTGCCGGAATCCATATCAACGCCATCTAACACGGCGAGTACCGCGTCGGATGCCCGGATGGATTCCTCATTATCTCGTCCCACTTCCGTGTTCAACCGTCTGAGCGCCACGACGCGTTCCGCATAATCAGCGATCGCGTTCGCGCGCTGGAAGGCCGCATTGAAGTCACTCTTCCACGGGTTGATAATTTCGATGCCCGTCCCGGCGAGCGCCTGTTCTAATTCCTCCATGTACGCCTTCGTGGACGCCGCAAAGCCGAGCGGTGACGCGAGATAGACCTTCATGCGCTTCTCCTGACGTGTATTTATTCAGTTACGTATTGCGCCACTCAGGATGGCGCTTTTCGAGGAAGGCGCACATACCCTCCTGCGCGTCGGCGAAGGTGGCGTTGAAGGCCATCACTTCCATCGCGTAGTCGTATGCCTGGTGCTGTGGCATCTCCAACTGGCGGTAGAACGCCTGCTTGCCAATGCCGACAACCAGTTGGCTACGAGCGGCGATCTTCGCGGCGAGGGCGTCCGTCGCGCTTTCCAAGTCAGCGGCGGGCACGACCTGATTCACTAGCCCGGCAGCCAACGCTTCCCGCGCCGGAATGAGGTCGCCCGTCAGGAGCATCTCCATCGCCTTCTTTCGGCTGACCGCCCGGCTCACCGCGACCATCGGCGTCGAACAGAAGAGGCCGATCTTGACGCCCGGCGTGGCGAAGCGCGCCTCCTCAGCGGCGATGGCGAGGTCGCACGTCGCGACTAACTGGCAGCCGGCGGCGGTGGCGATCCCCTGCACCTGCGCGATCACCGGCTGCGGGATAGCCTGGATCGTCTCCATCAGTGTGCAGCAGACGGCGAAGATATGCCGGTACGCCCCCGGCGCCTGCCCGATCATCTCACTGAGATCGTGCCCAGCGCAGAAGGCGGGGCCGTTGCCGCGCAGGATGACAACTGCCGCCGTCGTATCCTGCCCGATCGTCTTGAAGCACGCGATCAACTCTTCCATGTGCGCGAGGGAGAGGGCGTTGCGCCGCTCCGGTCGGTTCATCGTGATCGTGACGACGGGGCCATCCGTCGCGACGAGGATGTGCTGATACGTCTCCGTTGCGGTCGCTGTCATGCGTCTACTATCCTTTCTGTCACGCGGTGTTCCTGAGTAGGTTCATCATAGGGCGTGACACACGGAGGAACAAGCCCCTGTTTCTTGTCACTCGTTATTATTGGTTCTCATCGAAAGACCGTCACCAATATGACACCGGCGACGACGCAGAGCGCACCGAGCGCCATGCGCGGGTTCACTTCCTCATGTCCGCGCAGGAAGAGGTGAACGAGGAAGACCGTGACGAGCGGATAGGTCGAACTGATCGGCGCGACGACGACGACTGGCAGTACCGAAAGTGCGAGCACATTCGAGCAGTAACCGAGAATCGCCGCGAGGCCGGAAAAGATGATAAAGAGCAACGCGCGCCGCTCGGGTCGCCATCCCGCACCCTGCGCGCGATAGGCCCGGACGGCCAATGGCGCCAGAACGAGTACGCCTGTCATCAACGCGATCACAATGGCGCGGAAGGGCGAGCCATACTGTGCCAATCCCTGACGAGTGAGAACGGCGTTGATGCCATAGGCGGTGGCGGCTCCGAAGGCAATCAGGTAGCCGATTCGCTCCGACGGCCGCGCGAGACTCAACTCGTCACCACGAGCACGACGCCCCCGACGATCAGCGCGACGCCGAGCAGTTGCAGCGGGTGGATCGTCTCGCCGGTGAAGAGCACCGCGAGCAAGATCGAGATGAGCGGCGAGCAGGCGAAGATCGAGACGGCCCGCGTCGCGCCGAGTCGCTTCGTCGCGTTGTAGTTGCACTGCCGCCCGACAAGGAAGTTGATCACGCCGACCATCGCGAACCACGCGAACCCGGCGCGCGGATAGTGCGCCAGTCCGCCCGGATCAATGATGAAGATGAGGACGAGGCAGGCGACGAGGCCCGCGCAGAGCGAGAGGCAGGTGCCGAGCGCGGGCGGGATTTGTCGCAATCCCTGCCGCGCCAGCACCGCGTCCGTGCCCCAACCGAGCGACGCCATCGTCGCGGCCAAAATGCCAAGCATCCATGTGTCTCCGTCGCGCAGCCAGCGGTGATGCGTTCCCCGGCGACAAGCGTACCTGCCATTATGGACCTGTCAAGGGAAAGAGAGAGAATGATTGCATCGGAGAGAACGCTTGCTACCCACCGTCTCGTATCTGTCGCTCTCCTGTTTCTTCGTCGGCACGCCGCGCGACGATGCTGCCGAGCAGTGCGCCATAGATGAGATGAGCGAGAATCATGACGCGCGGGCGGTTGGGATGATCGCTAGAGGCGGGAGGCATGATCCTTAATGCGGGTATCCACCCCTGGTAACTCGTCGCCCAGATGAGTAGCGCGAAGACCATCCCATGGAGTGCGGCGGGCACGCGGAATGGCAAGCGGCGATGGAGTACGCCGAAGAGCGCGCCGCAACCAGCGCCAAAGCCGAAGTGGAGGAGTATAGCGAGTGCGTCCTGCGCTTCTTCATCTCGCTGCTGGACGCCCGCCGCGTCAAGCGCGGCCCTGGCGATCTTGTCCGGCGGTTGTTCGCCGATTAGCCCGGCCTTCCCAGCGGCGAGCATCAGGGCGCTCATCCCGACCGTGCCGACCGCACCGCCCAACCCGCCATCAAGAATTGCCTTCACATCACGCTGCATCCATCCCTCCACCGACAACACCGGACGAAACCGATTGAACCGCAAAGACGCAAAGAGCGCAGAGAACGCGAAGAACAGACGCGAAGGAAGGGAATGAGAGATTCTCTTTTCTCTTCTTCGTGCCTTCGTGGTTCAGATCCGTTTTCCTCTTTGCGTCCTTTGCGTCTTTGCGGTTCAATCGGTTTCCTCTCTCGGCGCTACCCGGCATTGACCCGGCGGCTGGAGACCGCGAGCGGGGTACGCATTGCGTTGGCGATGATGCTGCGGGCGGTGAAGTGGCCGACGACGTGCGCATCGAGGAGCGTTGCGGCGAGTGATGCGACGGCCGCTCCCTGCTTCGGCTGGCGCAGGAGCATGTGCGCGTCCAGGCGCGAACGACGATCCCACCCTTCGGGAATCGTCACGCCGCGTCCGATCAGCCGCGCCACAAAGAGATCAATTGTCTTCCGGTCGGGGTCCATCTCTGGGGCGATCCGCCGCCCCGTAAACTGCGTCTCCGCCGCCGTCCCCGCCCAGAGGATCGTTAATACCTGCAAAAGACGCTCGGGCTGACCGGGTGGGAAGGCGCACTTGAAGAGATCAATCTGTACAGGCCCGGTGATTGCCGATTCGGATTCGACATCCAGAGAGAGTGTCAGCATGCCGAAGCGGCAACCGAACGAAGCGGCAGCAACCGCATGCCCCGCCTCGTGGTACGCAATCCGCGCCAAGTGCATCGTCTGCCGTCGGCTGGGCGTTTCTGCCATCATTCGCTCCCTGACGTCCGTAGGGCTTGGAAACGTCGCGTGTTTACGCGCGAGAAGGAAGGACCGCGAAAGATTCTCGAATCTCGTACCCTGCTACGCACCTTCTGTGCCACGCCAACGACGCGCCATACAGCGCATCTGCTACGATGCGAAACACAGCAACGCGTGAAGAGCGCATACTCCCGCAATCCACGATGCGGCAGGAGGAGAGTACATGATACAGGCAACAAACATGTTCGGCGCCGGAGCGATTGACATCCTCGTCGTCGGTGGCGGGACATCTGGCGCGGCGCTGGCGGGGATCATCGCGCGGGATACGGACCGTTCGGTCGTTCTGCTCGAAGCAGGGCCGGACTACGGGCCATTGGCGGCGGGTCGCTGGCCCGCCGGATTGCTCGATGCGCGCCATCTCCCGAAAACGCATGATTGGGGCTATGGTGGGCGCGCCCACCCAACGCACGAGAACGTCACTGCCTTCGACCGCGCGCGGGTGATCGGCGGTTGCTCCGCGCACAATGGCTGCGTCGCCCTGCTCGGCCATCGCCGCGATTACGACCGCTGGGCGGAACTGGGCAACACCGGCTGGGGCTGGGCGGATGTTGCGCCATCGTTCGAGCGGGCGAAGCGCGGGCTACGCGTCCGTCAGGTGGATGGCGCCGAACTGATTCCATTCCACGCCGCCTTCATCGAAGGCGCAACACGAGTCGGCATTCCGCACGTTGCGGATTTGAATAATCCCGATGAACTCCAGGGTGTTGCAGCGTCCCCCGTTAACATCGCCGACGGCATCCGCTGGAACTCCGCACTCGGCTACCTCGACCCGGTGCGCGACCGCCCGAACCTGCGCATTATCGGCGATGTCCTCGTGGATCGCGTCGAAGTCGCCCATGGGCGGGCCGTCGCGGTGCATGCGGTGATCGGTGGACAGCCGGTGCGCATCCCCGCCGCGCGGATCGTCCTGGCGGCGGGTACGTACGGATCGCCGGCCATCCTTCTCCGCTCCGGCATCGGCCCGGCGGACGATCTGGGTCCGCTCGGTATCGCCCCCGTCCATTCGCTGCCCGGCGTCGGGAACGGCTTGGTGGATCACCCGACCGTCAAAGTCCACTTCGCGGGGACAGAGGGGCTGCACCGCGCGATGGACGACTGCGAGGCGCGGCAGTGGCGACCGGACGAACAGTCGCTCGCGAAGGCCCGGAGCAGCCGCTGCACGGAGGCGTTCGACCTGCACCTCTACTCTGTCGCGTCGCATCCGCCCGGCGGCAACGACTGGGTCTACCAAATCTACGTCAGTTCTGTCCTTCCACGCTCGGCCGGATCGGTGAAACTCGCCTCCACGGACCCGGAAGCGCCGCCGATCATTGACCACGGCTACCTTTCGGATGTGGACGACGAAGATCGTGCCGTGCTCGCGGACGGTATCGCATTGGCGCGGGGGATTGGCACAGCGACAGGCGTCGCGCCGCTCTATGGCAACGAAACCGTGCCCGGCCACGAGACGCACGCCGACCTCGACCGTTTCATCGAGCGGTCGGTGGACATCTACTACCACCCGGCGGGCACATGTAGGATGGGTCCGGCGAGCGACCCCTTCGCTGTCGTGGATCCGACCGGGAAGGTACAGGGACTCGACGGCCTCTACGTCTGCGATGCCTCGATCTTCCCAACCCTGATGCGCGCGAACACGAACCTGCCCGCCGCGATGGTCGCGGAGCACATGGCGGCGGGGATCGCCAGGGAGTGAGATTCCCTATCGCCGGTCGCGCACCGGCGCATGCTCCGCCCGCGCATAGAGATCGGCCCATGTGCGCGACCCGTCGTCCGGCGTCGTTTCCATCTTCACGCCGCGTTCCTGCACGGGTTGATTACCGGCGAGGAAGTCGTCCCAGCATTGCTGCATCGTCGCGTAGTGCATCACGCGCCCGCCCGGCCAAATGACCGAGAGCAACTGGCGCGGATAGGCGATCTCATACGGTGGCTCCATGCGATAGCGCGCGAGAGCGTCCTCGTCAATCGCGATACCGAGGCCGGGCGCTTCTGGCACGCGGAGATGGCCGCCGCTGATGGTCAGCGGTTCGGCGAGTAGGTCGTCGCTGTAGTTGTTCAGGCAGGTGACAGCGGGCCACTGCGCGGCGGGCAGCACCGCGCCGAGGTGCGCCGCAAGCGCTGTCGTCAAGCCGGTGCCGACGAGTTGCAGCCAAAATGGCTTATTGAACGCGCCCGCGAGCAGCCCCGCTCTGAGTACACTGCTGATGCCCCCGCTGACGACAAAACCGTCACACGATTCCGCCTGCGCGACCGGCGCGAAGGATGGCCCACCATAGCCGTTCGGGAAATGGACCGCCAGTGGATGCGTGATCTTCCCCCGTAAGTGTCGGTATCCCTCCAGATCAAGGTGCGGCAGCGGCGATTCGTAGATGGCGATGCGCTCGTATTTGTCCAACTCAGTAAGTACCGGTACGGCATTGCCGGCGTTCAGCAGCATCTCGTTCCAGTCTACGTCAATCCGATAGTGCGGCGGCGTCACGGCACTGACCGCCTCGACTTGGGCGTAGATGTCAATCCACGGTCGCACCTTGAATTTGTGCGCGGTATAGCCCGCCGCGACGGCATCCTTCGCCTCTTCCGCGAGGTCTTCCGGCCCCATCTTCGTGTTCCACCAGGCGATCGGGCACCACTCCCGCACCTTTGGCAGGTTGAAGAGCCGGTACGCGGGCACGCCGAGCGCCTTGCCGACGACATCATAGAGCGCCATCTGCAAACCCGCGCCGAGTGAGTCGTCGCCGAGGAAGTCCGCCGGATTCTTGCCGCGCACCCGTTCCACCGCCGCGTCCGTCACGCGCCCCCAGGTGTAGTGCGGCAGCGTTTCGCCGTAGCCGACAAAGCCCGTGTCTGTCACGACGCGCGTGATCTCCGAGACGCGCCATTGACCGACGAGCAGCGCATTCCACGGCCGCACGCGCGGCACAAAGGGCACGTCAACTGTGATCCGTTCGATTTCGGTGATGTGCATGGGTTTAGGTCATCTCCGGTCGCTTCGTATGCCAGTCGGTCCGTCCTTGATACGCCCGCGCGACGGCGAGGATCGCATTCTCCGTACCGGCACGGCCAACGAACTGAATGGCGGTCGGCAGGCCGTGCTCGCCAAAGCCGCTCGGCACGCTGATCGCCGGGAGGCCCGCGACATTACCGACCGCGCCGATGGCGGGGCGACGGCCCGTCGCGGTCTTGAAGTACTCGCTGAACTGCATTGTGATCGGGCTGGCAACGGCATTGGTCGTCGGACAGACGATGGCGTCGTACCGGACAAAGAGTGCGTCTACATCGCGGACGATATGGCGACGGATGCGCAGGGCATTGATGTAGTCCTTCGCCGCGACGGAGCGGTAGGCGAGGGGCGCGACGTGCGTCTCGGTCGCAGCCAGTTCAGAGAGTTTGCCGCTCGCCATGAAGTCGTCGAAGGCGCTCGACGCCTCTGCCCGGAGGATCGTCTCGGTCACAGGGCCATAGGGGAAGTCGGGCAGCGTCACGTCCTCGAAGGTGGCGACCGCGTGCAGCACATCGAGCGCCGCGCGATAGTTCGCGCCGACTTCCGGCTGCGTCTCCCCTTCCGCGACATGCAGCACGCCGAGCCGGAAGCCGGCGGTCCGCGCCTGTTCCGGTTCGTAGCGGTAGTCGAGCGTCAGACTCGTCTCATCTTCCGGGTCGTGGCCGGCGATGGCGTGCAAGACGAGGCCGCAATCGTCCGCCGTGCGACACATCGGGCCGAGTTTGTCGAGCGTCCAGCAGAGCGCCATTGCGCCCCGCCGACTGACGCGCCCGTAGGTAGGCCGTAGGCCGGAGACGCCGCAGTACGAGGCAGGCGTCGTGATCGAACCCCAGGTCTCCGTGCCGATGGCGAACGGCACGGCCCCCGCCCCAACCGACGAGCCGGAGCCACTGGACGACCCACCGCTCCACGCCTCCGGGTTCCACGGATTGAGTCCCGGCCCGGTGATGCTGGCATTCGGCTGGTTGTACCCCATCCCACCCGCCAACTCGACCATGCTCAGTTTCGCGACGAGCACCGCCCCGGCGGCGCGCAATCGCTCGATCACTGCCCCATCACGGCCGAACTGCTGATCCTTGAACGGCGTCGCGCCCCAGGTCGTCGGGATGCCGCCCGCCGTGGCGAGTAAGTCCTTCGCTCCGTAAGGGATGCCGTGCAGCGGGCCGCGATCATGTCCCCGTGCCAATTCATGTTCCGCCGTACGCGCCTCGTCCATCGCCCGCTCCCGCGTCAGCGTGACAACGGCATTTAAGCGCCGCCCAACGGTATCAAGACGGTTGAGGTAATACTCAGCCAGTTCGGTCGGTGTCGTCTCCCCGGCACGCAGCATGCGGCCCAGTTCGCGGATGCTCAGGAACGCGAAGCGGTCGTCTGCCATCGTTCACTCCCCCCGATAGGCGCGGAAAACCGTGCCCGGTTCGTCGCCATTGGCCAGCCCGTACGCCACCAGCGCCGCCGCATTCGTCCGGTTCCGCTCGATCCCCGTGCGGATTTTCTCCCGCCCCGCCTCATCCAACCGCTCCCCGAACTCCGCCTCCACCACAGCCATCAACTGCTCCACGACCGAATCCTTGTCACCCTGCTGCTCCGCCATACACTCCTCCTTCAGAGGTATCTCCCTCCGCCGAATTGATGTTACCAGTTATTTCGGGCATTCTACTCATTATCGGGATCGCGCGGCGCGGTTTAGAGGCTACGGTGAGGATGAGTCAGCGAGCCCCTTAACGAACGTTTCGAGGTGAAGGAAAAGACGGTTGGGGTTATCCAGGAGAGGAACGAACTTGAACTTGTTCGTATAGAAATTCCGGACGCCCTCCTTCGGATCCACGATCATTGCATACACAGCCATCACGTCCTGCCGATAGACGCGCATGAGCGCGTTAATGACAAGGAGTTCGCCAAATCCCTGCCGTTCGTAGCGCCGATCTACTCCCATTCGTCCGAGCAGGACGACGGGAATTGGATAGCGTGGCAAACCAGCAGTAAATTCCTCTGACACTGAGTCGAAACCGATAGAAGCGGTGGAAAGCATAGAGAAGCCGACAATGAGATCGGTTTCACGATCCACGTACACCCTCGCATTCTCACCAAAAGCCGCTGCGTATCCAAGTGTACATCCATTTGATGGACAAAACGATACGGGGGCCGATCCACGATCAGCCCCGCAACAATTATCAGTTGACTGGTCCCAGCGGCATTACGCGCGAGAATATCGGCGGCGAAGCAGCGATCCGGCGGCGATAAACATACTACCGATCACCAGCACAAGGAATTCACGCGCATTTTGCCAGCGCGTGCCGGTCGGCATGCCCGTGTTCGGCAATGCCGTCATTGTAGGGGCATTGGTGTCACCTTTGAGCGTGAAGGAGTTGAGGGCTGCCGATCCCTGCTGGAAAAAGGTGGCGAAGTCGTTCTCGGCGGCAGTGAAGGTGATGACATAGATCGTGTTTGCTTGCATGGTGATGACCTGCGCGCCGTGCAACGTGCCCGCTTGGGGCGGGGAAAGCAAGTAATCGTAGCGACGCGCGGGTTGCCCGCCCACCGTCAAATTCTGGATGCCACCCGGCCCTTCCTGATAGCCCGGTAGCGACTGCGCGACACCGGCACGGCTCTGCGTGACGACCTGATCGAGGCTCACACCAGCCGGCACGGCGACCGTGACGACATTGAAGTTTCCGTTCAGTGGCGCGGCAGCAGTGAAGACCGCACCGACCGCCGTTCCCGGTGGAAGATTCGTGCCCGACGGCAGACTCCCCTGCTGCCAGCCCGTCGGAACGGTGAAGGTAAAGCGTCCTTGCGGATCGGCATAGGTTGCTCCTTGCGCCGCGACGGTACTAACCGCACAAACACCAAAGAGCGCGACGAAAATCAGGGCCTTCCACCATCCGTATCGTGCCATCTCACCCCTCCTGTACTCTCCACCCATTCGTTCGTCGGTTGCCGCTCGCAATACCGGTGCCGCTATGATAGCAATAATTCGTTCGCAGCGATGCGTTCTTGCCATCTGACGACGTGCTCCGTATGCTTGTCCGTGCGTGAAGGAACGGATGAAGGGGCAGATGAGCACAGCAGAACGTATCGGAACGGACAACTTGCGCGGTCTATGGATCGTCTGGCACGACTACGCAGCGCGGGCGAATGGTCGTTGGTTCTCCGGCGCGAGCATCCCTGGCGCGCTCGCAAACGGCACGCCCTTCTGCCACGCGAACCTCAATTTCATGATGGACGATCAGCAGGTTCCACGTCCCCACTTTGGCGCCGACGCGGGCGATTTCGTGGCGATGCCGGACATGGAGACCTACGCCCCCCTCCCCTACCACCCCGGCATCGGGCGCGTCCTCTCATATCTCCGCACCGAGTCGGGCGAGCCGTGGGAGGGCTGTCCGCGCACGCGACTACGGGATATGTTGGAAGCGTTGGCGCACCGTGGTTTCTCAGCGCGCGCGGCATTCGAGCCGGAATTCACCCTCTTTCGTACGACGGAGAACGGGAATTACGCGACTGCTGACACCTTCACGATGTATTCCGTCGCCCGGATGGAGGCGGAACACGATCTGCTGAATGAGATCGAAATGACGCTCGCGCAGCAAGGAATCCGGGTCGTCGGGATGGGCGCAGAATACGGCGCGGGCCAACTGGAGATCAACCTGCACCACGAGCCTCCGATCAAGGCGGCAGACGATCTACTCACCTTCCGCGAGACAGTCAAGGCGCTCGTCCGGCGGTGCGGACTCATCGCCTCCTTCATGCCGAAGCCGTACGAGCACCTGGCGGGTAACGGTCTCCACGTCCATCTTTCCTTGTGGGACACGAAGGGCAATGAAGACCGCTCGGCAGGCGACGGCCCGCTCGGCCTCTCGGCGGCGATGACCCAGTTTATCGCCGGTGTACTTGCGCATGCCCCTGCCCTCTGCGGCGTCTGTGCACCGACGGTCAATTCGTACAAACGGTTGCTGCCCGGCTCATGGGCGCCCGCGCACATCGGCTATGCTGCCGACAACCGCGCAGCGCTCGTCCGCGTACCCGGCGCATTGCGCCCCCGGATGGAATTCCGCGCGGGCGATCACACCGCGCACCCGCATCTTGCCCTCGCCGCCCTGATCGCGGCAGGAATTGACGGGTTGGACCGCCAACTCGATCCCGGCCCGCCCGCCACCGGTGATCTCGGCCATTTGCCGGACGATGCGCTGGCGGGGCAAGGCGTCCGACTCCTCCCGCGCACCGCGCACGAAGCGTTGGATGCCCTTGAAGCGGACCCGATCGTGATGGCCGCCCTCGGCCCGATCTGCGGCCCCGAACTGCTTCGCATCCGCCGCGAAGAACTTGCCCGTTACGATCGTCACGTCTCCGACTGGGAACGCGCCGTCTACCTCGAACGGGTCTAACGAAAACGATTGAATCGCAGAGGACGCAGAGAGGGAAGAGAGGGAAGAATTATGAAGGGAAGGAGATAATCTCCCAGCATCTCCGCTCCACTTTTCTTCTCTTTCTCTCTGCGTTCTCTGCGCCTTTGCGGTTCAATCGTTTTCATTGATTGGAGAGACTGATGACTGACGAGTTGCGGGAAGGGATTGGGCAGGTCGCATTTGTGGATCACCATGTCCATGCGCCGTACAAACGGGCGCATGCAATCCCACTCGACGATTTTCGCAGGCCGTTCACGGAGGCGAGTATCCCGGCGGTCTGGACGGAGAATATCCCGACGCTGATCGGCTACCAGTGGATGGTGCGGGAACTGGCGCGCCTGCTGCATTGCGAGGCAACCGAAAACGCTGTGCTCGCGGCTCGAAACGGGATGGCCGTTGTGCCGTATCACCGACTGCTGGCGGATGCGGCAACCCTCGGCGCGTGCTACGCGGATGATCTCTTCGCCGCCGGGCAATGCTACCCGATTGATGTCTGGTCGGAGGTGATTCGGCGGCCCGTCGAGCGAGTGCTGCGCGTCGAGACGTTCGTGGAGCAGGGATATGCGACGTGCGAAGCGCTGGACGACGCGCTCGAACGGCTGACGCGGGAAATTACGTCGCCCGCGCGGCGGCTCGTCTCGCTGAAGAGCATCGCGGCCTACCGCACCGGCCTCGCCTTCGATCCGCCAAGTACCACCCAGCGCCAACAGGCGGCGAAGGCATATCAAGAACTCCGATCCGCAGCACTCAGCGCTTCCCCCGGTCGGATCGCAGACAAGGCGCTCGTGGATACCATTGTGTGGACAGCGTTGGAAGCCGCCGCGCCCCAGGCGTTGCCGATGCAGTTCCACGTCGCCTTTGGGGATGACGACATTATCATGACAAAGAACGACCCGACGCTGATGCGCGCGCTGTTCGCACACGCGCCGTTTCGCGCCGTGCCGCTCGTTCTGCTCCACTGCTACCCGTTCCACCGGCAGGCGGGCTATCTCGCCAGCACCTACCCGAATGTCTACGTGGACCTTGGCCTGACCGTCCCGATTGTCGGGCCGGGTGCAGCGACGGTGCTGGCGGAAACGCTCGAACTCTGCCCAACGCGCCAACTGCTCGCCTCGACGGACGGCCATATGGAACCGGAGTTCCAGTGGTTCGCCATCTTTGTCTGGCGCTGGGCGCTCGCCCGCGTCCTCAATCAATACGTAGAGTGGGACATCCTCGACGGCAATACCGCACTCGCCACCGCCCATGCTATCCTGCACGACAACGCACTGCGCGTGTACCAGATGGAGAATTGAACCGCGAAGCCACGAAGGACGCGAAGGAATACAAAGAAGAGAATGAAGGGGTCTCGCTTTTCTCTCTTCGCGTCCTTCGCGCCTTCGCGCCTTCGCGGTTAGAATCTCCTTATTGTCGAACCGCGATGCACAGAGAGGGATGAGATGATAGATCAGAAACTGTTGGAGAAGGTGGAATGGCGGCCGGTGGGGCCGTTCCGGGGCGGGCGATGCGTGGCGGTGGCGGGCGATCCGTCCGACACGCTGACGTTCTATTTCGGCTCGACGGGCGGCGGCGTCTGGAAAACGCGCGATGGCGGCGCGACGTGGAGTAATGTCTCGGATGGCTTCTTCCACACCGCATCGGTCGGCGCGATTGCCGTTGCCGAGGCCGATCCGAATGTCCTTTATGTCGGCATGGGCGAGACGACGATTCGCGGCAATGTCACGCATGGGGATGGCGTCTACAAATCGTCCGATGCGGGCGCGACGTGGACGCACTGCGGCCTCGTCGAGACGCGACACATCGCGAAGGTGCGCATCCATCCCACAAACCCCGATGTCGTCTACGTCGCAGCGTTCGGGCATGTCTTCGGCGCGAACCCGGAGCGCGGCGTCTACCGCTCCAACGATGGCGGCACGACATGGGAACGCATTCTCTTCCGTAGCGAACTGGCAGGCGCGATTGACCTCGCGATGGACCCACACAACCCGCGCATCCTCTATGCCGCCTTCTGGGAGGCGAACCGGACGCCGTACAGCCTGACGAGCGGCGGCCCGGAAAGCAGCCTCTATAAATCCACCGACGGCGGCGAGACGTGGGCCGAACTGACGCACGCGCCCGGCCTGCCGAAGGGAACACTCGGCAAGATCGGTGTCGCCTGCTCCGCCAAAAGTGATCGCGTCTGGGCGCTGATCGAGGCGGAGGAGGGTGGCTTGTTCCGCTCCGAGGACGGCGGCGCGTCGTGGGAGAAGATGAGTGACAAGGCCGATCAGCGGCAGCGGCCGTGGTACTACACGCACATCATCGCCGATCCGACGGAGCCGGACACGCTCTGGGTCCCGAATGTCCAACTCTGGAAATCCACCGACAGCGGCCGCTCGTTCCAGCAAATCCCGACGCCACACGGCGACGACCACGACATCTGGATTGACCCGAAGAACTCGATGCGAATGATCGAGGGGAACGACGGCGGCGCGTGCGTCTCGTACAGCGGTGGCGCGGCCTGGAGTTCGATCTACAACCAGCCAACCGCCGAGTTCTACCATGTGACGACGGACAACGCCGTCCCCTACCGCCTCTACGGCGCGCAGCAGGACAATACGACGATCTCCACGCCGAGCCGCTCCGACAACGGCGCGATCACCTGGGCGGAGAACTACACCATCGGCGGCGGCGAGAGCGGCTACATCGCCGTCCGGCCCGACGACCCGAACATCGTCTATGCCGGCTCCTACTGGCTCGTCACGCGGTACGATCACCGCACGCATCAGTCCCGCAACATCATGCCCTGGCCGGAGAACCCGATGGGCTGGAGCGCGGGCGATCTCAAATATCGCTTCCAGTGGACGTTTCCGATCGTCGTCTCCCCGCATAACCCCGACACGCTCTACGTCACCTCGAACGTCGTCCACCGCTCGACAGACGAAGGCGCGAGTTGGGAAGTCATTTCGCCCGACCTGACGCGCAATGAGCCGACACGGTTGGGGTCGTCCGGCGGGCCGATCACGAAGGACAACACGAGCGTCGAGTATTACTGCACGATCTTTGCCCTCGCGGAATCGGCCGTGCAGCAGGGCGTCCTCTGGGCCGGGTCGGACGACGGCCTTGTCCACGTCACCCGCGATGGCGGCAAGAACTGGACCAATGTCACGCCCAAGGAGTTGCCGGAGTGGGCGATGATTTCGATTGTCGAACCCTCGCCGCACGACGCGGGCACGGCGTACATCGCTGCCACCCGCTACAAGTCGGATGATTTCGCCCCCTACCTCTACACGACGAGCGATTACGGCGTGACCTGGACGAAGATCACGGACGGCATCGCGGAAAACGCCTTTACCCGCGTCATCCGTGCTGATCCCGGCCGCAAGGGGTTGCTCTATGCGGGTACGGAGACCGGCCTGTACGTCTCCTTCGACGACGGCGCGCACTGGCAGTCATTGCAGTGCAACTTGCCCGTCGTACCGATCCACGACCTCGCGGTGAAGAATCAGGACCTCGTCGCCGGGACGCATGGCCGCGCCTTCTGGATTCTCGATGACCTCACGCCACTTCATCAGATGACGGAGAGTATTGCGGAGGAGACAGCGCATCTCTTCACGCCGCGCCCAACGATCCGCTTCAAGAGCGGCCTGCGTCGCTTCCATACCGGTGGCCCGGCGAAGGGCTACCTCTCCGTCGGCGGCTGGGCGCAAGCAACCAACCAGGACCCAAAGCCCGGCAGCCCGCTCACCTTCTTTGAAGCGGGCCGCAACCCGACCGATGGCGTCGTCATCAATTACCACCTGAAGGAGAAGCCCGACACACCGATCTCTCTCACCTTCCTCGACGCAAAAGGTGATGAGATCAAATCCTTCAAGAGCGAAGAAGTGAAGAAGCCGGAGTCCGTTGGGGCGGTCACGCCGGAGGTACAACTGCCCTCCCCAAGCGCCGAGAAAAAAGATGACCACGATGAAAAGAAGGAGCCAAAAGCCCCAGCCGAAGCCGGGATGAACCGCTTCGTCTGGAACATGCGCTACCCAGACGCGACGAATGTGCCCGGTGCGATCTTCTGGGCAGGCAGCGTGGATGGCCCGATCGCCGCCCCCAGCCAGTATCAGGTGCGCCTGACAGTCGGTGACACGACACAGACCGTTCCCTTCGAGATTCGCAAGGACCCGCGCGTCGCCGCGACGCAGGAAGACCTCGACGCCCAGTTCGCTCTCCTGCTGAAAATCCGCGATCAATTGACGCGGACAAGCGACGGCATCAACCGGCTGCGCGATGTCCGCACACAGGTCGAGGGCTGGGAGAAACGCGTCGAGGGGCGCGAGGATGCCGCAGATGTCCGGGACGCAGCGACTGCCCTGAAGAAGACGCTCACCGACATCGACGAGGAACTAATCCAGGTCCGCTCCAAGGCGCTGGAGGACCCGTTGAACTTCCCCGTCAAACTGAACAACAAACTGGCGAGCCTCTCCGGCGCGGTGGCGAGCGCGGACACCGCCCCCGCCCAGCAGACATACGCGGTCTACGATGACCTCGCTAACAAAATCGGCCTCCATCTCATCACGCTCGCAACGGTGATCGAGACAGATGTCGCGGAGTTCAACCAACTGGTGAGCAAACTGAGTATCCCGGCCATCGTGCCGCCCACTAGACAGCAGTAATACGCTTTCACGATGAGTCATGTCGTCATTATTCACGAGAAGATCACCGCACGGGTAGGGGCGCAGAGCATACCGACAAATCACGACATACCTATCGTGAAAGAGTATAACGAGCTAATGAGTGGATTTCGATTCCTTCCTCATCGCTCATCGCACATTGCTGCGTCATCGGTCGAAGGTGAGCGATTCAGCCTCCTCGAGTAGCCATGCATCAAACTTGCGCCCTACGATGTAGGGATGCACCGCGCACGTCAGTGGCCGATTGTTCGCCGCGATGATCCGCTCAGTCTCCGCCGCGCGATCTGTCCAGACGCGATCGACCAGCGCAACCGGATCGGTGCGTGCGACCTCTTCATCGGGCAGCGCGAGATGTTCCGCCCAGAGCGATCTCCGCACCTTGCGCGCGAGGTCCCCATCGCGGATCACGGCGTTGATCTGGCTGTTGAGGATCATGCCACGATTATTCAGGTTTGCTGAACCGACCGTGAGCCATTCGTCGTCAATGATCCCGACTTTGGCATGGATATAGATCGGCCGATACGTGAATGGATATTTGCCAGCATCCGGGCCAGACGCATACAGCGAGTAGGCAGCGAATATCCCGCGCCCATTATCCGCCTCGCGAAGTTTCTCGACATGGTCATCGTTGTCCCACTTGCCGTCGTGCGCGTTCGCAGGTAGGACAAGGACGATGCGGAAGGGTCCGGCATGCTTCCGGTTCATCGCCGCGATCAGCGCGTCCACGAGGTCGGGGGACCAGAGATATTGGTTCTCCAGGTAGATGAGCCGCTCCGCGCGCTGGATCGCATGGAGATAGGCGTGGTAGATCCCGTACTCGCCCCGTGGGGCGAAGGGATAGGTGTTTTTTCTGATCGTACGCACGATTTGAACGGGCGTCTGCCACGACGGGTCGCTGACTGGCTCGCAGCGCGGAAGATCGCCGTCCCCCGTCGTCACCTGCCACCGCTGATGAAAGGTCTGCTCGACATCGGTGACGGCCTCGCCCTCGATCCGTACCTGCACATCGTGCCAATTGGGGCCGTGCCGCAGGGGATGTTGCCGCGTATCCCAGCGATCACCCCCCAGGGTCGTCAGGTCCATGCCGCCGACAAAGGCGACCTGACCATCCACGATCACCACCTTTTGATGGTGGCAGTAGCCGAGGCGCGCGGTTTCGTCGAGCACGCACTGAATATCGCCGGTCGCCTCTTCGATAAAGAGGTTTTGCGCCTGCTCCACGATCCGCTTTGTTGGCTGCAAGACAGCCGGGGCGCCACACCACAAAAGGACGCGTACGGGGATGCGCTGCGCGGCCTCGGTGAGCAGGGTCAGCAGTTGCGTCTCGATCAGATCATCCGCATTGCGGCGCATGAGGGGAAACCGGGGAGTCAAGGACCAGCCGCTGATGTAGATGTAATCCTGCGCCTGCGTCAGCGCCTCGTGGAGCGCGGTGAAAAACTCCTCCCCGTCAATGAGCGGTGTGACGCGATTCGCGCGGCGCGGTGGCATGCTCCCGGGAAACCACCGGTCGTCGTCGCCCCACCAGCTCTCTCGCGCCCGACGCGCCGTCGCCGCGTCCACCCTGCCGCGCCGGAGCGTGCGATGATGTCGGACACGATGCAGCGGGCCGATAGCACGATGGAACCGCCGATTCAGCCCCGATAGTGATGATCCAAATGCCGACACGCATCAGTCTCCTTCCATTCATGCGCTAAAAAAGAGAGGTATTCAGTGCCCAGAAAACGTGGTCTCCGTCCACTCATGGAAAGCGCTGGTCTCGACGCCGATTGAAGGTAAATCCGCCGCCGAGCACAATGAGCGCCACGACGACGATGACCAGGAGCAAGGTAATGCGGCGCGGCCTCCCGCTGGTGGACTGGCTGCCCGCCGGCAGATTCGCCGATCCCCCCGCGATTGTCGGCTGGAGCGTCGCCGCCGTAATGCCGGGGGCCGCCGCAGTGTTCACCGCCCCGCCGGTCAGCGGCGTCGGTGTCTGCGCCACCACACCAATCGAGCACGCGCCGGACGCCAGCGCAACGATGAGCAGGGCGACCCACAGCGAATGCCACACACGCAATTTGTCGGTCATGGTACGCATATAACCCCTCCCGTTCGGCTGGTCTCTCACTATCTCCGAAGAATGTGCATTGCACGCCGGGTGCCATCCCCGACACGGGCTATTCGGCGCGGCGGTAATCACTACACGCCGCGCAGCGCTTCCACAACCGATTGGCGAGCGGCACGTTGCGCGCTCTGCACGGCGATGACAGTGGACGCAACGGCCGCGACCGCCAATCCCACGATGTAGAGCCAGGGCACGGCGACTGCTTCCGGCGGCGGATCGAAGACGCCGGTGAGCACCTTGACCAACATCGCGGCCACCGCGAATCCGGTGGCGACCCCGATGACCGCGCCACCGATCAGGATGAGCAATCCTTCGCTCCAAACGAACGCGCCCATCTGCTTCGGTGTCGCACCGAGCGCGGCAAGCACCGCGTAACTGCGCCGCCGCTCCGCCATACCGAGCGCCAGTACCAGGCCGGTCGCGCCCGCAACGAAAAGGACGGCAAATGCCAGTTCCAGACGGGTGAGACCATGCAGATTGACGGAGGTCAGGCTCGAACCGATCGTGTGCCGGGCCGAGCCGATGTCGGTAACGCGCGCGCCCGTCAATGCGCCGACGACGGTCTGTGCATGCGCGGCTACCGATGCTGCGTCACCATTCGTGCGTAGCAGCACGATTTCCGCTGCGGGCGTCCCTGTTTGCTGGGCGATGTAGTTCATATTGGCGATCAGGAACGAATCCTTCGGTGCGGTCGGAAACTCGCGGACGATGCCGATGAAATGGAACGGCACGACATGGTATTGCTGGTCATTCGCGCTCTGCAGACGAAGGTTGATCGGATCGCCGGGCCGCAACTGGTAGTCGCGCACCGTCTCGTCGGAGACCAGCACGCCGTCAGGCTGGGCGGCGAGCGCCGCGAGCGTCGCGCGCGCATCGTTGTTCGCGAAATAGGCGTTTGCCATCGTCGTTGCCTGGCCAATCGTCGCCGGGTCAATGCCGTAGAGGTCTTGCAGGTCGTTGCCGACGTACGCGTAGCGGTGCTGCATCGGCGCGGCTGCGGTAACGCCCGGCAGCGCCCGCAACTGTGGGAGGAGCGCGCCAGGCGGCGATGCCGTCGTGCCGGTGACCGTGACATCCGCACCATTCGTCAGCGCGGCATCAACGCCCGCCTGTGCGTTGTACGTCGTATTGAACACCGCCGTCGCGACCGCGAAGCCGAATGCGAGCGCCACGAGAACAATGCCGCGCGTTACCAGCGCATACTGCCGCCCCAGCGATGCGGAAACGATACCGGAAAGCCCGCGTGCGAGCGGCCGGAGCAGCCCGGCAACGACGGATCGCCCGCGCCGGAGACCGACCGACCAGATTCGCATCGTCAACAACCCGATACCGAGCCAGAGGCAGACGGGTGCGATGAATGTTTGATAGGAGACGGCTGTCTGGCTGACACCTTCGGGCGCCAACACGACCTGATAGCCCGAACTCGCTGATTGCCAGAAGGCGATTGCGGAAGCGGCCAGCAGCACGATGTCCAGATAGATGCGCTGCCAGAGGGGGCGGTGACCCCGACCGATCACCGCCCGCGCCGCCGTGACGGTGGAGCGCCGTGCATCCGCCGACGCGGGATACATCACCGCGACGACGGCGAGGAGGATACCGAGCAATGCCGCGATGCCCATCCAGATGAGGCTCGCCGCGCTCGTCAACATCGTGGCAGGTGCGGCGACCTTCGCGGCAATCACGGCGAGAAGAAGCCCGAACACAACGCCACCGATGGCGACGATCACCGCTTCCAGACTCTCAAGCCGCAACACGGCGGCGAGCGACGCGCCACGGGTACGGAGGAGCGCTTGCTCCTGGCGGCGGCGTTGCGCGCCCGCCATCGTCACCGTAAAGGTCAGCAGCATTGCGAGGATGACGCCCGGCAAGCCGAGAAAGACAAAGAGCACGCGCGCATAGAGTGCGTCCGCACGCGCGCCGCCCAGCCGGGCGGCGAGATTGTCGCCCACGATGCCGTTCCCGGCGATCCGTGCTTCGACGTTGTGGGCGAGTTGCTGCACTGCGATGTATGCGGCGCCGGGATCGGTGGGGAGATGATGAACGAGCCGGATGTGCAGTTGCGTCCGCACCGAATCAGGCCGCGCGCTCGCTTGTGGGTCGAAGAACTGATGCCACTGCGCGGTCGGAAGCAGGAGCACATTGTCGGGCGGCGCTTGTGGTGCGGCGCCCGCCGGTACGCCCACCGCTTGGAAGAGCGAGTCGGCATTGGGAAGATCGGCCACACCACCGACCGTCACCGCGACCGCTGGTAGCCCGACCCGCTCAATCGTTACGGTGTCGCCGACGCGCACATGGAGATTAGCGGCGGTCTGCTGCGCGACGAGGACGCCACTGAGCGATCCGGTCAGGAGCCGCAACTCGCTCGGAAAGAGCGTGGCGTATTGGTCGCTGATGCCCAGCACTTTGCCCGCCCCCGTGACCTGCGTCGTTCCGCCGCTGTTCGCGGAGAGGCCGGGAACCGTGGCGTAGCCAACTTCTTGTGCCGCCGTGTAGGGAGTCGCTGCGCCGACCGCCGCCATGACCGCCCGCACATCCGCGCCGGGCGTCAGTTGAATCTGCCAATCCACAGGTACGTCGGCAATCGCTCGCTGGGTCATCGTGGCGGCGCTCGATACGATAAACGCCCCGATGGACGCGAGCAACGCGACGGCGAGCGCCACGCCCACGATCGCCCCCACGAGCCGGGCGAACCGCCGACGGACTGTTCCCCTAAGCCACAGCAGCGCGAGCATCGGTCATACCATCCAATCTTCCATGCCGGATATGCCAGATCGTCTCCATCCGCTCGGCGATGCGCGGATCGTGCGTCGCGACCACCAATGCCGTATCGATGTCAGCGAGGGCGCCGAGCAGCGTCTCCACCAGGTGGTACGCGGTCACGCCATCGAGTTGCCCCGTTGGCTCATCCGCCAGAATCAGCCGGGGATGATAGGCGAGCGCACGCGCGACGCCGACCCGCTGCATCTGCCCGCCGGAGAGTTCTTCGGGCAGTTTGTCGGCGATCCCGGCTAGTGCGATCCGTTCGAGCGCGTCCATCGCCGCTCGCCGCGCATCACTCGGTCGCATCTGCCCGAGGAGGAGTGGCAGGGCGACATTCTCGACCGCCGTGAGCGACGGAAGCAGGCTCGGTGTTTGAAAGACGAACGCGATCTGTCGTGGACGCAATGTGTCACGGTTGCCCAGCGCGGGCCAGGCGATCTCACCGCGTGTCGGTTGGTCAAGCCCGCCCAGGAGATGCAGCAACGTTGATTTACCACTCCCCGATGGACCGACGATGGCGATACGGTCGCCACCGCGCACTGTACAGGTGGCGGAAGCCAGCGCCACTTCGGTCGTCGTGCCGTGTGTGTATGTGCGTCCGAGGTCCCGCGCGGCAACGAGCGTGTCATGCATCGGTGATTCTCCCATCCCGCAGCCGTACGATCCGGTCGGCGCGCGCCGCGAGCGCCTCGCTGTGTGTCACGACGAGTGTCGCGCCCCCGGCGCTGCTGCGCTGGGCGAAGAGTCGGAGGATTTCCTCTTCGGTTTCGGCGTCTACTTCACCCGTCGGCTCGTCCGCAAGGAGCACGGGGGGCGAAGCCGCCAGCGCCACCACCAGCCCGGCGCGCGCCGCCTCGCCACCGGAGAGTTGGCTGGGGAGCGCGTGGCGCCGATTCGTCAGACCGACTGACGCGAGCAGTCCATCCAGCCGTTTTTCATCGCTGTTGCGGGCGAGGCGCATCTGCACGCGGATGTTATCCGCCACGGAGAGATGGTCGAAGAGATTGCCCGATTGCAGCAGGATGCCGATATGCGCGGCGCGTAACGCCGCCCGCTCGGACTCCGGCCGGCGCGTCAGGCGCTGTTGCATCAGTTCCACATGCCCACCGTCCGGCTCGTCCAACCCCGCGAGGCAGGCGAGCAACGTCGTCTTCCCACTGCCGGACGGTCCCATCACGGCGACCATCTCGCCCGCGTCGAGGCGCATGCTCACCCCGCGCAGGGCAAGCGTCTCTTCCTCGCCCGCGTGGTAGAAGCGATAGAGATCAATGGCTTCCAGAACGGGCATCATGCCGTCCATGTGAAACTCTTTGCCATCCGCTCCCACTGATCCACGTTGTCGGAGCCTTGTGGCGCCGAGAGCGTGAGCATCGCCTCTTTGCCCTTCTTGAAGAAGATGTACCGATCATTTTCGAGGCGAATCTGCTTGCCGGTCACGGCGTTGGGGTCGGAGTTCGCGGTATAGGTCAGCCGCACCGCCTGCCTGCCCGGCAATGATACCTGCTCGACCTTCTGCACCTGCACCGCTCTGCCGGACTGCTCCAGCATGGGGACAACGCTGCTACGGACATTCTCCACGGTTGGCGCCGCCGATGCGTTCGTCACGTCCACCGCCACTCCATTGAACTTATCGGTGAACGTGGCATTCATGCCGTTCGCCGCGCGCGCCCATCCTTCCGGCACATCGAGTTTGTAGCCTCCGGCGGCTGACGTGAAGGCAACGAAGGCCTGAGTATCCGGGATGTCCCCCGGCGGATTGTTCTCGGGCGCGATCGGCGTTTCGACGCCCGCGTGCGGCGCCTGCGTCGCGGCTACTGCCGATGCCGCAGATGATTGCGTCGCGTCCGATGCTGATGATACGGCTGATTGCGCCGTGGCCACCGGCTGCGTCGTTGACGGCGGCACGGTAGCGCTCGACCCACCGCATCCAGCGAGCAGGAACGTCCCGACAATAAGCGCAGCGACGGAAATACCGATCCCTCGTGGTCGTTTCATGGCAGTAATCCTTTCTCTTGGGGGCGGAATGCGTGACGCCCTCCTTCACAGTATTCAACGTGAAAATGAAATCGCGATGAAGTCAGCAAACGCGCGGCGTATCTCTCCGTGACTTCATCAAAACTTCATCTTGACGCGGTACGCTCATGATGAATGCGAGAAGGAGCAGGTCGTTTGCGTATTTTGGTTGTGGAAGATGAACATCGGATCGCCGCCTTCCTCAAGCGGGGATTAATGGAGGAGGGGTACGCGGTGGATGTCGCGTACGATGGTGACGAGGCACTGGACTGGTATGCCATCGCTCCCTATGACCTCGTTGTCCTCGATGTGCTGCTGCCCGGCCAATCCGGCATCGCGGTCTGTCGTACACTGCGTCGGCGCGGCGTCCAGACACCGATTCTCATGCTAACCGCGCGGGATGCGATCGAGGACCGGGTAGCGGGGCTTGACGCGGGCGCGGACGATTACCTGACCAAGCCCTTCGCCTTCAGCGAGTTGCTGGCCCGTATCCGCGCCCTACTGCGCCGTGAGTCGGGCGCACGCGCTCTCGTGCTGCGGATCGCCGATCTCACGCTCGACCCGGCGACGCATGTGGTACGGCGCGCGGGCGCGGTCATCCCGCTCGCGAACAAGGAATATCAGATCCTTGAATACCTGATGCGCAACGAGAATCGCGTGCTGACGCGGACGGCGATCGCCGAGCACGCCTGGGATTACGAGTTCGACAACGGGAGCAACGTCATTGACGTGCATATCCGCGCGCTCCGGCGCAAACTGGACGACGAGTATCCGGTCAAACTGATTCACACCGTCCGTGGCGTCGGCTACCGCCTCACCGCCGGTAAAGATTGCTAGATGCGTACCGCCATCACGCATCCACTGCGGCAATCGCTGCGCCTGCGACTCACCCTCTGGTACGTCGCACTCCTCGCGATTGTCCTCCTCATCTTCAGCGCGATTCTCTACGTGCGGCTCACGACCACGCTCCAAAGCAACCTCGACGATACCCTGCGCAACCGGGCAAACCTGATTGCGGGGACGATCACGAGCGATAACGGCGTTCCGCAACTGAATAGGGCGCGCCTCCCGCTCGATCGCAACCAGGGTGAGCAGTTCATGCGCCTTTACGACGTGACGGGCGGGCTGCTGATTGACGATACGTCGGCTCTTGGCCCTGTCCCCTCTCTCCCCAACGATGTCGCGGTTGCACAGCGCGGCACGGCGACGATCCGCTCCGTCACCACCGACGATGGTCGCTTCCGGGTCCTGACGATGCCACTGCAACTGCCGATACGCGTTATCCTGCAGGTCGGCCTTTCCGAGGACACCATTCATGAGACGATCCAGGCGCTGGCCACGATCCTGTTCACGCTCGTGCCACTGATGCTCCTCATCGCCAGTGGTGGTGGCCTCTTTCTCGCCGGCCGCTCACTCGCTCCGGTAGACCGGATGACACGGGCGGCACAGGCAATCGAGGCGACCGACCTCCATCAACGCCTCCCTGAGCCACCGGGACACGATGAGATCGGGCGGTTAGCGCGAACGCTGAACGCCCTCATTGCCCGCCTCGAAGCGGCATTCGCGCGTCAACGCCAGTTCACGGCGGACGCCTCGCACGAACTGCGCACACCGCTGACAATCATGCGCGGCGAACTGGATGTGACGCTCCGGCGAGAGCGCGGTGCGAGCGAATACCGCGAAACCCTCGTCACCGTCCATGATGAGGTGACACGCCTGCAAGACCTCGTCGCGGACCTGCTCCTGCTCGCACGCAATGATGAGCCGACGCCACAGTCCACTGCCCTTGTTGATCTCGGCGCTGTCGCGGCTAGCGTCGTGACACGCCTGCAACCCCTCGCACGCACGCGCGATCACACGCTGATGCTGGCGGCGAATGCCGCGACGGTCTCTGGAGTCGCCAGTGATCTGGAGCGCCTCGTCCGTAATCTTGTGGAGAACGCGATCCGCTACACACCCGAACAGAGCACAATCACCCTCACGGTGCGGCAGGAGGGCGCGCGTGCCCTCATCACGGTCGCAGATACCGGCCCCGGTATTGACTCCGCTGCGCTCCCGCAACTCTTCGACCGCTTCACGCGCGCGGACCGCGGGCGCAACCGAGCGGCGGGCGGCACCGGGCTTGGCCTCGCGATCGCGCAGGCCATCGCCCACCGTCACGGCGGCGCGATCACCGTCGCAAGCGTCGTGGGCGAAGGGAGCGTCTTCACGGTCATGCTTCCCCTTGTCCGTTCGTCAACATGAAGCCCGACTTCATGCCCGGTTCACGGCCATTTCAGCGTGACGGAGCATACTGTGATCAGTGAACGATGATGGAGCTGCAGATCCCGTCCCGTTCACCCGATTGAATCGTTTATCGCGTCTGAAGCGCGACCGAAGAGACAAAGGGAGACGCACATGATTACTCGTCAGAAGTTGGCTGCTGGCCTCGGTGGATTGACGCTCATGCTCGGCACACTGGGCGGCGCGGCTGCCGTCCATGCGGCCTCACCCCCCGCAACCGCGCCGACCGCAATCGTCCAGCCCGCGCAGGCGGACACGGAGACGGCGGACGGGCCGGACACGGGCGCAAATGTCCAGGATCAGCAGGGTTCGCAGGTTGAGGACGGCACGCCCGATACGGCCACCACCAACGGCGCGCCGGACACGGACAATGTCCAGGATGGTTCCGGATCGCAAGTCGAAGATGGCACGCCGGACGTTCCGGGAGCCGTCGGCCCGTAACGAAGAGCATACATCGCATCATCACACAGGAGGGGCCAGTCGGCCCCTCCTGTGCCGTGCACGATACCGCGATAGATGAAGGCGCAGTTCATTTTCAGTTCATCATCATTTCAGTTCGCCACGGCATACTGCGCGCGGTGAACGATCGCACCAGAGAGTAGATTCGTGCAGTATCCGGTTTGTGCAAACCCGAATTGTGTGATGGCCGCGCATGGTGCGCGGCACACGATAAACAAGGAGTAATGGTAATGACGATGCGACGGAAGATCGCCGCCGGTCTCGGTGGCTTGACGTTGATGCTCGGGACGCTGGGTGGTGCGGTTGCGGTCGGCGCGGCGAATAACCACCCCGCTATCCCGGCGCCCGCCGTGCAGTCTGGGCAACCGGATGGCGAGACGGCGGATGGGCCGGACGCGACGAATGGCCAGGGCGTGCAGGACGCTTCCGGCGCGCAAGATACGCCCGAAGCGGGCGATACACCCGACGCGACCGGTACAGCGACCGGAGAGGGCGCCGACAGCACCCAGGATGGCTCCGGCCCAGAGGTGGAAGACAGCGGCTCCGATACGCCGGTAGTAACTGCCCCGTAACGATACAACGGTGGGAGAGGCCGGTTGACCTCTCCCATTTTGCTGTCGGTCGTCCGACACAGGCGACCGCAGTCTCGTTTTCTCTTTATTGCATGTACGCACCAACGGTTGGCAGAGGCATGGGGAGTATGGCGAAAAGAGCGGAGAGCGTCACGGGCTGCCGGAGATGCATGCCCTCGGCATGATTTCTGCAACGACGCTCTCGTACGAGTAGTACCCGGTTCACCACACAAGGAGAAACACTCTCATGTCATCCACACGCCTCCGCACACTCCCAATCATTTTCGCGCTTGTATGCGCCTTCCTTCTTACGGCTTGTTCGCTCGGTATCACCTCCAGTAAATCAACACCTGTGAGCATATCTACCCCAACGACGGCTGCAACAACGCAGGCCACTACTGCGGCGACAACCGCTGCGACACAGTCAACCGCTGTCGTAACTACTGCCCCAACGACTGGCGCGGCGATTAATGCGACGACGACCACCGCAGGGGCGAGCGCCACGACGACGACCGCGAATGCCTCCGCCGGCAGTACACCGGCCACGAGTTTGATCAGCGCCCCTGTATCGGCCTCCGGTCAACCGCTCTCGGTCGCGCAGATCAACCAGAAGGCGCGCCCGGCAGTCGTGCAGGTCACGAACAACCAGAAGGCGCAGGGGAAGTTCGGCGCCTCGAATGGCGTTGCTATACCGACCGGCGTCGGGACTGGATTCATCTTCGATAAGCGCGGCTACATCCTGACGAATAACCACGTCGTCGAGGGCGCGAGCTCCTTGACCGTCGCGACCACGGACAACAAGACCTTTGATGCCAAGATCATCGGCACGTACCCACAAGGCGATCTCGCAGTGATCCAGATCACCGAAAACGGCGATCTCCCGACCGTCACGCTTGGCGATTCGGGCAAATTGCAGGTAGGCGACCCAGTAGTCGCCATTGGGAATGCACTCGCCCTGCAAGGCGGTCCGACGGTGACATCGGGCGTTGTTTCCGCTCTCGGCCGGGTAGCGCAGGAGCCGGGCAGCGGATCAAATAGCGCCAGTGGTCCCTTCCTCGTAGACCTCATCCAGACGGATGCGGCCATCAACCCCGGCAACAGTGGCGGCCCACTCCTGAACGCGGCAGGGCAGGTCGTCGGCATCAATACCCTGGGCAGCACGCAGGCGCAGGGCATCAACTTCTCGATCTCGATCAACTCCGCCAAGCCCGTCGCCGATGCGCTGATCGCGGGCCAGCCCGTGCCGCGCCCCTTTGTCGGTGTCACGACTGGCTCGCTCAATCCGCAGCAGGATGCGCAACTCAAATTGCCGGCGAACACCGGTGTCGGTATCGCCAGCGTCCAACCGGGTACTGCCGCCGATAAAGCAGGGTTGAAGACAGACGACATCATCATCAAGTTCGACGGTCAGACCGTGCAAGGCGAAGAGGGCTTCGTCGGTCTTCTCCTCAGCCACAAACCGGGCGATACAGTGACGTTCACTATCCTCCGAAATGGACAGCAACAAGACCTGAAGGTGACGCTTGGGCAAGCGCCGAAGCAATAAGGAGCGTCCGCGAGGCATCCTACCTCAGCCCCCGCCCTTTGAGGGAGGGGGCTTTCATCTTTCCTTTTCCTTCGTCAAATGAGGATTTGGCTATACGAGAAAGCACGCTGGCACTTTCCGTGCAGTAGGTGTGTCATGATGATTGTGTCTCATCACTTACTCAGGGATGAATGGAGGCGCAAATGACGGCCACTACCTCACTACCCACGAACGACCCGCCGCAGGATGATCCTGCGCACCGGACCGTTGCGGCGCATTACCGGCGGCAGATCCGTGGGACGGGCCGCGAAGCGCGCTTCCTTATCGCGCTGGCCTTTTTTATCACGTTCGGTATCGTCCGGTTCATCACCTACGCCATTCGCTACCATTGGCTCCCTTTTCTGCATGACAATGTCATGAAGAGTGGCCTCCATATCCATCATTTCGTCTATGGGATCATCGTTCTCCTCGTCGTCGGTTACGTTGCCCTCGCCTTTCCAGAGCGACAGGGCAAACGGCTGATCGTCCTCTCTTTGCTCTATGGCATCGCAGCAGCCCTGACGCTGGACGAGTTCGCGATCTGGCTCAATCTGGAGGATGTCTACTGGGCGAAGCAGGGGCGCGAGAGCCTCGACGCGGTGGCAGGCGTCGCGACGCTCTTCCTGATCGCGAGCACAGGCGCACCCTTCTGGTCCGCCCTCTGGCGCGATGTCACGCGCCGCGCCTCATAGCCCCGTTGCCCGATGTATGTTACCCCCATTTCCCGTTGGCATGCTGCTTGCTTAAAACACAGCGATTCATAGGTTACGCGTGATAGTACATCGCGCGCAACTGACTTGCCAGAGCAGGTAAGGATACAGATGCTCGCATGCTCGTACGGGAAAGGAGAGGCAGAGGCGATGACGATTTCTCAGCGCCCGCCCGCGTTGCCGGAGGAAGAAGAAAAGGAGAAGCCGGGTCTGACGGCGAGAGATCCCGCATTCGAACCCTCGATCATGGAAGGATCGTTCGACGACTCAGTACCGAACGCGGATAACCGCCTCGGTGACCGACGGACGGGCGACCCGCCGAAGGGCATCAAAAAAGTCTTCAGCGTCCTCGGCCCCGGCCTGATCACCGGCGCGTCTGACGACGACCCTTCGGGCGTCGGTACGTACTCAACCGCCGGTGCGGCGACCGGATATCGTTATCTCTGGACGGCCATCATTACCTACCCGATGCAGGCAGCGATCCAGGGGATGTGCGCGCGCATTGGTCAGGCGACCGGCAAAGGACTCGCTTCGACGATCAAGCAGTATTATCCGAAGGGGGTACTGTATCCCATCGTCATCCTCCTTATCTTTGCCAACACCTTCAATGTCGGCGCGGACCTCGCGGCCATCGCCGCCGGCATTAACTTGCTGGTCCCCATTCCGATCATCACGCTGATTCCGCCGATCGCGATCGGGTTGATCCTGCTTCAGGTTTTCGCCAAATACCAAATGATAAACCGTGTCTTCAAGTGGCTCTGCATCGCGCTCCTCGCCTACGTCGCAACAGCATTCGTCTCGCACGCCAATCTCGCCGATGTTGCCAAAGGCACCCTGATCCCGAAACTGCCGCGCACAAAGGATGACATCACGCTGATGATCGCCATTCTTGGCACGACGATCTCCCCCTATCTCTTCTTCTGGCAGGCGGGGCAGGAAATCGAGGAACAGAAAGCGGAAGGGAAAACAACCGTTGCCGAGCGGCAGGGCACAACCCGCCAGGAGATCGCGAACCGCAAACTCGACGTCAACCTCGGCATGCTCGCCTCGAACCTTGTGATGTACTTCATCATCCTGACGACCGCCGCGACACTTCATGTGAACGGCAAGACCGACATAAGCAGCGCGACGGACGCGGCTTCCGCACTCCAGCCGCTACTCGGCTCGTACGCCAAGATACTCTTCGCGATCGGCATTATTGGTGCCGGGTTGCTCGCCATCCCGGTTCTGACCGGCTCGACCGGCTATACCGTCGCGGAGGCGTTCGGCTGGCGGCACGGGCTGGATGAGAAAGTGACCAAGGCCAAGGGCTTCTACGGCATTATCATCGCCAGCACTGTCGCCGGGATGCTCTTCAACTACCTCGGTCTCGATCCGATCAAAGCGCTGGTGTACAGCGCGACCATCAACGGTATTACGTCACCGCCGCTCTTGCTCCTGATCGTCATGTTGAGCAATCGTCGGAGCGTGATGGGCAAATACACGAACCGCTCATGGAGCAATGTCTTCGGCTGGTCGGCATTCGTCCTGATGACCGTGGCGACTATCGCCTACTTCGTGACCCTCTTCATCTGAAAGGAACAACCATCGTGGAGAACGCAACGACCGGGAACGACGGTAAGATCGCGATCAGTGAAGGTGCCAAGGTCTACGGCAGGGATGGCAAGCAGTGGGGCCGCGTCGAGGCCGTTGGCGCGAAGTATCTGACGATCGCCGAGGGGCTGTTCGGTCAGCGCGAGTATTTCCTGCCGATCAGATTCGTCGCATGTGGGGATTTGGATCGCGTCGAGTTGAATGTGCCACTCGTGGACGCGAAGGTACAGGCCCTGACAGACGCGCCGGAAGACGAGCCGATTTTTCAAGACAGTGCGCCGATCCCGCGCGAGGAGATGGAAGCGGCTGGCATTCCCGAACCCGAGAGCGCCGACATCGGTATCGGCGAGAATGAAGAAGCAACGGAGCGGATACGACAAAAAAAGGGTACGTATTAGTATTCTATTCAGGAGACCGCTTCGGAATGAAGGTGCGGTTCACGAATGTAGCCATATCACGCGCAAACCCGCGCCGCTATCGCGTTCGTCATCAGCCCACGCAACGGTTCGAGAATCCACCGCTTGCCGTGCAGCCATTTCGGCTCGATCAGGTTGAGCCATGCACGCGTGCGTAGCAGAAAACATCACACGATCCGTATGCCCGCCCCTTCCAGATTGACGAGCGCGTTATTCGCTCAGTTTTCTTCCTGTTCGAGCACGTCAATCGAGGCGACCGCCTCTTCGAGGGTGGCGAAGACGCCAGAGTAGCCGTCCGACTGGCGGCGCAGCAGATACGTCGCCTTGCTATCGGGGGTAAGGCGGTAGGTCACACCTTGGGATTGGAGCAGGTATGCCGTCCGGCCAGCCATGCGGGTAAACGCAGTGAGGGCCCGTCCATGCACCATGCGTGGCTCTTCGATCATTGTCGCGGCTTCTTCCATTGCGGTTCTCCTTCATATGCGAGTATGCGTCGCTTTGCCCGCGACTGGCGGAGGGTAATTGGCGTGGCTGCCCGCGTTACCCGGGCGCCGACACGGTTGCCCGCTCTGCGATGTCGCGTCGTAGCCAGGAGACCACCTGAGCATACGTCAGCCCCGGTGGCTGCTTCAGCATCGCCAGATAATTAGCGGGGACGATGTCGCCGCAGTTCCAGAGTTGGGTCGTAAACCAGCGCGCCCGTCCGCGTGCGTCGAGATCAGACCAGCGCTTGGTCTCCTGCTGCTCCCACGGATACTCCTTGATGGCATCCGTGTCGAACCACTCCCACCAGCCCGTGTGCTGAGAGCCATATTCGATCGCTTCGCAGAGCATCGCGCGTACATAGACCGGCGCATGGCCGCTTCGTATCGTCATCCTCACAACCTTTCTCTGTCGTGATATCCATCATGTTTCGTGGCAGGCGTCCGCTATGTATTCCGTCCGCGTGCGGGCACGGCCTGCCGGGGTGGGATAGTACTGACCACGCACTCAGGGAGCGCGAGCAGATCGTCCGTCCATTGGTCATCCAGGACCGCCCGCAAATAGGGATCGTCGCGGTCATCGGTTACTTGAATACGCGCACGCTTCCCGCCCACCTGCATGTAAAACGTTTCGCCGCCAGAGTTGATCGCGGCGGTCACTTGCCAGCGTGTCATCTGCCAGCCTTTGCCGCCAAGATGGGTGATTCCCTTGTGGCGATCTTGTTGCGGATGCTTTTTCACGCAGGTCACTTCCCGCTCCGCTGGCGAATGCGGTTGGGCCATGGCATGTCCTCCTCTTCAGGGGATCGCAACGCCCGGCGGGTGCGCTCCGGTCCGGCACCGATGTCACTATGGCCTTCAAGGGACAATCGTGGGTGCGGTCATTCACGAACAGCAGTCAGTTGGCCGCTTCTTCCTGATAGTGTACCACACAATCCGGCAATAACCACAGCGTCGCGGAACAATATAGCATCTCTATACTTTCGGTGTAGCGTAGACGCGGATATACAACGACATGTGGACAGCAACGCAACGGCAGATACAATGGCTTCCTGGATGATCGGAAATGATGGAGACGAGGCACAAAATGCCGCAGCAGTTCACTGATCGGGTGGCGCTGTTTGTCTCGGCTACATTCGCACGCCGATAGCGGTCGGGCTGGATGAGAATCCGCACGCATCGCGCAGAGGGCAGCGCGCCATCCAAATGGGCGACTGGGGAAACCGGAGGAAATCGCGGCGGCGGTCATCTGGCTCTGCTCCGATGCATCGTCGTTCGTGACCGGTCAACCCCTCGCAACGAACGGCGGCTACGTTGCCCACTAGCGATGAAGACACGGAGAACGGGCAGCCATGCGTGGCTACCCGTTTTCGTCGTGCTGACCGCGAACGGTTATTGCAGGAACTCATCCCCGAAGACGATATGGACGACGGGCGCATGCGCCACATCGTCCGCCGCATCGGTCGGCGTCCACTGATAATGGCAATAGGTAACGTCCGCGATATAGCCAGCGGCGGTGCGCATCACGTGCATACTCGCCGTGTCGTCCGGTGTATGGCGGACAGAAACATCCGTCTGAATATGACACGTCCGATCGGCCGTCATGATGAGCGCGGACGGAGCGACAAAGGCGCATTCGCCAGGTGCGAGATCGAAAATGGTCTCCCGCACGAGCCGCTTCGACAGTGCCGTCATCACAGAGATCGTCTGCATCGCGCATTACTCCTCACCAGTCTCGGACAAATCACTGCACGCATCATACATCACCGTGCAAATATTGTCTATAGGTGTAGCGTACGGACACAAGGCGTATGCGTTCTCGGTCGACAGACCAAGGAGTTATTATGGCATGAAAACGACGAGCAGAGATATTATTGACGCGCCGGGACGCCCTTCACCGTGACGTGTGCAGGAATATCGTCAACGACGACCGCCCCCGCCCCGACGACCGCGCCGTCGCCGACAGTGAGACACGGCGTGATGTTCGCGCCGACACCGATCAAGGTGCCGGCGCCGACACGGATACCTCCCGCGAGGTGCGCACCCGGCCCGATATGCGCGTACGCTTCGATCACGCAATCATGATCCACCGTCGCGCCGGTATTCACGACGCTGTGATCGCCGAGGATGGCGTCCGGATTGACGACACTACGCGCCATCACCGCGACGCCGCGCCCCAGTCGCACGGAGTTCGCGACGGTCGCGTGCGGGTGGATCGCGTTGCACCAGAGGTCACGCGCGCATGCGCCGAGTCGTTCGACCACCGCTCGGCGCGCGGCGATGTCGCCGAGGCCGAGAATCAAGCCGCTCGGCATGTGTGTGCGGTAGGTCGCAATGCCGCCGAGTACGGGGAATCCGAGCCGCGTCGCGCCCCAGGTCGCGGGGTCATCATCGAGAAAACCCATTACCGGCGTTCCCTGGCAGCAAAGAATATCGGCGACGACCTTCGCATGGCCGCCCGCGCCGAGGATGAGCACGCCGGTCATGCCGCCATACCTCCATCGGGAGAATGCGCCGCCCCCATGTACTCGCTCATCGTCGCGTGGCCCACTTCGGTGATACCAGAGCGCCGAATGACCTGCCCGACGGTCAGGCAGATGATTTTCAGGTCGAGCAGGAGTGATTGATGCGCCACATACCACAGATCATAGGCGAACTTCTCCTCCCAGGCGATCGCGTTGCGCCCATTCACCTGTGCCCAGCCAGTTAGGCCGGGACGAACAGCGTGTCGGCGCATCTGTTCCGGCGTGTACCGCTCCGCGTAGTGGACAAAGAGTGGTCGCGGCCCGACGAGGCTCATCTCGCCTCGAAGCACATTAAGTAGTTCCGGCAGTTCGTCGAGGCTTGTCCGCCGCAGGAACCCACCGAAGCGTGTCATGCGTTGGTCGTCTGGCAACAGGTTGCCGTCCGCGTCCCGCATGTCGGTCATCGTGCGGAACTTGACGACGGCGAACGGCACGCCATCCTTGCCGAGCCGCTGTTGGCGGAAGAAGACCGGCGTGCCGATCTTCTTCCGCACGAGCAGCGTGACGCCGAGCAACACCGGCCCCAGCACAATCAGCCCAGGGATGGTCAGAGCGAGGTCAAGCAGGCGTTGACCGAAGCGATGGTACACCGGTCGTCCTCCCTACCTGCGCGAGCATCCGCGCGTACATCTCCAGCACCGCCGCGTTGTTGGTCTTACCATTGAAGAGCGCTGCGGCGCGGTCGTGTCCGCGCACGGCCATCGCGCGCGTCCGCTCCGGGTCGTGCAGGGCATCGAGGATCGCCGCCGCCATCGCCGGGGGGTCCTTAGGCGGCACGAGCCGGCCCGTCTCGCCGTCCACGATCAGATCCGGCTGGCCGCCGACATTCGTCGCGACCACTGGGATACCGAGCAGTTGCGCCTCGAGGCATGTGCCCGCCACCCCCTCGGTGTGCGAGGGCTGCACGGCAATATCGAAATCGGGCAGCAGTTCCGGCACATTGCTCCGCATGCCGAGGAACAGCAGTCGGTCGCCACACGTCGCCTTGCCGTAGGCGCGCACCCGCTCCTCGTAGGCATGCGCGCCATCCCAGCCACCGCCGACGAAGACGCCCATCACGTCCGGCCGCTCTTTCAGGACAATGGCGAGGGCGTCAATCAGGTCCTCATGCCCCTTCAGGCCGCGCCGCTGGAGCAAATAGCGCTTCGGCGCGTACATGATGCCGACCATGCCGACGAGCGGCACATCCTCCGGGATACCGAACTCGCCGCGAATCTTGCCCTTCGGATGATAGACATGATCTTCCAAATCCACGCCATAATCGGAGACGAAGAGGCGGTCATCCGGGATGTCGGCGGCGCGGTAGTAGTCGCGGATCGAGCGGCAGACGCCGATCCAGTAATCGCGGGGTCCGGCGGTGGCAATCTCGGCGCGGCGGAAGAAGGCGTACTCCAGATGGAGTGGCCCCGGTACCTGGAAGGCGCGCGGGATCGGATGCCGCTTGCCGAGCGCGAGCCGCGCCGTCAGCGTCGTGCCGACGTAGTAACTGTGGATGATGTCCGGCTGCAATTCCTCGACGAGCGCGCGCAACTGCCTGAAGCGTCCCGGCGCGAGCCACGGCTTCATGATCGGGAAATCCGTCTCCATCGGGTGGACGGTAACGCCTGCCGCCTCATACTCCGCGATCCGCGGCCCACCGAGGGGCGCGGCGAGATGCGCCTCGACGCCGAGCCGGACATGGTCGCGCGTCTGTCGCACCGCCCACGGCGCCCCGACCGACGTTTTCGCCAGGTACAAAACCTTTAACGCACCGTCCTTACCACTCCCCATCGTCGTTCTCTTCCTCTCCAAATGACTCAATCAAGGGTTCCGACTCACAGGCTTTCCAGGCTGCGTCCCTGCCCATGCCTCGGTGCGTTCCCGGAGCGTGCGGTAGAAAGCGGTGCGGCGAGCGCGCAGCGCATCCTCCCGGTACTCCTTCGCGCGTGCGAGGTTGCGGGCGGACATTCGCGCCATCCGCGCCGGATCGGTGACGACCGCGCGGATGACATCGGCGAGCGCCGCGACATCACCGGGGGAACCATATCCTCGGCAGGCAACAGTTCGGGGATGCCGCCCATCGTCGAGCCGATGCAGGGCAGACCGCGCGCCATCGCCTCGATCAACGCGCGTGGCATCCCTTCCGTGCGGGAGGGCATGCAGAAAATGTCCGCGGCGTCGAGTTCCGCGCGCACAGCAGACCCGGCGGTCAGTTGCCCCCGAAAGATGACGACCGCCGCCGCGATACCCTGCGCGGCGGCGCGCGCTTCCAACTCCGCCCGGTGCTTGCCGTCCCCGATAAGGACGAGCCGCACATCCAGCCCCTCCTTCACCAGTTGCGCGACCGCATCAATCTGCACGTCTGGCGCTTTATACATCTGCGCCAGCGAGCCGACGGTAACGAGGGTGAACGTCCCGTCACGACGCGGAGTGCGCGGTGCAGCGACGAAGGTTCCTTCGGAGAGTTCGACATCGGAGTAGTAAGGTCATGAACGACCCCGACGCAGGCGGGTAGCGGCGTTGGAGCGCGTGCTCAGTCACGTACCCGGTCGCCGCCGCACCCGCGCAGAGTCGCCGCATTCGCTTCGGGAACCACCAGCGGAAAAACGGTCGCAAGGGATGCCGTACCGCGCCGGGCGCAAAGACATCATACGGATCGCCGAGCGCTTCGACGCCATATGGGTGGCCGCTACGCCGGAGGGCCGGTTCGATCTGCCCGGCGATTGCCGAGGGCACGCGAAAGATCACCGCGTCTTCCGGCCCAACCGCCGCTACCGCTGCCTTGGTCAACCGCCGCCGCTGGCGGAGATACTGCCACGGCCCAATGTAGAACGGCAGCGCGGCGAAGGAGACACCCTCGCCGTCCGTTCGCTGCCACGTCTCCGGCACAGACACCACTTCGCGCAGCCGCGCGACGACGCGCACCGTATCGAAGACAGCGAGATACCGGGACCAGAAGGGGCGCGCGAACATCGTCTGCGTCCAGATTGCGCCGTCCGGCGTTCGGTCGAAGCGGTGCTCGGTCGAGACCACGATAGTACTCATACGGCCTTCTCGCTCTTGCGCGGCGTGCGGTTGCCGAAGAGCGTCAGCCGCCCAATAGTCAGCGGAGTGACATGGCGGCGATCAATCGCGGCGACGAGCCGGACCAGCAGGTACGGACCGAGCGCGTACCAGATGAGCGGCCGTACGACATCAATGGACTCGCCGCGCGACCAGAAGATCACGAACGAGAGGAAACTGGCGACGACCGCCAGTTTGGCGGGCGCACCGGTGCGGCCACCCCAGAAGATCAGTTTCGCGAAGAGATAGCCGACGACACCGAGAAAGAGCGGCGCGCCGATCCAGCCCCAGTTTAGATACGCCTCCGCGATAAACGAGTAGCCGAAGCCACCGCCCTGCGCCGCGAAACTCGGGCCCACCAGCCAGACGAGCCAGTCCGACGCCAGTCCGTGCGCGATGGCCGGGTGAATCGTCCAGAAGAGGTTCGGCACGAGTGTGAAGGCGGCAAAGAAATATTGCGCGCCGAAGTCATAGCCGCGCACGCTCGGTACGAGCGTCAGCGTGTGCGCGATCGTCACCATTGTGCCGCCCGTCTCCGTGAGAACGGCGATGAGGGGATTGTTGACGCCGGAAAAGGCGTGCAGAAGCGTGCTTGCGGAGAGGCGATCCGCGCCGCTCGTGTTCCGCGTCGCGGCGACTACCGGGAAAACGACGATAAAAACGAAGCCCGCAGCGCCGAGGAGCAGCCAGCGCGGGACCGGCCGGATCACCCGGTGCCAGAGCCAGACATAGGCGATCACCGGGCCAATGGCATGGTAACGCGAGCCGAGGAAAAGTTGCACGAGTGCCTAGAGAGTGATCACGCCCATCGCGGTGAGCCGACCCGTGCGAGACTGCTTGCTCCCGGCAAGCAGGACGAGCGCGCCCGGTACGAGGAAACTGGCGAGGAATTGCGCGCTCGCTTGCAGGCCGGTGGCGTAATCCTGCTGGTAGAGCGCGAAGTAGCCGGAAGCGAGCACGACGCTCGCCGCCTGCTTGAGTTGCAGCGCCATTGGCACGGCGGAAACGATGATGAGCGCCCAACCGACGAAGCGGATCTCCGCAGCGGAGGGCGATTCCTCATCCACTGCGGAGGGGACGGGGAAGAGTGTGCCGATGTTTCCACCCGCGATGAACAGCGCGCCGAGATGGAACGCCCCCAGCGCGAGAAAGACGAGCAGGAGCGTCTGGAGCGTCACGGCAGGTGCGAAAGAAAAATCGAGGATCATGAGGCCGCTATTGTTTATGCCAAAGACATACAGGAACGCCGACCCCGCGTTGAAGAGGAAGGCGGCGATCAGGAAGAGGCCGTACGGATCGAAGATGCTACCAGTCAGCCGCTTCCACGACCAGAGCGACCACACGAACGATACGAGCAACAGAATGGACGCCGGATGTAGCAGCGATGTATCCGTCCAGCCGACGAGTGGACGGCCCCAGATGTAGATGAGCAATACGCTTAGGAGGAAGAAGAGTTGCGTGGCGACGATGGTCACGGCAGCACGGTCGTGCGGTGTGCGGGTGGCGGGGTTCATGGCCTCGCCCCCAACCTCTCCCTATCGCCCGAAGGTCGCAGCAAGGAAAGATTACGGCGGCGATGGAGAGGGGGATCGGACGGGTTGCTATCCATGCTATGACGCGCATAGACACGTTCCAAGGCGCCCCATGAGGTCCGCACATCGAACGGCGTCGCTTGGGCGATAGCGAGGGTTTCTGACTGCGAAAGCGGCATGGCATCGCGCGCAGCGAGCAGGGCGTCCGCCCACTCGCTGGCCGGGGCATTCAAGGAGAGCCGACGCACGAGCGGCGGCACGATGTCCGCCTCGCACGGCACAACATCTGAGAAGACGCACGGTAGCCCTGCCGCTTGCGCCTCGACGAGCACGAGGCCCAGCCCCTCGTAGCGGGAAGGAAAGACGAAAGTATCCATCGCGCCTCGCATCAGGCGTGGCACATCGGCGCGGGAACCCGCGAAAATGACGTGCGCACCCAAGCCCATCCGGTTGGTGCGCGCCATCACCTCCGGGCGCAACTCTCCTTCTCCAACGAGCAGGAAGTAGGCAGCGGAATCGCGCTTCACGACCGCATCGGCAACGTCAAGGAGAAAGGCGTGATTCTTCTGATCGGTGAACCGCCCAACATGCCCGATCACGAAGGCATTGTGCGGGATATGGAATTCCGCGCGCACCTCCTTGGGGCAGACGGCTGCAGCGAACGGGCTGAAGTCTACGCCGCAGAAGAGCGTCCGGTAACGCGGGTCGGCTTCCCATCCCGCGCCAAAGAGGTCATCTGCCGCCTGGCGGCTCGCGGCGAGGCCGTCCGTCGCGTATGCGTCAATCCAATGGTGCATCAGTTTCAGGTATGCCTTCCGTTGCGGGCTTACCTGCGCCTCGAACGCGGCGGTGTCGAGGTGGCTATGCACGATACGGACCGGCACACCTGCCCATTTCGCCAGCCGTAGTACGAAACCGCTGTACTGATGGACGTGACTATGCACGACATCGTACGGGCCATGTTCTTTGAGGACACGCAGAAAGTCCCGCGCATATCGGAGCGGCTGCCGTGTGTGCGGGCAGATAATGACCGCACTGCCAAGCGCGCGAATCTCATCGTCGTAGTCCCCCGGTCCGGTGAAGTGGACGAGGAAATCCATCTGGTAGTGATCGCGATCAATCATGCGGAGGAGATGCATCAGCCATGTCTCCACGCCAGCCCGCTCCATCTTGCCGAGCACATGGAGGATGCGTATCGGGTTTTCCTGCTCTTGTGCCACCATCAAGATCCTTCCTCGTTTTATTTCGCCCATATACTAAACGTGAACTTGGTTGGATGTGTGATGGGGAACATCCTTAGATGAACATGTTTCATCGCTCCGCGCTTCGGGGAAGCGTGACGCGCAGTACACCGTTGAGCGCCATGATGACGTTCTCCTTGACCTCGATGTCCGTATAGGTAGTGCCTGGTGAGGGCTCGAAGACGATGGCGGCGGGGCATCGACGCACCGGGAAGGTATCGGTGATTGTGTTTCCGGTTATTTTGATGTGTGACGCACTCGAATTGACAAGTACACCCGCGCGAAACCCGACAGGAAAGCCCAGATTCTGACCGGGATTGATGATCGTATTATTCACGACGCGGACATTCTGGAAGACGCGTTTGCCCGGTTCAGGTAGACCGATCACCACGCCCGGACCCGGTGCGCGTTCGATCATGTTTCCCTCAATAACGGCTCCGTCGGTGCCACCGAGATTGTGGAGCGCAACGCCGGCGGAGTTGTAGTAGAAATCCCCGGGGCGTCCTATGCCCTCGTCCTGGAAGCGGATCGTGTTCCCTGTGATCGTGATGTTCGACGCCTCGCCCTTCGCCTCGTATGAGAAGACGACGGAGACTCCGCCGGTATCCGCAGTGCCATGCTTCAACTGCGCGACTTCGATGGTATTGTTCGTCACGGTGACGTTCTTCAGGTTGTTCGGTGCCGTTGGCCAGATCAGGATGCCAATGAGGGCGTCCTTCGCGATGTTATCGTGACAAGTGATGTCGCTGGAGTTCCCGCCGTCGAAGTACGAGCCAACGATGTTGAGGATGGTCTGGTAGCCGACTGCGGTGTTGTTGAAGACCGCCGCTGGCCCCCCGTGCGCCTCCATGCACGCGCGCGCCTCATGGTACGGGGTCGGTGTGCTCTCGAAGGTATTACCGGACATAGTATAGTTCGTGCCCTCGATGTAGACCGCCGAGTTGTCGTAGTCCGGGTTGGCGTCCCGCATCACGAAGCGAAAATACGAGTCAGTCACTGAGCAGTCACTCACGGTCTTGCCGTTCAAGGAGACGGCCCAGACGCCTGAGTAGGGTGCGAAGCGGCAGCGCCGGACGGTGAGATTCTTCCCGGACGTGATGTAGATGAAAGTCTGGTAGGTCTCCTCATTACTGTTGTCTATCTGCGATTCGGGATTGTTGAGAATGTTGGAATCGAAGGTCAGGTCTTCGACGGTCACGTTCTCGACCGTGTTATTGCCGGCCCTCTGGGAAAAAAGGGACGGCCAGTCTCCGCTATGGTCCTTGATCCTGATAACGGACTGCGCCCCGGAGCCAGCAATGCGCAGGTTGCTTCTGATGATGATTCCCTTCGTCCGCGTTGGGGCAACAATATACGTCCCAGGTGGGAAGATAATCGTACCGCCGCCAGATGGGACGGCGTCAATGGCAGCCTGAATCGCGCCGGTATCGTCCGTCGTGCCGTCACCCGCCGCGCCGTATTGTTTGACGTCCAGAATCGTTTGCTCGTACGCGGGTGGGCTGCTCGCGGGCGGTGCAACGGTTGCGATCGCTGGCGATGCCGCCGGTCCAATCGCGGCGCTCGTTGGTTTCGCGGTCGCCGTCGGTGACGGAGTGCGCGCGGGCACAATGGCGGTCGCAGTCGCGGTCGCGGACGGTGCGGTCGCGATCACGGACGGAGCGGTCGCGGTGGCGGGTGCGAGCGTGACTGGTGGCAGGGTCGTCGGGGTCGGTGCAACCGTCGGCACGATACTGGCGGTCGGCGCCGTTTTCGACCCACCGCAGGCGGCGAGTGCGGCGGATGCTACCGTCGCTGCGGAGAGTGTCAGAAAGCGCCGCCGTGAGAGCGCCGCCGCAGCGAGAGGTATCATGCGGGTCATTGATACTATCCCTTCCTTACACCTATCAGCCTGGGGGTTCATCCCATGACAAAGCAGTAACGATGGGCGACTGCTCGGTTTGACCGAAAACGTTCATTCCGCAGACAACCGTTCTCCCTCTTTAGAAGGGGGAACAGGAAGGTCCCTCCTCCAAAGAGGGAAGAGGCGTGGGGGTTGGAGCCGCGCATGTACGCAGCCTATACAGGATGGCAGCGGCTTTGAGCGGCAGTTGCACGGCGAACATCAGGAACGTCGCCCACGCCGCGCCGAGCAGGCCGTGATCCGGCACGAGTAGCGCGCAGGCGATGATGACAACAACAATTGAGACGGCGTAGATCGGTACCTGGATCGTGAACTGCCGCGCTGCGGTCATCGCGTAGCCGAAGACGGAGGCGAGATAGCCGATCCCGGCAGCGGCGATGATCCAGATAAAGACATTGAGATGTGCCGCGTACTCCGGTCGGTAGAGCAGCGTCAACACCTGCCGCCCGACAACGAGACTGAGTAGCACACCGGCTGCGGCAAGCGCCGCGCTGATGCCGAGCACTTTGGCGGTGAGTGCGCGAAACGCGCCGACATCGCCCGCCGCGAAATCGCGCGCCAACCGGGGGCTGACCACTTGGCCGAGGGCATCTACGACCGTCGTGCCAGCGACGACGATGTAGGCCATTGCCGCGAAGATGCCGAGTGCGTGCGTCCCCTCGAACCGCTCGATGAAGTAGCGCGGAATGTTCGTCATCAGCGAGCCGAGCATCATCACGAAGCCGAGCGGCAGGGCGAGCCAGGTCAGTCGCAGCATCCGCCGCCGATCCCAGCGCGGGCGGAGAGATGCATCCACGTCTCGCACATGCGCCGCGCGGAGGGTCGCCGCGCCGCCTGGGATGTCGTTACGTCAAGAGCCGGAAGGCCCAGACAGCGGCGAGCGCGCCCGCGCCCCAAACGATATTGCCAGTCAGGATGATCGCGACGCCGAGCGCGACAAGTGAGAGCGGCCCCTTGACCATCATCGAGATGGCGATGCGGTCCATCTGCTCGTGCTGCTGGAAGAGGCCGTAGAAGACATCGCTGATGGACTCGAAAATCTTGGCGAGGCCAACAAAGAGGATGACGAGCGCAGTCCGCCCGCCATAGCCGGAAGCGAGCGTGATCCCCGCGATGACGAGCAGGGCGAGCGGTGTCACAGCGAGCCGGAGACCAAGATACTCGCCAAACGCGTATTGGTGCCGGGCATCCGTCACCTGCACGCCGCGTAATTGCAGATTTGTCAGCATAATCACCGGTGCAGTGATTGCCAGCCCGATCGCGAACTGCCCGACGACTTCCGGCGAGCCGAGTTTCGCAAGCACGACGAGCATCGCCCACTGGCACGCCGCGTAGACGACGTTGCCGACGAAGGTCCATGAGAAGTTCGCACGCAGCGAAAGCGCGCGCGGCGGCCCGGCAAGAGGAACCGCAGCGGTTTCGTCACCTCTCGGTCTGATTCGTCTGAGAGCGGGCACGGATGCCTTGAACATGTCATTCCTTATCATCATTGGTAGCGTAGGTTTCAGCCTGCTCCCCTCCTATCGGTAGAAGCCTTTGAGGGAGAGAACGCAGGCTGAGGCCTACGCTACTGGCGGATGCGGCTACGCGCTGAGGCTGATCGTGTCGGCATCGGCGCTCTCTGCCGATTCCGAAAGAATCAGGGCATTGTCCGCGCGTTCTTCATCTGTCGCTGCCCGATAGCGGCGACTACCGTAGACGCCCGCGTGCTTCTTGTCTTTGGTCAGAACAATGCCGAGTGTCTTGCCATAGACGCCGTTCAGAGCGGTAATCGCCCGTTCGAGCATCCGCGTGCCGGTACGGCGCGCGTCCACGACGAGCACCGTGCCGTCAATCGCCTGTTGCAAAGCGAGCGTGTCGGCAGCAGAGAGGACGGGTGCGGTGTCGAGCAGAATGATGTCGAACTGATCGCGCAGATCCGCAATCAGATTGACCATCCGGGCCGAGCCGAGCAGGTCGGGCAGGTGCGCGAGTACCCATCCGGCGGTCAGGACGGTGATGCCGAGCGGCCCTTCCTGGAACTTCGGCTGGTTGCCGTGCTGCGTCCGCGCGAGATAGGCGCTGAGGCCTTGATTGTTACGGAGGCCGAGCAGTGTATGGAGCCGTGGCTCGCGCACGTCGGCGTCAATCAGCAGGACGCGCTTGCCTGCCTGCGCTTCGAGCAGGGCGAGATTCGCGGCGGTGACGCTCTTCCCCTCACCCGACCGCGCGCTGCTAATCGCGATGACCGCTCCGCCGGCCGACAGCCCAGCATCCATCGTCGTCCGCACATGGCGGAGCGCTTCGCGGAATGCCGCGATGTTCGGCAGTTCGGTGTCGGTGAGCAGGAGCGGTTTGTTGCCACGCGACGCGCCGAGGATACCAAGGAGCGGAACGCCGAATGTGTGCGCGGCCTCCGCCGGTTCATGGATGCGGTCATCACGGATGTCGAGCAGCAGGGCAAGACCGGCGAGCAGGTATCAGGCCAATCGCCCCGCCGAGGAGCGCGTTCTTGCGCGGTGTCGGGGAGATCGGCGCGTTCGGGATACGTGCGGGATCGGCGACCGTAACGGCGGCCGCGCTCTGGCCCTGCGCGATGGCGATCGTCTGCCGCGTGTCGAGCAGGCGGGTGTATTTGGCCTGATACTGCGTCAGTTGATCTTGCAACCGCTGGGCGTCACTCTGGGCGACGCTCCCCACGACTGGCGTGGCGCGCAGTGTCGTGAGTTGGTCGAACGTAGCGGTGTAACGCGCCCGATTGTCCTTCATATCCTGATCGTACTGCGTCAATTGGTCTTGCAATCGCTGGATTTCCGGCTGCGACGCACCCGTTGGATCCGGCGTCGCCTTCAGTTGGCTGAGGCGCTTGGAGACGTCCGCGCTCCGGGCGCGGATGTCGCGCAGATCCTGGTCATACTGCACAAGAAGCTGCTGCAAACGCTGAATCTCCAGGGCCGTGGTGCTGGTCGCATCGAGATTGGTGCGGATCTGATTGAGGCGGGACGAGGTATCGGTGATCTGACCTTGCATCGTATCAAGGTCGCGGTCCACCTGCTGAAGAACGATCTGCGTGTTGTTCATCTGCAGATCATGCGCACGCTTGATAAAGAGTTGCGCGAGGGCGTTGGTGGTCGCGGCGGCGCGGCCGGGATCGTAATCCCAGACGGTCACTTCGATCAGTTGCGTCGCGCGGACAACGCTGACACTCGTCCGCTTCGCCAGCGTCTCCGCCGTGATCGGTAGGCCGACCTGCTTCACCGTGTCGTCGAGGAGCGACGGGCTTTGCAACAGTTGCGTGTAGGTCGTCGCCAGTTTGTCGCTCGTCAGGAGGTCGTTGTAGGACGATGGGCCGGGCGTCTGGACTTGATTGACCAGCAGGCGCGCCGAGGCCAGATACTGGGGCTGCTGCCGCGCGCTGAGGGCGTATCCGGCGGTTGCAAAAAGGAGCGCGCCGAGCACCGGCAACCACCACCAGCGGCGAATAATCTTCCCGTACTCCGTCAGCCCCATCGCGTCACATTCTCCTTCTAATTGCCGTGCATTTCCATCAAATCCATCAACCGGCTGTCGCGCGATTTCACTCTAACGGACGCACCGGCGGATCACGCCGACGACGCGCGCCAGATCATCCTCAGTGAGCGTCGAGCCGGAGGGCAGCGAAAGCCCCGTGTCGAACAATTCTTCCGCCACCGCGCCGCCGACATGCTCGCACCCCGCGAAGACCGGTTGCGTGTGCATCGGCTTCCACAACGGGCGGGACTCGATCTCTTCTGCCGCGAGCGCCTGCCGCACGACCTCGCGATCCGCGCCGAACTCCTGCGGATCAATGAGGATGTTGATCAGCCAGCGGGTATGCCGCCCCCAGGGCGCTTCCGGCTGAAACGTGATGCCGGGCACGTCGCCGAGCGCGCGCATATACGCGTCGTAGTTCGCGCGTCGCTTGGCAACCCGGTCCTCGATCACTTCTAACTGGCCGCGCCCGACTCCCGCGAGAATATTGCTGAGGCGGTAGTTGTAGCCAATCTCCGTGTGCAGGTAATGGACGGCCGGATCGCGCGCCTGCGTCGCCAGTTTGCGCGCATGGGCAATCGCGTCGCCATCGTCCGAGACGAGCATGCCACCGCCGGAGGTCGTGATGATCTTGTTGCCGTTGAAGGAGAAGGCGCCAAATTTTCCAACCGTGCCCGCATGCCGACCCTTGTACGTCGTGCCAACAGCGGCGGCGGCGTCCTCGACGAGCGGAACACTGTAGTCGTCACAGGCGGCTTTGATGGCGTCGAGGTCGGCGGCCTGGCCGTAGAGATCCACAACGATGACGGCCTTCGGCAGTTTGCCCGCCCGTGCCCGCTTCGCCAGTGTCTCACGCAGGAGCGCCGGGTCCATGTTCCATGAGGTGCGCTCGCTGTCAATAAAGGTCGGGCGCGCGCCGCAGTAGGCAATCGGGTTGACGCTGGCGGAGAAGGTGAAGGTCGAGCCGAGCACCTCGTCGCCGGGGCCGACGCCGAGGTGGATCATCGCCAGATGGAGAGCAGCCGTGCCGGAGGTGAGGGCAACGGCATGCGCCGCGCCGGTGAGGTCGCAGAACTCCCGCTCGAAGGCGTCCACATGCGGGCCTAAGGGCGCGATCCAGTTCGTCGCGAAGGCATCCTGCACATAGGACTGTTCGAGGCCGGACATATGCGGCGGCGAGAGATAGATCTTCTGCTCAGTTTTCGGCATCACTTCGAGAACCACGCTGTTTTCTCCATTCCTTCTGGTGCAAAAAGCCAGTAGTCAGTAGTCAGTTGGGAGCCGCAGGCGCTTCGCGCATTTTTCTGGCTACCGGCTACTGTCTACTTCCCTCCCCCAGTCATCACACGCGGCGAACATCAATTGCTCCATCGTGCTAGTAATCGCGATGGGGCTTGTGGCGAACGGGCGGTGCTGCTGCGCGACCTCATGAACGATCTGGCTGAGAAACCGATAATTGTTGTACCGGCGATGCTGGTAGTCCAGCACCTCGCCCGTATCGAGCGCCGCCTTCATCTCGAAGATGCTCTCCGTAAGTGTGTGGGTCGGCGTGAAGCCGAGCGTCTCGCGGATCTTCGTGAACTGCACGTGATAGTTGCGCTTGTCCGTCACCAGATCGTTCGTCAACACTTCAGCGCGCGGGATAAGGCGCTGGATGATCTCGCCGACTTCCTTCAGCTGATGATTCTGCTCGTCCGAGCCGACATTGAACGTCTCACCAGCGACCTTCGCCACCGGCGCTTCGAGGGCGAGGACGAGGGCGCGGGCAATGTCGTCCACATGCACGAACGGTCGCCATTGATCGCCGCCGTGGATTGTGATCTGCCCGTTCTTGACGGCCTTCGCCGTCATGACATTGATTGCCAGATCGTAGCGCGGGCGGTAGGAGTGGCCGTATGCCGTCGCGAAGCGCATAATAACCGGCGCGAATGCCGCGTCCCGCATGTCGAGGAGCGCGCGCTCAGCGGCGATTTTCGTGTTCGCGTAGAGCGAGACGGGATTGAGGACTGAGGTCTCGTCGAGCATCTCCGCGCTCGCGCCGTAGACGCTGCACGTCGAGCCGAAGACGAACCGCCCGACGCCCGCCTGCTTAGCGGCATCCGCGATGATGCGGGTCGCTTCGAAGTTCGTGCCGATCGTGAAATCCTCGTCAATCGCGCAGGCTGGGTCACCGACAATCGCGCCGAGGTGAATGACTGCACTCACGCCCTGCACGGCATGGGCGACAACCATCCGGTCCCGGAAGTCCGCGACGATCATCTCCAGACGCGGGTGAGCGAAGATGTCGCGAATCGCGTCGTCGCCGTACATCAGGCGGTCCAGCACGCGGACGCGATAACCGCGGTCGAGGAGCCGTCGGACGAGAATCGAACCGATGTAGCCCGCCGCCCCGGTCACAAGCACCGGCGCCGCGCTGATTACCAGGCCCGTCGTTTCCTGTTTCGTCTTACCGTTCGCATTACCCGTTGACATCATGTCAGTTCCTCCCACGATACTGGTCTATTCTTCGGTTCGTCAGTCGGGTGACTGCCCTCCCCGTACTCGATGTAAGAACGATACTGCAGTTCAATAGCGTACTGGCTGTCACGTCAATGCGTTCCCGATGACAATCCATTCAGAAAATGACGCCAGATCTCGCCTTTGCTTCCGTTTGTCCACCGATTTGTCACATCAATCGGCTGGTCAACCGATCCACACCTGCTGTTTTCCCAGTGATTACCACCTGTTTCACAACTCGCAACTTGTAAAAATACCCGTGTTCTCCAAAAAATGCAGGTTTCACGCTACCACTCCTTGTATAACGGTCGCGTGATGCGATTCATGATGCCCTTATCAAAAATCCATACCAAGACGCATGTTTTTACTTCGCGATGCACGCAGTATCGTTTGCATCGCTCCTCAATATACATACCGAAAGGATCAACCAGGCGCCCCCCATCAGAAGGCCACCGAATACGTCGGTGAGATAATGGGTGTTCAGATAGACGAGGCTGACCGCGACGAAGCCAACGACGAAGATGACAAAAAGGATGACGAGCGCCCGCCGCACGCCCGCAAGCCGCCCGGCGATCAGCGCGCCGATCAGTCCATATGTAACCACAGTCAGGACGGTGTGCGTGCTGGGGAAGAGGTAGCCGATGACGCAGAGCGGTCCGTAGTGGCACACATGCTCGGCGCGCGTGCGCTGGAAGATGCCTTTCATGCAGAGCGTCAGGACGAGCGCGCCGACCGGGCTGGCGATCATCAGCGCGGCGGCGCGGCGGCGGTGAACGCCGATCAAGGCGAGCGCAGTCAGTGGCACGAAGAGGATCGTCGCCGTACCGATGTCCGGCCCAAGATGCATGAACCGCGTACGGAGAGAAGTGTCATCCTCTTCGAACGCCGTCGGCACAGGGCCACGGACGAAGCAATGCGCGCGCTCGTCGAAGGCGAGCGTCCGGCCCGATTTCACGACTATACCGAGCGCGAAAAAGAGGATGACGAGCAGCGCGACCAACCCGATGCGCATGATGGTTCCCCGCCGCGCATTCCGCCCAAGGGGCACCCGCACGACGGACGCCTCATCATCGCTGACACGCCGTTCATAATTGGTTGGAATGAAAATGTCTCTTGCCTCCCCGCAACGCGGGGCAGGCTGGAAAGCCTGCGACCACTCATCGAACTGTGTACGGCCCGCCACATGCCGGGCCGCGAATGGTGGGAGTATAGCACTGCAGGCAACAGTCGGTAGCCGATAGTTAGAAGCGAAGGGCCCTTCGCTCACTTGTTTCCGGCTACTGACTACGTGCTTCCGGCTTCTTTCCGCCACCGACTACCGACTCTTCCCAGCACACGACGGAACTCGCGCGGGATGAAGCGGTGGCGCTTGCCATCAATGACTGTAAACCGGCCGCAGGCAGAAAGCGTGTGGAGGCCGTAGCGGTAGGGGCTGTCCGCATAGGGCGCGACGGTGGTGACGGGTTCTTCCGCGAACGTGGTAGGCGTCAGGCGGAGGACGCGGTTGATGACAACCGCGCCGCCATACGTACGGGTGGAATCCTGCGCGGGGCGGTAGAGGTCTCCCTCGTGAACAAAAGGCGTCCCGGCCGGGCGGCTGGAGCCGAGGTCACGCTTCACGGGGTTGGCGGCGTGAGGTGTCCATGGGCCAAGAAGATCAGCCGCGTACCACGCGTGAAGTGTCGTACCGGGTGTGCCATCCTGCTCGGAGCAGAGCAGCCACCAACGGCCCTCGTGCCGGAAAATCGTCGCGTCGAGGGCGGCGAACCCTTCGATCAGGGTTGCGCGTCGCTCCCACTGGTACGGGAATGCCGTCGCCTCGTAGCAATGGACAGCGCACGCCGTACCGCTCTCCGGGATGCAGAAGATGCGGCCCGCATGCCGCACGACATACGGATAAGAGAGATGCACCGGCTCCGTAATGATCGGCGTCGGTGGACCGAACCCACCCTCCGGCGTGGACGCGAGCGCCGCGATATACCCCTTCCCATCGGCATAGGAGAATCCCTCCGCGAGGATCACCGGGCCATCGTCCGTCTCGATCATGAAGGGGTCAGCGAGGAATGACCCGCGCGGCGGCTCCGCCAGCCAGCGCACCGGGGGCCGCGCGCCGGGCGTCAGGAAGGTATGGATCGGCGCATCCACGATGCCGATATTCCAGACATCGTGCCGGAAGAGCCGGGTAGAGATGTGATTAGGAATACTACGAATATTCATCGTTCCTGCGCGTAATAAGGATGTCATTGTTCGAGCAGATCAAGAAACGTTGCGGCGTTCACGCTGTGGACGCCCTTGTACTCCCGAAGCACGAGCAAATCCTGATCCTCACTCACAAGGTAGTCCGCACCGGCCTGTGCCGCCGTGGCGAGAAATTTGTTGTTTTTGGGATCGCGGCTTACGGCGAGGATCTCTCGTACATCAACAAACTGGGCATCGGTAAGGATCGCAACAATAGCCGCAACGTCGCGACCGGGCAACGTCTTGAATAAACGCACGATCGCGGGGCGTTGCAAGACATCTAGCACGTCCAGAATGATGGGATCGGAGACGATCAATTGATAATCATCGGCATAATCAAAAAGGATGTGTCCCCAACGACTGATCGGATTAATAAGGCCGCGCACAAAACCGACCGTATCAAAGACAACTCTCGTCACTGATCGGCACGCGACGCACGCACCGCTTCATCAATCGCAGCGTTGATTTCCTCTTCCGTGTAGCCCTTCGCGATTGCCTCTTCTCGTACGGGGGCGAAGTAGTGATAGAGCTCCTTCAACCACGGCGACCCTGTAGAAGCCCCCCGGATATGGAGTGGCGTAATCCGCAATTCCCCATCTTTGAGCGTCATTTGCAGCATGCCCTCGCCCTCAATGCCGAGTTCGCGCCGGAATTCGACGGGGATCGTTATTTGACCACTCCGCAATTGCCGAACAATTTTCGTCGTTTGCTTGGGCGCTTTCATTGCTCTTTGCTCCTCCTTCGCACTTTGCGCTTCGCACGCGAGAGCGTATGAATGATGATTGGATTTTACATAATTACATGAAATGACGCAAGCCGCGCAACGAGAGACATCTTCGTGATAGAGTAGCCTTCGCTTCGGATGCATCCCGCACCGCTTGCCGCACCGAATACTGAGGACGAATGACGATGAACGAATTTCGCGACAGCATTCTGGCCCTGATTACCGAGACCTCGACGAACCTGCCGCCCGATGTGCGGCGGGCGATGGCGCGCGCGGTCGAGACGGAGACGGGGGAACGCTCCGCGCAAGCGCTTGGCGTGATTACCACCAATATTGACATGGCCTGCGAGACGGTTGGCCCGCTCTGTCAGGACACAGGCTGGCTGACTTTTGAAGTGCGCACACCGGTCGGAGCGAACCAGATCGTCCTAAGGCGCCAGATCAACGAGGCGATCGCGGAGGCGACGCGGCGCGGCAAACTGCGCGAGAACTCGGTGGACTCGCTTACGGGCACGAACAGCGGCGACAACCTCGGCCCCGGTAGCCCGACCATCCACTTCGAGCAGTGGGAGCGGGACGAGATCGAAGTGAAACTGCTCCTCAAAGGCGCGGGCTGCGAGAACAAGAATATCCAGTACGCACTGCCAATGGAGTTGCCGCACCTCGGACGAGCGGGGCGCGACCTCGACGGCGTACGCAAGTGCCTCCTGCATGCCGTCTGGCAGGCGCAGGGGCAGGGATGCAGCGCCGGGACGATTGGCGTCTGCATCGGTGGCGATCGCGCCGCCAGTTATCTGCATGCGAAGCAGCAACTCTTCCGCGTCCTCGACGACACGAACCCGAACCCGCAACTTGCCCAACTCGAAGACTACATCATGCAGACCGCACAGACACTCAGCATCGGTACGATGGGCTTCGGCGGCGACGTGACGCTTATCGGCTGCAAGATCGGAGCAATCAACCGGCACCCGGCGAGTTTCTTCGTCTCGGTCGCCTACAGTTGCTGGGCCTTCCGCCGCCTCGGCGTCGTGCTGGACGCGCAATCGGGTACAATCAAGCAGTGGCTTTACAAGGATGAGCAGGCAACAGGCAACGGACAGGAGGCGGATGCCACTCAGTCCTCAGTCCTCAGTCCTCAGTCCTCTCCGAGTGGCTTTGTGCTCACCGGCAAGGAGAAGGTACTCCGCGCGCCGGTCACGGAGGAGCAGGTACGGGACTTGAAGGTCGGCGATCTCGTCCTGATCTCCGGCGAGATGTACACGGGGCGCGACGCCGTCCATGCCCATCTGATGACGCACGAGCCGCCGGTGGACCTCAATGGCTCCATCCTCTACCACTGCGGGCCAGTGGTGATGCGTTCGCAGTCGGCAGCGGAATCCACTCAGTCCTACACGATCACGGCGGCGGGGCCGACGACGAGTATCCGCGAGGAACCGTATCAAGCGGATATTATCGGGCGGTACGGCGTGCGCGCGGTGATCGGCAAGGGCGGCATGGGACCAAAGACGCTCGCCGCGCTCTCGGAGCATGGTGCGGTCTATTTGAACGCGATCGGCGGCGCGGCGCAGTATTACGCCCGCTGTATTGATGAAGTGCTCGATGTGCATTTGCTGGAATTCGGCATCCCCGAGGCGATGTGGCATCTGCGCGTCCACGACTTCCCCGCCATCGTCACAATGGACGCGTACGGCCACTCTCTCCATGCCGACATCGAGAACGCCTCCGCCATCCTGCTCTCCCAGTTCGCGGAGCGAGTTTTCATGAAGTAACGAGTAACAAGTAACGAGGCAGATTACGCCTTTTCGTTACTCGTTACTTGTATCCTGCCGCCTGCTCACGCGGAGCCCCAGGCTACCGATGCGCGTCGGGATTCTTCGCATCGGGGTTCGCCCGCCAGTACCCGGCGATCTTCTTACCGCCTGCACGGGTATAGCCTGACACCCAGACCTTGTCCCGCTCGCCCGGAGCCGGTTTCGTATCTGTGTCGCCCCCCGAATACTTACGTCCGGTGGTGCGCTCCTCTTTCCATACGCCCGCACCCTTCTTGGTTGCCATGCCACCCTCCTTCAGCAATTGCGGGAGCGGACGCACGAATCGCGACCGCTTCCCATGTTCCTTCGACCGCTTACCGCTACTTCTGCGCGAAGGCCGCTATTCCATTATGCCTGCGATGACCGCCGCTTCAGCGCGAAGCCCGCGCCGATGCCGACCACCGACACGGCGATTAGCAACAGAAGTCCACCGTTCCGCGACGAACCGTTATGTACCTGACCGGTTGCTGGCAGCGTTGTCGGAGTTGACCCGGTTGTCCCAACCGTACCGCCGCCCGTTCCCGTGGCAATCGCCGTTCCAGCTGTGCCGCTCGTTGTCGTACTCGTTGCCGCCCGCGTCGCGGTGACTGCGGGTGTCCCCGTTGCGGTCGTGCTGGTACCAGTGATAGTAGCGCTTGGTGCGCTACCGACGGTTGCGGTCGGCGCCTGTGTCGCGGAAACGGTGCCCGTCGCGCTCGTTGTGCCACCGACCGTTGCGGTCGGGGCCTGCGTCGCCGCAGTAGTACCCGCCGGTGATGTGCCCGTGCCACTTACTGTCGCCGCGCGCGTCGCGGTCGCCGCCGAGGTTGCGGCGGTCGTTCCAGTCGTTCCCGTGCCGCTCGCCCCTGTTGGCGCTGTCGTGGCGGTGGGTGCGACCGTCGCCTGCGCGCCGACGGCCGTCGCTACAAATGTGAGCGCCGCGACCACGGCGACCGCAGTAGTCAGAAACATCGAGACCTGTTTACGCATCTGAGCACTCCTGCCATTTAACTTCCAGAAAAGACGGGGCGCACGAAGCGCCCCGTCCCCTGCCGCACTGTTACGCATTTACCGTCGGTTCGGCTGCTCGCTGACCTTCTCGTCTACGAGATTGCCGTGTGCGTCGTATTGGCGCTTGTCAGTGACTGTCTTGCCACCGCCTGTCGCGCCGCGCTCACCCTCGACATGCACGCGCTTGTTCCCTGGCTCCTCGACATGGGCCTCTTCGCGGCGCACCGTGTCCGTGACGCGCTCCGTCTCCCGGACCGCTTCCTTGCGGATGTTCACCTCGCCGGTAACGACCGCCTGCTTCTGCGTCACGACTTCCTGCTGCTTGAGCGGAATCTCGATGTCGCGGTCCATCATCTTCATCTCTTCCGGCGTCGCGGCACGGTTGACCGCACGCTCGGTGACGTAGACTTCCTCGTGCTGTACCGGCACGTCAATGGACTTCTGCTCCTCGACCACATTCTTCGTGACGCGGGCCATGCCGCCTTGCTTCTCGCGGACACCAGCCTTCAGTTCTTCCTCGATGATCGGCACGCTCTTCGTCTCGCCCGCTTGTCCGGCGCGATTCGTTGTATGACCCGTCTCTCTGGTATTCATGCCGTACCACTCATGGCCTTCGGCGGGCAGTTGCTCCGCCCCCATCGTCATGACCTGATCCTTCGCGACATTTAGATGTACGTGATTGTCATGCGTCCGCGCGACCGCACTCATCGGCAGGTGCATATCCTTGTGGAAGATGAACCCCTTCTCGACTTTGAAGGAGTTTCGCCCTACCTCGACAACCTTGCCGACCTTGTCGCCGTTCGCATCCAAGACCTCGGCGCCCTTCATCACTTCGCCCATGTTGCTCCGCATGCTCATTGCTTGCTCCTTATAATCATATGCGCTTTCGACATCTTCTCCGTGATTCTGCGTAACCTGTTCCCTGCTCCTTCCTATCGCACGCTATTCGCCGTGATATGGGTTCGATCGGCAAGCGCACCACTTTCGATCACCGGAGTGATCTTGCGAATGGTTGTCTCTACCGTCTGTGTCGTCTGCGCAGTGCGCTTCGTGACGTGCAACTCATGGGCGAGCACGCGCCGCTTGACGATAACCGCCTCCTCGACGACGATCGGAATAATGTAGTGGTCGCCTTCCTGGCGCGGTTCGAGGACTTCGCCATCCACCAATGCCCGACCCACCTCGACTTGTTCGACCACTAATTCCTCGTAGTCCGTCTGCGCGGTGAGTGTTTGCGGCAGCTCCTCCGCGTGCAGCCGGATCATTACCGAGCCGGACTCACGCCAGACCGTCGCGGCGGTGACTTCCTCCTCGATGATTGGGATAGTCATCTGCACGCGATCCATGACCATCGCACCAGGCCGCGCGGCATCCCCCGTCTCCGCATCCGACGTGAACTGGACCATCACCCGCTCGTCCGTGATCGTGCAGGCGGAAAGCGGTACCACCGTCTCCCCGTCGCCGTCCCATGCGACGCGGATCGCCCCTTCATCGCTGGTAGTCGCGGCGATGATATTCGTCACCCTTCCTGTCCACGATGTGTTCGATCGCACCGGCAGCCCGACGCGGGGCGATGCCTGGCGCATCGTCGCGTCGCCTCTGCGTTTATCCATCGTCATGTAACCTTTCGTCCACCTGTGCGTCCGTCACCATCTTGCTCACGATCATCTCCGTGACAGCGTCACCGTGGGGTGCATCCGCGCAAATAGATGCACCCCACAATGACCTTTTATCGTCCTCGCTTACCTTCATTCTCGACATGGACATGCGGATTATTGGGGTCTTCCACATGCACCTCTTCACGGCGCACCGTATCCGTGACGTGCTCGGTGTCCGTCACCATCTCCTTACGTACTTGGACCTCGCCCGTGACGCGCGCCTCTTTTGACGTGATCACTTCCTGATCGCGCAGCGGCACTTCGATGTCGCGGTTCATCATCTTCATCTCTTCCGCTGTCGCCGGGCGGCGATTGACGGCGGTCTCATTGACGCGGACTTCCTCATGCTCGACTGGCACGTCAATCGTCTTCTGCTCCTCGACCACGCGCTTGCTGAGCCGGAACTTCCCGGCCTCAGTCTCGCGCACACCTGCGGTTAGCTTCTCCCCTACGACAGGAACGGTGATGTTCTCGCCCTCGCGCGCCGTTTGCTCGCGTCGTCCGGCCTGCTCACGCATCGGCTGCCGAGTTTCAGCGGGCATCTCTCGGGCCCCCCGCGAGTCCGCGATCACCGCTGAATCCCTGCCGACCTGTTCGAGCGTCGCGCCACCGGGTACGTTCGTCGCCGGCCGCATTTCAGCGTCGTTCTCATTCACCTCGTGGTAGGCGTCGCGCATGAACATCCGGTCACTACCTATCGTGGCGGGTGTTTCCAACATCTGCAGCGTTCCTTTTTCCACGCGCTGAACGCTCATCAGCGGAACAAGGAATTCTTCGCCGCCATGCTGCTCGACGACCAGATCGGTCACTTGCCGGGTCGGACCGTCCACGATCACATGCTTGACGCGTCCGATCTCGCTCCCATCTGTGCCGACGACTTTGTCGTTGCGATTTATTTCCATCTCAGCCATGTATCCGTTCTCCGTTTCTTTCCTCGCCCATTCTCAGAAGAAATGGACAACCAATGCGATTAGGTTCGCGGGGTATTCGTCCGGTCGCGTTCGAGGACGAAGGCGTCCTTCTTACGGCGGCTGAGCAGCCACAGAATGAGCCCAATGATGAGTAGCGCGATCAAGAGCGGGATGAGCCACTTCAAGAAGCCAGCGCTACTACTCGTTGCCGCGCTCGTCGTTTCGATCTTCGCGACCGTGTTATCGGGATTCGAGGTCACATTGACCTGATCGCCGACTTTAAGGTCCCCAATCGCTGCCGCTTTGCCGTCGCGCACGACCGTCGTCTTCGCGGTCGTGTTGACTTGCCGGTCCTGTCCATTAGAGTTGACCGTCAGCGGGCTGGTCTTCGCGATCTTGCCCGTAAAGGCTGCGCCGCCCGTTACAGGCGCAGCGGTTGGCGTCTGTGCCGCCACGCTGACCATAGACAACCCAAGGAGTACCATCACGGAGCACGTGAGTATTGCCCTCCGTATCGCTGATGCACCCATGCTAAATCCTTTCACTACATACCGATCTATCCATTGCCATTCACATGTTGAATGGCACCACGAATTAGTGGTATGCAAGCACGATGCCATCTCTTGAAGGAGGTAGTCGCTATATTCACAGCAATGCTCCAGTATTATGATTGTCAGTATTGAATAATTCAGTCTTTATCCTATGTGAAAAGGAGTCCGCTTTTACGTGCTGGGTTACGTGCTGGGTGGCACCGCCATTGCAATAGTGCTCTCAGTGATTGCGATTACGATCTGACGTGTGAAGAGAAAGGATGTTAACGATGAGTTTCCTGAATGGCCTGAGCGGGAATTTCATCCAGCGACTTGCGGGCGGGAACATGAATCCTGCGCAGCCGAACGACCAACGGGACATGGGCCAGTTCCTTGGCGGTGTTCCGCAAGGCGTCTTCCAGCAGCACACTGCCAATGCGATGAGTCAGGTGGACCCGCAGGAGTACCAGAATCACATCACACCGGGCGTTGGCGGCACGAACCCGCTCGGCGGGTTGGGGAAGGGGCTGCTTGGCTCAGTCGCCGGCAGTCTCGTCGGCAGTATGCTCGGTGGCCAAATGGGTGGCGGCGCGGGCAGCCTTGTCGGCTCGCTCGCGGGTAGCATGATGGGCGGGCAGGCGGCGCAGGGCGGCATTGGTGGGCTGGCGAATATGCTCGGTCTCAGCCATACTGATCCGCAGCAGATGGATGAGCAGGATGTCGCGAAACTCGCGGCCCACGCGCAGCAGAATAATCCCGGCGCATTGGCGACGACTGCGGCGCAGTACCAGAACCAGCCCAATGTGTTGCAGGGACTTTTGGGCAATAAGGGTTTATTGCTCGCAGGGGCCGGGCTTGCCGCAGCAGCGATGAGCGGCAATCTGCCCGGCATTAATTTGTAGCGCGCTCATGTCACACTATCACGGTATTCGGCGGGAGAAGTCTCCGAGCGACAGATTAGCCGCTCGGGGCGTGTCTATTCTTGCCGCCGAACGTGCCGTTTCATGTGTCCGGGTTCACAGAATACATGGGGGGGTAACAGATGGCTGAGGATATGGATGTCGGGACGGATCGGGTGCAGGAAGATATGGAGGAGAGGCGGAAGGAGGAGATCGAAGAGAAGCATACTGAGGGCGGGCGGCCGCGCTGGCTAGACTACCTTGCAATCAGTACCGCGCTCTTTGCCGTCTTCGCCGCCGCCGCCGCACTGGAGGCGGGCAACTACGCCAACGAGGCGCTCTTCAAAGCGAATCAGGGCGTTCTCAAACAGACCCAGGCCGTTGACGCCTGGAGCGAGTTCCAGGCCGACAGTATCAAGAAACAGACGCAGCAGAACCTCGTCATTCTGCTTGCCCACGTCGGTGGCACTCCGGCGGAGATCAAGGCGGCCAATGACGAAGCGGCACGGCGGCAGGGGCAACAGGACGACCTGATGAAGGAAGCGAAGGCGCGGGACGCAGAGACATCGGCGCTGACCGAGGAGTCGCAGAGCCAGCTGGAGCACCATCACCGCTTTGCGGTGTCGGTGACACTTTTTCAGGTTGCAATTGGCCTCGCTGCCATTGCCGCCCTGCTGCGCCGCCCGGCAGTCTGGTATGGCAGCCTCGGCGCGGGTGCGCTCGCCCTCCTCGCATTCATTGATGGCTTCTCACTCACGCTTTGATCCACAGGACACGACACGCGGAGCAAGGAACGAGGGAGTGAGTTTCCTCATCGCTCACCCCTTCTCAGCGGCTGGCGCACACTGAGAGATTCGTGCAGATAGGAAACGTTCGGTGGAGTCTGGCGATTATCCACGAGTTGGTAGCCAATGCCCCGGATCGTGACGATCCGCTCCGCTCCGACTTTGCGCCGCAGTATGCTCACAATGGCATCGAGCGCGTTCTGACCATTCAGGTCGGCGTGCAGCAGGGGAATCGTCGCTAATCGTTCCCGTGCGACGGGGCGATTGCGGGCGGCGAAGAGCATGCGGAAGAGCAGGTATTCGCTGACTGAGAGGCGGATTGGCGCGGCGCCGACAACCGAGACGAGATGCGCCGCCTCGTCGAGCCGGTAATCGCTGCGATGCGCCTCGTCCTGTACGCCGAAGCGCACACGAATCACCGCCGCCAGCCGCGCAACCATCTCCTCGATCATCACCGGCAGTGGCAGAAAATCGTCTGCGCCCGCCTGCAAAGCCATCTCGATCGCGGCGGGCGCGCATTCCGGGCTACCGACGACGATGGGCAGGGCGAGCGCACTCGTCAACTGGCGGATCGTCGCGTAGGCGGTCGCCATGAAGCAGCTCGCCGGGATCGGCACGACGATCACCATGCGGGGCGGCAGCGGCAGGGCGAAGAGCGCCGTCATGTCGGGCACTTCATCCCACTGCCACCCCGCCGCCACGATCGCGGAGGGAAAGCCGGTCGTGATCGCGCTCGCCTCCCCGAGAACCATTATCCACGTTTCTTCCGGCGCATAGGCCATTCTCACAATGATCGCTCCTTCTTTCCGTCGTACGTGAGCGTGGCTCCCCAGCCATACTCCGCGATAACGGAGAGAACGATACCAACGTGAGATGTCGGCTCACATTGCATGGGCGATGCGTGATCTGACGATTCGTTCAAGGGAGCAGTAGGTAGTAGTCGGTCGTCAGAGGGAGCAGAAGCGTCACGGACCTGTGCTGCTGGCTTCCGATTTCTAACGACCAACTACTGACTACCATCCACGACCGGAATCGTGAAGACAAATGTGCTGCCGCCTATGCGTTGCTCGCAACCCGCTGCCTGCTGCCCGCTCTCCACCCAGACGCGGCCACCGTGCGCGGCGACAAGTTGCCGGACGACGGCGAGGCCGAGGCCGAGGCCGGAGGCGTCCTGCTGCGGGATATTCGTCCCCTTGACGAAACGCTCGAAGATGCGCTCGGCATCCTCCGGGGCGATGCCGGGTCCCGTGTCGCGCACACTGACGCGGATCGTGTCGTCCACCACAGCGGCGGCGACGTGGATCGCCGTGCCCGGTTCGGAGAACTTCATCGCGTTGGAGAGCAGGTTATTCATGATCTGATGGAGACGCACCGGATCAGCCATCGTCTGGGGAAGCGACGGAGGAATCTCAATCTCCACCGCGATACGGGCATTGGTGAAGAGCGGGGCAGCGCTTGCGACGGCTGCGGGAATCAGATCGCTCATCGCCACTGGCTCCTGTTGCAAAGTGAGCCGTCCGAGGTCGGACTGCACGAGATCGTTGATGTCGTCCACGAGCCGCCAGAGATGCCGGACACTGAGCGAGGCGGAGTCGAGGAAGTCGCGCTGCATCGCGGTCAGGGGGCCAACGCGTTCCTGCGCGAGGATGTTCAGGAAGCCATAGATCGCCGTGAGCGGGTTCCGCAGTTCGTGCGAAACGAGGCCCATGAACTCGGCGCGCGTGCGCTCCGTCCGCTGCATCGCCGCCGCGTCGTGGATCACACGCTCCGCGTTGTAGACGGCGGTGCCGATCACCGAACTGCAATCCCGCAGAACCTGCTGCGTCTCGGGATCGAACGGCTCCGTGTGGAAGTAGCTGACAAGGCCAACGAACATCCCGGCAGCACGAAGCGGCACGGCGAGGACCATGTGCCCGGCAACGATCTCCGTGAGCGGCATGAACCGCAGCCCATGCACGGAGTGAGCGCACGCATGGGCGTAGGCATCGAGCGCCCATTGTCGTAGCCGCTCCTGCTGCCCGACCGTCTGCAATGTCCGTGTGAAAACCACCGCCGCCGGTGCATCCTCCTCCCCTTCGGTGACGAGCACACCGACCGTGTACGGCACGACATCACAGACGAAGGGCAGAACGATGTCGAGCGCCTGACGTGGGTCCTCGCACGCCGTGACTGCCCGCGTCAGGGCGAGGAGCATCGTCGCCCGGTGGGCCGTCGCCTCCTGCTCCATCGCTCGCCGCGCTTGCGCAATGGCGAGCGCCGCACCATGCGCGGCGGTGCGCAGCGTCGTCAACGTGCCACGATGGAAAGCGCCGACTTTTGGCGCCCACGCGGTCAGCGTGCCGTAAAAGGCCGTGCCGTCCTTCATTGGAGCGCACATGATCGTGCCGGACGATTCGCGTCGGAGCGAGAGGTAGCGCGGCTCTTTCATCACATCGTGGATCAGGAGTGGCATGCCCGTCTGCCCGACTGTCCCCGCGATGCCAACACCGAGCGGGAAGGTAGCCTGCCCAATCATGCCGAGTGGCATGTCCGAGACGACGACTGTCCTGAGAGTGTCCGACGTCTCGAAGAGTTGCATGGAGCAGCGGCATTCCGCGAAGGAGACCGCGATATGCTGAACGATCTGCATCAGCAGGGGGCGCACGGCGGTAATTTCCGCCTCGCCCATCCCCTGCCGCTCCGCCACCGGGCAGGTCGCCCGATGTTGATCCGCCAGCGCGCTACGCGGCGCGGCGACCGTCTCGATAGACATAGCCAAGCCCCCGGACCGTGTGGATAAAAATGGGATCGTCAGGATCCTGCTCGATCTTCTTGCGCAGGCGGCGGATGTATACATCTACGCGGTTGCTGCCGCCCTCGTAGTCGTAGCCCCACGTCCGCTCGATCAGCGTCTCGCGCGAGATGACGGCATTCGCGTTGCGCATCAGGCATTCGAGGATCTTCATCTCGGTTGGCGTGAGCAGCGCAGGCCGACGCTCCGGCGCGGAGAACTGCAACTCGCCGAGGTCGAGTGCGGTGTCACCCACCTTGATGACCATGCCGAAGAGATTGCGCTCGGCACGCCGATAGCGGCGCAGCACGGCCTGGATGCGGGCGAGCATCTCGGTCGGCTCGAACGGCTTGGCGATGTAATCGTCCGCGCCATGACCGAAGCCGTCCACCTTGTCGCCGACCATGCCGCGCGCCGACAGGAAGATAACCGGGATGTCCGGGTGCTCGCGGCGGAGCGCCGTGCAGAGCGTGAAGCCATCTATATACGGCAGCATCACGTCGAGGAGAATCAGATCAACGGCGTTCTCCTTGAGGAACCCGCCCACCTGGCGCGGATCGGAGAGGGTCGTCGTCTGGTAGCCGCTGTCGTCGAGGAGAAAGACGAGCATCTTACTCATAAACGGGTCATCCTCGACAACCAAAATGTGCGTTTTTACTGTTTCGCTACTCATCCCCTACCATCCTGTCACCGCAATCGCGGCCTGACGCCACAGTGTCAGGCCCCAAGCGTAATCATCTCCCGCCGCATCGTACTGACAACAAACAACCAACGACGCCACACCGACCGATCTCTTTTGATGATGTCCACGATACGCATTGAGGCCCCTGACGGTTTATATATGAATCACAAATCATACTTCTCATAAAGTATAACGACGTATCGCAGGGAAATGTGACGGGTCTGACAGGTTTCGTCGCCAATCCCTTGGAGACCTGATCTGCCCCGCAAAAAGATGTCCGGTATTGATGAGAGAATACCGACTGCGCACTATGCGGTTCATGTAGTTTCGCTATTGTAGAATGGGGCCGATTCGGTGACGCGCGAATAGTGAGCGGGGGAATTGTGGAGGAGCAGGAAATCACCTTCGGGCGACGGGTGGCGGCGTTGGCGGAAGAGCACCCGGAGAAACCGGCGATCATTTTCCTCCCGTACGAGGGCGCGGAGCGCACGGTCACCTGGCGGGAGTTTGACCGGGCAACGAACCGGATCGCGCGGCTACTGGCGGCACGCGGCGTGAGCGAAGGCTCGACCATCGTTGTCGGTGTCTGGAACTCGCCGGAGCACCTGATGGTCACGGCGGCGGCGTGGAAACGCGGCGCGCTGATGCTGCCACTCAGGGCGATCCTGCCCGCCCCCGAGCGCGACGGCATCCTGGAACTTGCCCGGCCCGCGCTCGTCTTCGCCGATTGGGAAGACGTGCCCTACCCCGTCCTGCGCCCGGCAGAATTGTCGCTGGCCGATGCGTACGACGACGCACCCCTCCCCACCGACCCGCCCCACCCCGGCAAAGCAATCGCCTCCGGTGGTTCGACCGGGCGTTCCAAGATCGTCGTGGATCGCACGACGCATCCCGTCCGTTCCGCCGCGCGACCGTCGCGGCTCGGCGAGATGCACGGGCAGGTACAACTCCTGTGTGCGCCGCTCTACCACAACTCGCCTTTCCTCAATGCTTTTAGCGGCCTCGCGGCCGACCACACGCTTGTGCTCATGGAGCGCTTCGACGCGGCGCGGGCGGTGGACGCCATCGAGCGACATCGCGTCAACTACACCTACATGCCGCCGATCATCATGCGCCGGATCATCATGCTGCCTGGTGTGCGTGAGCACGATTTCTCGAGCATCGAGGCGGTTCACTCGTCGGCGGCGCCCTGCCCGCCGTGGCTGAAGCGGGCGTGGATCGCACTGGTCGGCGCGGAGAAGGTTTATGAGGTCTACGGATCGAGCGAGGGGATCGGCGCGGCGATCATTCGTGGCGACGAGTGGCTCCTCCATCCCGGCAGCGTTGGTCGGCCCGCCGCCTGCGAACTGCGCATCCTCGGTGAGGACGGCGCGGAACAGCCTCCCGGCGCGGTGGGCGAAATCTATATGCGACCAACGATGAGTGACGGCCCGACCTTCACCTACGTTGGTAGCGCAGGGATGAACGCGACGCCGGACGGCTTCTACAGCGTCGGAGACCTCGGCTGGGTGGATGCGGAGGGCTACCTCTTCATCGCCGACCGGCGCGTGGACCTCATTATCAGCGGCGGGGCGAATATCTACCCCGCCGAGGTGGAGGCCGCGCTGCACGACCATCCGGCCCTCGCCGATCTCGCCGTGATCGGCGTGCCGGATGAGGAATGGGGGCGGCGCGTCCACGCGATTATCCAGCCGACCAACCCGGCCAACCCACCCGCTGCCGCCGAACTGGATGCCTGGGCCCGCGCGCGGATCACGTCATATAAGACGCCGAAAACGTACGAGATCGTGGACGAATTGCCGCGCAACGAGGCGGGCAAAATCCGCCGCTCCGCCCTCGTCGCCGAGCGCGAATCGGGCTGGAATCCGGCGATGATCAACGCGCGGGGAGAGCCGCTACCGGCTCCATCCGTGGCCTCCGCGCCCGCATAAGAAAATCCCCGCGATCTGGGGGCGAGGAATCAGGTTGTTATCCCCGATCCAACGCAGCCAGCACCGGGGCGAAGGCTTCAATACCGGCGAGGCTGCGCGGCGTGAGCCAGACCTGGACGTGCGAGACGCCACCGCGCGCGAATTCCCGGAGGGCGTCCGCGATCTGCTCCGGCGTACCTTCCAGGGGTTCGACGCCGCCCGCCACCTGCTCACCGAGCAGAGCGACCCGGAGGCCGAGGGTTCGTCCGAGCGTGGCGGGGTCACGGCCATGCTGGATGCAGGCGGCGTCAATCGCCTCGCGGAGGGGTGGCAGCACATCGGGCCAGTTGCGACCGTAGCACAAGAAGCCATTCCAGAGGTCAGCATACTGCGTGGTGAGGCGGAGCATCCGCCTGCCGGTGAGCAGCGTGCCAATCAGGATCGGCGGGCCGTTCGGGCGCGGGCCACGCGGTTCGAGAGTGAGGTCGTTCACGTTGTAGTACGTGCCGTGGAAATCGCAGTGTCCCGCGCGCAGGAGCGATGTGATGATCTGCAATGCTTCCTCGAAGCGGCTGACCGCGTGATCGAACGGGAAGCCAAAGGCGTGAAACTCGTGCGCGACATCGCCGGAGCCGAGGCCGAGAATCAGCCGCCCACCACTGATCGCGTCCAGCGTCTCCGCCATCTTGGCGAGCAGCGCCGGGTTGCGGAATCCGGTACACATCACCAATGTACCGAGTTCGACGTGCGGCACCGCTGTCGCGAGGGCGGCAATCAAGGACCATGTCTCCCACGCGCCGACGGGCGGCTCCGTCTCGACACCGGGCGGGACGGGTTTCCCGGCGGTGATCCAGAGTTGAGCGCGATTCATCGAGAGGTGGTCCGGCAGCCAGAGCGAATCGAAGCCGACTGACGCCGCGCGCTGGGCCATCGCCAGTGTATCCGCCCAGGAATCCGTGACCGGCAGGTGGATGCCGACTTTGAGCGGCCGCTTGCGGCTCCCGGTCGTATGTGCTGCGACAGACATGATCGGCTTCCTTTCGCTTCACGGCATTGGACGACGGAGGAGGAAAGCATGTGGCGCCCGTCGCGCAGTATTCGCACTTTTTTCATATCGAGCAAGCACATCGCAGACATTTTTACCCAGCGACAGGTTTGTTCACTCACTTGACAGACGCCGACGACTGCCGTATTGTACGATTGTTAACAGTTAAAAGCAGACAATCGCACAATCCGCCGTCGGGAGTATCGGGATGCAAGGGGAAGCGCTCGACGCCATTTTATCCTCGCCACTCAATCGTGGTCTCGCCGCCGATATTGCCTTGCGCCTGCGCACGGCGATTGTCCACGGCTATTTTGGCCCCGGCGAGCGGCTGCGCGAAGAGGGATTGGCGAAGTCACTGGGTGTCAGCCGTGGCCCCGTGCGGGAGGCGCTTAATCAGTTAGAGCGCGAGGGGTTAGTCGTCATTCAGCGGAATCGGGGCACGTTCGTTGCGCGGCTGACGCGGAAGGACGTGGAGGAGATTTACAGCCTGCGGCGCGTGCTGGAGCAGCTGGCCGTCCAGCGGGCGATCCGGCACGCCACGCCCAGCCAGTTCGCGGCGATGCGGCAGGTCGTCGAGACGATGAATGCCTACACCGCGCGCGGCATCACCGAGCAGGAAGCGGCCGAACTCGATGTGCAGTTCCACGAACTGCTCTATCAGGCGAGCAATCACACGCGGCTCTACGATTGCTGGGTGAATCTGCGGCGGCAAATCCATATCCTCCTGCTCAACCGTAACGTCGCGAACGCCGATTTCCGCGTTATCACGGGGTCGTCTCATGCGGTCATCCTCGATGCCCTCGAGGAGGGCAATGAGGCGCGCGCGATTCTCTTGATCGAGGATCACCTCCGAGGATCGTATGAACGTGTCATCGGCTCCCTACATGACCAGGCAGTCGGCAGTCAGCAGTCATCGGAGAGAGAGACGCGCAAGCCTCTCGTTGCAACTGACTGACGACCGCCAACTGCTGAGGGAGGAGGAGACGAGCGACGCCAGAATCATCCGGGACGAGTGGCAGTGGGAATGTGCCAACGTGATAGTCGGTGGAAGGGGAAACAGATGATTGAACGGGAGACGGGGACACAGTTCGGTACGCGCACGATGCTCACTCGGCGGCGATTCCTCGCAGGGGTAACGGTCGCCGCAGGCGCGGCGATTCTCGCGGCTTGCGGCGGTGGGAGCAGCGCGACCGATACGCCGAAGCCTGCCGCGAGCACGAGCGGTACGGCCGCTCCCGCCGGTGGCACGACCGGCACGGCTGCTTCTGCGGCATCGGCGGGCAAGCCGATCAAGGGTACGGAAATCACGATCCTTTGGATGGCTCCGTCTATTCAGGCGGCGGCGGACATCCAGGAAAAGAACATGGATGACTGGGCAAAGGGAGCAGGCGTCAAGCTGACAAAGGATACCGTCGCGCTCGATCAGTGGGACGCGAAACTGGCAACCAACGCGCAAACCAAGCAGGGCGCGGACCTCGTCAGCATGTACGCCCAGCACGTCGCGACGAATGAGAATGTCATGATGGACATCTCCGACCTTTCGGGGCAACTCAATACAGCGGTCGGCGGCTGGTACGACGGGCCAAAGAGCGTCTGCATTCGCGGGGACGGCAAGTGGAAGGCGCTTCCGGCGGCGATCTACGGCCAGTACTGGATCTACCGCCAGGACCTCTTCCAGAAGGCGGGCGTCACGGAATTCCCGAAGACCTATGAGGACTTCCACCAGGCGGGTAAGAAGCTGAAAGCGGCCGGGACGCCGATTGGCCATACCCTGGGCCACGCCGTCACCGACGGAGCGACACATAATTACTCGCTGATGTGGAGTTTCGGCGCCAAGGAATTTGAGGCGGACGGCAAGACGGTCGCGATCAACTCGAAAGAGATGATGGACTGCCTGACCTTCTTTCAGACGTACTTCAAGGATTCACTGGCCGAAAATGCCTTCGCCTGGGATGAGACGGGCAACAACCTCGCCTACAACTCCGGCCAGATCGCCGCAACGAATAACGCGAACACGATCTACGCCGGTCTCTTGAAGACCGACCCGCCGCTGGCGGGGAATTCGAGCCATGGCGTCACAATTGCCGGCCCTGGCGGTGCATTCCAGTACATGAGCATGCAGTACTGGGGTATCCCGACCTACGCGAAGAACGTGGACGCCGCAAAAGCCTATCTGACTGACGCGTTCTACACCAAGGACTTCCAAACCGCGTGGACAAAGGCCGGCAACGGCTACAACCTGCCGCCGTTCCCAATGCTGGACAGCGTGGATGCCGCCTGGCCGACCGACCCGAAACTGGCCAGCGCGCGGACGCTCGCGAAATCTACACGGATGCCCGGCTCCCCTGGCCCCTTCACGCAGGTCGTCGGTGCGGCGCAGAACAAGTTCATCATCATTGATATGTTCGCGAAAGTCGCGCAGGGAACGGCCCCGAAGGACGCAATCGCCTTCGCCGTCAATGAGTACAACGTGCTCCTCAAGGGCGGTTGATACGGCAGTCCTCACCCCCCGGCCCCTCGCCATTGCTTGTCAGCAATCGAGAGGGGAGAGGGGGTCGGGGGGTTGAGGAAGGACGGACAATGGGAATCTCGCACGCGGTCGGCCAGCCCGAGGAGCGGCGACAGGAGATCGCACGGCACCGGTGGCAGATCATCCGGGGGCGTGACGCGACGCAGGGGTACATCATGGTCGCGCCCGCGATCATTCTTCTGATCGTCCTCGTTGCCTACCCCTTCTGTCTCGCCCTCTGGTTGAGCCTGACGAACAAGACGATTGGCACCGATGGCACGTTTGTCGGTCTCCACAACTTCACGAACCAACTCAACAGCCAAATCTTCAAGATGGCCTTCCGCAATACGGTGTGGTATACATTCCTGACAACGGTCATCAAATTCGTGCTCGGCTTCGCGCTGGCGCTTCTCCTCAATCAAGAGTTCTTCGGACGCAAGTTCTTCCGCGCCGCGATTCTGATGCCGTGGATTGTGCCGAGCGTCCTGAGCACAATGGCGTGGCTCTGGCTGTTCGACAGCAATCTCAGCAGCCTGAACTGGCTCTTCAAGCATCTGCATCTGATCCACAAGAATCTGCCCTTCCTGACAGACCCGAATTGGGCGATGGGCAGCATCGTTACCGTCAATGTCTGGCGCGGGACGCCCTTTCTGGCGATCACGATCCTCGCCGGCTTGCAGACGATCCCGCGCGATCTCTACGAGGCCGCCTCGATTGACGGCGCGGGGCGGCTCCTCCAATTCGTCCGCATCACTATCCCCTTAGTGATGCCCGTCGTGACGATCGTCCTGATCGTCTCGATCATTGGTACCTTCTCGGATATCCAGATCGTCTACGCCCTCACCGGCGGCGGGCCGATCAACAGCACGCAAGTGCTCGCGACGCTCAGTTATTCGTCAGGGCTGAAATCGGGCTTACTCGGGCAGGGGGCGGCGATCTCACTCTATATGTTCCCGGTGATGCTCCTAATGGTCGTCCTGCAAGTCTGGAATGTGCGGAGGCTCGCCAAATGACATCGCAACGCACGTTCAAGCGGACGCTCCTGCGCCTCCTGACGATCTATCTGCCGGTACTGATCGTGCTCGTGCTGATCTTGTTTCCGTTCTATTGGATGATCGTCACGTCATTCAAGGCAGACTCCGAACTGACGAACCTCAAGATCAACCCGTTCTACCCGCACAGCCCGACCTGGGCGCACTACTACCGGCTCCTCTGGCAGACGGCCTACATCCGCTGGTTCTGGAACACGACCTATGTCGCGATCTGTAGCACGATGATCTCGATGGTGATCAGCATCCTCGCGGGGTACGCGCTGGCCCGGCTGCGCTTTCCGGGCAGTTCGCTCTTCAGCGGCGCGATCTTCGTTGTCTATCTCGTGCCGACGACGCTCTTGTTCATCCCGATGACGCAGGTGATCCAGCGGTTCGGGTTAATCAACAATCCGCTCTCGCTGATCGTCGTCTACCCGACGTTTCTCGTCCCGTTCTGCACCTGGCTGCTCATCGGCTACTTCCAGACAATTCCACGCGAGTTAGACGAGTGCGCGATGGTGGATGGCGCGACGCGCTTTCAGGCGCTGCTGCGGATCGTGCTGCCGTCGGCAATTCCCGGCGTCGTCACGGCGGGGATTTTCGCCTTCACCCTCTCGTGGAACGAGTTCATCTACTCGCTCGTGCTCGTCTCGACGGACAACAGCCGCACCCTCGCGGTCGGCGTGCTGACGAAACTCGTCCGGGGCGACCTCCTGCCGTGGGGGCCGCTGATGGCGTCCGCGCTCATCGGCTCGATCCCGGTCGCGATCTTGTATTCCTTCTTCGTCGAGCAGTACGTCTCCGGTCTCACCGCCGGTGCTGTTAAGGGATAGAGAACCTAACCCCCGACTCCCTTCCCGCGAGGAAGAGGGAGCGAGCCGCCGCGATGCCGTGGCGTTCTGGGGAAGACTACAAGCCTTTATGAGAAGACACCCCCTTCCTCGCGGGAAGGGGGCCGGGGGTTAGGTAGGAAGGCAGGGACAGATGGCAGTAGAAACGGCAGCCGCGACAGGCACGCAGGCGAGTAGGGAGCAGTTGCTCGGTCTGTACCGGCAAATGCTGGAAATCCGCCGCTGCGAGGAGCAACTGGCGCGCTTGCATCAGAGCGGGCTGATTCCCGGCGCGTGTCACACCTACGTCGGGGAGGAAGCAATCGCGACGGCAGTCTGCGCGCACCTGCGGGAGAGCGACACGGTGATGAGCACGCACCGCGGCCACGGTCACGCGCTCGCCAAGGGCGTCCCGCCGCGCGAACTGATCGCCGAACTGCTCGGAAAGGTGACGGGCTGTTCACACGGGCGGGGTGGCAGCATGCATCTCTTCAAGCCGGAGGTCGGCATGCTCGGCACGAGCGGCATCGTCGGGCCGAGTATCCTGATGGCGGCGGGTGCGGGCTACACATACATGCTGAAGCAGTCCGATCAGGTCGCCGTTGCCTTCTTCGGCGACGGCGCGACGAATAACGGTTCCTTCCATGAAGGACTGAACCTCGCCACCGTCTGGGACTTGCCCGTCCTGTTTGTCTGCGAGAACAACCAGTACGCGACCGAGGTGGCAAATTCCTCCGTCACGAAGCAGCCGAGCGTCGCAGCGAAGGGTGCCAGTTACGGCATCAACGCCGTGGAACTCGATGGAAATGATGTCCTCGCCATTTACCAGGCGGCGGGCGAGGCCGTCCGCCAGGCGCGGGCGGGGGGTGGCCCAACCCTGCTCGAATGCAAAACGTATCGTACCCGTCCGCACTCCGAAGGGATGCGCGACGCGGGCTATCGCACGCCGGAAGAAGTCGAGACCTGGCGGACGCGCGATCCGATCCCGCGACTGCGCAATCACCTGCTAGCGGAGGAGATCGCCACGGAAGATGACCTGGCACAGATTGATCGCGCCGTACAGGAGTTAATCGCGGAGGCCGCCGAGTTCGCCAAGGCAAGTCCCTGGCCCGATGCCGCCACCGCGACCGATCACGTCTTCAGTAGTCGGTAGTCAGAAGGGTGTCTGTTCGTCCTTCTGATTACCGACTACCGACTACTGATAAAGGAGCCATCATGCGCGAGATGACGTACACTGCCGCCGCCCTGGAAGGGCTGACTGAAGAGATGGAGCGCGACCCGCTGATCTTCGTCGTTGGGGAGGGGATCGGAGTGCGCGGCGGCAACTTCGGCACGACTGTCGGTCTTTATGACCGATTCGGCCCGGCCCGCCTCCGTGATACGCCGATTACCGAGAAAGGCTTTACCGGCCTCTGCACCGGTGCGGCGATGACGGGTTCCCGCCCAATCGTGGACTACATGTTCATTGATTTCGGGCTGGACGGGCTGGGTGAACTGATCAATCAAACGGCGAAGATTCAGTACATGAGCGACGGTCGCCTGAAGATGCCGATTGTCCTGCGTGGCTGCATCGGCATCGGCAACTCCGCGGCAACGCACCACTCCGGCAGTTACTACTCGATCTTCACGCACGCCCCCGGCTTCCGTGTCGTTGTGCCAACGACGCCGTATGATGCCAAGGGGTTGCTGAAAACCGCCATCCGCTCGGACGATCCGGTCGTCTTTATGGAGCACCGCTCCGTCCTCAATACGCGCGGGCCGGTACCGGAGGAGGAATATTTCATTCCTTTCGGCCAGGCGCGGATCGCCCGCGAGGGGAAAGATGTGACGGTCGTCGGCATCGCCGGGATGGTTAATCGGGCGCTCGCCGCCGCCGACACGCTGGCTGGGGAGGGTGTCTCCGTCGAGGTAATTGACCCCCGGACGCTCGTGCCGCTGGACATCGAGACGATCCTCGCCTCCGTCCACAAAACCGGGCGACTGCTCATCGTGGACGAAGATTACAGCCCATGCGGGATCGCCGCCGAGATTGGCATGCAGGTGATGGAGCGCGGTTTCGACGATCTCGATGCGCCCGTCGCGCGGTTGACCGGCGCGCAGACGCCGGTGCCGTACAGCGCGCCATTGGAAGAGGCGATTATCCCGAACCCGCGCACCATCGCCCAGGCGATCCGTGATGTGCTGGCAGCGTAGGGAAGTAGATAGTAGTCAGTAGCCGGTAGACGGTAGACAGATTTCGCAGTTAGCAATGGCAACCACTTCTTCGTTCTGACTACTGTCTACCGACTACTGATCCAGGAGGTACGCGTGGCGATAGAGGTGGTCATGCCCCGGCTTGGCTGGAATATGGAAGCCGGGACGGTGGTGGAATGGCTCAAGCACGACGGCGATCCGGTGAAGGCAGGGGAGTATCTCTTCCTCGTCGAAAGCGATAAAGCAACCACAGAGGTCGAATCGCTCGATGCGGGTATTTTACGCATCCCCGGCAATGCCCTACGCGTCGGCGAGGAATTGCCCGTTGGGACGGTGCTCGCCTACCTCGTGCAGGACGGGGAGACTGTGCCGGCGGCACAGTCGGCAGTCGGCAGTCGGCAGTCGGCAGTCGGCAGCGGACAGGGCGTAGGGGCGGCGCTCGAACCGCCCTCCCCTCAGCAATCAGCACGACCGGCAGATGGCACTCAGCACTCGGCATCCCCCGCTGCCAGCCCGCGTGCGATGCGCATCGCCGGGGAACTCGGCGTAGATTGGAC
>JAABUU010000547.1_pt1 | contig 82814 bp, 82 predicted proteins | sample 5559301 | NCBI WGS metagenome assembly JAABUU01 (sample SAMN10711884, study PRJNA513360) | rock metagenome | isolation source: Antarctica rocks | place: Antarctica: Victoria Land, Richard Nunatak white
GCGCGTGACGCGTGCGCCCTGCAAAGACCCTTGAAAAGACCCTTGAAAAGACCCTTGAAAAGACCCTTGAAAAGACCCTTGAAAAGACCCTTGATATGACCAAGAAGTGTCTGCGAATCACCCATCGGCCGACAAAGACGGTTCTCGCCGATGGGCCGGCGGGGGTGTGGGACATCTTCGAGTTCGACGGCGGCTACTACATCCCCTGGAGGTACGTGCGCGCGATGGGAGCCTTCCGCGCCAACTTCCTGCCCGGCCTCTGCCCCTACAAGGGCCTGTACGTCGGCATGAACCTGCGCCTGACGGGCGGACGCGGCGCGCGGAACCTGGGCTGGCTGTATTGGCTGCCCAACCCTCTACTTCCCTTCGTCTGGTACCGGCTCCTCCTGCCCGTCGGCCACCCCGATCTGTCGGTCGAGGAGCGGGAGGCGATGCCCGCCGCGCGGAACTTCAAGGAAGGTGTGCGGAACTTGAGCGAAAAGGAAGCGGTTTGACCAACGGTCCCGCTCACGGAGAATGAGCATGCGAGAAAAGCGGACAATCTGCGGTGCAGTCGTTCCGTCGTGGATGGCGGTGGCGAGTCTGACGCTCCTAAGTTGGGGGGCCGGGTCGCCGGTCGGTGCGGATCCGACCGGTCAAGTCCCGTCCTCCGGTGCGGCCGCGCTCACAGTGACACCGAACTTCAGCGGAAACTGGATCGGCCAGACCGCCAAGCCCTTTGCTTTGCGAGATACCAAAGGCGCACTCGTGGATATGGCGAAGGTGATCGGCACCAGGCCGGTCGTGCTGATCTTTTATCGTGGCGTCTGGTGTCCGTTCTGCCATAAGCAGATGCGGGATTTCGGTCACTCTCGGGCCGATTTCGAGAAGACGGGGGCGTCCGTCTATGCGATCTCCAACGAAGGGGCGCCCGTACAGACCCGGATGCAGACGGTGGAGAATGTGGGCTACATTCATTTTCTCTCGGACCCGGACGGCGCCGCCGCGAAGCTGTATTCCGGGCTCTACCCCGCCTCCACAGTACACCAGCCGGGTGTCTTCGTGATCGATAGGCATGGCAAGATCATCTACGCCTATGTGAACCGGGACTATAAGACGCGGGCGGCGGAGAGTGACGTTCTGGCCGCGCTCCGTCAGGCGAGATGAGGCTGATACCATGAAAATTAAGACGTGGCTCGTCGTCCTGTTATGCAGCATCGTGGCGATCCCGTCCGCGCTGGTCGTCCGTTCCCGTCATGACGCCTCCGTGCGGGCTGCGTCACGCCCCGCAGCCCGCGGGGACGCTGTGGACGCCCGCAACCCGGACGGCTCGTTCAAGTACACCAACCGGCTCATCCACGAGGAAAGCCCGTATCTCCTCCAGCATGCGCACAACCCCGTGGACTGGTATCCCTGGGGGCCGGAGGCGTTCGCGAAGGCGCGGCGCGAGAACAAGCCTGTCTTCCTCTCGGTCGGCTACTCGACCTGCCACTGGTGCCACGTCATGGAGCGGGAGTCCTTCTCGCAGTCGGACGTGGCGGAGGTACTGAACGCGGACTTCGTTGCGATCAAGGTGGACCGGGAAGAGCGGCCGGACGTGGACGACGTCTACATGAGCGCCGTGCAGCTCCTGACCGGGTCCGGCGGCTGGCCGGAGACCACCCTGCTGCTCCCAGACGGGCGCCCCTTCTACGGCGGCACCTATCTGCCGAAGGCCGACCTCCTGCGTCTGCTGGCGGGCGCGGCGGCCGCCTACCAGAAGCAGCGTCCCGAAGTCGTCCGCGACGCGGCGCGCATCACGGCGCAGATGAGAACGGCCGCCGCGGCGCAGGACCGGGGCGTGGGGCCACTAGCGGCGGCGCTGCCCCCCGAGGCCGTGCGGGAAGCGGTGGCGTCGCTGCAGGACAGCTACGACGCCGCGCGCGGCGGCTTCGGCGGCGCGCCCAAGTTCCCGCCGCACGCGAGCCTGGCCCTGCTGCTGGCGCTCGCCGAGAAGGATGACCCGCGAGCGCGGGCGATGGCCCTGGGAACGCTTGACGCAATGGCGCGGGGGGGCATCCGCGATCACCTGGGCGGCGGCTTCCACCGCTACTCGACCGACGCGGACTGGAAACTGCCCCACTTCGAGAAGATGCTCTACGACAACGCCCTGCTGGGCGCGTCCTACGCCAACGCCTATGCGCTCACGCACGGTACCGCGTATAAAGACGTCGCGGACGGCATTTTCGGGTGGGTGGCGCGCGAGATGACGGACCCGCAGGGCGGCTTCTACTCGGCCCTGGACGCCGACGCGGGCGGCGTGGAGGGCGGCACGTATGTCTGGACGCGCCGCGAGATTTTGGACGCGCTCGGGCCGCAGGACGGCGCCCTGTTCGCCCGCGTCTACCATGTGGAGGATGGCGGCAACTACGACGATCAAGCCACCGGCCAGCCGACCGGCAAAAACGTTTTGTTCCTGACCAAGCCGCTGGATCAAATCGCCCAAGACGAGGGGCAGGACCCGGCAGCGTTCGAGGCCCGCCTGGCCGCCCTGCGCACGAGGCTGCTGGCCGTACGTGAGAAGCGTATGCAGCCGCGCCGGGACGACAAGGTGATCGCCGGCTGGAACGGCCTGATGATCGGCAGTCTGGCGCGTGCCGGCAAGGCCCTCGGCGAGCCGGCAGACACGCGGATGGCGCAGAGGGCGGCGGCGTTCGTCACACACACAATGATGGGGCCGGGCGGTGCGCTCCGGCGCGACTGGCGGGCCGGGCGCCTGGGGCGGCCGGCTTTCCAGGACGACTACGCGTATCTGGCGGACGGACTGCTGGACCTCGCGGACGCCACGGGGGACGCCCGCTGGACCGCCGACGCCCGGCGTCTAGCCGACGCGATGCTGGCGCAGTTCTGGGACCCGAAAAACGGCGGCTTCTTCGAGGACGGGGGCAGGGAGGGGCTGCTGGTGCGCCTGAAAGATCCCTACGACAACGCCTTGCCGTCCGGTAATGCCGTCGCCGTACGCGTGCTCGCCCGCCTGGGGCGGAGGACGGGCGACGCGAAATACGCGGCGAAGGCCCGGGCGACCATCGCCGCGTTCCAGGGGACGCTGCAGCGCTCGCCCGCGGCTGTCCAGACCCTTGCGCTCGCCGCCGGGGACGCCCTGGGCAAGCCTTCCGCGACCGCGACGTCCCCAGCCTCCGTCGCGGCGGCACCTTCGCCGGGGACCGAGAAGGTGCGGGTCCGCGTGACCAGCGGTCCCCTGCGCGTCAGGGCGGGCAAGCAAGCGCGTGTCACGCTGACGCTGACCATGACGCCCGGCTGGCACATCAACTCCGCCACGCCGAGCGAACCGTCGCTGATCCCGACGCGGGTGACGCTGGGGCGCGGCAGCGTGGGGGCGGCGCTCGATGGTGCCGTGCTCTATCCGCAGGTGAGTGAGGTTATGCTGGGAGGCAGTCGGCTCTCGGTGTATGAGGGGGCTGTGCATTTCACGGTTCCGCTCGTCGTTGGCGCCTCGGCCCGCCCTGGCCTCGGTGCGATCTTCCTGCGCGTCGCCTATCAGCCGTGCAGCGACCGTGTCTGTCTGCCGCCCGAAACGCAGGAAGTCCGCCTCCCCGTGACCGTCATCCGTGCCGGCAGGCCGACACGCCCATGAACACACGAGCACACCCTTCGACATGAGCACACCCGCAGACGCGGCTTCCACGGGATCAGACACGTCCCCGCAGATCGGTGCCCGCCTGGATCGCCTGCCCTGGTCGCCGCTGCACACGCGCTTGACCCTGGCGCTCGGGAGCGGCTGGCTCCTGGACTCGTTCGAGGTCAACATCGTCGGCAACGTTGGGGCAGGCGGACGACAGTGTTCGTGGCTCCGATCACATGGAGATCGGCACCGTCAAGGAAGCGGTCGCCGCAACCGAGGAACACGAGGCGTATCTGCTGGTGCCGCGCCGACTGATATTCACTAAGGACACCTACATCCCGCTCGACGCGGTGGTGAAACGCTCCGACACGGACGTTTTCATCAACCTGCCCAAACTGGTCGTAGGCAGTATGCCTTGGAGCGAGCCTTCCACGCGAGCGGATCGAAAGGCTAAGCAAGGCCCCGCGCTAAGGATGTGGAGAATCTGTACGGATCGCGCTCGCCAGGTCCAGTCGGGAAGCAAAGTTGAGATGGCGGACGGCCCTGATGCCCGCCATGTTCGTCATCGGCAGAGAGCGCCGGAGGCCGTTGCCGACGTGGTCGTGGAGGGCGACCTGCCCGCCGCCGTCCGCGCCGACATGGAGGCGTATGTGGGCTGCGTCGCCGGCGCCCTGGTGAGGGACGAGTACCTGGGCAGGCTCGCCGCAGCAGGCTTCGTCGATGCCCGTATCGAGCCGACCCGCCGCTACCGTTTCGCCGACCTGGAGGCCACCACGTGTTGCTCGCCCGAGGTGGCCGCCCTCCCGCTCCACGAGAAGGCCGCGCTGGACGGGCGCGTCATGGGCGCGTTCATCCGCGCGAGGAAGCCGAAGACGCACGCATGCGGCGGTCACTGACGGGAGGGTCTCTCCAAGAGCTGCTCACCGGGAAAACGGCCCGTGAATCCCTGATGGGCCACTGAGCCCGGCTGGCGTCGGCACCAGGAGTGCGCGGACACCGCCGGCCGAGCGATGCTCGCTGAAACAGAGAACGACCCGATAACGTCATCTCGGGGAGCTCACGGCCACCGATCTCTCCCACCGCCCCACAAAGGCCCCTTTGCGCATAAATGTTAGGAATATTAACACCAATCTACCCCTGTGGCAGCAATTATTGAAGATAGAATTTGAGATCAGAAAACACGCTCCTAGCCGGGTCGTATGGTTTCATAAGCATTGATCTCTTCCTGAAGGCTTTCCAGTTGGCTGTGGAGCGCGTCGGCCTGAGCCTGTTGCAGAAGCGGATGCACGATACCGGTTTGCCTGAGGGTCTGGTCGCTCTCAGGCGACTGCTCGCTTTGGGCCAGCGCCTGCGCGAACTTCTCTGCCTGCATTTTTGTGATGCGATGCTGCCGCTCGTTCTTGATCATCACGACTGCTCCTATATCTCTTACGATCTGTCTGACGCTGTGATGAGCCGCTCGTAGTCCGGCCCCAGACGGTAGGCGCGGTTCTTGCGCGATGCATCCTGCAATGTCAGAAAGCCCTCCGCAAGCCAGCCTCGGCAGAGAGCGACCACCGTGCGCGGACTGAGGCCCAGATGCGCGCCCATTTCCTCCGTCGTGGCCGTGCCCTGCTGACGGAACAGGGCCAGAAGCCGCCTGCGCCGGGGATCCAGCTGCCGCAGCAGGGAACTCTGGTCGGGGGCGCCGCGTCCGGCTGCCTCTATCGCGCGAGAGCGGACAGCGGCAAACGAGGCGGCCATCCCTAGGCAGAAGTAGGCGACAAAGCCGGTCGTGTCCGCCTCAGCTCTGCCGAAGTAGTAGTTGTGCGACGTCCCGGCCGACAAGGCGTCGTAGTAGGCGGGCAGGTTCTGCGCGTAATACTCCTCCAGGCTGTAGATGCCTTTGAGGTCGTAGCCGGTTCGGTGCAGGATCAGCGTCGTCAGGAGGCGGGCCGTGCGTCCGTTGCCGTCGTAATAGGGATGAATGGTGGCAAACTGATAATGCGCGAGCGCCGCGAGGATCGGCGCGGGCAGTTCGCCGCGCGCCATCTCGTCGTTTATCCATCTGACGAGATCGGCCATCAGCGCGGGCACGTCCCTGGCTTCAGGCGGCATATAAACAATGTCGCCGGAAAGGCTGTCGCGAATGACGTTCTGCCCGTCGCGGTAGGGAGTAGGGGTCAGGCGACCGTCCATGACCAATCCGTGTATGCACCTAATGTCCGCTTCCGCGAGTGGCTGGGGACGCTGCGCCAGGCGTTCAACTTCCTCAATGGCCCGGTAATAGTTTCTGACCTCCGAGGCGTCGTGCTCCCGTCCGGGGAAACGTGCCCCCGCAAGCGTTTCCTGCACCTGGATTTGGGTCAGGCGGTTCCCTTCGATTTGGGTGGAATAGTGGGTGGCGATGAGGCGGGCGGTTTCACGCAGGGAGGCGAGCATTTCCACGTCAATGGGCAGCATGGTAATAGCCTGGCGGTCGGCCTCAATGCTCATCAGGGCTTTTGTAACGGCGGCGGTGATGTGGAAATGGGGAGTAAACACAAGGCTATTATAGCAAATGCGCTGTTAAATGTCACTTATCGCGCTGTTATCTTGCATGGGAGGTAAACCTGCCAATGCTTTGGTTTCTGACCGGGCAATTTCCAGCAGAGTGGGCATCAGCCAGCCTGGTGCATTATGCGCCTCTCGGCGCAGGGCTCCCTTCTGGCGCGCTGACAGCGCCTGGCGAAGCTGGTCGATAGTTGCTGCGTCGATGTTGTCCCTTCCCAAGTGACGCAGCGCCTGGATGACTGTTCCTTCGATGCGTCCGGCCCCGGCCATAACGCGGGGTGAAGCGTGCCTGAGTTCGATGGTCTGCTCGCCGACTTGGACGGTGCGGTAGCGGCCATCGGTCAGGTATATGGGACGCGCGGGGACCTGAGTAGACAGCCCCAGGGCGTTGGCGGCCCGTGCGCCGCTGTTCTGGATCCGGCCGCTGGTCTTGCGTGCCAGGGCAGCGGCAACCCGGTCCGGATCAGCGGGCACCAGGCCGAGCAGAGTGTGCTGACGAGGGTAGTCGTAGAGGCCGCGCCCCAAGCGTCGGATCACACCTTCTTTGGCGAGCCGGAAGAACGCTTCGTCCACAGCAGCACGCGAGCCGAGCTCCAGAAACTCACGTGTGACAAAGACGGCACCGCGCCCATGCTTTTCCACCTGCCGCTTCACTTTCTCATAAACTGACACATGCATGAAGCTAGTGTAGCATGTTCAGAAAAATTATATCAATTTTCTGAATTTAACTTTAAGCAGTGTGCTGAGAAATCTCTTGATTAGATACAGTCGCTAGAATTCAGTGTGATAAAGTGCGAGTCGCTGAGCGAGCTGTGTCAGGTAGTTGGACCTCAATGTTTCCAGGTAGGCCTCGGCGGTTTTGGGAGGACGAGTCAGCGCGGCACGGTGGGCGCGGACGGAGGCCAGAAAGAGGTCTGGCACGTCCTGGAAGAGGGCGGTCAGGTAGTTGTCGGGATGAAGAGCGCGGACTCCGAATGGAGCTAGGGCAGTTTGGGGGAAATCGGCAAGGTTGAAGGTCACAATCACACTGGCCTCAGCGGTGATTGCGGCGGCCAGAACATGCCGGTCGTTTGGGTCGGGTAAGGTGAGGGCTGGAATGTGGGTTTCATAGCCGGTGACCAGGCTTTCGTCATTGATCTGGTCCATCAGCCGGCGGGTGCGTTCGAGCTGTGGGCGAGTGATCTGTGGCCGGTCTTTGAGCACGTTGCGCATCCATTCGTCATGGATCTCTTCGGTCCAGCGCGGCTGGAAGACGAGGCCCGAAGCAAGGCGCATGAACAGATCACGCAGGCTAGGCGGGTAGAGGACGCAGGCATCAAGGACCGCGACCAGCAGGAAAGTCTTCGGCATCAGCACAGGCCCGGTTTCATTCGTCCATGTTTCATTCGTACAGGCCAAGCCTCTCTGTCTCGGCTATGAGTTCTTCCATGACCTGGGCGCGGCGGGCGCGCTCGTTCTGGAGGTAGCGCAGGGCGTCTTCGGAGCGGACCCGTCGATGTGCCCCGACCTTCCGGTACGGGAGCTTGCCCGCATCGAGCATCTTGATGAACGAGGGGCGGGAGACGCGCAGGAGTTCGGCGGCCTGCCGGGTGGTCAGTTCCGCCGGGACGGGCAGGAGGGTGACGGCGTTCCCGGCAGCCATTTCCTGGAGCGCTCCTAGAAGAAGGCGGACGATGGACAGGGGTAGGTCAATCTCGGCAGCCTGCATTCCGTCGGCAGTAAGCAGTACATGAGCCGCAGGAGCACCGCCGCCGCTCAGAAGCGGGGCTAAGGCTTGGCTCGAGGCTAGGGCCAGCCGGGCATCGTGGGCGGTCGGCATGAGAGCTTCGGTATGGAGCGTTTGTGTGGACATGCTACCAGTATAGCACAAGTGCACTATGTGAAGCAAGTGAAGCAAACGAAAAAAGCAGGCAAAATGAAGCACACAAAAAATTGCTTGTGTCATAATGATGATTCATTGCTTTTTTAGTAATTATTTGGGGTTGTCACTTGTACAGCGATAAAAGGTCGCGCGGCTGATGTCCAGGGTCTTGCAGATATCCGAGATCCATGTCTGCTTTTCTCTTCAAATTTGCTTCGTTCACCGATTGTTATCCTACGTTCCTGCACCTGCCATGCCTTAGTGTACGATTTTTTCTGTTTCGTGAGTGGACCCCTTGTAATCCTAACCACTCGTGCATTTGGTATTCGGCTGTCGCAGGATCAGGATAGCCATCCTCGTCAGGCAACAATGCCCGCTTGTTTGCACAAGGAGCAGGGTAGGGTACAATTGTCATCACTCTGCACGTCGTGCTGTTCATTCTTGTTAGACGTGCCGTTCATTCTTGGACGTTTTACACACCCGATGCTTTCTTGATCTCGGCCCTTGGCTCGGCAGGTCGGGGCATCCCACCGATGCTCCCGGAAAGGCGGATACAATGCGGGTGACCGCCATGCTGGAATTGGCGAGGCGGCTGCTGATACACGAGGCTGGAGAAGGTCAGGATCAGGAAACGTCGATGGGGGCCGCAGAGCGTATTTTGGACAAGCTGCGTCTGCACCTGTCCAAACGCATTGGGCAGGAAGGTTTCCGGACTCTTCTGGCCCGTGCCCTGACCTTGACGACAGTCCGGTTTCCACATCTCGGTGCCATTCGCGTTGGCACGGACGGATCTCTGATTGGCCTTCCTGAGGTGGCAGGTTCTGGTTCTCAAGAAACACCAAATAACGTCATCCAAGAAGACTTTGTGGAAGGGGCTATTGCCCTGGTATCGCAGCTTCTCGGACTGCTGGCAACTTTTATTGGCGAAGACATCACGCTGCGCATTCTCACTGCTGTGTGGCCCGAAACGACCCAGGATGACGCACTCAGCAGGAGATAGGAAAGACCATGAGCGAGCAAAACAAAGTGGCCTTGGGCACGCTGCCTACGGGCGTGCCGGATCTGGATGCGGTGCTGGGCGGCGGCCTGCCCGAGTACTCCTTCAACATAATCGCCGGTTCACCCGGATGCGGCAAGACTACACTTGCCCACCAGATCATGTTTGCCAACGCTTCCATCGAGCGTTCTGCCCTGTACTTCACCATCCTGGGCGAGCCGACCATCAAGATGCTCCGCTACCAGCAGCAGTTCAGCTTCTTCGATGCCGCCAAAGTGGAGGGGGCTGTGCGCTTCATCAACCTCAGCGACACCGTCCTGGAAAGCGATCTGGGCGCTGTCTTGGAGAGCATCAAGGCTGAAGTAGAAGCGGCTTCGCCCGCCCTTGTCTTTGTGGACTCGTTCCGCACGCTGATCCGCAAAGCGCAGTCGACCCCGGCCAGCGAGATGCAGGTGCAGGGCTTTGTGCAGCGTCTTGCTTTGTACCTGACAAGCTGGCAGGCCACCACGTTTCTGATCGGCGAGTACACTGAAGGGGAGATGCAGGACAACCCCGTCTTCACCGTCGCGGACGGCCTGCTGTGGCTGTCCCAAAGCGTCGAGCGCAACTCGGTTGTCCGCAAGCTCCAGGTGACCAAGCTGCGCGGGCAGGAGTCGATGCCCGGCCTGCACACGTTCCGCATCACCGACCGGGGCCTGCAGGTGTTTCCACGCACCTATGGGCTGGTGGGCAGAGGACGTACCCCGCCTTCCGGCAAGCGCCAGTCCACGGGCGTGGCCGGGCTGGACGAGATGATGGCGGGTGGTATCCCGCTGGGCGACTCTGTGCTGGTGGCGGGGCCATCCGGGGCGGGCAAGTCAGCATTGGCGACGCAGTTTCTGGCGGAGGGGGTGAGGCAGGGCGAGTCGGGCGTGATTGCGATCTTTGAGGAGCGTCCTCATGACTATGTCAGCCGCGCCGACCACTTGGGGCTGGGCCTGGATGAAAGCATTACCGAGGGCAAGCTGAAGGTGCTGTACTTGCGTCCGCTGGACCTTTCCGTAGACGAGGCTCTGCGCGCTGTGCTGGATGCCGTGCGGGATCTGGGGGCGCAGCGGGTGGTGATCGACTCGATGACGGGCTTTGAACTGGCCCTTGCGCCCGCATTCCGCCAGGACTTCCGCGAGTCTTTGTACCGGATGATTGTGGCCCTGACCGGTGCGGGCGTGACAGTGGTGACGACAGTAGAGACAATTTCTTCGTTTACGGACCTGCGGTTCAGCCCGCACGCGATTTCGTTTCTGAGTGACGACATTATCCTGCAGCGGTACGTGGAGATCGAAGGACAGCTGCGTCGGATCATGCTGGTGGTGAAGATGCGCGGCGGCAACCACAGCAAGGACATCCGGGAGTACGAGGTGACCGATGGGGGGCTTGTTGTGGGGGCGCGCCTGACAGAGTACAAGGGCCTCATCAGCGGACTTCCCGAGCGCTCCGGCTGATGGAGCAAACATCCAAAGTGGGCCGAATGCTCAAAGGGGAATGTAATGTTCGAGAAGGAATGTTATGATTGCTGACAGCTATGAACCGTACAGCGCGGAGATAATAGCGATCAACGAGAAGCTCCTGATCGCCAGCGTCCAGCAGCAAGAACTTGCAGAAATGGCTCTCCAAAGCGCAGACGCCGCCTTGCAGGCGGAGCATCGCCTGCGTGACCTTGTCAGCGGACTGGATGCCGTCATCTGCGAGATAGACACGTGGACAGGCTGCCCCTCATTCCTCAGCCTGCGGGCGGAAACGTTCCTTGGGCATCCATTAGACAAATGGCTGGCTCAGCCTGATTTTTTAACGGAGATTATCCACACCAGTGACCGAGCACGGGCTACGGCGCTTTTCCCAGCCTTTGTGGAGAATGGGCAGGACTACGAGTACGAGTTCCGCGCTTTGTCGGAAGACAAGGACACAGTCTGGATGCGCAACATCGTGCGCCTTGTCCGCGACGATCAAGGCGGTGTGCTGCTGCTGCGCTGCGTGATTGTTGACGTGACTACGCAGCGGCAGGTGACGCAGGCATTAGAAGAAGCCCACACACGGGAGCGAAACATCGCGCAGACCCTGCAGCGGTCTATGCTGTTCATGCCCCCCGAAAATGCCTTTCCGGGTATGGCAGTCAAGACGATCTATGAAGCCGCGTCCGACGAGGCCTTGGTCGGCGGGGACTTTTGGGACACTTTCGCGTGTGACCACGGGCATGTTGCCCTGGTTCTCGGGGATGTCATGAGGCATGGCCTGCCGGCAGCGATGTTCACGGCTGAACTCAAATACGTATTGCGCGGCTTTATTCGGGAGCATGAACAGCCTGGCCGCATTCTTGCACAGATGAACTCCTACTTGTGTGAAGGGAAGCGGCTGTTTGGGGAAGGACTGAATGCAGAAGCAGATGACGCCCCGGTTTGTCTCGCAGTCGTGATCGTCAACACCGCAACAGGGCACGGCAAGGCTGCCGTCGGTGGAATGGAGCCGCCTCTGCTGGTCCGCAATGACGGTCAAATGGAAGAACTGGAAGTGCATGGCCTCTTGCTGGGATTTCAGGAGGGGGAAGATTATGAAGAAACAACCTTCCAGCTTGGCGCGGGGGATATGATGATCTTGACGACCGACGGTGTGACTGAAGCGAGGCAGGGCAGTTCGTTTCTGGGCTACGAGGGTTTAATGCGGCTTGCCCAGGAAGGGCGTGCGTTGGGGACGCTCGAAATGGCGGGACAAACGATCCTTGACGGGTCACGAGCCTTTGCGGGCGGAGAACGGAAGGACGACGCCTGCGTTCTTCTCATGCGGCGTCAGTGAACATTGCTCAGCAAGCCATCCCATAAAACTTGGGTTCACCAAAAGTGCATCAAGCGCAATACGCTGATCAGGAACAAGGCCGTTCCACAAAGGCTCGTTTTTGGAATACTTACAAATGCCTCTTTTAGTACTTTCATTTCAGTATTGGTATTTCACAATGCGTGGCGCAATAAATCCACCACGCTTCGCAGCCTCGCCTACAAGCGGATACTAGTGGAAAGCTGAGCAAGGATAGCCCTACTACTGCAAATCAGCGCTACTATACTGCCCGTCAAAAAAGCAATCTATGGTGCTCCAACGCATAATGCGATAGCAGCGGCGATCTCTTCAAGCTGAGCATCCGTAAGGCTGCCGATGCGACTGCCAAAACGGTTTTCAGACACGGATTTTACTTGAAAAGCATCAGCCGCTGATTCTTTGCTCAGGCCGTTCCTGGGAATTACCGGTAAATTTACCATCCAGGGATAGGACGCATAACGTGCCTGCCATTCCGTGATCGGAACCACGATACGCAGGGGCAAACGTCCCAGCCCAGGCACGCTCATCACTACTGCTGTACGCGTTTTTTGGATTTCGGCTCCCGTGGATGGGTCAAAGTGGACCCACCATACTTCACCGCGCGTCGGTGCTGTCATACAAGTCGTCCTCCCCGAAAGCTTCGAAGTCGGTAAGATTGCTGTCTTGACGGTAATCGACCTCAGCCTCGGCTGCCGCAAGGGCAAGAAGCTGGTCGCGCTGTTCTGCTGGCATATTCCTCATCTCCTGCGCCGACAGATTGCGTGCGGGCGGCACCTGTGTGATTGCAGCTAATCTGGCGGAACAGTCGGGGCATAGCTGCGCCGCGCGCTCCGCCGTGATGACTCCCTCCGCAAGAGCGCGGAGCGTAAGCTGCATGAGTTTTGTCGGTCGCTCATCTCCATCGTATTGGATTGGCTCCCGTTTTCGCCAGCCGCGGCGAGCGAACTCCATGCACAGCGTCCGGTAATGGCCCTCATCGATTATATCAAGGTCTAGGGCACGCCTGATCCAGGCTTGCATGCTTAGGCCGTATTTTCGCTTCAGCAGGCCGATCTCATCCAAGCTAAGCTGACGCCGCTTTGTGCCGAGTTCGCGGCGTGCGACCTCAGAAGGCACTAAAAAGGCAGCCGCGAATCGGTGTGCCATTTGCTCCTGTTCCTTTTCCTCGGCGTTTTTGCACTCCATCATCATGTGACCGATTTCATGGGCAAGATTATAACGGCTACGGTCAGCTGACACAGCGGTGTTGATAACCGCCAAGGGCACTAGCTCATTGACCCAGCCGGACAACCCATCGAATTTGCTATCTTCATCCTCATAGCCGACCACAAGTCCGCCTTTGTCTTCAAATGTCTGTGTCAGGCTCTCGATCGGAAGATTGTCTAGCTTCCAAGCACTCCTGAGAGTTGCCGCCGCGCTCTCAGCCTCCTCCAATGTTCGCACAGGAATGCGCGGATGCGTGTTAATAGAAGGCTCAACATTCAGCGTCGACTGAAGCCAGAGTTGACCTTCTACGCGGTCTTCAACCACGGCTTTGATTTCTTCCTGACGCGTCAGCGTCAAGCTGCTCTTTTTGCGGAAAGCCACCCATCTTACCGAGACTTCGGGTTCTCGCAAGAAATAGGCTGAGGTTACTCCAAGCGCTCGACCAAGCTTAAGCAAAAAAGCGGCTCCTGGCGTACTTTTGCCAAGTTCATATTTAGACAGTCCTGCTTTCGTAATGGGCGTTCCCAAAGTAGCAAGACGCTCGACGACTTCGTCGAGGGTCAGGCCAGCGGCAAGGCGGGCATGCCTGATCCGTTCGGAAAGCATATAATCTCCTTCGAGTGTTTACAAGATTTTATTTTTTGTTTATTCTGTCAACGTTGACATTGTATCATTGTTATGGAATAATGTCAACAGCGCATAAGGTTTAAGAAGTTAGGAGGTGAACACTATGGCTAATAAAGGACTGCGACCCGGCACCACTACCCCGCGTTCCGGCATCTACGACAAGGTCGGGCCTCGCGGCGGCAATACCGGTCAGCAGGCGGACTCTACAAAGGGCAACCCGCTGCCTCCGACCGACAAGCCCGGCGAGACTTGGCGCCTTAACACACCAGCCCGTCACAAGGACGGGAAGTAGCATACGACGAAAAAGAAAATGGCGGGAGCCAGAGAACGCTTACGTGCCTCCTGGCTGCTCGCCTAAACATCTTATCACAATTTATTAAAGTAGTTCTTATAGGAGCAAATGACATGAGCCAAGAAGTTATTCTGATCAAGGAAGAAGTTGTCGTCGAAGATGGTGAGGTGATCCTGGACATTGTGGACATTGAGGAATATGGGCGCAAGAACGAGAAGCCTCCGCGCGCCAAACGTTACCGCATCAGGATAGACAAGGAATACTACGAGGTAAGCGTCCCGAACATGACCGGACGGCAGCTCTTGGAACTTGCGGGCAAGCGGCCCGCCGACAAGTGGCAGATCAACGAAAAAACGCATGGTGGACAGGTACGCAAAATCGGCTTGCATGAAGAGGCAGACTTCACGCGGCACGGCACCGAGCGCTTCATGACCTTGCCGCTTGATCAAACGGAGGGCTAGGCCCATGCGCCGCGAGTTCATGCTTCCAGAGGCCGATGAAACCATGCTGACGGCGCGCGGCCTCCCCTGGGAGGCCATCTCCATCGGCGGGCAGTGGATTTTGTTGCATGAGTTCCCACTGCCACCCGGCTACAACGTTTCCCAAGCAGACGTCGCGATTTCCATCAGCGCGGGGTACCCAGATGCTGGCCTGGACATGGCCTACTTCTTTCCGCCTCTCGCGCGTGCTGACGGCAAATCAATCGGCGGCCTTTCTCCTATGCCAATAGACGGCCACACCTGGCAGCGCTGGTCGCGTCACCGAACGTCTCAAAATCCGTGGCGTCCCGGTGTGGACGACCTTTCTACGCACATAGGGCTTGTGGAAGACTGGCTTGTGCGAGAGTTCAACTTGAGGTAATCCATGAAACACGTCTTGCGCCTAACAGGTCGGCAGTATCTAGCTTTGAAGACACATCTGTTTCCCGGAGACGGATGCGAAGCCGTTGCGGTTGCGCGCTGCGGGCGGCACTCCGGGGAAGATTGCCATATCCTCACCGTCCGCGAAATCGAGCTTATCCCGCATGATGCTTGCATAGAGCGAACGTCGGAGCGAGTGACGTGGCCAACCGCGCCCCTGAATCCATTGCTGGCGGAGGCCGCACGGCGTGGCGAAGCTGTTGTGAAATTCCACAGTCATCCCAATGGCTTTGCAAAGTTTTCGTGGACAGACGACGCGGCTGACAAGGAGCTGTTCGCGTCCGTGTATGGCTGGATGGACAACGAAGCCCCCCATGCGAGCGCCGTCATGCTGCCGGATGGGAAGCTTTTTGGACGCGTGGCTAGAGCAGATGGAAGCTTCGATGCGCTTTCGCTCATCGCTGTAGCCGGTGATGATTTGGACTTTTGGTTCAGCGACGCGGCGAGCATGCAGGATGCGGATGACCTGCCCGAATTCGCCCGGAAAAACGCGCAGTTGTTTGGAACAGGTACGACCGCGCGGCTTGCTCGCCTCTCTGTAGCCGTTGTCGGCTGCTCCGGCGCGGGCAGCCCCGTCGTCGAGCAGCTCGCACGGCTGGGAGTTGGCCGCTTAGTGCTTGTGGATCCCGACCGGCTTGAAGCGAAAAACCAAAACCGCATCCTGAATGCAATGGAGCAGGATGTCATGGCAGGACGGTACAAGGTGGACGTGCTGGCCGACGCCATAGGGCATATGGGGCTTAAAACGTCGGTGGTGCCGTTTGCCCGAAACGTTGTTGACCCGGAGGTGGTCGCGGCTGTCGCGGAGTGCGACGTTGTCTTTGGGTGCATGGATGGCGCGGAAGGCCGGCACTTGCTGGGTCGGCTGACGACGTTTTACAATCTGCCTTATTTCGATGTGGGCGTGAAGCTGCTGGCAGATGGCTTCGGAGGAATAGACCAGGTCTGCGGCACGGTGCATTCCGTGCAGCCGGGCGGCTCCAGCCTGCTGAGCCGAGGGGTCTACACTATGGAAGAAGTGCGGGATCAAAGCCTCAAAAGAACCGATCCCAAGGCATATGCCGACCAGTTAGCCGAAAAATACATTGTCGGGGCACAAGAAGAACGACCCGCCGTTATCAGTGTGAACATGCTCGCTGCTTCCCTGGCCGTGGGAGAACTTCTCGCACGCTTGCACCCCTACCGCATTGACCCCAATGCTGACTTCGCGATCCAACGGTTTTCGCTCACTGACGGCTACTTCCAGCACGAGGGCGAAGGCGACGCCTGCGCGGTACTAACTCGCCACGTAGGGCGCGGCGATGTGCGTCCGCTGCTTGAGATGCCTTCTCTTGGTTCATTAGAGAAAGCATAGCCGAATGAAAAGTTTGCTCCATTTGGTCAAACGTCTGCTGCTTTGGCTTAAGCAAGCTTGGGCACGGGTGCGCGAGCGCTCTTCCCACCCGCGCCCTTTGCGAGCGACGTATGCCGAAGATTTGCCCGACCAAATAAGAAAAGGGGTTGTTTATTTGATCGGGGAGAACGAATGCATTTGGTGCGCAGCACTGCTTTGTCCGTGTGGCTGCGGGGCAACGATACAGCTCAACACGCTCGCTGACGTACGCCCCCACTGGAAAGTAACGGAGCATGCCAACAAGACGGTTTCTCTGCATCCCTCTGTGAGGCGTCAAGTCGGCTGCCGGAGCCACTTTTTTGTCAGGCGTGGTTTGATTGAATGGTGTCGGGAATAAAAGCCATATGGCTGTGCCGAAACCTGAGCTAGTTGTCCATACAACAGTGCGGCATCTTCAACGCTTATCAAGCTAAGATATTACAAAGGGGAAACTGTGCTAGAACCTTCCGCCTTACTGGCTTTTTTCATGCTTGAGTGCATTAGAATATTTCCGCTCCTTCGTTTACTTCCTGCTCAGTGCCGGCAACTCGTAACCGCCTGCCAGCAGAAAAACCTGCACCCGGCAGATGCCGTCATTATAATGAACGCACTTGCAGTCACGTTGAGCGCCTTCATTATTGTGTATTTTTTGTTTCTAGCGTCCTATTTCTGTCCGCGAAATGTTCAGGCTGATGTTGTTTGCTCTGCTGTGGGTTTGGCCTACATATGGATAGGCACGGCCAATACTAACGGCTACATGGAATGTCAGAGCCAGTGGATGCGCAAGGTGAGGCCGCCAGACGACATCCATCGCAACTAAGCAAAAAATGCATCTCAATACCGAAAGGGGGTTATGTCTGATTAAATATGGGCACCACAATCTTTAGCCCTTTTCTCTCGCCGCCACATTCCGGCGCTTGGGGCATGGTGATTTCGGGATGGGAAAACAAACAGGGAGTTAGTACGTGGTTTCGTAGCTTTCTGGCGGGTCCAAACACTCGAAGCAGCGCACCCAGTTCGGCTGAGAGGCATTCCAGGAGACCAGCGCTTCGCGGTCTGCATTGAGTTCCATGACCACGTCAATCCCCTATGTATCCCTGGTGTAGCGCAAAGCGCCACAGCACCACACGCTAGCTGTAGTCGCTGGGTGATTTGATGTTGCCGTCAATGATCAGCACGGCCACTTTAGAAGGGTATTCAGCAGCCGTCTGTGCAAAGCCGTGTAGGGGCGGGGTTTCCAAAGTAATGTTGTTGGCGACGTTTGCCGGGGGCCGCTCCTTCTCCGCCATGTCAAGGATGCAGGTGATACTCAGCGGGATCGAGGAAGTTGTGTACTGCACTGGCTGCTCAATGTATTTGGCGCGCAGGGTGGCCCGGTCAGGGACGCTATCTTCCACTTTTAGCTCGATCACGATATTTCGGTAATGCAGGTCCAAATTGCCGCCTGCCAGCCGCTCCCCCTCCCGCACCTCCGATCCGAGTTCTGTCATGCGGAGTTGGCGCAGCAGATCGTTCTGGAAATCCTTGACTTCATGAACTTTTTTGCCCTTAAAAACGCCGGACTGCTGCACCATCCCGGCGTAGCGAGACAGGTAAATGAGCGCCCGCGTGAAGTCGTCAAAGTCGCTGGGGCTGAGGGCTGGCAGGGCAGATCGCGCTTCTTGAAGCACCTTGGGGATCTGGATGTCAATCACGGGATAGTTCGTCAGGACCGGATAAGAGGATTGATCCAGGGCGCGAAGCGTTAGTTCGGAACGGCCGATTACTTCTACAGGCCTGCCCTCCGCCCCATCCTCCGACACAAACCGCACCCCACGAGACACCGGCTACTTCCTGGGACGCGGCTACTGGACCCATTCCAATGCGGAGCCGTGCCTGCTGGCGACCAAAGGGCATCCCCGGCGCGTCGGCACAGGCGTTTCCAGCCTGATCATCTCGCCCCGGCGCGAACACTCTCGCAAGCCTGACGAGGCACGGAACCGGATCATCCGCATCTGCGGCGATGTGCCACGGGCCGAGTTGTTCGCGCGGCAGAAAGTCGCTGGCTGGAGTGCCTGGGGAAATGAGGTCGCCTGTGACTTCACGCTTTCACCGGCATCCGTTCAGCCGTCCACTCCGCCGCACGGGCCTAATCAGCGAGATCATGCCCCGCCACATCCTCTGCATTTTCGTTGATGTCAGCCTGCTCAGGCCTGGTGCGTGCAAGTATTGTCAGGCTGATGCGAAGCACATCTAGGTTCTGAAGCGCTTCCCAGCGAGCATAGCGTCGTGCCGAGAGTGTTTTCCCCACACCAGGCGGACCGTTATCCGTATCTGCTGCGCGATTTGCGGAGCGGCTGGCCTAACCACATCTGGGGCATAGACATTATCTATATCCGCCTGGCAGGTGGGTGGATGTACCTGGTGGCCGTGCTGGATTGGTTCAGCCGCTACGTTTTGGCCTGGGAACTCGATCAGACACTGGAAATGCCGTTTGCTCTTTCGGCGGTTGACCGTGCGCTTTCGCGGGCGAAGCCTGTGATCTGCAACAGTGACCAGGGCAGCCATTTCACAAGCTTGCAGTATTTAGAGCGTCTGCAAGCGAAGTCCGTCCAGATCAGCATGGACGGCAAAGGGCGTGCATTGGACAACATCTTCACGGAGCGACTCTGGCGGACGGTGAAGTACGAAGAAGTGTATCTGCGCGATTACGAAGACCCGCGAGCGGTCCGTAAGGGGCTTTCGGGCTACTTCGAGTTTTACAACCAGGGGCGTTTGCATCAAGCGCTGAACTACCGAATGCCTGCCCAAGTTTACTTTGACCCAACTCTGCAAAGACACGAGAAAGAAGAACCCGAAACGCAAAGCGTCACACCTTAAAAAAGCCCGATTTACTGTCTTGACAATGGGGTCCACTATAGTGCTAGACGAAAACGCCGGGCGCGGCGAATGTGGTCAGCCCCAGGAGGAGTGTCGCGGCTAGGCCACAGGGCGTCATCATAAGTTTCAGAGTAAGCGACTCCATAACGCCTCCTTTAAGAGTTGTTTTCAGCAAGCTGCTGGCGCGTCAGGAATGATGCTATTCTAGCGATCAACATAAGCTGGGCTGTTCATGACGAAGTGCTTCTCGAGAGCGAGACGTTGCATAGTATTCCTTGCCTGATGCTGGCTCTCGATCACTATGCGTCTAGTTTGCCATTGAGAAGAGTATACCGAGCGCCTGTTGAGCCTTTTCCTCGCGGAAGTCTCCGGCAAGCTCGCCGGCCAGGGTCATTACACAGATGGTCGATCCCCCATGAGCAATGATCTGCTGAAGGGCTGCCTGCTCTGTGCGTTCGCTGGTCCCGCCGCATGCGTCTATCACGACAAACGTGCGATAGCCCAGATCCACCCCCGCGAGAGCGGGCAATTGAACTGCAAGCTCTGTTGCTACACCGGAGATGAGTATCGTGTTGCGGCCGCTCTCTTTGATAGCTGCTGCGATTTTGTCATTTCGGAACGCATCCGCCGTAGTGCGAATGTGGACAGGCAGTTGGCCCATCCCTTCCTCAATCTCCGCGAGGACTTTAGGAGCGTCCGCTCCCATCTGAATCCCCGTGACAATTGCAGGAATATCGAACAGTTTAGCAAGTTTTGCAAGGTTGAGCACCCCCTTTTTTAACTGTTCTATCGAGATTGTCAGCGGCAGGTCGGCGATGCCTTCTTGCAGGTCCGCGAAAAGCACAATGGTGTCTGAAGCTTCGACAGGATAAATCGACATGATGTTCTCCAAGTCAGATGTAGGTGAAGAGTTTATTCTTGTGCCGTGGCCGCCCGTTACCCGTAAAGCGGGTGGATTAGGCTGCACTTGCTTCAGGATGCTGGGCAAAAAATTCGGCAAGGCTTGTCCACTTCACGTCGGGATAACGAGCGTTGTCGAGCGAGTCATGATGCACGCTGAACATGCTGTGTTCATACTGGCTCTGCTGCCACTGCGGATACAGCTCGTTTTCACCCTCTGGATGGGCTACCCGCTCACTCTTGTTGCGTTGGCTCAGCTCCTCCAAACTTCCCAGGCGCACCAGCTCAAAGGGAGTTTTGAGCACTTCGTCAGTGAACTTCGCCAGCTCTCGCGGAGTAACACGAAAACTGGCAATCTCAAGCGCACGCGGAGTCGCTGGGTCAAGGGCAGCCGCGGAAGTGTATGCCGCAGTGTCGTCCATGGTGGTGAAGTCGAGCCGCCAATCCGGGTCCTCCCAATATCCAACTCTCTTCTTCTCGAAATCCAGATAAGGGACTTTCTGCGTCAGCACTTCGGCAAAGACGCCATTGAAGATTGAGGTCGGCTTGATCGCCGCCGCGTCGAGCCGCTGCTGGAACTCGCGCCTGAGATCGTAGTTGCGGTTTCCCCCTGGTGTCAGCAGCCGAAAATCTGTAGAAAAGTCGGAGGGAATAAACCGTGCGACGCCTGCGGCAAGCGCCGCCTCCAACAAGACCGTTTGGGTATCAACAACCACGTCGCGCAGGCCCTGCAGGGCAGAGACGACGCAGTCTGCTCCTTCACAGGCACTGGCTAGTTCGGAAGCACTCGCCATATCGACTGTCCTGACCGTCAGGCCGAGATCTTCCAATGCTTTCTGTTTCTTCTCGTCCGGGGCTTTACTTCGCATAAGCGCCACGACGTTCGCGCCGCGATTCGACAAAGCACGCGCGATGCGCCCACCCAGATTGCCGGTTGCCCCTGCCAATATGATTTTTGCCATTTTTTACCTCTGGTTAGATATTCTGCGTGTAGGCCGGGTCTGGCTTCATCGGGAAAACTTGGTAGTCAACGTAGTCAGTTTTCACGTTCGGGAAGCTACCCGCCATCCCCTGCAAATCTTGGAGTGAATCTGCCTCAAAGATGCAGACTGCACCATGCTGTTTTGATCCCAACTGTTCTAAGTCCAGCTCCCAAGATTGGCGAAGCGACCCTTGCTTGTAGAGGACCTGACCCTGCACCAATTCTTTGACGTGCTCCTCCTTGAAATCGGCGGGCATTCCTTCGGTTTCGAACTTCTTCTTGGTCGTAAAAATGACGAGATACTGCATGATAAACCTCCATTAATCGGGTGTGATGTTGAGATTGAGTCGAAACAGGTTGGTGGGGTCGAACTGCCGCTTCAGTTCTTGCAGCCGCTTGTATTTGTCGGCCCCAAACGCGGCGGGAACAAGGTTTTGCTGATCCCCGCGAAGCCAGTTGTACGTGACCTCTCCCATGTAGACCGGGCCGAGAGAATGAACCGCCTCCATAGTGATGGGGGCCAGTTCTTCCAGTGTCGCCTGCATCGTCGGCGACACGACTTTGAAGTAAAACGCCGCTTTAGGCGCGGTGTAGGCCACGGTTTCCCCGCGCTCGTGGTTCAACGCGCCGCCAAGATGCTGGAGTTCGACGAGCAGGAGCGGTGGAAAGCGTGTCTTGGCGATGTCCAGCATTCCGTCTAGGACAGCATCGCTTACATCCTGCAAGCATTCCACATGGCTGAAAGTTGGCGATCCTTGCGTATCCGACGCTTCGTCCAAGCCTGCCATCTCAGAGTACGGCCTGAGCTTCAGATCGTCAAGCGCCGGGACCTTGAACGCCCGAATTTGCTCGTGCAGTTTTTCAGCCGTCGCGGGATTTGCATGACAGACCCCAATCGCGCAGGTCTTCAGGGAGTGCAGATGCAAAAGGAACGCCGGCTTCGGCGGAACCTGCATCAAACGCAGGTAGGTGCTTGTGTCGTCCGAGAGGCCGGCAGTCCACTCCCGGTAGAAGCGAAGAACTTCGGGCGCATCTTCCATACGGTAGTAAGCGATGCCGCCGAAAATCGGCCCCAGCCGCACAAGTCCGACCGTCATAGAGGCAACCACTCCGAAGTTCCCGCCGCCGCCGCGAATGGCCCAGAACAGATCAGGGTTCTCCGCTGCACTGGCGACGACGACCGAGCCATCGGCCAGAACCACGGTCGCCGACTGCACCGCGTGGCAGGCCGCACCGACTTTTCGGCCCAGCCAGCCATAGCCGCCGCCGAGCGTATAGCCAATCGCGCCGACGTTTGACACCTGCCCGGAAGGATACGCCAGGCCGTGTGGCTCTGCGGCGGCGATCAGCTCGCCCGACGTCACGCCTGGTCCCACCATGGCCGTTCCCGCAGCGGCATCCACAGCGATGTCTTTCATCTCACTCAGTCGGAGCAAAATGCCCTCATTGCATGGGACGGCGATGCCATGCCCCGTGTTTTGGACGCCGAGCGGTAGGTCGAATTCGCGTGCCGTGCAGACTACCTCAACGATGTCCTGAACGCTGTGGGCATTCACAATGGCGGAAGGACGCTGTTCGACGACTTCCAACCAGGGGGTGCGCTGTTTGTCGTAGCCCGGATCGCCAGGGAGGACAACCGATCCAGTGACCTTAGCTTTGAGCTGCTCCAGCGCCTCGCTGGAAAACTTCTTTTTCGAGAACATGGACACTCCTCCAATGATCTTAGGGGTATTTGCTCTTCGTGCGTTAGGACGCCACGGTAAGTACTCCGGCTACCAGGTCCTCAAAGAACTGGCGTAATGTGCGTGGCTCACGGCCCAGGATTGCGCGCAAGGTAAGCGAATTGCCGGGAGACCCATATTTACCGTCGTAGTCGAACATCGCCCTTGCCACTTGGCGACCGCTCGGAGGTGTCTTCGTCTGGTCCACCCATTCATCGAAGTTGAGTGCCGCGGCTTTGACCGGTCGGCCAAGCACTCCACTTATCACGGAAACAACGTCCTCGCGGTTGAAGTAGCCATCGGCGCAAAGCTCGAACGTGCCGTTACGAAGGCGATCCTCCGTCAGCGCGATTGCTGCTACCTCGGCCACATCACGATAATCCACCCTCACTAGTCGGGTAGTACTCGGAGTAGGCTCGGAGAGCACGCCGTTTTCCAATATTGATGGCCAGGCAGCGGCCATGTTCTGGTAGAACATCCCAGGTTGCAGAAGAGTGAACTCCATGCCCGACTCGACGATGGCCGCTTCGACGCGCCCCTTGGCAACGTGATTCTGGGAAGCGAGGATTGTAGGGTGGAGGATGGACGAGAACACAACCCGGCGCACCCCGGCGTCCTTGCACGCCTGCACGAAGTTCACACCTAGCTCCGCCTCATCTTCATGGGGCTGAGGCCCGATATAGAACGCGGCCTCGACTCCCTGAAGAGCCGCGTCCACGCTGGCTCGGTCAGAGAGGTTCGCGACGGTAATCTCGGCCGCTCCGTTGCGGAGGACCGCTTCTCCCTCTTCAGGCTTAAGGACCAGCCCCCGCACATGGGCACCTCGGCTGGCGAGCGCAGGCACGACGAGGCCCGCGAAATGGCCGGCAGCACCCACTGCAAGAACGGTGTTTTTCGTATTGGTTCCAGTCATCTTGAACTCCTTACTGCCAAACTTAGTATGTGGTCCTCTTTGGCTTCACCGGATCGCCTTTTTAGGCCGACGCAGAGTTTATGTGTTCGCAATAGTGACGGCCTGATGGACATATTCATCGCTGGCAAGTTGAGCGAGCATGAAGGCGGCCACGTCGGGGCGGGTGATCTTGTGCGCTTTTTCGGCCGTCTCGGCGGAGAAGACGCGGACATTCCCCGTCGCGGGGTCATCGGTGAGGATGGCTGGGCGAAGGATCACCCAGTCCAGGCCGCTCGCCTCGACGGCGGACTCCATTGCCGACTTGTCCTTGTCCGCACCGTGCAGGAAGGTCGAAACAAGCAACCGCTCATAAATGGGAGCGTTCGCCTCGCTGTCCCCTACGCCAAGCATAGACGTGACTACGAGGCGGCGGACGCCGTTGCGTTGCATGGCATCGATGATCGTCCGGGCGGCGCTTGATTCGAGCGTCGTCGCCTTATAAGGCGTCTTGCCGCCAATCGTGTCGAGAACGGCATCTTGGCCGATGACAGCTTCGTCCATCACGGCACTGTCGGTGGCGTCACCTTCGACGACGCGAACGTTTGGGCCTTTATACTCGTCGGCATTCTGTACAAAGGCAGTGACCTGATGCCCGGCTGCCATGGCCTGCTCGACCACGGCCATGCCGGTCTTGCCGGCGGCTCCGATGACTAGGATGTTCATTTCTGTAGTTCTCCTTCAAGATTTTTTTGCAAACCAAGGGTAAGGCGCGAGCGGCAGGATTTGATACTCAGCGTAATCAACCTTCACCAGTGGGAAGCTGTCAATAAGCTTTTGCAGATGCGCGGGCGAGTCCGCTTCAAAGAGGCACACTCCGCCACGGTCTTCTGTATCCAGCGCCCAAACCTGACGGAGACTCCCTTCCGTATAGAGTACCTGCGCCTGCACCTCTTCCTCGGCTTCTTTTTGAGCGAAGTCAGCAGGCGGTCCCGTGCTTCCAGATGCGTGTTTTGGCATAAAGACAACGAGATACTGCATCATAATCCATCTCTTCCTGTTTTGGATACGCACGAGGCCCTGTCGCGCCCCAACGTGGGGTCTCCGAGCAGTTTCGTGAGTGCTTCTGCTAATCGCCGTCCCTAGATGCTAGATGGCGGCGTTGTAAGACCGCCTGATCTGTTTGACCAGACGATCCAAGCGTGCCACCTCCTCTTCGCTGAGAGTGCCACCCTCGTGTCCCGGCGCGGCGAGGTCAATTCCTACGTCCGGCAGTGTAGCGACGAGATCGTCCACGCGGAAAACGATCTTGGCGGCGGCTTCTTCTAGTGTGTAGCGTTTGTTGTTTGGCATTTTTTCAGCGATGTTATCCGAAAGACTGATCGACCGGGATGCAGCGCTTATGGGCATGATATAGCTCCTCAAGGTATTAGTTGTGGAAAAATATTAGTTGAGGAAACGGCGGCAATCAAGTTGTTTGCCGCCGTTTCCTCTGTTACTGTCTTCGTGCCTGTCAATGCCAGGTTCTTTGGAATGTGGCCCGTCCCTGCGGCCAGGACAAGTCCTGTTGTGCTTCCTGCTCAGCGTCCTCCGCCTTAAAGCCCTCCGCCTTTAAAGTCCTCCGCCGTCCACCGCGAGCGTGCTGCCGGTGATAAAGCCGGCGTCGTCGGAAACCAGGAACGCCACGGCGGCGGCGATTTCCTCCGGCTCGGCGATGCGCCCCAGCGCCATCTGACTCTTGAGGACCTTGGAGAGAATGTCGGGAGGGAGGTCCCGCAGGGCCGGGTGCGTGTAAAGGCTCCCGTTCTCCTTCGCCATGTCCGTAGCCGTGCCGCCCGGCGCGACCGCGTTGATGGTAATCCCGCGTTCCCCCAGCTCCAGAGACAGGTTGAGCGCCATCGCCGTGACGGCCGCCTTACTCGCGGCGTAAAGCGTGTGGTTGAAGACGGCGGTTTTGGCGTCGATTGAGGAGGTCAGTACAATACGCCCCCCGGACGGGAGGTAGCGGGCGGCGGCCTGGGTGACAAAGAGCTGGCCGCCGAAGTTTACCGAGAACACGCGCTGGTACTCCTGCTCGGTGATTTCTTCCAGTGCCCCGAAGGAGTCGACGCCGGCATTGCTCACGAGGATGTCCAGCCGTCCGAAGGCTTTGACGACATCCTCCACAAGCGTATGGCATTCCGCCGGCTTGCTGACGTCGGCACAGAACGCCTGAGATTTGAGACCCCTGCCGCTGAGTTCGGCGACCAGCGCGTCCGCAGGCGCGGCCTCGCGGCTGTAGTTGATGGCGACCATCGCGCCATCGTCGGCGAGCCGAGTTGCGACGGCCTTACCGATACCTCGGCTCGCTCCGGTGACGAGGGCAACTTTTCCACTGAAGTTCATCTCTGCTTCTTTCTCATTCTTGCAGTCCCGCTTCTTTCGCGCTGTCCACGTTTTGCCCGGCGGTACGCCACCGGGCGTCTGGATGGACTACGCCGCTATAGTGAAGACGATCTTGCCTTCGACGTGCTGGGAACTGACGTCTTTCTCAAACGACCTTGCAGCGCATCGCCGCGTTAGTGATGCAGCTAGGTTGTCAGTAGTTCCGGGACAAAGATGTCCTCGATCTTGAAGAGGCGTTTTGTCACGCCCTGTTCAAAGTGGTAGCGGAGGATGGCTTCGATTGCTGTGCGATTGGCTTCGATTCCGTAAGGCCACCAATCGTCCCCTAGCACCGCGCGGTCTTCATTGATCAAGTGGCTAAACCAGGGAAACATGGTGCCCATGTTGTTGAAAATCAAGCCATGTTGATATTCCATGACGGCAGCCTCTTTGGCGTCGCAAAAGCTTTGGTAGATCGTTCTTGCCAGCCCAGGATTCTGCGCGAGCAGGTCTTTTCGTATGACGACCGTGTGCATGATAGGAAAGATGCCTGTGCGCTTATAGTAGTCGCGTTCAACCGCCGGATAGTTTGGGAACAGCCGCCCTACCTTGGGGGAGTTCTCCAAGATGCACTTGGGGTTGTCGGCGGAAATGAGCGCATCGATCTCTCCGGCTTCCAGCATGGCCCCCAGCTCCTTGCCCTTGGGGATGCTGCTTACCTGCACGTTCACCAGGTGCGTATCGGGGACAAAATCGATCGGCTTCATCGGCCAGTCGAGTCCGCCGATAATCCAGCGGCATGATTCCGGCTTGAAGCCGTACTCGTCCATCAACATGCCCTTCGGCATGATTCCAGCATCGTGGCTATACAAAGCGAGCTCACCTATGGTCTTACCGTTGAGATCCTCAGGCCGCTCGATGCCGCTGCCCTTGTTGATGTAAATTGCGGAGTGACGAAAGGCGCGGTTGGGAAACACGGGGATAGCAACGAAAGGCGACTCCTGCCCTTCAAACGTCCGCAGGAAATAGGTCATGCCGAGTTCGGAGACGTCGAACTTACGCTCGGCAATCATTCCCTCAAAGATTTCCGTGACGATGGGAGCGGTGTGAAAGATCGGGTTCACACCTGGGATTTTCACGTCGCCGCTGGCGAGCGTGCGGGTCCGGTCGTAGTCCCAGAAGGCGATGTCAAGCTTCAGATCTGTCATACAGGTTCTCCATCCTTCTTATTCTTCTTTGTTATGTAATGGCTTCAGAACTACTCATCCGGCCACATTAAAGACGATCTTGCCCTCAACGTGCTGGGATTGAACGTCCGTCCACGCCTAGGCCGCCGCGCTCAGGGGATATGTTCTCCCCACGAAGGGCCGAATGTCTCCCGCGTCGATCTTCGCGGCCAGGGCCTGCAAACTCGCGGTGGTGACGCTGGTGTTAAGCATGATCGCCCTGAGTTTGTGCTTTGCCGCATTCTCCTGAGAGGGCGGCTGGCTGATGGCAACAAGGATGCCACCAGGTTTGAGCACAGAGAAGGAGCGGTTCTGCACGTCCCCGCCAATCCCGTCCAGCACCACGTTCACGTCCTTTGCGACCGCCTCAAAGGGGGTCGTCTTGTAGTCAACGACCTCATCCGCCCCGTACTCAAGAAGGCGGGCGTGGCTCTTGGCACCCGCCGAGGCGATCACGCGTGCTCCCAATTGATGAGCAAGCTGCACGGCGACGCCGCCCACGGCTCCGCCAGCCCCGTGGATCAGGATCGTCTGCCCGGCTCCCAGATGCGCTTGTTCCAGCGCCTGCATCGCGGTCTGCCCCACAAGAGCCAGCGAGTCCGCCTCCACAGGGCCGAGTGTGCGGGGCTTGTAGGCGGCCTTGTCGGCTTCGACGGCGACGAACTCCGCATAGGCCCCTCCGCTCATAGCGCAGCCGAACACTTCGTCCCCAACCTTGAAGCCCGCGACACCCTGGCCGAGCGAGTCAATGGTGCCGGAGAAGTCCGTGCCGGGGATGAACGGCATCTCCACCGGAAGAAATTGGCGCATCAGGCCGGAAGCCTGCTTGGTGTCCATAGGGTTGTAGGACGCTGCGAAGATACGGACGACGACTTGACCGGGTTTGGCCGTAGGCTTTGGCACGTCTGCTTCCACAAGCTGCTCCGGGCCGCCGTACTGCTTGGTCTCCATTGCTTTCATAGACTCACTCACATTCATTGAAATGATCCTCCAAGAATGGAGTTCAGTCTTTGTTGCCCGCCAATATAATCGTGAACTAAGATAATCAAGATCGTCAGTAAGAATAAAGATGCTTCATTGTGCTTGCGCGACTAAATGCCGGAAATGTGCCTGCACTTGTTCCTGAAGGGATAACACAAAAGCTGTCTATACAAGGCCAATCCCCAGTTGCTTGATCTGTTCGATTAGATGGCCCAGACGAAGGAATTCCTCTTCACTCATGGTATCGTCCTCATGTCCTGGCGCGGCAAGATTTATGCCTGCGTCCGGCAAGGTAGCGGCGAGATCATCCACTCGGAAACCAATTTCGGCGGCAGCTTCTTCCAGTGTGTAGCGTCTATTGTTTGGCATTTGTCCCCTTTCAGAGCCGGCAATTTGTTCAGTTATCTCCCCACTCGGATGCAGGCTCCGATTCCCGGAGTGGGACTGCTCCTATCACTGTTATCCTTATCTTATCATACATTGATTATGAACAGATGACCTGGGGTATGCGTATTCATAAGTTGCGAATAGTTGTCAAAAATTGTGGGGATGGGGAATACTTTAGAACTTGAAGAAGTCCAGAGAATGAAGCGCGCTCATAACAACCAGGCCAATGAAATAACTGGAGCAACGAACTAGAGGAAGACTATTTGGCAACTTCAGGTCAGCACAAAGTGCATTTCACAAACGAACACCTGGAAGTCAGGGATGTGCGTAAGTGCGTCTTGCCGCGCCGCAGGATCATTTCCTGCACTGCCACTGGGTGGATATCCCAATGGGTACAGGCTCCTGACAACCGTAGTAATGAGGAAACGGTCGAAACTTCAGTGTCCTCTGACCAACTCGTGGTTGTCGCGACAAAAGGGCAAGGTGAAATAGAAAGCTTTTCTGATGGCTTTTGGAGGGGAGAAACTTACCAGCCTAATTCCGTGGGTCTTACGCCAAGCGGCTGGACAAGACGGCTGCGCTGGAGGCCGAAGGGACAGGAAGCGCTGGAGGTGCTACATATCTATATCCCGGCACGCTTCTTTGACGGTGCGAAAGACGAGTACCGCCACAGGGCAGCGCCTTTTCGGGGACAGCCCCTCGGTGCCCTTTCATTCCATGACCCAGTCATAGCACAAGTCGCACTCTCGCTCAGAGTGGCAATCGAGACAGGAGTACCGGATCTCTACGCGCAGTCCGCCGCGCAGTTCCTGGCGACGCATCTGCTTTCCTCGCAGGGCGGGTGGTCTGACGCCGCCGAGGATAATAGGTGTCCTGGGACACTCGGAGGTCGCCGTCTTGCCCATGTCCTGGAGTACATGAAGGTCCACTACAACGAGTCTCTTTCTCTAAATCAGCTTGCTGAAGAAGCCGGGGTGAGCTGCTTTCACTTCATGCACCTCTTCAAAAAAAGCATCGGCACCACTCCGCACCATTACCTCATCAGGATCAGGATGGACGCTGCCGCCTTGATGCTCAGCAACACAGATCTGAGTGTCATGGAGATCGCACTCGCGTGCGGCTATCAGAGCGCCGCTCATTTCAGCGCCGCCTTCCAAAAACAGTTCTCCCGGTCGCCAAGCCAGTCTCGCTGAACTCGACATCGGTGTCGTATTGGAGACCTATCCCGCGAAAACCGTACCATTTGCGAAGTAAGCGTCGCCTAACCCAAGCGACGTAGCGGGACAGGGTCGCTTTCGAGCGGCTTCCCCATTCTTCACAACCCAATTCCAAACAACTTAAACCGAGAAAGTAAACCGATGACCATTCCCACGACAACGCGCATTCCGACAGCCTACGACATGGCGACGCCCCTTGCCTTCCCGTGGAGCGTTGACCACGCGCCGGTCACAGCCCGTCATGGCGGTGACATTCCAACCTATCAAGTCCGGGGGCGGGCGGCGAAACCGTCTGCATCCTCCATTACGCAGCGGAATAATCAGTGCAGTCCGCGCAAGCCGCACTGATCGCCGCCGCGCCGGAGTTATTTGAGGCGCTGGAATACTTCTTCAACATCATGCACGACTATGAGAGCAGCCGGCAGAAGGGCTACGTCAAAGCGGCCTTGGATGTGGCACGGGTCGCACTAGCCCGCGTTCATGCTCCGAGAACCTTTCCATAGCCGCAATCCTAACAAGGGGCCGCGTTTTGCGGCCCCTTGTCATACGTCGCGTCTCTTAATGAAACTCCGCCACAGCAAGCTGCGGGGTATCTAAAAGAGAGTGGCCTTTCGCTCTGCATCTAAAACAACTCCAGATATGACAAGGGTGCAGGTCCCGCATAATGAAACGGGCGTTTAAGGGACGACAAGACTCTTGCGGAGTAAGCGGCTTCCTGTCAGCTCAGCGGGCGATCGCCACGCCACTCGGTCAGCAGTCGCGGGTGGTTATCTCGGATTAATGGTTATCTCGGATTAAGTGTGGATGCGTTAAGTGTGAAGGTTTCTGATATGCGCCGTGGTTGGTTTTGCCGAGAACAGGGGGCAGCGGGATAGCGGCTGCAATTGAAGAGGCCGAGGGCGGCCTGCAGCGCCCCAACGACTGAAGATCGAGACAAGCCCTGCTGTTCCCATGCGGAACGCGCCGGTGTGACCAACGCGGCCAAGAGATCGGGAACTTTCGCCGCCCTCGTCTCGCTCTTATCGGTGGGACGCCCACAGCGTCTCCTGAAGCCGCTCCGTAACAAAGGAAACCCACGATGACCACGCTGTTCCGCAAAGCCGCGGCCCTGACGGGCGCCGCCGCGCTGATCCTCTCTGCCTGCCTCGCCCCGGCCAGCGCAGGCATCCTGCACAAACACCCGACCGCCGCTGGCGTCGGCGCAGGCATGGCCGCCCACCACATGGCGAAGAAGTCCGCCGCGGGCGGCGGCCACGGCATGATGGCGCGCCACCCCAAAACCACCGGCGTGGCCGCGGGCATGGCCGCACATCACATGCTGAAGAAGTAACAGCGCCACGGCCTGACGCAGCAGCCCTCCCGAGTACGCTCGGGAGGGCTGTTTTCGTTCTGCAAAGGACGGGCGCCGGTCGCAGGACAGGCGGCGTGGTTTGAGGGTTAGCCGTAGTCTGTGTCCCGCCCACGCGCGGGACTCTGGGATTATTCTGTGCTCTGGGATTAGGTAGTGGCCGAATTTCGGTTGTTGTACCTGATGACGCACTTGCGGTTGTAGCCGTGCAGGAACAGGCAGACCTTGTGCATCTGGCGCTTCTTGCTGAAGGAGAGCGTCTTCCTGACCAAGCGCCCCAGGCGCTGGCGCAGCAGGCGGGACGCGCCCCCACAGCCGCCGACACGTCGCCTTGCCCCGGTCGCCCACCGCGTAAGCGACTACCTGGCGCGTGCGGCGGCACAGCGCCAGCCAGACCCACTGCTTGTTGGCGCGCCGCTGGACGAACGACCACAACTCGTCCAGCTCCAGCGCGTCCGCCGGGGCCGGCTCAACCAGCGTCTGGCGCAGGGGCGGCAGCGCCCGGACTTTTTTTGAGCCACCCGCCCTCGATGATCTCCCGGTCACGCCGAGGACGGGAAGACCCCAGGCCGTCCCGCCTTGATGTAGAAGTTGTAGGTGTGCCGGTTCGCGTCCGGCGTCAGGTATTGCGAGGTGTTGAGGGGAGGAAAGTCGTAGGCACTGAACGCCGCCAACGACAAGCTCTCCTCCTAGGGGAAAGGGGCGATGTTCCGGCACGTCGTCCCACCCCACGATCAACAGGCCGTTCTCACGCAGACAGGTGAAACACGCCGCGAAAGCGGCGTCAACCTCGTCTCTGGCGTCGAGGCCCCAGCCGAAGACGCCGTTGCAGATGATCAGGTCTAACCCACCTTCACGGAACTGAAGGTGGACGTTCTCGACGGAGTCGATGATGTGTTGCCTCGCGCCGTATTTCCTCAGTGCCGGGTTGACCTCCAGCGTCCAGTAGTCCTTGCCGCGGAACATCTTGTTGTACACCTTCGTGTACCAGCCACAGCCCACGAAGAGGACTCTTGCGAACTCGGGCCGCTGGAGGAAGTACGGGAAGATGACCTGTTCCAGCACGCGCCGGTCCTCCCTGCGCTTGTATTGGTCCACCCCACAGAACACCAGGAAGTTACGAAGGGCACCTTGTACCTGCCGGGCAATGCGTCTGACATTCATGGTTCAGCCCCTGATGATGGTTCAGCCCCTGATGATGGTTCAGCCCCTGATGATGGTTCAGCCCCTGACCGGGGCGGCCCACGGGAGCCGCCGCCCCGCTTCACGAGGAACGGCCGGTGATCCGCCCGTACAGTTCCTCCAGGGCGACCATCTGTGTCTGCAGACGGAACAGCTCCCGTACCCTCTCCCGCCCCGCAGCGCCCATCTGAGCCCGCCGGGCCGCGCTGCCGGCCGCCAGCAGGTCCGACACGGCCTCCACCAGCCCGACCGCGTCGCCGGGCCACACCAGGTAGCCTGTGACCCCGTCTTTGACGATCTCCGGACACCCGCCCACGCGCGTTGCCACCGTCGGCAGCCCCACCCGTTCAGAGATCAGTTTGGCAGAGGGTAACCGGCACATGAGAAAGAGCAAGGAAACCTAGATAGCCAAGATCATTGAAGCACCGGGCGAGGTTGAACGGGGCTATGTAGCCAAGTGGCTTATAAGTCTGCACACTTCCACACCGCGACCCAAAAACGAGTGTTTGCAGGCCAGATTCTCGTCCTTTGGAAAAGAACGGGAGCGTATTTGTCTTTGGCATCATACTCATCCATGAGAGGTCAGAACGCCGCACGTCGGTAGAAAATACTCTTTGCTACCTCAGCCGCGCACACGTAACCGGTGACAATTGCCCCCAGTGCCAGCAGAAACACTTTCGGTAGCGGCACCAGCCCCAGCAGGCCTGCAAGCGGCGTGTAGGGAAGGCACAGCACGACCGCGACAATGGCTAAGGTGGTGAAAAGAAGCGGACGACTGGGGCGGCTGCGGTAAAAGCGTATGCGGGTGCGAACGACGAGGACGATGAGTGCCGCACTGCACACGCTTTCCACAAACCAGCCTGTGCGAAACTGCGCCGTGCTGGCGTGCATCAGCCACAGCAGGACGCCAAAAGTCACGTAATCAAACACCGAACTCACCAGCCCAAAGACAATCATAAACCGGCGGATAAACCCGATGTCCCAGCGGCGAGGGTGATCAACCATTTCCGGGTCAACACTATCTCCCGCAAGCGTCATCGCCGGGAAGTCCGTCAGCAGGTTCGTCAGCAACACCTGTTTGGGCAGCAATGGCAGGAAGGAGAGAAAGAGGGAAGCCCCTGCCATGCTGAACATATTGCCGAAATTTGCGCTGATCGCCATGAAGATATATTTGAGCGTGTTGGCAAACGTCACCCGACCCTCGCGCACCCCTGCCACCAGCACCTGAAGGTCTTTTTCCAGCAGAATAATGTCAGCGGACTCTTTGGCAACATCCACCGCCCCCGCGACCGAGATGCCCACGTCGGCGGCGTGCAGCGCGGAAGCGTCGTTGATGCCGTCGCCCATGTAGCCCACGACATGCCCTGCCTTTTGGAGTGCCAGAATGATGCGTTCTTTCTGGTTGGGTTCCACTTCCGCGAACACGTCTATGGCAGGCGCGCGCTGCGTCAGAGCCTCCTGGCTCATCGTGTGCAGGTCAGAACCGGAAAGGATATTTGGGTCGGTGAGTCCTGCCTGCTTGCTGACGGTGGCGGCGACCAGGACATTGTCGCCCGTGATGAGTTTGAGAGACACGCCCAAGACACGCAGGGATTGGAGTGACTGAACGATGCCTTCCTGAAGCGGGTCGAACAGAACGAGAAAGCCTGCGAACGTCATGCCCGCTTCATGGTCTTTGCCAATATTAGTCTCCATGCCCACGTCCCGTGAGGCAATGCCCAGCGTGCGAAACCCCTGCCCGCTGAGCGTCGCGTACTGCGTCTGGATTTGCGCGCGCAGGGGGTCAAGCGGCACTGCTTCCCCGCCCGGCGTCTGCGCCGTCGTGCAGACGTCCAGCACATTGGCAAGTGCGCCTTTGGTCACCATTAGGTGCGTATCAGGCGCGCCGGGAGTGGACTTTGAAACCAGAACGCTGAGCCGCTTGCGGAGAAAGTCGTAGGGTTCCTCGTCCAGTTTTTTGTAAGCGGTGATGTCCAGCGGGCAGAAGGCGACAATCGCTTGGTCGATGGGATTGGCATAGCCGCTCTGGAACGTCGCATTCAGAAAGGCCAGCCTAAAAACAGCGTCGCTGTCTTTGCCGGACACGTCTATGGCCCCGTGCAACTTGACCGTTCCTTCGGTCAGCGTTCCCGTCTTGTCCGTGCAGAGAACGTCCATGCTGCCGAAGTTCTCAATGCTGGACAGCCGCTTGACGATGACTTTCTGCGCGGCCATGCGTTTTGCGCCGTGCGCCAGATTGATGCTGATGATGGCGGGCAGAAGCTGAGGGGTCAGGCCGACCGCTAGGGCCAGCGAAAACAACAGTGCTTCCAACGCCGGGCGGCCCAGATACAGGTTCACGGCGAGGATGGCGAGCACCATCAGCAGCGTCACCTGCATCAGCAGAAACCCGAAATGGCGGATGCCGCGCTCAAACTCGGTTTCCGGCGGCTTTCGGGCCAGTGTCTGCGACACCTGTCCAAACTCCGTGTCGCGCCCGGTCTGGACGGCAAGGGCGGTGGCTGTGCCGCTGACCACAAACGTTCCCATGAACAGGGTATTGGTGCGCTGGGCCAGAGCGGTTTTGGGGGGAAGGACACCCACGCTCTTTTCTACAGGGAAAGTCTCGCCTGTAAGGGTGGCCTCGTTGACGAACAGGGCGTTGGACGCAAGAAGCAGGCTGTCGGCGGGAATTGCGCCGCCCGCGCTCAGCAGGATAATATCGCCCGCCACGACCTGCTCGGTGGGAACCGTGACAGGCTTGCCGTCGCGCTGGCATGTCACTGTCACCTGCACAAGGACGAGCAGTTTCTGTACGGCGTCCGCCGCGCCCCGTTCCTGCCAGAAACCGAGTGCGCCGCTAACCAGAATAATGGACAGAATGATAGCCCCATCTGCGGCGTCCCTGAGAAAGAAGGACAGGGAGGACGCGAAAATCAGCACCAGAATAATGGGGCTTTTGAACTGGGACAGCAGCAGAAACAGGGTGCCGGTGCGGGACGGGCTGCCGCGCAGTCCCCCGCCGCCATGTGCGAGACGTGCGGATGCTTCGGCCTCGGTCAGTCCCTGCGCGGTCGTCTTCAGAGTCGGCAGCAGCTACGCCGCCGGAAGGCTCCAGAAAGTGAACAGGTCAGCGTTGGCAGAGGCCGTTTCGGTTTGCATTAGTGCCTCTTTGTCTTCAGACTACACCAGAACTTGAGCGAGGGGACGGCGCAGGGAGCGCGGCATCGGGGCCGCGTAGCCAAACCGCAGCAGCAGCAGCGGCTGCGCCGTGCCGAGGCGCAGATAGTTCTGGAACTGTGAGCGTAGGGCAGCGACCTCCAGCGGCTGGTTGAGAAACGCTACCTTCATGCCGCACGCTGTCAGGGTCAGTGCCAGTCGCTCGTACAGCCGCCCGGTTTCTATCCAGTGGATTTTGTCATCCTGCGCGGCGGAGATGACCAGAAGGCCCGACGAACTGCGGATGCTCTTCTCATCCGTCGCGCTCTGCCGCCCGGCCCCGCCGCTCGTGACAAACATCCTCCCCAGCCAGCGCGGAACTTGCGCGCTGCCGGAGCAGGGGGCATATAACCCGTCGGACGAATGCAGAGCTTCGGGGGTGTTGAAGCGGAGCCAGTACAACAGTTCATCTCTGAAGCCAGCATTGGCATACTGACTACGATTGCCTGCCTTCACATATTCCAATATCGCCTCTTTTAGCTGCGCGTCTGTGAACGTTTGCAGCGTGACACCCGCTATAGATGCCACGCTTTCTATCCTTTTCACGTCAGCGCGAGAAGCGGCGGTTCCATCATACAGGGAGCGCGTATTCTGCCGGTGCGGGATGGCGTCAAACAGAGGAGATGGCGAATGGGCAGACGAGCGCGTCATGTGCAGGGTAATATCGTCAGCATCCGGCTCAGGATAAGAAACCTGCACCTCGTACCCGGTCTGTTGGGCGGCGATAGTCAGGTTTTCCAAAGCGCAGCCCAGACTGATCCAGAGTTCACGATCCTGCGGGTCAACTACCGGCAACCGGCGGGAGAAGTCGGGATAAATGCGGATTGTGTTTTTACGGATGGCGAACTTCCAGGGCTGGGCGTTGTGCCCGCTCGGAGCCAGAGTGGCATACCGCACGAGTTCGAGCATCTGCGCTGCTGCCGTGCCCTCGCTTCCGAACGGCGTGTCCCATGTCCGCCGTGCCTGTGCGTCGTAGTCCATCCAGGGCGGGTAGGTCAACAGAGCGTCCCCCCAGCGCGGCGGTCGTTCCCACTGCGGCGGCAGTCCATAAAAACTGACGGCGGCTGAAGCGTCGGCGCAGGGACGGGCCGTTTGGGGTTGCCATAACTATGTCACACTCTCTGCCGCCGGGCTTTGCAGAAGGAAAAAGGTTTCGCGGGCAATCTGGCGTTCTTCGTCGGTGGGCACGACCCAGACGCGCCGCTCATCGCCCGTGCCGATGAGAACCGGGTCGGGGCCATTGATGTCTCCGTTGCGCTCGACGTCTAGCCCCAATCCGAGAAACTCCAGCCCGGCGCAGATGCGCACCCGCGTCCGAAAGGCGTGCGCCCCGATTTTGTCTGTAAAGATGAGGGCGTCCACGCCGCCCATTGCCGCCGCATACGCTCCTATATATTTGCGAACGCGGTACGCGAATGACTTCAAAGCCTCCCGCGCCGCCGCGTCGCCCGCGTCCGCCGCCGCTTCCAAATCGCGCACATCACTACTGCGCCCGCCGGACAGTCCGAGTAGGCCGCTGTCTTTGTTGAGAAGTGCCTCCACATCGTCCGCACTCTTGTGCAGTGTCCGCATCAGGTACAGGACAAGCCCGGCGTCGATGTCGCCCGCCCGTGTCCCCATCACTAGCCCTTCCAGCGGCGTGAACCCCATGCTGGTGTCCACGCTTTTGCCGTCCTGCACAGCGCACACACTCGCGCCCCCGCCCAGATGGCACAGAATCAGGCGCGTTCCCGCCGCCTCGCGCCCCAGCGCGGTCAGAGCACGTTCCGTGACAAACGCATACGAAATGCCGTGAAACCCGTATCGGCGCAAATGGTGTGCGTGCGCCAGGTCGCGGGGCAAGGCGTAATCGCGCGAGACGTGAGGCAGGTCGCGATGAAAGGCAGTATCAAAAACGGCGACGGCGGGCGCGTTCGAGAGCAGCCGCTGTCCCACCTCCACGCCCGCGATGCAACCGGGCATATGCAGGGGCGCGAGTGTGACGTTCTCCCGCAGCCGCCGCAGAACCTCTATTGTAATCCGCACAGGATGCACGAAGTCCGACCCGCCATGCACGATGCGGTGCCCGACGGCGTCCACGCGCAGGGTTTGACCGTCACTGCCGGGAGCGAGCAGCAGGGACAGTATCTGCGCGGCGGCTTCGGCAACGTCGTGCGCGTCCACCGTCCGTCGGATTTGTTCGTTCGTGCTGAGCGTGATGGTGAGGGCGGTTCCCGCCCCGCCGATGCGCTCAATTTCGCCGACGGCCAGCACCGTTTCTGGTTCGGAAAGCGGGCACGGCCCGTCCATTGCGTACAGGGACATCTTCAGGCTGGAACTGCCCGCGTTGAGCACGAGAATATTCATGCCTGCGCCCCATGCGGCCACACCCAGTCGCGGATTTCGGGCAGGTCTTCTCCGCGCTCCCGAACGTACAGGTGGTGCTCCAAAAGTTTGCCCTGCAAGTGCTGCTTGAGGTATGCCACCTTCGCGCCGAGTGCGGGAACGCGGTCCAGAGCGTCACCCGCCAGGTGGAACCGGTCCAAGTCGTTCATCACCACCATGTCAAAGGGCGTCGTGGTCGTGCCTTCTTCCTTGAAGCCGCGCACGTGGAAGTTGTCGTGGTTGGTGCGCCGGTAAGTGAGACGATGAATGAGATAAGGGTAGCCGTGATAAGCAAAAATCACGGGCTTGTCTGTTGTGAACAGGGTGTCAAAGTCCTTGTCGCTGATGCCGTGCGGATGCTCCGTGTGCGGCTGAAGCGTCATCAAGTCCACAACATTCACGACGCGCACTTTGAGGTCGGGAACGTGCTGGCGCAGAATGTCCACAGCGGCCAGCGTTTCCAGTGTGGGAATGTCTCCCGCGCAGGCCATCACGATGTCGGGTTCGGCCCCCGCGTCATTGGACGCCCACTCCCAGATGCCCAAGCCTGCCGTGCAGTGCTTGACGGCGGCGTCCATGTCCAGGTATTGCAGGGCGGGCTGCTTGCCCGCCACGATGACGTTCACATAGTCCCGCGAGCGCAGGCAGTGGTCGGCGACGGACAGCAGACAGTTGGCATCGGGCGGCAGGTAGACGCGCACGATGCTGGCCTTTTTGTTCATCACATGGTCAATGAAACCGGGGTCTTGATGCGAAAAGCCGTTGTGATCCTGCCGCCAGACATGCGACGTGAGCAGATAATTGAGCGACGCAATGGGCCGCCGCCAGGGAATATGACGGCACGCTTCCAGCCACTTGGCGTGCTGGTTGAACATAGAGTCCACGATGTGCAGGAATGCCTCATAGCAGGAGAAAAACCCGTGCCGCCCGGTCAGCAGATAGCCTTCCAGCCAGCCCTGACAGGTCGTCTCGCTCAGGATTTCCATCACGCGCCCGTTGGGCGAGAGCAGTTCATCGTCGTCCGGCAGGGTTTCCGCGTCCCACGCCCGCCCCGTCGCTTCCAGCACGGCTCCCAGCCTGTTGGAGTTGTTTTCGTCAGGTGACAGCACGCGAAAGTTGCGGCGTCCGGCACTGCCCTCCATCACGTCCCGCAGATAAGTTCCCAGGACGCGGGTGGCCTCGGCAAACGCCGTGCCGGGCTGGTCAACTGCGACAGCGTAGCCCGCAAACGCCGGGATGTGCAGGTCGCGCAGGAGCAGTCCGCCGTTGGCGTGGGGATTCGCACCCATGCGCCGCGTGCCCTCCGGGGCCAGTTCTGCAAGGTCGGGCCGCAGCCTACCGCCTTCGTCAAATAGTTCTTCAGGTCGGTAACTGCGCATCCATTCTTCCAGCAGCGTGACGTGCCCCGGCGTTTTCATGTCGGCAATCGGCACCTGATGTGAACGCCACGAGCCTTCGGTTTTCAGGCCGTCCACCGTTTTTGGCCCCGTCCAGCCTTTCGGGGAGCGCAGCACAATCATGGGCCAGCGGGGACGCCCTGTGTCGCCCTGTTCTCTGGCGCGCTCCTGAATAGATTGGATTTCGCCGACCACCACGTCCAGCGTCGCCGCCATCAGCGGGTGCATGAGGGCAGGGTCGTCTCCCTCCACAAAGTGCGGGTGGTAGCCATAACCAATCAAAAGGCTGCGGAGTTCGTCGTCGCCGATGCGGGCCAGCACGGTGGGGTTGGCGATTTTGTAGCCGTTGAGGTGCAGAATGGGCAGCACGGCCCCGTCCGTCACCGGGTTGAGGAACTTGTTGGAGTGCCACGACGCCGCCAGCGGGCCGGTTTCCGCTTCGCCGTCGCCAACGACGCAGCAGACGAGCAAATCAGGGTTGTCAAACGCCGCGCCGTAAGCGTGCGCGAGCGAGTAGCCGAGTTCGCCGCCTTCGTTGATGGAGCCGGGCGTGTCGGGGGCGGCATGGCTGGGAATGCCGCCGGGGAACGAGAACTGCCGGAACAGGCGTTTCATGCCGCCCGCGTTCTGCGAAATGTCGGGATAGACCTCGCTGTACGTGCCTTCCAGATAGGTGTTGGCGACCATGCCCGGCCCGCCGTGTCCGGGGCCGCAGACATAAATCAGGTTCAGGTCATGCTGCTTGATGACGCGGTTCAGGTGGGCGTAGACAAAGTTCAGGCCAGGCGTCGTGCCCCAGTGTCCAAGCAGGCGGGGTTTAATATGTTCATGGGTCAGCGGTTCCCGGAGGAGCGGGTTATCCCGCAGATAAATCTGCCCGACGGACAGGTAGTTAGCCGCCCGCCAGTAGGCGTGAATTTTTCGCAGTGCTTCGGCATTGAGCGTCTCAGTAGAAGCGGATACATGAAAAGGCAGCGCAGCGGAAAGACTCATATTTTATTTATTCCTCTCCAAAGTTACTCCCGATCAGCGGAGCAGTGCTTCATCAATTGTTACGCGGAAGAATTTACCTTCGGACTCGAAACGCTCAGTGCCGAACTGCCAGCCGACACGCAGGCAGGTCGGGATGGTATAGCCGCCGAACGTTGCTTCTCTTTCTGCAAACCCGCCAAAAGAATCCGAGCGAGAGTCACCGTTTCCCGGATTACCCCAGCGCTGATATTGTATTTGTTCTAGTCGTCCATCCTCATTGACAGTTAAAGCCAATTCCGTTTTTTCGCCGCGTACCGCAAAGCAGGCATGGGCATGGAGGCGTCCGGAGCCGTCCAGACCACGTTCCTGCCACAGAGCATGGAGGGCAGCCAGATGGCCTTGCCCTGCAGCCGTCCAATTGCGGAGCGGGTAACATCGGTACCCTTCGCAGCAGCCATCGGTACTACACTCAAGATATTCCACTGCATCCGCCCTTCACCGTCTGTCAGGCTGTCATATCCCGTGACCAAAACGCCGTGCAGACGGACGACACCGGTCAGCCCTGCCGCAAGGGCGAAGGGAACGGTCAGGCCGTCCGACATTCCGATGACGATGTCTCGAACAATTTCCGATGCGGTAAAGCGTGCCTCTTTGTGAGGCAATAAGGGCATTGGTTTCTTCCGTGAGATGAGGCGAGGACGGAGCAGCATACCCGCCGTCGCCAGTCTGCAGGAGACATCTAAGCCTGGATTGCAGATAGGGACTTAGATAGTGATCTTACTCCGAGGTGTACTTTGCAGCGTAGTTGAGAAGGATTGACGGTAAGAAGAGAGGAGGAGGAAGACGAATGCCTATGGAAACCGAGACACTTCGCTTTCACACATTACCCGGATTGTCTGAGGCGCAAACATGGAGAGCGGTAGTGAGCCAAGGTGTATTGACTTGGCCTATGCCCCCGTCATTGTAGAGTATCCTGCCACGTGGTACAGCCGCTCTATACTGATACTTTCCTGCGCGGCCTCAGTTGCCGTGGCTGCCGGCATATGACTGACATTTGTCTCATTGTGTTCGCTAAGGGGTACACTCATGCAACCGAAAGCACTTTTCCGCCTCCGCCCCTAAAGCGGATCAAGTCTACGGCCAAACGCTCCCTCACAACAGAGGAGATCGAAAGGAACCATGATCATGGCAACCGAACTATATGTCGGGAACCTCAGCTATACGACCCATGACCAAGACCTCAACGCAATGTTTGCCGGAGCCGGTGCTGTCATCCGGGCGCGGATTGTCACTGACCACAAAACTCTCCGATCACGGGGTTTTGGCTTCGTGACAATGGCAACGAAGGATGGGGCCGAGCGGGCAATCTCATCCATCAATGGGCGTGAGGTTGAGGGCCGTGCCTTGGTTGTTACCGAGTCAAGGCCGCGGGAAGACGGCCGCTCCGCTCAGGGCCACGGAGGAAATGACAGCCAGGGAACTGGAGGCAGTAGGAGCAGCCTTTATCATGCTCGCCACAGCAACAGCCTTCATTGACAACGACAGTCTGTACAAGATGAACAGGTCTGTGCATTACCCCCGTGTATAATATTCATCCCCTGCTCATCGTGCCAGCACAGGTAGTAAAATCGTTTCAGGAAGTTCGCTAAACGAGCGTTTTTGAGCCAATACGTACTTGGCTCAAGATGCCTTCGATTACTAGATTAACCTGGTATAGAAGGTGCTATGGCTTTGCCTTTCGAAGTGAGTTGCGTCACCGTGCCGAGTGATTCAGGCTTGGATGTGCTCCTAGGGAACTATAGATCAAGCGGGATAAACCACTCAGCATGATTTGCGTCGGCTTTGCCGCCCCCTCCGAAGAGATGTTCAAATTAGCATAAGACGCATCGGAACCATGTTAGACAAAATAAAGCCATGCCGTTGGTAGAAGTTTTGGGCTGCTTCATTCGTGCAATCGGTCAAGAGAGTGATACGGCGGCAACCGGCGGCTTGTGCCGCATTGATCGCGGCTTGCAACAACAAAGACCCGGCACCACCACCTCGCCCACGAGGATGAACGATCATATCTTCAAGTATGGCGACGCGTCCGCCAAGCGCCGTGCTGACGGTGAAAAGTAAATTGACCATGCCGACTAGCAGAGACCCGTCGCGTGCAACTAAAATCTGTCCACGTTCCGGCTGCTCGATAATCTGCCGCAACCCAACCGATTGAACGGCATGGTCAGCTTGAAACTCTGCTTCTTGAGAAAACAACAGCTCAAGAAGTTCGCAAAGCTGTGAAACGTCATCGAGAGTGGCGATGCTGATTTCCATAGTCATTTGTATTCATTTGGAGGGAGGCTGACTCACCTTGATCGAGATCGCTAGGCCGTCTATGCCGCGCGCGCGCAGCACGTCCTCGCCGCGTGGCCGCAAGACGGGCACGATGATCGATTCCAAACCAGCATGAGCAGCGACTTGGGCGTTGTAGGTTTTGGGGCCGTTCTGCGCGGCGTCAGCGCCCAGAACCTCTTCAGGCAAAGCGTTGTCGGCCAGCAAGAGGCCGCCCTCGCGCAGCAGTGGCAAGCACAGCTCCAAGTAATTGGGGTAGTTGTCCTTATCGGCGTCGATGAAAATGACATCGAACGGCTCCTCGCCAGCCGGGTTCATGCGGGCCAGCGAGTCGGTGGCGGGGTCAACGCGAATCTCGATCTTCTCGCCTAATCCTGCGTGTTCGATGCTGCTGCGCGCGACCTCGGCGTGGTGTTCGTCCAATTCCAGCGAGATGAGCTTACCGCCTGCGGGCAGGGCACGCGCGAGCCAGATGGCGCTGGTGCCGCCCAGCGTACCCACTTCCAAGATGCGTCGCGCCCCGGCCAGACGGGCCAGCATTTGCATCAGCTTGCCCTGGCTTGGTGAGACGCTGACTTCGGGCAGACCTTCAGCAATGGCGCGCGCGCGCGATGCCACGAGCGCCTCGTCTTCGGGACGCGAACCCTTGGCCGATGTAATCGTGGAAGCCCGACAGTGCCTCTTCAAGTGTGTGCATTCTGGTTCTCATTCGTCATAAGTCCTTCGGAGCGATGGCTTACCGGTATCGCCCACCATTGTTGCGCATATACAGCAGCATCAGCGCAAGATCGGCGGGATTGCCGCTTCCTTTGGGACCGGTTTGTACCTGCGAGTAGGCGAGCTTGCCATCGGTGTCAATGATGAACACTGCCGGTTCACCGTGCGGTTGCGGGCCATCCTCGTCGTCCGAGCGATACACGCCGTAGCTTTGCGCGACCTGAAAGTCAGTGTCAGAGAGCAGTGTGAACGGCAGCTTAAGTTGGTCGCGCAATTCGCGCGAAGTTTCGGGGGGGTCAACGCTGACGGCGACGAGTTCGGCTCCTAAGGACTCAAAACGCGAGTAAATGTCGGCAAAGTCCATCAGCCCTTTGCGCGAAGTCGGGCAAAACTCGCCGCGATAATAAAACAGCAGCATCAGTTTGTCACCGCGCAGTTCGGACAAAGTTTGCTGCTGCCCTTCATGGTCATGCAGCGAAAAGTCGGGGGCTGGATTTTGGTTGCGAATCATCGTTGGTTTTGCTTTGTAGTGGGTCGTTGAATATAACAGGCCTGGCACCAAGTCTTTGCCAGCATCATCAAATCTAAATTAGCCCGGCATGCGTCAGCGCGGCGTCCACTGCGGCTCGGCTCGGCTCGCTAGGCCCCGTCATCGGCAGGCGGAGCGACTCCGGAAAGCCAGGCCAGACGCGGGAAAGCGCGTATTTGACTGGGCCCGGCGAGGCGTCGGTGAACAGCGCCGTGTGGACTGGGAAGAGGCGGTCCTGGAACTGGAGAGCCTTAGCATAGTCGTTGGCCTGACATGTGGCCTGAAACTCGGCGCAGAGCCGGGGCGCTATGTTGGCTGTCACAGAGATGCAACCAACGCCGCCCATCGCATTAAAGGCGAGCGCGAGGTCATCGTTGCCGGTAAGCTGGCAGAAGTCGGGACCGAGACTCGCGCGGTGTTCCGACACTCGGACGAGCAGGCCACTCGAATCCTTAATCCCGACGAACACGTTCGGGAACTCGGCCACGATGCGGGCGAGCGTCACGGGCTGGAGGTCGGTCACGGTGCGCGCGGGCACGTTGTAGAGCATAATCGGCAGCTCGGCTCCGCGTGCGAGGGTGGCGAAGTGCTGGTAGATGCCCTCCTGGCTCGGGCGATTGTAATAAGGCGGCACCATCAGCGCCGCGTCAGCCCCGGCTTCCCTGGCCGCGCGCAGGTTTTGGACTGCGACGCGGGTATCGTTCGAGCCGGCGCCAGCGATGACGGGTACACGTCCTTTCGCCTGAGCAACGCAGACGCTCACTACGCTGAATTGCTCCTCGGCAGTAAGCGTCGCTGCCTCACCCGTGGTGCCGCAGGCGACCAGTGCCGACGATCCCTCGGCAATTTGCCATTCGACGAGAGTACGGAAGGCAGCCTCGTCAAATGCACCGTCAGAAGTAAACGGCGTGACGAGCGCCGGAATTGATCCCGAAAACATCAAATAAATCCACTCTTTGTATGGCAGCCAGAGATGTTCACCTTGACGCAGCTTCCGGCGGCGGGTTATAAGGCGGCTCGTCGTGTGCAGGCAATGAACCGCCCGTGAGAACTTAGCCGCGCAGGACGCGCAGACGGATATTTGTGCCAAGTCCTTGGCCTTGGGCTAATTGTATCATCAATTCAAGGGCGCTTTCCAGATAGCGGCTGTTGGTGAGCGGCCCCGCATCGAGCGCGTCAAAACCAAGCTCGGCAGCCAGCGCGACGATTTTCGCTTTGGCCCCGGCGTCATCGCTGGCGACAAACACTGTTGGTGCGCTCGCTGCTTTCTGGTCGGGGGTGTGTCCGGCGAGTACGGGAGCAAAGACCGTGTTAAAGGCTTTGACAACATGAGCGCCGGGAAAAACACGCGCCACGGTCTCGCCCGCAGAGTCCTGACCCGAGACGGTCAAGCCCATCATGTCGGCGGTGAGCGGATTGGAAACATCAACGAGGATTTTGCCTGCCAGCGCCTCCGCACCGCCGAGAGAGGCCGCGACTTCGGAGAAAGCCGGGAACGGCACGGCCAGGATGACGATCTCCCCCGCACGAACGGCCTCAACAGGCGTCACGACTCTGGCTTCGCGTAGTAAACCAGCGTTCAATTCGTCCGCTTTGTCTGTTTCGCGGGAGCCAAAGGCGAGCGTGTGCTGCGTGTGGTTGGCGATAAGTTTACCGAGGGCTGAGCCAATGTTGCCGGTACCGATAATGCTGATGTTCATATCTACGTTCCTATTCTGTTTCTACCCATAAAGGGTGTGTTCCGGTCGCTTTTCTGTCGTATGCTACAGGAGTGGTGCTACCGCAGACGTGATGGGTATTTCCAGCACCGTCGGCCCTGAACGGCGCAGGGCATCTTGCAGGGCCTGTGCCAAAGCGTCCGCCGTGGCGACCCGATATGCAACGCAGCCGTAGCCTGACGCAAGAGCGACAAAATCAAGGCCGGGGAGGTCCATGCCGGGCACACCGGGCGTGTGTTCCTGGTCGGCAAACGCTTTGAGAATGCCATACTCCTGGTTGCACAGCACCAGGAAAACAACCGGCAACTGACGCTGGGCCGCCGTATAAAGTGCCTGGATAGAATAGTTGGCTGCGCCGTCGCCGAGGATGACCAGTACAGGTCGGTGGCGGCCCGTGTCCCGCTCGGCCAGCGCGTAGCCCACAGCCGCTGGCAGCGCCCAGCCCAGCCCTCCGCTGGCAAACAGGGAAAACGAGTGGGGCTGTGTGATTGGCACCCACTTGTGAAATTCGGCTGCATTAGACGTGGACTCCAGCAGAAACACGGCGTCGTCCGGGCGGTTTGCTTGCAGGGTCGCAAAGACTTCGGCCGGCGCAAGCACCTCACCCGGAGGATTTGGCAGGTCTCGCGCCACGGTGCGCGGAGGCACGGCCGGGTATTGTCCCGGCTCCACCCTCTCCAGCAGGCCCTCCATCGCCAGGCGGGTATCGGCCAGCAGGCTGTCGCCCACAGGAGCGCGGGCGGCCTCGGCCGGGTCATCCGTGATATGCAGCAGCCGCGCCCCGTCCGGCAGGTAGTCGCCTGGCACGTAGGGATAGTAACGAAACACGGGGGCACCTACCACTACTACCAGATCATGGCCTTTGAGCTGCTCGCTCAGCGGCGCGATGGCAAAGGGAAGGAAACCCTGAAACAGCGGATGCTCCTCCGAGAACACGGCTCGCTCGGTCTCGGGCGGTGCCCAGACAGGCACGTTCAGTTTTTCGGCCAGCCGCTGCGCGGCGTCCCAGCCATCGACGCGGTCCAGAGCGGCTCCCAGCACCAGCACCGGGCTTTTGGCCTGGCTGATTTGCCGGGCAAATTGCTGCAAACGGGCCGGGTCCGGTCCCACACGCTGGCTGAGTGTACGCACGGCGGCGCTGCCTTGAGCTGGCTTTTCAAAGTCATCCATCGGCAAAGACAAGAACACCGGCCCCGCCGGAGGCTGCACCGCCGTGGCATAGGCCCGCATAAAAGCTGCGGGCACGTCGGCGGCCCGTGCGGGTTCGTAGCTCCATTTTACCCAGGGACGCGGTGTCTCCACAGCGTGTACATTAGTGAGGTAAGGCTCCAGCAGCAGCATTTCCCGCGTCTGCTGCCCGGCAGTGATGATCAAAGGCGTTTTGTTGTAAAAGGCGCAGATCAGGTTTCCCATGGCATGACCCATGCCCGCAAAAGTATGCAGATTTACCATCGCTGGCTGGCCGGTAGCCTGCGCGTATCCGTCGGCCATTGCCAGCACGGAGGCTTCCTGCAAGCCCAGCACGTAAGTAAAATCAGACGGAAAATCCTGAAGGAAAGGCTCCTCGGTGGAGCCAGGATTTCCGAAAATAGTGGTCAGGCCAATCTGCCGCAGCAGGTCAAAGGTGGCCTCTCGAATAGTGGGCGTCATGTGTACGTTGTCTCCTGCGATCTCTCCGCCCCAAGTCCAGGGGACCAGAGCAGAGGTCTGCCCGGCCCATTCCGGCTCCCCGGACTTGGGGCAGGGAGCTTCTTCATCGCTGCGGCTTTCAGGATGGCTTTCCGAGTCTACTGCCGGACGAAGGCCAGCGTATCGGCGATCATCCGGTCAGAGTTAGTTGCGTAGAAGCCATGCGGATGGCCGACATACTCGATGAGCTGCGAGTGCGGGATCATGCGGTGGGCGCGGCGTGCCGTTGCATCGATAGGTGCTGGCTTGTCCTCGGTTCCGTGCAGGATGAGCGTGGGCACGTTGATTGCCGGGATGTCGGCGGTGAAGTCGCCAAAAGTGAAGTTGTGCGGCATGGCGGTCATCGCCCGCATTCCGTAAGTGAGCGCCTGGTCCACTGCGGCTTCAATCGTGTCATCGCTGGCGGTGTGCGGCATCCCGACGCCATAGAAAGGCGGCAGGAACGTGTGCCGATAGAATGCGGCGGCGTCCTTCTCGATGCCTGTAACGATGTCCTCATAGTCCGAAGGGGTGTGGCCTGCCGGATTGTCGTCGGATTTAAGCATCCCCGGCACAACCGACGCATAAAGGCCGATTTTGATCACGCCTTTGCCGTCGTGCCGACTCATGTAGCGTGCGGCCTCGCCGCCGCCCATCGAGTAGCCGATCACCGTAACATCCTGGGTCGCACCAGTAGCTTGCATGACGTCGGCGAGGTCGTCGGAGTACGTGTCCCAGTCGTAGCCCGTCCAGGGCTGGCTGGAACGACCGGTTCCTCGCCGGTCGTAGCTAATGGCACGATAGCCAGCGTCCGCGAGCTTCATCGCAGTGCGGTCGAAGCTGTCGGCAGTGAGGGGATAGCCGTGAATGAGGATGACGGGGCGGCCGTTGTTGTTTCCCCAATCCTTTATGTAGAGGTCTGCGTGGTCACGTGTCTTAATCCAGGGCATTTGTCGTTCCTCCAATGCTTGTAGGCTCTCAAAATCTTCGGCAAAGTAGAGAGCTGCAGGTATTATGAAGCCTTCAATGGCCTTTGGAAAGAGCCATATTGTGCCGATATGAAGGAACCAATTTGCGGTGTCAAAATAGCAACGTGTCCAGTCTGCGCGGCGGCTAAGCAGGCAGGAGGCTCAGCCATCGCGTCATCAAAACTTTGCTTCGGCTTCTCAGGGCTGTGCCCATTTCTGCTGTTTGCTTCCGCAGAATGTTCGCGCTGACACCGGGGGTTGCTGCAATCTCAGCAGAGTGGCCGATCAGCCAGCTTTCCAAACCCAGGCGGGTCACCTCAGGGTGGAATTGTAAAGCCAAGCCATGCCGCCCCCATGAGAACGCCTGATTCCGGCAGCCAGCAGTAGAAGCCAAGTGTGTTGCCCCACGAGGCAAATTGAAGGTGTCGCCATGCCAATGCAGCACAGGAACGGTATCAGAGACAATATCAGAGACAACATGCGCGGCGAGCGCTGCTTCGGGAATGTGTTCGGATGGTGGTTTGGACATCAGCAGCTCGGACAAGCAGCTTTCCCGCCCTGCGTCACTCAGCGTCAGGGGCGCCCACCCGATCTCCTTGACTTTTCCCGGATACACGGAAGCGCCCAGCGCTCGCGCCACAAGCTGGCTGCCCAAGCAGATGCCGAGTGTCGGAAGGTCCACCGCCAGCCTTCTCTCCAGAAGGGTCACTTCATCGTCAAGAAAAGGGTATATGTCACTTTGATAGACTCCGACAGGACCTCCAAGCACGATGATCAGATCAGGGGCATAGGCATCCAAAGACTTGAAATCGTCGATGCCGGCATCCTGATAAACGATGGAATAACCTGCGGCTTCGAGAACAGGCTCGAAGCTTCCCAAATCCTCGAACTTAACGTGGCGTAGGCACAAGACGGTTTTCATTTGTAATTTCCCACCATTCAGTTCTTTCTTATCAGTTCCTTCTTCACGACTTTCTGGCATTTTGTCACCGTCTCAGCGGCTGCCGCAACCAGGTTAAAACGGTTCCGCAGAATAGAAAAAGTTACGGGGTATTATGAAGACTGGTATGGCTTTCGGCAAGGGCCATATTATGCCGAAATGCAAGTGCCAATCCAGAGCTGTCGAGAAACCGCATTAAAATGCCGCAGATGAACAGGTCTCAAAAATGAAGCGTTCCGCAAATGCAGTGTTCACGACGATTCGACTGAACGAAAATGATCCGGTTCCTCTGTATCACCAGCTTTATGAGGCGCTGCGGGAGGCAATCCTGACGGGGCAGCTTGTCGCAGATTCCCGGCTGCCCTCAACACGTTTGCTGGCGGAAGAGCTGAATGTTTCCCGCAATACTGTTCTGACTGCGTTCCTACAGCTTTATGCCGAGGGCTATACAAACAGCCGCGTCGGTTCCGGCACTTATATCGCTTCGGTGATGCCCGATCAGCTTCTCGCCGCCCGCCCGTCTCCGCGCCCGGCCTCTGCTGACATCGCGCCGAAACACCCCCTCTCCCAGAGAAGCCAGGTTCTGGCTCAGTCAGCCTCCGTGCTTCGCCGGACCATGTACGATTTCAGTGAGGAAATCTCTGCCTTTCAGGATGGCGTTCCGGCTCTGGATGCGTTTCCGACTGAGATTTGGGGGCAAATGCTTACCCGGTGCTGGCGTCACTCGTCAACCCAGATGATGAGCTACAAGAGTCCTGCGGGCTACCCACCGCTGCGCGAAGCCATTGCGGCCTACTTGGGGGCTGCTCGCGGGGTGCGCTGCTCTCCTGAGCAGGTAATTGTGGTGAATGGATCGCAGCAGGCAATAGCAATGGTCGCTCAGGTTCTCCTTGATCCCGGAGACGCTGCCTGGATCGAGGACCCTGGCTACCTGGGGGCGCGTGGCGTCCTGCTGAACGCCGGGGCTGATTTGGTGCCCGTGCCTGTCGACAGCGAAGGGCTGGATGTGGCGGCGGGGATGCTGCGCTGCCCTGGCGCACGGCTGGCATTTGTCACCCCGTCTCATCAATTCCCGCTGGGGGTAACGATGAGCCTATCTCGGCGTCTCAGGCTGCTGGACTGGGCAAAGCGAAGCGGAGCGTGGATTGTGGAGGATGATTACGATAGCGAATTCCGGTATGTCAGCAGGCCGCTGGTGGCATTGCAGGGCCTGGACACGGAGGGGCGTGTGATTTATCTCGGGACGTTCAGCAAGGTTTTGTTTCCTTCGCTGCGGCTTGGCTACATGGTTGTGCCCCCTGATCTTGTCGATGTCTTCACCGCCGCTCGCCTGATGGCCGACCTGCATTCCCCCATTCTAGAACAGGCAATCGTCGCTGACTTTATCACTGAGGGCCACTTCGCCCGCCACATTCGCCGAATGCGTACTCTCTATGCCGAGCGTCAGGCTGCTCTCGTTGAGGCAGCAGGACGCGAGCTAAGGGGAAAGCTGGAAGTCTCACCGGCAGAAGCTGGTCTGCATTTAATCGGCTGGCTTCCCGAAGGACAGGACGACCGAACGGCAGCGGCGCGGGCGGCGGAGCAAGGCATGAAGACGCAGCCTCTGTCGCAATACAAGATCGAGCGCGGTGGTAAAACAGGGTTACTGCTGGGATATGCAGCCGTGAGTTCACAAAACATCAACGCAGGTGTGAAACGCCTGGCTGAAGCGTTGACACCCCGTGACTATTAGCAAAGCAGGCTTGAGAAAATTGGCGTAATGGATGCTGTTTCTTGCATAGGGCGTCTCTCACTTCATTCGCAGCTAATAGTCCCGAATTCATTGCCGCCGAGGTTCAAGACTAACTCAGGCAATTAGCCAGGCGCAGGTGGGCCAGCCGGTCACAGCACTACACATCAGCAACGAAGACTGCATCATCGCTTGTTAGGGTTTCAGGTAGCGTAATATCCCACAAACGCCCGTTTGACGGACATTTAGGACGAGCTGCTAAATCTACCCTGTAGCGGCCCGTTCTATGTTCTTTTTCTCGTTCCAAAATCTACGTTCGTGTCGCTCGCTTCTTCAACGAGTTACGGTACAATGATGACGTGAACTTTGGAGGAACTGAATGAACATTGGCTATGCCCGCGTCTCTACCCAGGATCAGAACCTTGCTCTCCAGCAGGATGCACTCGCCAAGGCAAACTGCGACCGCGTCTTCACCGATACCGCTTCCGGCGCCAGGGCAGACAGGCCGGGCCTAAATGAAGCCCTGAGCCACCTGCGCGAAGGGGATACGCTCGTCGTGTGGAAGCTGGACCGGCTGGGCCGCAGCCTGAAGAACCTGATTGAGGCGACGCAAGAGCTGGAAAAGCGGGGCATTGGACTGCGGAGCTTACAGGAACAGATCGACACGACCACGCCGGGCGGCAAGCTCGTCTTCCACGTGTTCGGGGCGCTGGCAGAGTTCGAGCGGGACCTTGTGCGGGAGCGGACGAACGCGGGACTTGTAGCAGCACGGGCGCGAGGTAGGGTAGGGGGCCGCAAGCCGGTGCTGACGGGCAAGAAGGCAGAAGCAGCGCTAGCACTATACCATAGCAGGAAGGTGCCCGTGTCCGAGATTTGCGCGACGCTGGGCGTAGGCCGCACGTCGCTCTACCGTTTGGTTAAGGCGGCAGCAGAAGACTGCTCATCGAGCTGATAAAGCCCGTTATCAGATATAAAAGCATAGACAGTCTCAAGGATCCTGCACATCCAACCTATTGAAATTCTCTTGCTAGGAACGCCGCGCTTCCGTCACAGCGAGAGGCGATGACAGCCTGCTTAGCTCGTCGAAAGCATTATCCAGATGCGCCCTCAATTGGCACGATGGGTCGGCAAACCAGGACACGACCGCGTAATGAAAAGCGGCCATTCCAGTTTGCGCCGCCAGGGTCGCTAATTGTTCGTCAACACCACGATGACGTAGTGCCACAGCCATGTCCTCAGTCAGAGCGGCTTCCTTCGCTAGCTCACGCTCTTGAAGTGCAGGGGTGTTCGCGATCACTTGCTGCCGGGGGACAGAGAATGGTCGGTTGTCCTCCAGCGCCCGCTCGACAGATCGGAACGCCCAGTACAGGATTTCCAGTGGCTGTAGTGTCTCAGGTGCTTCGGCTATCGCGCCGGTCAGAGCCGCCCTCAGCTTGATCTGGCCATCGAACAGAACCTCGCGCTTGTCGGGGAAGTGTCGAAAAAAGGTTCGCTCTGTGACGCCGGCGCGGGCGGCGATCTCAGACGCGGTGGTCTGCTCATAACCACGTTCGCAGAACAGCTCTAAGGCTGCTTGCTGAAGGCGTCGGCGTGCTGGTTCTCCGTTCCGGGGCATGTTCCTATTATATCCTCTAACTTGACATTCCCTGTCACTACGCCGTATAATGTCATAGACTGACATAACAATGATAGCAGGAGGGTCTGAGTAATCTTCGCTGCTTGCCGTCGTCGTCAACGGAAATCAATAAAGTGCAAACTGCGCCTTAAGAGAAGAGGAAAATTAGCCATGTCACAGGACTCGAGTACAAATGTAGCGAAGAAGATGAAGGCGATGATGCTGCCCCAGTTCGGAGGAGGCGACCAGTTTCGCTTGGAAGAGATCGAGCGGCCATCACCAGGACGCGGGGAAGTTCTCATTCGGATTGCAGGAACAAGTGTGAACCCTGTTGATGCCAAAGCCCGCGCCGGTGAACTGCTACCGCTGTTCCCGGCAGAGCGCCTGCCACTGCTGCTCGGCTTCGATGTAAGTGGTCGCATAGAGGAGGTGGGCACGGGTGTTACGGACTGGCAGCCCGGAGATGCGGTCTATGGCTTTCCGGGAGCAGACCCAGGCACCACCATGACGTTTAGCCGGGGCACCTTCGCGGAGTATATCTGCCTTCGTACAGATGAAATCGCCGCCGCTCCCCAATCCATTCCGCTCGCCGATGCAGGAGCGATTCCTCTGGCAGCAATGACGGCCTGGCATGGTCTGATGACGCAGGGCGAAATGCAACGTGGTCAACATGTGTTAATCCAGGGGGGATCCGGCGGGGTTGGGCACTTTGCCGTCCAGTTCGCACATCGTCTTGGTGCGACTGTGTACGCGACTGCCTCGGGTCGGAACACAGAGTTCCTCCGGGAGTTGGGCGCAGATGTAGCGATCGACTATAACACAGATCAGCTTAAAGAACTAACGGGCCAGATGGACCTAGTGTTCGATCTCGCAGGCAACAAGAACGAGGAGGCGTCTTGGGCTGCCTTGAAACCGGACGGTATGCTCGTCCTGGCTGCGGGGCAACCGAACCCCGCTCTCGCACGTTCACCCGGTCAGCGATCCCGCTTCGCCATGTCGCAACCAACCCCCGATGACTTGGGGCGCGTCGCAAGAATGCTGGACGATTATCAGCTACGCCTTACTATCTCTGGCCGCTTTGCGTTAGAGCAGGTTGGTGAAGCGCAGTCTCAATTAGAGCGTGGCGGTTTTAGAGGCAAATTGCTAGTGACCGTTTCTCAGGAAGCATGAGGAACGCTATATTGATGGCTTCCGCGGAGCGGCCCAAACTGCCCTGCCCAGCTTCTCTCACTTGATACCGGAGCAGATGTTCCAGCGTGACCGCCAGCCGCACGACCAAATTGGGAGGTGCAACGCTTACACTCTGATCGCCATTATGGAAAATAGCGCCGCGCTCAGAGATCTGAGTGCGGCGCTATTTCTTTTCAAACACTCGTTTGACGGACATCTTGAAATAAGCTGATGAAGGACGTTATAGCGCCCTGGAACAATTTATGCCAGCAACTTCTAATCTCCCAAAACGAACGCCATCTTATTGTCGTGTTATAAACCGTCGGCTCCGTAGGTAGAGTTAGTAGGAGCGGCATTGCTGTCGGTCTTGTCCAGGCGGTTGCCCATCACGTCAAAGGCGTAGCCCTGCGTCTGGCAGTCCCCGTAGTCCACGCTCTTGAGCCGGTTCAGGTCGTCTTAGCCGTAGGTCTCCCTGCGGCTACAGAGACCTAGGAGCTTGCACGGTCAGGGTTGACAGCCTTCCTGCATGCTGGGATACGATGGATCCATGGAACTTTCTCGATTATGAACAACAGCACCCGCCGTCTTCTGGAAACCTTTATCGTCTCCACAGCCGAGCTATCCGCGCTCACGGGCATCCCGATGGTCACTCTTCAGAAGTGGGTCGAGCGCGGGCAGGTGGACTGCGTCAAGAAAGGGCGCACCTACCTATTTGACCGCCGTGATTTCGCGGGCCAGATCCCGCCGCTCGACGTTTACCAGAAGCATCGCAGTCCATGACCCTGTGAAGCCAAAGCCGTTTGTTCCTGCCCGCTTCTGTCAGCACGCGAGGCAGTGCTGCAGGAGGATTCACACATCAGAAAAGCGTATGACATCAGAGAAGTGTATGCAAGTATTGACAAACGTTGTATGTTCTTGTATATTAAAACCATACAAGTAACAGACTTTATGACCAACCACCTCTCCTTCTCAGCCCCCAAGCCTTGCGCGCTACCGGACGATCTTCCCGAAGAAAGCGCCGCAGCCATCGCGCGCTCTATGGTCGAAGTCGTGCGGGAAGCCGTTTCCGTAGAGATCAGCGTCACGCGGGAGATGCTTCCCAGCCGGGGCGTCAACCTGTCCATGTTCGTTGTCACGCTCCCGCCGCACTTGTCCGAAGAGCAGCAAAGCGAGATCGACTACTGGCTCCGGGAGATCGGCGGAATCTTCCGGTACGCCGAAGAGTAGCTGCGCCCCGAACCTTCTACAACTCGAACTGTTTGTTTACCCGGAAGACGGCACCAGCGGGCGTAGCAGGGCACTGCCTGCCTGTAGCCAGTCGCACCGGGTGAGATCGGGCTGGTTCAAGGCATCGCGCCCCACCAGCCAGAAGCGCCCTGCCAGTGCCGGATCCGCCCGCCGCGCAATCAAGGCCGCCAGCCCATCCCGCCGTCGCGCGTCGGGACAGACCACCAGAACACGCGCGTTGACGTACCCGGTGGCGGTCTTCAGCCGGTTGCCTGCAAACAATGCCCCGTAGGCTTGCAACTTGTCTTTCCACCGCGTTTCGCCCCGCTCGGTGCCCCGGTCGGCTTCGACAAGCCCCGTAAGGACAGCCTCCCGACCGCCAATGCTGCCCAATCGCAGAACGAACCAGGCGTCAGGCCGCGCCTGCTTCGGCGCCTGATCCCTTTCCAGGCTAATCGCCGCATCCGAGCCGTCATACCACGCCAGCACCCCACCGCCGGGCCGGTGGGCCGCCGCCCGCAGGAGCCACACACGCGCGTCCCGTACCTGAATTTCATGGCGCAAAAACAGCGAGTTCTTTGGTCCGTAGATGGCCCCAGATCGCGCCTCGCCAATCATCCCGTTCTCATGCAGCAGCTTCAGGCCCGCACGCGTCGGGGCGTACAGATTGGGCGCGGAGCCGTAAAGAAGAGTGGCATCGTTGGCATCTTCCGGGCCGGCGAGAAGCGCCCTGGGCACCGGGATCACGTCCACCAGCCCGGCGTCGAACAATGCCCGCATGCCGCGCTGCACGCCTTTGGGGGACAGGCCGTGCAGCCGCACGAGCTGCGGCAGGGACACAAGGCGGAAGTTGGCGACAGTCAACAGTGCACGTATTTGGGCGGGGGTGAGCGCGCGCGGGGCGGCCCCAGGATCGCGCGCGTACCGGGACCGGCGCGAGCGATTTTGGGTTTCAAGCGAGGCTGCCATCATCTGCGAACCCTCCCGTGCGGAGAACGTTGACGCCGGCGCGCCCCTGTTGTCCATCCCGCCCTGCCAGAACCCGACTGCCCTTCGCATCAACCACGCAAGGCCTGTTGCCTGAACTGCGCGCCTCGTCCGCGAGGGCCGGGCTGCCGCTGATGGCTTGCGCAACTTGTGCCCGCCGCCAGCGGGCTGTTTCCGCGACCACGTCCCGGCTCTGCCCATTTGCTCGCGCCGCCTGCGCCAGCAGTCTGCCCGTATCGTTATGGCTCAGAGGGGCGTCCATGTCCGTCACCCGCATAATGACAGGCGCTTCTCCCGCCACTTTGAGGACGGCGTGCTGCTGCGGCATGTCCAGAAGTGCCCGCGTCCATCCGCGAGCGGCATCCGTTTCCGTGGTTCGCTGCGCGCCGGAAAGCCGGGGCTTCGGGAACCCGACAATCAGCGTCAGCGGGCTCGGGCCCTCCAGCCAGAATTCTTCCGGCGACAGCCCCACGACGTAGCGCCGCAGCTCGGTGGACCGCCCGGTGTCTGCCGCGCGTACGTACAGCCGCCCCGCGCCAGCCAAATTCTTAGAACTGGCTGTGATCTTGAAGAGGGCGGTCAGGGCGCCATCCCCGAACAAGCCGTCCCAGCGCAGCCGTTCCCAGGCCGCAGGCGAAACCCGGAGGGGCAGGCCGGCCGCATCCCGCACGATGTGCTTGCAGGTCGCGAGGGTAGGCTGTCCCGTGCGGCGGTTACGCTCGGCCACGTCGGCATAGAGCCGCACCAGGCGCGGGGGCGTACCCGCGCTCAGGAATGTGGCCGCCAGTCGGGCATCATCGGAACCAAGCCTGCAGAAGGCTTGTACCGCCGTGTTGCCCAGCAGAGCGGCGCGCAGGGGCGGGCTGAGGGCGGCGAGATGCTGGCAGGCGGCCACGAGGCGGATGTGATAAGACCTCGCTGTGGTCGCGATGTCGATCAGGATATCGCCCACGAAGTGCTCTATGGTCGCCAGTTCGTCCAGTATCAAATTGACAGGGATAGTTCCGGGCGACCTCAGGGCCGTCCGGTACAGGGACATTGCCATCAGGCTCCCAAGCAGGCGCGCGCCTTGCTCGCCCAGAGATGCCCGGTCCAGATGGACCAGCACCACCTGTTGCCGCTCCCACAGTTCAGACAGCCGCAGCGTGTTTTCCTGCGCACACAGAAGCGCCCGTAAAAAGTCGTTTCTCAAGACCTCCCGCGTCTTGTTGGTCACGGCGTTGACCGCTTCTGACCGCACGGCGCGCGTCAAGGTCAGAAACTCAGTGCGGAAAAAATCTACCGACTCGTCGTAGGCGGCTGTCGCCAGCCCGGCAGGAACCTTCTTCAGCAGCGCTTCTGCGTAGCCTTCGCGCCGCAAGGCTTCCACCATCTCAAAAGGGGACAGCCGGTGGGCTGCCGCCAGAATGCACGCGTTTGTCAGCAGGTCGCCCAGGCGCACCCCCCAGGACGGGGCGTTTTGCTGGATCAGCGCAAAGAAGTCCGTTGCCGCCTGCACAGTGGGAATATCGGTCAGGAACGGGTTGAATCCGGGAATGAATGGGGCACGCGGGCTAATGACAGTAATCTGATCGGGGGCGAGGCCCGCCTTTCTTGCCTTGGAAACGAGGCGAGAGATCGTGTCCGGTTTGGGGTCGAGAGCCAGACAGGATTGCCCCCGTTCCAGCATGTTCTCGAAGAGGCATTCGCAGAGCATGCTCTTGCCGCCGCCGCTGCTGCCGCCAATCAGAACATGCCTCGCCAAAGCCCCATCAGGCACTTCCGCCGGGCTGCCTTTCGTCGGCGGGGCGTGAACACCCGATGCCGGGATGAACGCAGGCTCCCTGCCGATCTGCTGCGCAATGTGCGCCCGCATCCAAGGCTTCTTGGCATGGCGGCGCAGCGGCCCTTCCTGGCAAATAATCTCCGGGGCAGCGGGCGTGTCCGGGGCAAAGACGATCTTGCCCAGCATGGAGGGGGGGGTGCCCTCCACGATCCTGCTGCCAGGCACCGCCCTGCCTGCCGCATTTGTCTTCATCTCCGCTTTCATTGTGATCGTTTCCTTCTTTCGTTTTGGATACAGCCGAGAGTTTCAGTCCTCGTTGTTTTTGCTGCGCGGTCTTTCTACATCAGGCTTGCAATACTTTCCCGATATCGTTCGGGCTTTCCGCCGCCCCGTTCTTTCGACAAGCAAATATCAAGGGGCAATATGAGGGAGAAGAAAGAAGTTACACACTTTCCGTGGCGCAAATCTGCCCGTGCGCCATCTCCCACCTCCGCCTTGCCGGCGCGTTTCCGGCGGGACGCCGACAGGACAACCGTAAGATGCCCACAGGACGGCGTAACATGACGTTGCCGCTGCCAGTTCGGTGACATTATCAAGGATGCTATTGCAACAGTCCGCGCAGCTCGTCGGCTCGGTTCGCAATTTCCTCGGCGGCATAGGCGGGAAAGCGCGCGTCCAGCTCCTGCCGCCATCGCGCCCATTCCCGCCGGGCTTCGGCGGGTTCCAGCGAGGCGAAGCGCGTCACGGCGCGCATGGCCAGTGAATCGATTTCGCGGTCGCTTATATGCGTTTCGAGAAGGGCCTGTCCCGGCGTGCCGCCCTCAGCAGGGTCGGGGGACGGCGCGGAAACGGCCCCGATCGAACGCTGGCGGCGGAGCTGGTTGCGCTCCAGCAGCAGGCGTTGCGTTTCCACGTCCGCGCCCACAATCTGTCGCGCCCTGTCCGGCGTGGCCTGACGAAGCCGGCGCTGGAACATCAATTCCTCTTCCAGCTCCTCGGCTTCCAAAGCGGCGCGCGTCAGCCGGATCCGACCGTCTATGTCCGCTTGGGCGAGGGTAAGCTTGCCATTGAGTTCTGCTTGGGCGAGGGCGTACTTGCCGTTCATTTCCGTGAGTGCCAGCGCCTGGCGACGTTCGGCCAAAACCTGCTCGCAGCTCAGGATGCGCAGCTCGCCCTCACACTCAATTTCAGCGCGCCAGGCGTCATACCGAAGCCGCGCCAGCCCAAACAGGCCGCGCGGCGGTTCCGATTTGCTTTTGGTGGCGTTGCCGGATTTGACGATATTGCCGGATTTGACGATCTCGTTTGCCATGTGCGTTGTCCTCCCAGAAGTTGCTGTGCTACACTGCCCCCGCCCGCTACACTGCCCCTGTCCGTTCTGCGGCTTTAAGCGCGGCGAATACCCCCTCCGCGACCCAATCAAACGTCTTAACCGCCCATGCGCCAGCTTCGCGGGCCTGATTGATGCCGATGTCGGTCAGCGGGTAAGTCCTGTCGGCTTGGCCTACCATGAACAAGTCGGGGCGGTTGACGGCTGCCTCGCCATGCCTGAAGGCAAGAAGATTCCCCATTTTTATCCATCCATTCACCAGCGGAACTGATACCGTCGGCGGGGAGCGTAGCTTTCAAAACGTATGCCTCTCCCGCCGAGTGAATTGAGCATAGGCGGTTTATCATGTCCACGGAAAGAAGGTTTCTAATCTGTCTTGCCACGTAATCAAGATTCCCTAGCGCTTCATCTTAAGATACGATTTGAGAATGTAATCGACATACTTCTAGAAGCCGAATTCACACTTAGAAGCCAAATCAACATTTGTTATACCTGATCCACTGGATGCGACCGTGCATCTTACAGCCGAGTTTTACGTTTTCTACACCAGTGAAAGACAAAAGAAAAACCTCCAGTCACTGAGCCACGGGCGTTTCCAGACGTATTCAAGTTGAAGCGCTCGAAATATCGTCCCGTTGCTGAGGATCACATCAGGGACAATTATTGGGAGGAAGACTATTACGAAGACTGGCAAACGGAGCGGTGGCAGGCAAAGGAAATATCCGACACCTACTACAGCAACCCGCCGAAATAGCTAGAGCGTACAGGTAAAACCCAACAGTTAAAAGCAGGGCACCGGCAAATCGCATCGCGGTGGAAAAAGCCCGCACCATCTCTATGGCGCTGGCTGAAAAATGTGACGGGTTTAGTATTTGCTTGGCAGGAGTTTAGTATTCGTCCGGCAGGAGCAGCGTCGTAGCGGAACGATCCGCTTCCGTGATAATCCACACCTTGGTTCCGCCAAACAGTGCGTAGACAGAGAGCAGCCGCAGGCCCCGGCTGAGGGAGCGGTCGTTTTCCCGCGGTCCTGCTCGTCCACCTGTTCTCGCTCAAGGTGATCGGGCACTAAGCCGTGGTGCTTGCGGGCGTGGCGCAGGCGGTGAACGCCTTTACCCAACAGTCGGTACGACGATGGATCGAGCGGCAGATGGACAGGGCGTTCTCACGCTCTGCCAAGGCAACTATCATCAGACGGTCAGTAACATCTACCGAATTACGGGTGGCCCTGAAGCGACCAGATCAGCGCCGCGCAGCTCAGATAAAGACTGGGCGGAAGCACTGATAGTGCGGTGCGTCTGAAAAGCTTTTTCTCACTCCATCCAAAGCGCGCTGAGGGGCAGGGCATGCAGGCGTTCGCCAAACGGAACGGTCTGACTGCCTGTGTGCAGCACCACGCCGCGCACGAACCGGTCGCCCGTCGCTTCGGCCAGGGCACGCAGCCCCCGGAAGTCCGAGGCCGTCACCGTCGCGGAGGCTTTCACTTCCACACCCACGAGCCGCCCCGCCGCATCTTCCAGCAACAAGTCTACTTCCTCCTGTTTTTCTGTACGCCAGTGAAACAGCTGCGGCTGCGTCCGGCTCCACCCAGACAGCTTCCGCATCTCCATTACCACGAACGTTTCCAGAAGCTGGCCCAATATCGACCCGTCCGAAGCCAGCCGCTCCGTGCTCAGGCCCAAAAGGCTTGCGGCAAGGCCAGTGTCGCACAGTGTGACCTTCGGGGACTTAATCAGCCGCAGTCCCAGGTTGCTGCTCCAGGCGGGCAGCATCTGCACGAGAAAGGTCATTTCAAGAAGCGTCAGGTAGCGCCCAAGAGTGGTGTACGGCAGGCCGGAGGCGCGGGACACGTCGGACTGGTTCAGCAGGGCGCTGGTGCGCGCAGCGAGCAGAGACAGCAGGCGCGGCAGGGCGGTCAGCCCCTCGATGTTCGCCATGTCCCGCACGTCGCGCTGAAGGATGGTCGTCAGATACGACCCGAACCAGGCCCTGCGCCGGGTCTCGCTACCTCGTGCCAGCGGCTCCGGGTACCCGCCGCCCAGAAGCTTCTGGAGAAGCTCCGGGCGTTCCACGGCTGGCAACCCCGATGGGAGCGGCGTGTCCGTGAACAAAGCGTCCACGAGGTTTTTCGCATCTCCAGCGATTTCGGCCTGGGCAAGCGGCCAGAGGGTCAGAACCTCCATGCGGCCTGCCAGCGACTCGGATAGCTTGGGCAGCAGCAGAACGTTGGCCGATCCGGTCAGCAGGAAGCGTCCGGGCGTGCGCTGCCGGTCCACGGCGGCTTTGAGGGCTGGGAACAGCTCGGGGGCGTGCTGCACTTCGTCGAGGACGACCGGCCCCGAAAGGCCAGCCAAAAACCCCGCCGGATCGGTGCGGGCGGCGGACAGGACGGCGATGTCGTCCAGGGTCAAGTAAGTCGCGGGCCTGTCCAGCGACTGGACGAGGGTCGTCTTGCCGGTCTGACGGGCGCCGTTAACGAGCACGACTGGGCTGTCGGAAAGTGCGTCCATCAGCGGTTGCGCAAGGAATCTCCGGTACATGGTGAGATTTTAACCACTAACTAGTGAATTGTCAAGCACAGAACATGGGTAGCGGACTGCCTAATGAGACGGCTTTCGCGGACCGCACGGGGTTAGCAGGCAACCGTCATAAGCCATTGCAAAGCCAGCATATCATGCGAACATCAAGGCAACCATCACTTGAAATCACGGAGCAGACCGGTAACCTTGCCCTGTATACGAGCATCTTCCCCCAGTAACATGGGAGGGTAGACGCGGTCAGGGTTTTCCGACAGCAGCCAGGCTTGCGAAGCTTCGGTGGGATGCTGCAGCCGCTTGACCACTTCGCCCTCGCCCGGCAGGTGGGCGACGACGATGTCCCCGTCGCGTACGGAACCGGCTGACCGCACGAACAGCAGGTCGCCGTCCAGGATGCCCGCCCCGACCATGCTTTCGCCGGTGACATGCAGCAGATAGTCGGCTCCGGCAGGAGGGAGCACGACTTCGCGCACCTCGCCCTCCTCCGGGGCAGACATGCCCGGTGAGCCTGCTGCAACCCGCCCCCGCACCGGAAGCGGCATTGTCGTTTGGAATGTCATGACCAATGGCGTTGCTGCCTCTGCGGCAGGCGAGGCAACGGATCCCAGCCCCGGCTCAGTTGTAAAGCTGGGTACCGGTTCCCGCTCGTCTGGCGCACTCTGGGCTGCTGGCAAGCCCATACCGGGAGCCTCCTCAGTTCCGATGCCGCCGATGTGGATATGCTGGCCGTTGCGGAGACGGGTGGAAAATACTCCCTCAAGCGACATGGCCCTCGCTGCGGAGGCAGCCTGGCAGCATTCGTTGACGCGGGCGCTGATCATGTCGCACTCTGAAAGCACGTGCGCCTCGGAGCAGGCTGGAACGCGGGCCGCGCCGTACTCCGGCTTGCCGTGGTGGGACAGCACCATATGCACGATGGCGTCTTTCAGCACGGACGGGAAGTTCGGGATGCTGTCGGCGGCAGTTCGGACGAAGTAGGCTCCGGAAAATACGTGCCCGACGAGCGTGCCGGACTCGGTATATCTACCCACTCCCAGCCCGTGCTCCATTTCGTCGAGTTTGCCGATGTCGTGCAGCAGGGCGCAGGCCACCAGGAAGTCGCGGCGCAGCGTCGGCAGAACCGAGCAGATGCGGTCGCACAGCTCGGCTACCTCCAGGCTGTGTTCCAGCAAGCCTCCGGGATAGGCATGGTGGATGCCCTGAGCCGCTACTGCGGATCGGAACCGCTTCCCCAGATCGTGCTGTGGACTAAAGATTGCGCGCAGTAGCCGCCGAAGGTTCGGCTCCCCAACGGAGTTGATGAGCGCGAGAAAGCGGGCTTGGTGGGCTTTCGCTTCCGCCGGCAACGGGGGAACATAGGGCGTCAAGTCTGCCGGCTCCGCAACGGCCTCGAAGTTCTCAATCTTGATCTGCCCGCGGTATTTTTCTTTGGTCTGAACGAACCCGAACACGCGGAGCAGGCGAGCCTGATACAGCAAAATGGGAGCGGGCGTCTCAATTTTATCGAAAGTCGCTTTGCGGCGCCCGCTGGCATCGGAAAGAGACAGCGCTATGAAGCGGTACCCGCCAGCGTTGACTTCCTCCACGTCGGACACCACGAAGATGTCCCCGTTCAGCTGGTCGCCGGGTGATAATGTTTCGATGCTCTTGCCCTTGTTCACGCGCGTCCTCCCACCGAATGCTTGCTGGCTTTGATGCCTCTGCCATCAAAGCATCACGCATCAAAGTATGCCGTTAGTATGGCATAGTGAAGGCTGTTTCGCTGCCATACTGTTGCGCCGAAAATTCGGTTCGCCGATAGTTGTAACGATAGTTCTTAATCCAGCAGAGGTGTCACACAGTTGGTTAAGTTTTAGACATAAAAAAGCCCGCAGATCATGCTGTGATGACTGCGGGCGGGGAGGGGAACTAACTTAGCTCCCAGAGAGGTATGTCAACGCCTTCAGGTAGGGCGGGGAAACTGCCCGCCGCTGTAGGCCTCGAACAGACTGATCCCCGGTACTCACCCGCAAAGGGGAACGCCGGGTCGCTGCCTATCCTCCAAACGGCGGGATTTTCTGCGTAGCCGGATGGCTCCGCATAGCGGAATAAATCAACTAGCGCACAATCAATCTGCAAACGGGTCGTGCTGCTCAAACTGAAGGCGGCGGTAGACCGTCCCCGCCTTCTGCCTCCTTGCCTCTTCCACGAACAGGCGCGTCTGCGTCTGGCTGGGCCTCATGCCCTGGCGCTCCAGCTTGCTCACGTAGCGGGTGAAGTTCAATGTCCCCGTCTGCGAGAGCGTGTGAGCGAACACCTGCCCGCTGTCCTCTTCCTGCCAGGCGATCCACCAGCGCGGGAAGCAGCTTTCGCTCCTGTCCTCACACGTGGCGCATTCCCGGCCCGGCCTGCCTACGTCCGCCACGCTCCGGTTGGAGGAGGCGCAGAAGACGGTGCCGTCGTTGTCTTTCATCACGCGCACCACGCGGCTTTCCACGAGAGTGCCCACGAATTGCGTTACCTCAAGGTCGAGGTTCTTGCAGATCAGCAGGCCGCGCGGGGCGTCCAGGGACACCCAGTTGAGGCTCGGCCCCAGCTCCTCCTGTCCGTCCAGTTCCGGCGCTGGGCCAGAACCGGCAGCCAGGGGGCTGTGCTGCATAGCATCTGGCACCGTGCTGCTTGCAGCATCAGGTCGGTCGGTGCTTGTAGGCACACTGCCGTTCCTGCGGGGGGCGGCGTCCGTGAAAACGTCGTCGTCCTCTGTCTCTCTGTGCGGAGCATTGCGCTCCGGCATGTTTCGTTCCTGCGCCGTGCGCTCCGGCGCGGGCATTCGCGGCTGCGTTCTCATCGTCTTGTTCCTTTCTCTTCCTGTCGTCTAGTCTCGGCCTGCTTGCTCCCGCTCGCCCTGCTGGAGGGAGTGCAGGAGCTGCTTGGCTTCCTCTTTGGTCAACCCTTCCAGCGCCCACTTGCCGAACTGATCGTGCACCAGGGCGCGCGCCTGCGGCTCGTTCATGCTCAGCCGGGTGAACATCGACCGGATGGCGAGTTTCTGCGCCTGGGTGATGCACTCGGCCTGATCCTCCGGGGCGGCGGGTGCGGGCGTCGCAGCAGCGCTGCGGCTGTAGCCGTTGCCCTGTTTGCCCCCAGCGCCATTGGCGCGAGTGCTGCCTGCGGAATGGGTGGCAGTTGAATTGGCAGTGGAAGCGCCCGGCTTGAACGGGAAGTCGCTGCCGTGCCCGTTGGTCGGGGAAGGTACAGGCCTCATGTCCGCTGCCTCCGGCTGTCTGCCCATTGGCTCCGGCTGCCTGTGCAGCTGCTGGCGCGCGGCACACAGCGCATGATGCACTTCCGCCGCCTTGACGCTGGCGAGCAGCGGCACGTCCATGTCGTCGCGCTCCAGGACGTAGGTGACTTCCACCCGCGCCTCCTGGCTGGTGATGCGCTCTTCGCTCTGGCTGTCGCCCGCGAAGACCGTCTGGCCCAGGGCGATAGTCAGCTCCTTGGCGTATGCCATATTTTACAGTCCTTCCGTTTCTTGTCGTGACTTCCACGAGGGAAGCCTCACTCGTCGTGGCCGTATCCTGCCAGGGGGTAGCCCCGGCAGGGGCCGTCCTTCTTCACTTCTTTGTCGTATCTTCATCCGTCATTGGTGCAGCGGCTTCAAGCCGCCGCACTACTTCCTGCGCTCCTTTCCTGTAGACCGTCAGGCACACGAGCTGCCCGACGTTCTGCTGCTTGATAGTCTGCTGCTCGCTACAGTCGCAGCCGTTGCGGTTGTCGTAGACCGCCCAGAAGCGGCCGTAGCGGTCAATGGTCAAGCCGCTGCATTCGCTGCTGAGGGCTTGGTTGCCGGAGGTGCTGCTCATGGCCTTTTCAGTCATGGCCGCATTCCCGGCGCAAGAAGAACATTCGCCGATGTGACAGGTTTAGGAAACCCGTTCTCCAGCAGCCGCCCTGCCAGCACTTCCAGGTCGTAGCGGTCGTCGGGACACAGGCCCTGCGCCACGAACGTCAGCGCGTTGACTACCCCATAAGCTGTCTCCTGCTGCGAGGGGGGCGTGCCGAGCAACGCCCGGCGCACCCGCTCCCGCATCTCCTGCGTCAAGCTGCCCTGATGAACCAGGGCAGCCAGCGTCCCGTCCACGTCCGTAACGGGCGTCCGAGCGGCCCACGAGAGCTGCTCGATCAGGCCCGCCCCCGCCGTCAGCGCCTCGCCCAGTGCCCGCTCCAACGAGGAAGCAAAGCGCGGCTCGTCCCAGGAGACGTGACGGTGGCGCAGAAGGCTCCGGCCACGCACCAGCTTGATCAGGCCGTTGGCACACACAAGGCGGTACACGAGGGCATCCACGGACACCGCCCGTCTTCCCACCTCGCTGTTCGCCACGTGCAGCCCTACGACCAAGCGGTCGTTCGGGAGCACGTCGCGGGCGAGGGCGGGATCAACCAGGCGTAAGTGCAGGCTTTCCTCGGTCAGGGCCAGGGACTTGACCTCGTAGCGGCTTTGCAGCAGGGGGTGAAGGCAGTCCAGGAGCTGGCGGTTGTCCAGGCGCACGTAGCGCTGGGACAGGATGCCGCGCACCTGACCTGCTTTAGCCCGCAGCAGCCAGCTCTCCGGCGCTTCATTTTGGGTAGGCGTGGCTTCGGGTTCATAATCCCAGTCGCCGTCTTCGTGGATGCCGTTTCCTTTCCATGCCCAGTGGTTGAACTGGGCGTCCTGGAGGGGAGCGGGGCAGCGGCGGAAGTAGGCGGTGGGGATGCCGAGGCGTGTGCAGGCCTGGGCTGTGGCCCAGGGGGAGAGTGTCATGGACGGAGGATAATCCCCCTCGTACTCGGCGGGCAGCAGGAGGTTCCCCCTGTCCATGAGGAGGCTATGCCTGGGGAGGATGACGTCCCACTTGCCCTCGTCGTCGGCCAGGACGCGTCCGCGCACTTCGTCTAGTCCTTGCCGGGCGGGCAGGTTTAGGACGAACTGATCGGAAGCGGAGGGGTGGGAAGGGGGCAAGGGATCAAGGGAAGTGGCGGCTTGCGCGGGTGGCACAGCCGCCGGTGCCGACCCCGAAGGATCGGCAAGTGGTAAGGGATCGGCAAGAGGAGAGAGGGCGAGGGGCATGAGGATGCTCCTTCCCGCTCCCCGGCAAACGAAGGTACAAACAGCAAACAAATGCTTTTTTCTATCCCAGGTCTGTCAAGGAGCGGGCGAAGAGAGGGGATTTGCCGCCGCCACAGGCACGGTCGGCTGCTCTTCCTGCTCAGCATAGAGCGACGGGTGAGAAGGGCAAGCAGCGTTGTATTTGGGCAACTCGGCAGCACAAGGGAAGGGCACAGGGGATGGGAAGGACGTAGGGGAGCGGCGGCATGGTTAGTACCACCTCGTTAAAACTAAAAAGTTGACACAAAGGTTTGATTAGCGAGACAAAGTTGACGTACTCTCTCTTTTCGGGCCGCTTACCATGAACAAATCAGTGCGCTGAAGCGACCACTCAACCACCGTGATCCGTCAGGATTCCTGTGGGTGATGGACTACGCACAGCGCTTGGTCGGCGAAACTAATCTGCGCATGCCGCCGGAGCGTCTAGGGGACGTCCGAGTAATCTGTTGTCTATATAATCTGTTGTTTGTACTCTCACGTCTCGGGAACTTCGCCCGGCACGTCGGCGAGTTCCGCCTCCAGCTCCTCGATGGTCGGCAGCGTCCCCTTGAGGCTCTCCGGCAGCGCTTCGCCCAGCCGGAACTCGGCGATCCCCAGCGGCTTATTGACGTCGCGCAGCGCGTACTCGGCGACGGTGCTGTCTTTGGTCCGGCACAGCAGCAGGCCCAGCGTGGGGCCATCGCCCTCCGTGCACAGCAGGTCATCAGCCGCCGACAGGTAGAAGTTGAGCTGGCCCACATCGCCGGGCGTGAACTTGCCCATCTTCAGATCCACGACTACGTAGCAGTGCAGCCGGACATGGTAGAAGAGCAGATCAAGGTAGAAGTCGCTGTCGCCCACCCGCAGATGGTACTGACTGCCCACAAAGGCGAAACCCGCGCCCATCTCCAGCAGAAACTGCCGCAGGTGTTCCAGCAGGCCGCGTTCCAGGTCTCGCTCGTGCGCGTCCTTGTCCAGGGTGAGGAAGTCAAATGCGTAGGGGTCCTTGAGGATTTGCTGGGCCAGGTCGGACTGGGGGACGGGGAGGGTGCGGGCAAAGTTGGTAGGGGCGCTGCCCTGACGCTCGTACAGGCGGCTCTCAATTTGTAGGCCCAGCACGTTGCGGCTCCAGCCGTACTGAACGGTCTGCCGGACGTACCATTCCCGCGTGGCGGGGTCTTTGATCTTGTCTAGGATGACCACGTTGTGGAACCAGGGAATTTGTGCAGCAGCCTGCTGCACAAATCGCTCATCGGGCCAAGCCTGAGCGAAGGCGCGCATGTACTTGAGGTTGCGAGGCGAGAAGCCCTTCATCTCCGGGAAGGCAGCGCGCAGGTCGCGCGAGAGGCGGTCGATGACCTTGGCTCCCCAGCCCTCACTGTCCTGACGCAGCAGGATGTCTCGTCCGATCTGCCAGTACAGCAGTACCAGCTCCCGGTTGACGGAGAGGGCGGCCCTGACCTGGGCCGTTTGGATGCGCTCCTTGAGTTCGGTCAGGAAGGCGGGATAGCCGCTGGGGACGAGGTCACTGGTGGAAGCATTCTCTTTGGGCGTGTCGCTTGTAGGCATGTTGTCTGGATGCCTGTTGTCCATCATGCCTTCAGTATAGCAGAAGCAGCAAGTGCGATGATCGGAACTGAGGGCTGAGAAAAAAGCCCGCTTGCCGGAAGGGGCAAGCGGGTAGAGGTAGCGGTACAAGATCATCCGCGTTGGCAGGATTAGTACTCATCCGGCAGCAGCAGCGTGGTGGCGGAGTGATCCGCTTCCGTGATGATCCACAGCGTGATTCCGTCCGGCAGGGCGTAGGCGGAGAGCAGCCGCAAACCCCGGACAAGAGAGCGGTCGTTCTCCTGCCGGTCTTCTTCGCCCAGGTTGCCCCAGTCCCCCTGCGCGTGCCTTGCCAGCAGCGCCTCTGGGGTCTGACCTGAACTGGCAAGCGCGGCGAGGGCGCCGGGAGTGGCAACGATCTGCCCCAGCGCGAACGGTGAAGAGTTAAGCTTGGACATGGCTCACCTCCGGTTGAGGAACTGCCGCATCGTTGAACCCTGCCGTTGCTTTGAGACTTGCGGCATCTTTAATGCATGATGCATCGTCGAGGTCGGCCCAGGCTTTGATCAGCACCAGCAGGAGCAGGCGGCGGCAGGCGCGCTGTCTTTTCAGGAGCATTCTCCAGCCAAGGGAGTGCTTGCAGGAGTGTCTTCCGCCGTGCTTCTGGAAGAAGGGACAGTCGCAGGTGGCCGCCTGGATGTCCATGCGGTACGCGCCCCCCCGTCCGTTGCGGATTTGCAGGGTGTGCCTGCCCGTCCAGCGGGCGCGGTAGCCCTGCTCGAACAGCGTTTGGGCACGAGCGTTGACGTTCGCCAGCAGGCGCGCTTCGTCAAGTGTCATGGGAATGTTCGTCTCCTCCTTGTGTGATGGTGAAAGGGATGGCCTTTCGGGAGGAAGCATAACGAACTGGGGAGATGGGAGCAAAGAGCGGTGCGGGGCCGCACTAGACTTGCCGCGCTACGATCACAAGATACTTCTGGTCTGAGGCCAGGAAGCAGTCAGTGTGCCGCGAAGTTGTTCTGCTGCCGCTTGATCACTGGCTGTGCAAGAACTTTCTTGCTCGCAACAACCTCTGTGGGGCAACACTTGAGAAGAGTGTCTTCATCCCCCTAAAGAGATGGAGACAAACAGCCATAATAGAAACACGTCGGTAAAATGTACGGCTATTCAGCCGCTCCAAATAGCAGCCTCTGTTCTTTGGGGCTGCTATTTGGAGCGGCTGTTGTCCTGTAAGACTGGTATCAATACAAGGGGTAAATAGTCCTACAGCTGCCGATAATACAAATGGTGGGAATTGACCCACTATTCATCAAATAGATAGCAGACGTGAATAGCTCCGGGAACGGCGGCAATCCGTTCCCGGAGCCTACCCGCCTGCTTAGGAACAAAATCCAATAAGAAACTTCTCTCAATGGTGGCGCTCTCTCGACAGCGCCGCCGCAGCGTGCATTTCGCTCGCGCTCACAATGGCGGATACGATCATGCGGTTCATCGGCCTTCTCCTTCACAGGTAGGCAACTGAGCTAGATCAGGGGGGAGTTGTAGCAAGCTATGGCTCTCCCTCATTCCATGACAAGCAAGTCGCTTATTCATCCTTGATCTAGGCACTCTTCTTTTGCCTCAATACGTTTTTCCAAAACGTATCATCGCATCCGAGTACCCAAGCGTGGGTTTCGCAGCCTCCTGGCCGCACCACTCTTCCGTGATAATCGCCTGTTGGCGCGAGGGAGCGTCGCCTTGGTCGGGGGCCGAAGGCGAGCGCTGTTGCTCTGCTAAGGATTATCGGCAGGTAGGGGCAAAACTTTAGGGCTTTTATGGATGCTGGCAGTTGTTGAGGCAGGCACTATTCCTTATAGCTTCTTTCCTGCGGCTTATGGCGTTGAGGAGCCAAACGTGGCGCAGTGGACGACGGTAGCATTGCTCTTATCGACTTAAGATGTCTGGCTCGCGCGCTGCTGTTCTGCTAGGAAAGATCGCGGTCTACAAGAACCTGCGCTGAGGGGCGGCTTTTCCAAACGGAGCGGCCTCATTGATTGGAAGCAATAAAATAGTGGAAGTAATGCAAGTCATTTGCAAAGTTTTGCGGGCTTTGAAAGTATCGGCGGTTCTTCTTGCAAAGCGGAACCGCCGATAAGCACGCTCATGGTAGACCTAGAGCCGCGCGGCCTTGAACCGCATCATGGCGCGGATGCTAATTCAGTGCCTACTTTCGTGCTCATCATTTCAGCTGGGTTTGGAACTGGATTATTTCCTCACCGTCTCCGCGCAGCAGCCAGCAGGCGTCGCACTCCAGCGCCCCTGCCAGGGCCACCAGTTCCAAGTCGGAAACGATGCGCTGGCCTCGGATGATGCGGTAGATGTCCCGACGATCCGCGATCCAGCCGCCTGCTGTTACCTCGGCAAGGCGAGCGCACAGCATGTCCTGCGTGAGCTTGAGTTGGAAGGCACGGGCTTCCATCCGTTCGCCGACGGAGTTGATGCGGCCGTGGATGGTTCGGAGGCGCGGGGCACCACGAGGCATGGGCATATCCTGTGAAGAGACGTGGCCCATTATCGCAAGAATGTCGCCGCAGAATGACCGTACTATCGGTCATATGTTGTATAATGCCCTTATAAGAGGGCAGAGTTTTGGCTGAACATGGCAAAGCGAGGAAAACAGCGGGGCAGGCAGACGTCGTCGCGCTGAGGGAGCCGGACGAGCAGGAGCGGCTGATCCTCTTGTTCGAGCGGATTGCCGCGATGGAAGGCTGGCAGCCGGAGGACGCCCTGCGCCGCTACCGGGAGCGCTCCGTCTACTTCTCCGCCTTGCTGAACGACGAGATGCAGGGCGGGGCGCAGCTCGTGCTGCCGGGTTCCCCCGGCGGGCTGCCGGGGCGGGACGTGTGGCCGGAGATCGACCAAACGGGCGAGGGGTCTGCCGCGCATGTGGCCGTGCTGGCTCTGCTGCCGCAGGCGCGGGGGCATGTCAGCCTTTTCGGAAGGCTGTGCGTGGAGCTGTGGCGCACCTGCCGGGCACTGGGCGTGCAGACCCTTTGGCTGGAAGCGACGCCGGGAACGCTGCGGGTGTACCGGCGGCTGGGTTGGCCCCTGGAAGTGGTGGGGGAGCTAAGGAGGCACTGGGGCGAAGAGTGCTGCCTGTGCCGCATGGGAGTGGCGGCGGTGTCCCAGGCCCTGCGGCAGAAAGCCCTGCGCTCCGCCTCATGCCGGGAGTGGGTGCGCCTGGCTGATCGGGACAGCATGCCCGATGCCTGGGTGGTACGGGTGCATGACCCTGTGCCGGATTAAGAGCCTTCTTTGTTTTAGTCGTTCTGCTGAATTTGGTTATCATTGCTCTGCACGGAGCAGCGTGAGAAGATGCGGGGGAACAACCTTAGCCGCCTGATCCTCGCCGATGACCCTGCTGATCGCCTCCTTGTTTCTGCTCTGCCTCCTGGGCCTGACCGGCTCCGCAACGTTCGTGCTGCTGCAGCGCCCACGCTCCCCGCTGCACCGGCTGTACGCGCTGCTGGCCCTCTCCCTGGTGGGCTGGGTTGCGACCCTGCTTCTGTTCACGTCCCGCACCTCACCCGCGTCCTTGCTTTGGGTGGGCAGGCTCAACTTCGCGGTCGTGGCGTTAGCGGCCACCGCTGCCTTCTTGTTCGTGCAGGAACTGGCGGGCAGAAAGCCAGGTGGCACAATCCTGCTGTGGCTGAGAATTCTGTTGTGGGCGGAGACGCTGCTGCTGTTTTTCGCGACGCTGCTGACGGGGTTGGTGGACCGGGCGGAAACCATCCAGGCGGGCCAGCATGTGACGGTCTACGGCATTCTGTTCCCGCTGTACCTGCTGCACATCGTCGTTTTGCTCGGCTCCGCTGTGTTCATCGCCCTCCGCTCCATGTCTCCCTCGGCTTCCCGCCGGGCGCTGCGGCTTGTGGGGTGGGGGATGCTGGCGGCAGCAACCGTGGGCCTGGTTACCAACGCCTGCTGCCGTCTGTCTACAGAGACTTTCGCTGGATTGCGGTGGGACCGCTCTCCACGCTGCTGTTCCTGGGAGCGGTGGGCTATGCGGTGTTTGCTTACCATCTGTTCCAGGTGCGCGTGATCGTGCGGGCGACGTTCGTGCTAGCGGGGCTGGTCGCTCTGGCGCTAGAAGTGTATCAGCTGGCGCTCTCGTTTCTGGTGCATCTGTTGCCGCTGGGGAACGCCGGGGCGCGCAACTTTGCGGCGACGGCTCTGGTGCTGACCGTCAATGCCTTCACGCAGCAACCCGTTCGGCAATGGCTGGAGAAATGGATCGACCGACCGCATCGCCTGTCACGTGCTGCCGAAGCACGCCCGAACGTTCAGCGGACGCATGTCGCTGCCATTGCGGAGCGGTAACTGGCGCGTCGTTTCACCTGACTGGTAGCTGATGCTCGCGCGAGAGTGCCTTGTTATTACAAGCGGAAACAGCGAGATTGGGTCTGCAATTTTGCGAATCATCGGAAGCACTGCATCGTTTGCTTCTGGTGATGGCATTTATCAGAGGCAGAGTAGATACAGTCTGACGGCAGTACTCAAGCTGAGAGTTGCTTGGCTCATGTTGCTTTTCCATTCGCTATTTTCAGGAATTTACTGGGACGGTTTGGGACACGCCCCGCGCCATGCTGCCTGCGCTGTTACCAGGCGATCATACAGCCTTCGTCTTTGATTTGGGGTTGCGTGACTGGCTTTCCTGCTAGAGCCTCGCAGAGTGCTTGCCCCAGATAGCTTCGCGTCACGCCCAGCTGACCGGTCCGGTTGAGGTAACGGCGTGAGTCATCGGGGATGCCGGAAAAGACGACCCGGCCCTGCGGGTCCAGCAGGAACGCCTGCGGCGTTATCACAGCACCCAAGGTTTGAGCGACCTTGTGCTGTGGATCCAGCAGCACGGGAAACGGAAGGTGGCGAGCCGCGATAGAAGACTGTATCTGCGCGCGGGGCATGTCCAGGTCAAAGCGATCGGCGGCAACGGCGTAGAAGGAGACCAGCCCCTTGTACTTGCGAGCTAGAGGCACGAAGGTATAGCGCTCGCAGGCGCGCACGCAGGGGCACGTGGCGCTCCAGAAATAGATCACTCGCCAGCCTGGGCGAGCCGCGAGGTTCAGTACATGCCCGTCGAGGCTGAAAGCTGGAAGCGTGGTTGTCGGGAGGCCCAAAGCCTGCGAAGGCAATGCCCCGCCTGCTTGTGCACCAGCCGCAGGATCAATGCTGCCCACCAGAGTGAACAGGGACGCCAGCAGCAGAAAGATCAAAGGGCGAACCGAGCGTGCAGCATATAATTTCATACAAATCGCCTCCTGACATATCTGCTCCTGTCACTTGCGGGTCGGTGTAGGCATCACGTCCCCCTGCTTGACCAAGGCTGGCAACCCAACAGGAACCTGGCCTGCAAGAGGCACCAGGATGACTGCCATATCCTTCAGGCCATTCGTGCCTGCCTGGGTAAGACTGACGGTAACCGTCCCCTTGATGGATCCTGGATGTGCCTTCGGCGACACCGTCACGTGGTACGTCTCGACCGCTGCGGGTGCCGCTCCGCTTGCAGACGCCGTTGACATCTGAACCTTGCCAGATGGAGCCACAGATAGAGGTGCTTGGGGCGAGCCAGGGGTGATCTGGACGTCTGGATTGGCGCTTGTCAGGCGCGGCACGATGCCGGCAGCGAGGAGACGGGGGCTGAGTGTAACAGTCAGTGTCCGAGCAGACTGCGATCCGGTTGCCGTACCAAAATCCAGCGTCCGAGGGGAGACCTGAAACTCGGAGGCAGCGCGGCCAGTGACGGCAAGGGTCACAGCGGGGGCGCTCTGGCCATGAGCAAAGACCCAGATATATTTGGCCGCATCACTGGAACCAAGTTCCGCGGCGTTGAGGCTGACGGTCAGCGTCGCCTTCTGGCCGGGGGCGAGCGTCAGGGGTAGTGATGTTTCCCCAAACGCGGCATGGGTGCAGCCACAGGAAGTCTGGAGTTGCTGGATGGTCAGAGGCGCTTTGGCATCGTTTCGCAGCACGAAGGCATGCTCAATACGTGGGTCGAGCAGGGGACTGGGCTGGCCGAAGTCGAAGGTAGCGTCTGCCGGAGCAAGTTGCACAACAGCCTTTCCAGGTGCGGGAGTTTCTCCCTTATCATCGGAGCTGGGCTTCACGCCGATCGTGGTTCCCCCACTCGGCAGTACGGTCAGGTGCAACGGGATGACGATGCTGGAAGAGGATAATCCCGTAAGAGGCGGGGCGGCGTGTATGCTTGGTGGATATGATGCCGCAGCAGGTCTGTGCGTAGCGGGTACCGCCTTAACTGCAACAGCAGGTCCGAGCAGGAGCGACAGCACAGCTGTACGCGCAAGAGTAATCTTTATTTCGTTCATCTGAACTTTCCTTTGCCGTGAGAAAACACCAACTGTGTGGATACAAAATCAAAATACTATCGCAGTGGCGTTTCCACTTATCAGCCCGCCCGCGCCCCAGGTGTTGACCGCTGTCACTGCCCCCGTACCGTCCATTTCGCACACGGAGGAAGTACCGTCGTACAGGAAGTAGGCCTTACTGCCGCCCGCAGGCAGCTTCCACGCCCGCTGCCCGCTGCCGGTGTATCCACACGTCAGCGCACTGCCGATGGCCGTCGCCCGGTCATTCGCGTTGAAGGCGAGCGTCGTTCCCTGGTACGTTGTGGGGTTGCCGTTCCCATCATAGGCGTTGCTCGTGTCCTGGTTGTCGGCGTTGAACGAGTGGGTCTGACTCCGCACCGTCGCCAGGTTCCCCGCCCCATCGCATCCGAACGCCAGCGAGTAGCCGCCGTTGCGTGCGGACTGCTCGCCCGTCAGCCGCCCCAATCCGTCGTAGGCGTACTGCGTCTGCCCACTCGCCGCCGCCAGCCCCGGCACGCTCGCCGTTACCGAAGCCCGCTCGCCCACGGCGTCATACGCCATCTGCGTGTAAGATGAAAGCGGACTGCCACCGACCGTGCTGTTGGTCAGCCCCGTCAGTTCGCCCAGCGCGTTGTGGGCATAGCCCGTCGCCACCTGCGCGGACTGCTGGGTTTGCAGCCAGCCGTTGTCCTGGTAGCCCCACTGGCTTGTTTCATTAAAGGGGTTCACCAGACCCACCAACCGCCCATTCCCATCATAATGGTAGGCGAATGCTCCGCCAGGCGTGGTCATCGTCTTGCGGCTACCGTCGGGGTAGTAAGCGTAGGAGAGCGCCTGCGTCGGCAGGCCCGTGTACGTCGTTCGCACCTGCTTCAGTTCGCCCGAATCCCCATAGTCGTAGGATTGCGCCCCTGTGCCATCCGTCTTGTCCGCCAGACGCCCGTAGTCGCCGTAGCCGTAGTGCACGTTTAGGGATGGGCTAGCCGGGTGCTGCACGTCCGTCAGCGCGCCTGCCGGATCCGCGTAGCCGTAATCGGTTTCCGCGTTGTTGCCGTCTACGGTCTGGCGCAGAGTTCCATCGCTGCCGTAGAGCGTGTACCGGACGCTGTCCGGGCCGCTGATCCCCGTCCACGTGCCGCTGCCCGCGTCGAAGGCTGGCGCCCCCCCCGCGTAGCCGGGGTAGGTAACGGCGTTAAGATAACCGGCCTGGTTCCAGTAGTAGTGCGTGGCGTTGCCGTTGCCGTCGGTGCGGGCCACTGTCCGGTAGAGCGCGTCGTAGACGAAGCTGCTGGCCGGGACGCTACCCGTTGTTCCCAGGGTCTCGCCTTCCTGCCCGTAGCGGAAGTTTACCTGCCGCACGACCTGACCGCTCTCATCGTAGGCGGAGGTCGCCATCAGCAGTCCGCCCGTGTACAGGTACGAATTGATCGTGAAGGACTGCCCTGGCCCCGTCTGGCCCGTCGCGGGCGAGACAGCCTGGATGGCCTGGTTGGCGATGTTGTAGACCACCGAGGATTGATTGCCGATGGCGTCGGTAGTGGACTGCACCAGGCCCATCGGCGTGTACGTCAGGTGCGACGACTTGCCTAGATTGTCCGTGACGGTCAGCGGCTCGCCTACGGCGGGGCTGGAACCGTAGTCGAAGGAGGCCGTGATCGTCTGTGCCGCGTCGTTGCCCGGCCCGGAAGACGTCAGCACATCGCCGTACTGGTTGTACGTGAACGACGAAGTGACCCGGGAGACGCCGCTGCCTGATGCGGCAGGGCCGGTGACGGACTGCGGCAGCCCGGTCGGCTCGTAGTAAGCGTAGACGGTTGCCGGCAAGCTCCCGCTAGGGCAGCTTACCTGTGTTTGTTTCATCTCGCCCAGGGCGAACTGCGAGTAGTCCCAGGTGCTCGTAACCACCGTGCCGCGCGGAGAGGTGGACGTCAGCGGATTGCCATACGCATCCCACGTCATCCGCGTAGTCCGGCCCGCCGCGTCCGCAACGGAAGAAGGCTTGTTCGGGGAGTTGGGGTTGGCATAAACGATCGTGGAAACGACCACGCCGCGCCCGTCCGTGTCCGAGGTCTGGTTGAAGTTCCTGTCGTAGCCGACAGTGTGGGCGTGAACGACGTTTCCCTGCAAATCCGTCACCGTGACGCGGGTGTAGTTTGAAGGCACGGGCGTCGGGTTGCCGCTGGCATCCAGGAAGGTGTAGGAGCTGGTGATGCCGTTGCCATCCACCACGCTTGTGACGCACTCGGTCGAGGGGTCGTAGTTGATCGTTGCCGTGCTCCAGCCGCTCCCGGTCGGAGAGGGGATGGAAGCGGTATGCAGGAAGTTGACCCGCTCGCCGCCCCCGGTGCCTGCATCGCCGTTCGTCACTCCCTGATAGCCGTAACGATCACGGTCCGCTGGGTTAGGCGTGCAGGCTGGCACGATTTGTGAAACCCGGTCGAGCTGCTGGTAGGATCGGGGCCAGGGGGTGGGGACATTGGAGTTGGCGTAGTAGCCGACATGGTAGTAGACCGCTCGCCCGTAGCAATCCTCGACCGCCACGACGTTGCCCGTTCCGTCGGTCGCCCGCTGGATCGTCAGCAGGGTCGTACCCGTGCCGTGATCGGCAACGGAAGCGAGCAGCGGCCACTGCGTGCCGAGCGACGGGGGACCGTAGTGGAAGTCGACGGCCTGGCCGGTGCGGCTGTAGATTTGGGCTAGGACGCAGCAGAGCGTATCCGAGTTCAGCGCGGTTGTAACCCAGCGGCTGCGGTCAGGAGACGTGACCGTGTAATAGCACTGACCGCTGGGCCCGTCATAATCCCACTCGATGAGGAGGGGAATACCCGGCTCGACCGTGCAGGCAACATGGGGGCTGGCAGCGGTCGGTACGGCGGGAGCCGTGAAGGCAATGCGGGAGCCATCGGCGAGGAAGACGTACTTGGGGGTAGTTCCAAAGCCGGTTCCGCCGCTCGGATCGTAGATGCCGACGTTGTAATCCTGCGACCAGCCAACGCCGAAATCGGCGTCCTCGTAAGCCTGGTCACCGCCATAGTACCCTTGGCCGACGTTGCGCAGGCTGTTGTACAGGCGTGACCAGGAGACGGACGGGCCATGCGGGTTATAAACGTTTAGGTCCGCAGCCGGGTGGAACGTGTCTTCCCCCGTTGCGAGGTTGACAGGGTCGTCGTTCCCCGGTCCATTTTTCCCCGGGCTGTCGTTTGGGATATTGTGATCGGGATTGGGCGACTGACTGGCGTTTTTCTGCCCGCACTGGATGAAGGCGGTAGCACGAGCCAGGAAGACATGGCCCCGGAGCCGGAGAACGGCTGGCAGAAGGGCACGAAGCGCTGAAGGGTGGGGAGCGCCTCCCAGCCCCGCGAGACTGCCGATACTCGCGACGCGGACAGGAGGGACGGATGCGGATGCGGCGCGCAGCTGGACGGGATGAAGCACGGCTTGGAGCGTCCGCTCCCAGGCTCCGCCGGGGCGGGTGAGAACGACGTAAAGTCCGGGGTTGAGCGCGTGCCACTGCCGCCATGTCAGGTTTACCTGGCCGCCCGGCCAGGGGCCGCAATCCGCGCAGGCAAAAGCAACGCCTTTCGCGTCCGCTCTGGTGACCGCGAGGAAGTGGTCCGACTCGACGAACCCAATCAAAGGTTTGGGCAGGGCTATCAAGCCTTTATCATCGGCGGTTACAGCCTGGGCGTTCACGCCGAGCTTCGGGCCAGCGTCCAGCAGATCCTGGAGCGTGCTGCCCTCGCCGGTAACACGGCAGTGGACCAGCACCGTTTTTCTGTCCGAAGGAAATCCCAGAGCTTTCAGGCCCGCCGCCAGCGCCGCCGCGCCGCATGCGGGGTCAAGGCGGGGCGGCTCAGGGATGCCTAAAGACGCTCGCTGCGCCCGGTCGCCCTCACTGGCACCGGCGTGCCGCAGCCACAGGGCGCAATTGCGACGGCTGTAGCCAGTCCGAGCGGTCTTCGGCAGCAGCAGCGCGCGGAACGCATCGGTGGCATCCTCGTAGTTCCCCTCGTCAAACTGGGCGATGGCGTTGTCGTAGGCAGCCAGCCCAGCGACGCGGTCCAACCGCGAGGTGAGGTGCTGCGCCGCCCGGAAGTGCCACCGCGCGGCATGCGGCTGCTGATTATGGGCCAGCAGCCACTCGCCGATCCACAGGTGCAACTGCGCCTGACGCTCGGGGGTAAGGCGGGTGGATGTCAGCGCGTGTTTCCAGGCCGAGACCTGCGCGGGCAGCACCGGGCGAGCCAGCACACCAACCTGATCGAGCAGAGAGGAGACGGGCGGAGAGGAGATAGGCAGCGCACCCGATATGGCGACTTTCACGCCCGATCTCGCAGAGTTCGACGTTGATGTTTGCTGTTGTCCCAGTGGGGCCAGCTTTGGGATCCGGGAGGGGAGGGAGTAAGGCGTGTCGGCCAGCGACACGTGCGATGCCAGCTTGGGGAGCTTGCTCCGGTGAGAAGTGACCGCTTGCGCCCCGGCGGCAAGCGGCACCGAAGCCTGCAAAGCCATCAGACAGATGAGGCAGGAGGCAATGGCCCGTGGAAGGCCACCCGCGCGTAAATCAAGTCGGGTCACTTCTCGGCGGCGATGTAACTGATTTAAGTTCATGATCTTATGCTCGCTCACGCTTTGCACTGCTGTGCCTTTTGCCCTCAGCCCCTGCGAGGCGTCAATGTGTTCTATTCGATAGAGAAAGAATAAATAAAATGATGGAAGCATCAAAGGGCTACCTCCCGCAGCAAAGAAGCAGCATCCCCATTGGAGGCAGGCCACTCTCTGGGAGGCCAGAGTGCTGGGGCAGGTCCGGGCCGGGCCTCAGTCAGCTTCGGGCTGGTCAACGCCGCACAGGTGACAACCAATGAACGCGGTGGCCGCAGGCCGCCAGCCGGATTGGGGAGCGCCTCCGCCGAAGCTTGTGTTACCGTCAAAGTGACCGTGGCCGAGCCGGTCTGCCCGCCAGCAGCCGGGTCACCCAGCGTACCGGTGATGGTAAGCGTGTAGACGCCGGGCTGCAGCTGCCCGCCGATACACAGGTAAAGGGTATCGGTGGCCTTGTTAGCTCCGCCGGAGGAATCGGTGAGCGTAACCGTCTGTGTGCTGAGCCACCCGACGACCCCATCAGGCAGGCCAGTCACGGTCAGATTCACCATGCCTGCCGTACCCGTAGGAGCCTGGACGATGACCGTCGCGCTGGCACTCTTCCCCTGCGATACCGTCAGGTTATCCGCCCTGGCCGTGACGCTGAACCCCGCTGACCCCTGTTGGGTGAAGTTCACGACATTGGAGAACGGGCTGGCCCCGCCCTGATTAACGGCCCGAACCATGTAGTTATAAGAAGGACCGGCTAGGCCAATATCCGCAAAGTCGAGATTTGTTGAGGTGCCCACGAGGTAGTACTGCTGACTGTAGTATGGATCCTGACGCCACACCTCGTAGCTGTCGGCACCGGGAACCCTTTTCCACTCTAAGTTCGCCGCACTTCCGTCGAAGCTGGGCAGGACGGAGACCAGTGTTGGGGCTAGCAACATGAGCATGACGGGCAGCGGATTAGAGAAGTAGCCTGCCCCACCCTGGTTGATGGCCCGAACTATGTAGTTGTAGTTGACGTTGACGTGCAGTCCGGTGCTGGTGAAGGCAGGGGCGGTCGAAGTGCCCACGAGGTAGTACTGCTGACTGTAGTTTGGATCCTGATACCATACCTCGTAGCTGTCGGCATTTGGGACAGCCGCCCACCGGAGCGTAGCCTGACCATCGCCGGGAGCGGCAGTGACGTTGGTCGGTGCGAGTAGAGACAAGGTGACTGGCAACGGGTCGGTGAAGTAACCCTGTCCAGCGACGTTCACCCCACGCACGAGGTAGTTGTAGTTGATGTTGACGCTCAGCCCAGTGCTGGTGAAGGCAGGGGCGGTCGAAGTGCCCACGAGGTAGTACTGCTGACTGTAGTATGGATATTGACACCATACCTCGTAGTAGTCTGCATCATAGGTTGACATCCCACTGAATCGTGGTCTGTCCGTCGCCGGGCGTGTAGCGCAGGTTTGCAGGGCCATTCAGCGTGGCCGGCACAGTTACGACGTCGAGGCACCGCTCTGACCATTCCCATTCAGGATAGTCACGTAGTATTGGTATGTGTTACCATTGGTGATAGCGGTGTCTACGTAGCCTGGGGCAGTCAGGCCAGTCGCTATCATCTGAAACCAGGAACTATAAGGGTCGCGACGATAAACGTTGTAAAAAATATCTGTGTAATTGCCGTTGTCATCGGGTGAGCGGCTCCACGTCAGAAAGATGCGTCCGTGGTGGTAAGCACCCTGTAAGTTGGTTGGCGGAGCGGGGTGCAGCTGCCCGTTGCTGCCTGTAAAACCAGCGCCGCCGTTGGTCGGGTCCCACGAGGTCAAGGGCGTTGCGCTGGCTTCATTGGACTTTGGACTCACCACATCCGCCGTAACTGGGCAAACCTGATAGTAGAAGGGAAGGGGGGTTGAGATGTTGGGGTTATTCGAGGCCCCTGAATCCAGAAACGAGGTGGCGGTCACGCCAGACTGGTAAAGGACTTCCTGGCCACTCTTCGGCGTGCTACGGTAGACGTTGTAGTAGAAAGCTCCCGGGTAAAGGGTCCAAGACAGGCTAACGATGCTATTTTTATTCAGTCCTGCTGAGAGATGAATGGGCGCGATCGGGGGCACGGCTCCAGTGTCTGACGGATAGAGCTGGCTCTGCGGGACGACCTCTCGCCTCTGACTCTGGCTCGACCAGGACAGCTGGGCCGACGAGCTGCCGTCCCTCTGCACATACTCCATCTTGAGGTCGTACTTCAGCCCCGCCTGGAGCGTGACAGTACCGTTGGCCTCGCCAATACTGCCCCAGTTGTCCACCAGCAGCTGCCCGTTGACCCATAGGCGCGCGCCGTCGTCGGTATCCGTGAAGAACGTGTACGCCTGCGAGTAGCGGGGCTGTACCTGCCCCGTCCACCGCACCGAAAAGTTGGAACCCGACATACCCGGCGCTGGCGAACCGCCACCCCAGTCGAATGCCACGTATGGATCCGTCCGCGATAGCACAAGCGTACCCAGGTTCGGGTTGGCGTAGTACTGACCGGTCAAGCCAATGCCCTGCCCGATCACGCTCGTAGGCGTAGCGCTTGCCTCGTTGGAGAGGCTGCTTTCCCCGGCGGCGTCGGAGGCGGTGACCACGTAATAGTAAACCGTGTCGTTAGTAGCCGTGCCGTCCGTGTAGGTTGTGCCCATCACGCCCGTGGCAAGAGTGTCGTACGGGCCCCCGCTGACCTGGCTGCGCTTGACGCTGTAGTTGTCTGCCCCAACCGATCCAGTCCAGGTAAGTGCTACCTGCGCATTACCGCCCGCTGCCGACAGGTTCGCCGGCGCGGACGGGGCAGACGCGCCACCCAGTACCTCCAGTCCATTCACACAGGGATTGTGGTCCTGACCGGCAGTACCGGGGGAAAAGCCGACGGTGATCTGGCCGCTTGCGTCCGCCGCCGCGTTGAACTGCTTGGCAACCGCCTTGAACTGGCCGCCCGCCGCTGCGAAGATGTCGAAGTTGGTCAATACGGGGCTGCCGTTGATCGCCACGTTGAAGCTGCGTCCACCGGCCTGAGTCCAGTAGTTCTCGCAGAAGTGCAGGCGCACGGTGTAGGAGGCACCAGGAGTCAGGTTAGGGAGCACGTAGGAGAAGTTGCCGTAGCGAACCGATTGGTAGACGGCTTGCGGCGCGGGATTGCTCACCCCTGAACTATCGATGACAGAGCCGGTGGAGGCTGTGCTGCCGATGCTCGCGTACTGGTCTGCCGCAAAGGGAGCTGCGTCTCCACCGCCGCAGTTGATGCGGTAAATGGCGGCGGCTGTTCCTTGTGCGAAGCTTATGTCAGGGGCTAAAGCGAAAAGCAGCAGGACAAAGAAAGCCAGTATTCTTTTACGGCATACGTTCAGCCAGGCATGGATACCGATGACGGATGAAGGACGGCGAATAAAAAAGCGCATACCCAATTCTCTTTCTCGCAAACTTGCTGACACGCAGCAGGGTTTGCCGAAAAAATTTGATCGCGCCTGAGGGGGAAGAAAAGATAATTTGGGTATACTACCAATACATCTTCCCCTTCAGGGAGATCCGTGCCGCCCGTTCCTGTTCTCCGCCAAGAGTTTATGCAGGGACGAGCGGCCTTTTCAGTTTTTGATCTTCGTTAGTTTTTAACCTTATGTATGGCATGCACCATACATTTGTAGTGATCCATCTAGCCTGTAGATTTTTCCGTCAGCACCTCACAAATTATCATTGCACGCAAATGGATAGAACTTGCTACAATGGCA